>Ga0169931_10015529_pt1 | contig 10181 bp, 7 predicted proteins | sample Kivu_15m_20L_FD_129675 | JGI IMG/M metagenome (GOLD analysis project Ga0169931, IMG submission 129675) | Freshwater microbial communities from Lake Kivu, Western Province, Rwanda to study Microbial Dark Matter (Phase II) - Kivu_15m_20L... | ecosystem: Environmental > Aquatic > Freshwater > Lake ... | reverse complement strand
GCGGATTACATCGCTGATCGGGATGCGCGCCGTGTGTTCCTTCAGGGAGAGCGCTTTAGTGGCGTTCAGGTTTCAGGCTCTGGGACTGTGATCACGGCTGATGGTGGTGTCTATGGTGCTCGAATGGGTTCCTTGATGAACCGTCTCGTGGGCGTCGAGTCGCGAAGACTGCAAAGGAAGTTTTCGCGTTCGCAGTTTCGAGCCGATCCCCGTGCCCTGTTGTTTACTCTGAGTTTAAATTTGAGTGAGGCGGGGGCTCTTGGACTTCCCTCACGCTTGGTGATTGCGTCGCGAGAGGGGCGAAGTATTGAGATTGAGCGGGTTGCTCCGAATCATTACGCGAGCGAGCGTAAACGCGAGGCATGGGTTCATTTGAGAACATCGATCCCTCTGCCTGAAGGTCCGGCACTTCTTGATGCGGAGAATATTCTACAGCAAGCAGCACGAATGGAACGTCGTCTCGAAGAGGTATTTCCTGGGGTGGGCAAGCATGTCTTGTCGCGCTTTCCGGATCACACGGACCTGCGTCGAGGAGTGAGGGATATTGAGCAGATTTATCCGCATCGCTCACGAGCTGATGTTCCTGGGTATCAAGTGGGCGCTTGGTCTCATCCGCTCTCGTCCGCAACCCCGATGAAGAATTTGTTTTTAGTTTCGCATGAAACCTATGCACAATTGGGAGACTTCGGTCCCTGGGTGGGTGCCTTTGAATCTGTTGCTTGGATTGCCCATCAAAGTGGGATTTCTGGACCTTTGGTAGGTGCAAGAGGCACGCTAATGAGCCCTGAGTTTCATCTTTAGTCAGGGAGCATGATCAGTCGCTTGAGGAGGAAGTGTGATTCAACGCTACAGTCGTTCAGAGATGTCGAGTGTGTGGACCGATCAATCCCGATTGAGGGGCTGGTTGGAGGTTGAGCTCGTGGTTTGCGAGGAGTTGGCAAAGAAGGGGGATGTACCTTCGATGTCAGCAATTCGACTTCGTAAAAAAGCGAATGATTGGATTCGAAAGTCAGGTGGACCTGACCCAATCGAAGTGGCGCGTGAAGAAACCATTACTCGCCATGATGTCCTGGCCTTTACTGGCGTAGTCGCTCGTCATCTTGGAAAAGATGCGAAGTGGATTCATTATGGTCTGACGTCCACTGATGTGGTCGATACGGCGCAGGCGATCCAGATCGCGACTGCCGGTAAAATTCTCCTTCGCGAGATGGCACGACTCCAAGCGGTTCTTGTGCTCCGAGCTCGAGAGTTTAAGGACTTACCGACGATCGGGCGGACCCATGGGGTGTGGGCAGAGCCGACCAGCTTTGGTTTGAAGTTTTTGAGTTGGTCTCAGGAATGTGATCGAAACCAAGAACGACTGCTTCGGGCGCTTGAGGGTCTTCGTACCGGAAAGCTTTCGGGAGCAGTCGGGGTGAATGGACATTTTTCTCCTGCACTCGAATCCAGGATCTTACGGCGCCTCGGATTGAAACGAGAAAAGGTCAGCACGCAGGTTCTTCCACGGGATCGTCATGCGGAGCTCTTTGCCGCGTTTGCGATCATCGGAGGGATGCTCGAGAGAGTTTCGATTGAGGCCAGGAGTTTGGCGCGATCGGAAGTGGGAGAGGTTCGTGAGGGTTTTTCCCAGGGACAAAAAGGTTCGAGTGCGATGCCGCACAAAAGGAACCCGATTGGTTTTGAAAACCTTTCGGGTGTAGCGCGTTTACTTCGATCTTATGCCCAAGCTTCCTTTGAAAATATTGCCCTCTGGCATGAGCGAGACATCAGCCATTCCAGTGTTGAGCGAGTCATTCTTCCGGATGCTTTTACCCTGCTAGATTATGCTCTGGATCGAATCTGTCGATTGATTGAGAACTTAGAAATCGACCACGGAGCAGTGAAGTACAACCTCGAGCTGGCAGGAGAGAAATCCTATTCGGGTCACCTCCTTCTCGCGCTAGTTCGAAAAGGGGTCCCTCGAGAAGAGGCTTATCGATGGGTTCAAGAAGTGGCTTTCACTATTTCTTCGGGAGTACAGCATCGGGCCCCTGTCCCGAAGGGAGCGACCCATAAGGGGTATTTTGCTGAACAGGCGATCCAACACTCCGAGATTGCTCGGCACTTGAGTGCTCGAGAGATTGGGCAGTTGTGTTCCCTTGAGTATCAGTTGCGCCACGTGTCTGATATCTTTAGGGAGGTGAGTTCGGGTGAGCGGAAAAGCCGGAAATCTAAGACAAAAAAAGCCTGAATCTTGGCTGCAATCAATGGGAGTTTTGGGGCAGTCGACGGTGGAGTATACCCTCATGCTGATGATCATGGTTGCGTTGGCGATCAGCGTGTTCCGGGGGCTCGGGCCGGTTTTTTCACGCCTCGGTACTGTTTTGGAGCAGAGATTCACAACGATTCTCTTTCCGCGAGGGAGTGAAGCATTTCATCAACTTCGGTTTCGGTAGAGTTCGGATTCTATTAAAGTCTTATTATTTCAGGAATTTATATTGAGTTTTTCGAGAATTCGGAATCAGTCTCACCTTCAGTGAAGGGGCATTCCTACGCTCAGTTTTGCATTTTTCTCAAAATTCGAGAAATTCTTCCCTCCGCGAGAGACCTCTGTTATTAAGCGCCGCGTCTAAACGGTTTTTTGTTTGGGGGTTTTATGAAAAGAGTCTCTCGTTCGACCGGTAAAAATGCGGAGCCGAATAAAATGAAAAACATGGCCAGAGTTGGATCGGTCGTTGGGGCGGCCTTATGGGTAGCTGGGGCGTCAGTCGCCTCTGCTGAGTTGGTTGCTGAAGAGAACGCTTCGGATGAAGTGACTCTCCAGACGAGCTTTGCGGACGATGCTCCTCAGGGGGCATCGACCAGTGAAACGGTGACTTTGCAGCGCACGCAGCCGGGTGCAATGGGGATTCAAGAAGGAACTCGGGTTCAGGATCGCCAAGCCATGCGCGAGGTTCTTCGTACCAGCGAGGGGATGCGGGTTGCCATGAATGACTCAGAAGCGTCGGCTGAGGTCAGTGTTCCACTCTCGCAGTCTGAGTTGATTCGAAATAAGCGTACTCGGTTGGAAATTCAGAACGAAGACATTCTTCAGCGCCGTCTCGAGGAAATCCGCTTGCGAGATGAGCAGCGTCGAATGGATCAGTTGCTCGCTCAAGAAGGCTACGTGAAAAAAGATCAGGCTCAGATCTCGACAGGATCGAGTGGAGAGACACTGGAAGTTGGCCTGAGTAATCCTCAGCTAAAGGAGGCCCCTGCTCCAGTGGCTTCGCCTGTAGTCATGCAGACCCAAGTGATCTCACCTGCACTTCAGTCGAGCGTTGGAGTTACTTCTACGCCAGTCGCTTCTGCGAACCTGTCGTCTCCTGAAAGTTCAAACTCGAGTATGGCAGAGACTGTTGCTTCTGAGACAATGGAGTCGGTTCGATGGACTTTAGTTCCGCGATTTGGGGTCTCCTCGTTCCAAGATCAAGTTGCTCCTCAAGTCATCTCTCGGTTTGCTGCAGGACTCGGACTCGGGATGGAAGTCACTGATCACCTCGCATTCGAGGTGGGTTATACTTACTCTGAGTTTGGTGTGGCAGGTTGGAGCACGAACCCTTACGTGGCAAACCTCCAACTCTACACGAATGTGGCGCAACCCATTACCCTCAGTCAAAACGTTGCTGATGCAGGGTTGAAGCTTTATGCGATGGGAAGCTCTTCTCGAATTCGCCCCTACCTCTTCGCTGGGGCGGCTTACAGCAAGTCATTCGTGAACTATGATCAGCAAATCGTTCAGTACCTCACGCAGCAAGGACTCTCAGGTATTGCCCGTGATCTTGAATCAAACACGTTTCTCGGGACTGTCGGGGCGGGACTGGATATCAAGCTGACTTCTAATGTTTTTGTTGGGTTGAGTGGTCGCTATTACTCGGTTCTCAACTCCAGTGTTTCTTCGCAAGCAATGGGGATCGGAGCAGGCCTCGCAAATCCAGCGTATGGTTACTACTACAACAACTACGCAGCAGCTTCTTACTTAGATTACGACAAGCAGATGTTAGGAGGCGGGTTTGCTCGATCCGACTTCTATACTATTGCTGGAAGTATCGGCTTTACTTTCTAAGCGAGAGCTCGATGAGAAGCTTGCTGAAGAGTTAGCCCTACAGGTGAGCTCACCTCCGTCAGGTGTCTCAGAGGGAGGATCTTCCTGGAAACAGGAGGTCCTCCCTCTCTTTTTTAAGAGTTTCGATTTGCCGCTTTTTTGAATGGGGTATTTGCCATTAAGATTTTTTCGAAAGGGCAAACCACATCATGAACTCGAACTCAGGCCACTCGACCTCGGCAGACTCTCACGCTCCATCTCGCATCTTTCGTTTGGAGCCTCGGTTTCAGAACCCTGAAGCTGCTTCGAAAATCTGGGCGATCCTCTTCGATCTACCCGGTGAAAAGGTGAACAAGCTCTCAAAAGAGGTGATGGCGGAGTTCCAGAGGGTGGTACCCGAGCTCCGTGAGTTGCATGCGCAGAAGCGACTCGATGCGGTGGTTCTGCTTTCGGGCAAGCCGGGGAACTTTGTTGCTGGCGCAGATATTCGAATGATTCAGGCGACGAAATCTGAAGTGGAAGCAATGGAGCTCTCTGCAACAGGCCAAAAATTGCTGAACGAATGGGAGGATCTGCCATTTCCCAAAGTTGCTGCGATCGACGGCGCTGCTTTGGGAGGAGGGTGTGAGCTGGCTCTCGGGTGTGATGCGATTGTCATGTCTAGGAGTTCCTCAGCAAAGATTGGCGTTCCCGAAGTGATGTTGGGTCTTTTGCCTGGAATGGGTGGGTGTGTTCGCCTTCCTCGACGAGTGGGTTTGGCCAACGCGTTGGATCTGATCTTGACCGGCAAAACCCTCAATGGGGAACGTGCTGCGAAGATCGGACTTTGTGATGCTGTTCTTGAGAAAGAAGACTTTGAAAACTCAGCCATCCAATGGGCAACTCGCAACTGGCAAAGTATCGCCCGGGGTGAGCGGGTTGGACGGAAGCCTGCGGTAGGGGGAGGCGCTCCAGCTCCCTTGGGAGCCGCCTTGGAGCACACGCCCATGGGACGCTCCTTCATGCTCAGCAAAGCCCGCGAAGGTGTCATGAAGAAGACTAAGGGACACTATCCGGCTGCTCTCGAAATTCTATCTGTCATCCGAGATACGGATGGGGCTTACGGCAACAAGCTCAGAGGGTCGGAGCGCGATCGAGCGATGGCACGTGAAGCGCTCGGCTTTGGTCGTTGTGCAGCAACAGAAGTTTCCCGCTATTTGATTGGGTTGTTCTTTTTGACGGAAGCGGTGAAGAAGGACAATGGCCTGGGAGATAAGCAGCACACGGAGGTAGGCGTTCAGGAGAAGAACGTTCGAACTGCAGCTGTGCTGGGGGCAGGCGTGATGGGAGGCGGTATCGCTCAGTTGCTCGCGGAAAAAGAAATTGCAACACGCATGAAGGACCTGAATCTTACGGCCTTGTCCACCGGAATGACAGCAGCGAGTTCTTTGTTCAAAAAACAGCTCAAGCGGCGCCGGATCACCTCTCGGCAAATGCTTCAGAAGATGAATTTGATCGCTCCAGTGACCGATTACTCTGGCTTTCGCTCGGTCGACCTCGTCATCGAGGCGATCATTGAAAATATCGACATCAAGAAGAAGGTGTTTGCCGAATTGGAAACGCAGGTCTCTGAATCGACTGTGATTGCGTCTAATACCTCTTCCTTGTCGATCAGTGAGATGCAGAAGGCTTTTCGAAAACCAGAGCGTTTTGTGGGACTTCACTTTTTTAATCCTGTTTCCAAAATGCCGCTGATCGAGGTGATTCGTGGGGAGAGAACTTCAGACGAAGCCGTGGTGACCGCTTTTCAGTTCTCGAAGAAAATTGGAAAAACGCCGGTGGTCGTGAAGGATGCCCCAGGATTCTTGGTCAACCGACTGTTGATGCCTTACTTGAATGAGGCAACTTGGTTGGTCGCTGAAGGTGCGCCGGTCGATCAAGTGGATCGGGTGCTTGAAGCTTTTGGTATGCCCATGGGGCCCATGGAGTTGATTGATGAAGTGGGCGTGGATGTGGGCGAGAAAGTGGCTCACATTCTCCATGACGCTTTTGGAGACCGAGTTTCTCCTGCCCCGAACAATAGTAGAATTGTCGCTGCAGGTCGACTTGGGAAAAAGAACGGAAAAGGGATTTATGTTTACTCCGAGGGTGGCCGGAAAAAGAATCTGGACCCTGAGTTTTATGGGTTGATTGGGGTCACTCCCGATGCGAACAAGTTGAGTGAGCAGGAGATCTTAGATCGCTGCGTTCTCCCGATGATCAATGAAGCTTCGCGTTGTTTGGAGGAAAAGATCGTTGCGAGCGCAGATGAGCTGGATCTCGCCATGATCATGGGGACTGGATTTCCTCCGTTCAGAGGGGGCCTCTTGCATTATGCTGATCACATCGGGGCGCCAGAGTTGGTGAAGCGACTGGAGAAGTACTCTTCACGATTTGGAGCCCGGTATGAGCCTGCTCCGTTGCTGCGCCAGATGGCGCAGCGGGGTGAAAGCTTTTACGGTCTTTATGGACGTAAAGCCTCTTCTCTCGATGAGAGCAAGAATTGAAGTCCGTCCAACGGACAAGCCGAGGGGTTCTGGGTGCGAGATACAATTTGGGATTTAATGAAGTCTATCTGGAGTGCTCCATGGACGAGCTGGGTGGCCTTTCGTTACCTCAAGAGTAAGAAGAACAGTCGCTTTCTCAGTCTGATTACAGTGATCTCAATTGGGGGTGTCGCACTCGGAGTGACTGCCATGATCGTGGTTCTCTCGGTCATGGAAGGATTTGAGAGGGAGTTACGTTCTCGACTCATGGCCTCTGACATTCATATCTTCGTTGAACCTCGTCCGACAGCTCCTGGCTTTGATCGGGGTTTTTTGGCGCAGGATCAGCTGAGCGAGTCACCCGAAGTGAGGCGCTTGCGGGACTCAGGAGTGATTGAGGCTGTTTGGCCAATTGTTTCGACGGAAGCGATTTTGCGGTCAGGCAGAAAAGTGACTGGAGTGGTTTTGAAAGGGGTCACGCCTGAGCGAATGACCGTCTTGCAACAGCAGGTGGTGGAGTCTGCCTCTGCTTTAGCATTGGCACCGGAGGATTCGGGTGAAGCCAATCGTCTCCCAGGTATCTCGGTCGGGAGAGAACTCTCGCTCGAGTTGGGTTTGATGGTGGGGGATCAAGTCACATTGATCTCTCCCACGGAGACAGAGGGGCCCTTAAGCACTGTGCCTCGCATGAAGCGATTTGTGATCGAAGCGATCTATTCATCGGGCATTCCCGAACAAGAGCTGCATACCGTATTTGCAACGGATCAATCGGCTCGTGCCTTTCTGAGACGAGCTGGTGTTTTTTCTTCCTGGGAGATTCGAGTAAAAGACTTTGTTCGAGCGCCTGATATTGCGCGTGAGCTCGAAAAAACGTGGGTGGATTATCGCCTGAAGGATTGGATGGCAATGAACGAACACTTGTTTGCTTCCCTAAAGTTGGAGCGGGTAGCCATGTTCGTGATCCTCACTTTCATCGTGATTGTCGCCTCTTTCAATATCGTGACAACTCTGACTTTGATGGTTCTCGAAAAACGCCGAGAAATAGCAATCCTCAAAGCAATGGGTGCGAGCGAACGGCACATTGGAGCGGTGTTTCTTGCCGAAGGGGCTTTCATTGGTTTTACCGGGGTTGGGCTGGGAGTTTTTGTAGGGGGGCTTGCCTGTGCGATCCTTCGGAGGTACCCGCTAATCGAGCTGCCTGCAGTGTATTATGATCGTACACTGCCTGTGGCTTTCGATCCTTACTACTATGTGATGGTCGGCTTGAGTGCCGCAGTGATTGTTCTCATCGCTTGTGTTTACCCAAGTCGGCGTGCAAGCCGCGTGGATCCATTAGAGGGAATCCGGGTCGGCTAAGCAGAGCAACTAGGCTGGGTAACACATGAAGTCGAAGAATTGGGTTTTGAGTTTTGCTCTCGTGGGGAGCTGGTTAGCCTTACTGGGACTGATGCCCGGATGGGTTTCGAGTGCGGTTGCTGCGGACGTTGGAGTCTGGATGAATCCAGACGGCTCCCGCTTGAAAGATTCAGAAAAGTGGATCCAAAGGTGGGTGGCGCTCTCTGCACGTAATCATCTTCCCGAGGCTGGGTTCTCGCGGGTGAACTGGCGTCCGGAATCGGGTAATCCCAAAGTGGTCTTTGTTGTTGGCTCTCACTCAGGTGGGGATGGAATCTCTCTGGATCAGTGGAAGCGTGCTGCTCACCATGTGGACCACTGGGTCATTCCGGAAAGTTTTCGGAGATTGACTGGGCCAGGCGGATCTTTGGCTGCTCTACTCCGAGGGAAAACCGTTACTTGGATTCCGGATGAGATCTCTTTTCAGGGGGTTTTCTTCCCACGTTTGTTTTCGGAACTCGCCCGGAAGAGACAGGGTTTTTCTGGTTTGATTGTCGAGGAAGCCGAGCATTGGGCTTGTTCGGTGCTTTCGTTGAAGAGTCGGTATTGTAACGAAAAGATCTCAGGTCTAGCGGTACTTCGCTGGGCCCGGCCAGAAGGGGCGCGAGCGAGGCTCCGCTATTCGGCAAAGTTGCCGCGTTGGTGGTCGGGTGCAATTACGAGTTGGGTGGCTCCGCCTTTGAGTCGGGAGGGGGAGAACTCCTCCCCTACATCCACAGAACTCAATTCTTCGCGGGAAATGGAGCGGGGACTTGCTTTTCCAAGTTGGGAATATCTGACGGACATTTTCCCTGGGGACTTGACTGATTTGCCGGGTGAGATTGGGGGAGTGCCCGAGCAGATCTGGATGGATGGTGAAGGGCTCCGGTATTTATTGGGGAGTTGGGTGGATGGCCTTCACCCGGGCTTGGTTTCTCGGGTAACGGAAGAACTGCTTGGCCTTCGCTTGCGTCAAAAGCCTGATCGCCTGGAGGCAGGACTCTACCTCCATGGACCGATTGAAGCAGTCGTGAAGTCTCAAGATGACGCAGCCACTGGTGAGCTTTGGGGGTGTCGAATCCCAGAAAGTCTTCGCTTTTCCTTTCGGATCATCGATGGTGGAGACTTGGAGCTGAATGCTATGAGTCGAGATGCGCAGCGCTCTTTAGAGCTTAAGATCCGACTCCCTTACTTTCCTGATGGTGTTTACTTGCGCCGGGTGAAGGTATCGCTGGTGACGGGTGACGCAGAGATTGAGGCGGGCATAATCGGAAATTATGTCGGAGTAGTTGCGAAGGTGAATCTTTTCGCTCAACGTCTACAAGAGATCGACTTCTGGGGTACTGTTGAGAGTAACCTAAAGGTGTTTCCCGGGATCCAGTGGATATTTGATCGCTGGGGAGACGGTCGATCTACTTTATAAAGCTGCAGTGATTTTTTTAATCCATTCCCAAGCGGGAGAGAGTCTGATGATGAATAATCCTGAGATGGTGATGCGTTCGAACCCTTTGCTTCGTCCTTCCACTCTTTCATTCGGTGCAGTGCCATTTCACGAGATTTTGTTTGAGCACTACGAAGAGGCTTTTTCCCTTGGTCTCGAAGAAGCGAAGAAAAATCTCGAGCAGCTCCGTGACTCCTCGGAAGAGCCTAGCTTTGAGAATACGGTGGAAGAGATTGAGTTTCTTTCGGAGCGGTTAGATCGGGTTCAGTCTGTTTTCTCGAATCAGTTGGGAGTGGACTCGCAGGAGTTTCTTCAGAAGTTGGCTCAGGATGTATTTCCTCGACTCGCTTCCCTCACCAATGACCTGTTCTTGGATGAGAAGATTTTTGCTCGGGTAAAAAAGGTTTATGAAAAGTGCGATACATTGGGACTGAGTCAGGAACAGGGGCGCCTCCTCGACAAGCTCTACAAGGCCTTTCGACGAAACGGAGCTCTTTTGGATGAGTCCGGGAAGGCGAGAATTCGTGAGATTGATGGAAAACTTGCAGGGTTGGGGCAGACTTTTAGTGATCAAGTGCTCAAAGAAACCAATGCGTTTGAACTGATCATCGAGGACGAGGGGCGTTTGCGCGGGTTGCCTGGAGCGGTGAAGAACGTTGCTCAAGCGGCAGCGCAAGCCAAAGGCAAGAAAGGTTTTCTGCTTTCGTTGCACCAGCCCAGCTATGTCCCAGTGATGCAGTTTTGTGAGGATCGATCCCTTCGAGAAGAGATGTGGCGCGCCTATACTCGGCGTTGTAAT
>Ga0169931_10015528_pt1 | contig 10181 bp, 9 predicted proteins | sample Kivu_15m_20L_FD_129675 | JGI IMG/M metagenome (GOLD analysis project Ga0169931, IMG submission 129675) | Freshwater microbial communities from Lake Kivu, Western Province, Rwanda to study Microbial Dark Matter (Phase II) - Kivu_15m_20L... | ecosystem: Environmental > Aquatic > Freshwater > Lake ... | reverse complement strand
CCGTGGTGCATCTGGTGAATTTCCTGAAGGCTCACAGGCTGCCTATCTGGCAGCAATTGAACAAGGCGCAGATGGTTTTGAGTGTGATGTGCGATTAACTAAGGATAAACAGATTGTTTGCTACCACGACAAAGATGCAAAGCGGTTATCAAATTTAAATTTAAAGGTTGCTGATACAAATTATGAGCAATTAAAGAAGGCTATTAATCCATTTAAGTTAGAAGAGCTATTAGAGCTTGCAATAAAAAGCAAGAAGGATTTAGTAATTGAATCAAAGCACCCAGTACCAACTGGTGGTGAGATTGAGCGATTGGTTCATAAATTACTTAAAAACAAAAGCAAAGAGATTGAGCAAAGTGGTATCGAGATTCTTCTTATCTCATTCTCACTTCTTGCAACACTTAGAAATAAGAGAAGTCAATACCAAAGTGGCTTATTAATTAGCAAAAAGTATTTGGCTAGATTTAACCCAACCAATCTAGTCGCAACAAATATCGACATAATCAAAGCAGATCACTTATTTGCCTTAAATCAAATTAGAAGGGGGAAAAAGGTAATAATTTGGACGGTAAATAATGAGGATGATTTAAAACTTTGCCAAGATTTGGGAGTAGATGCGGTAATTACAGATTATCCGGCGCAAGCAAGAAAAGCTGATCTACGCCATTAACCTACTCAAAAATCTTCCTTTCAACGAAACTAAAAAGTACTGGTGCTTAAGACTAATTTTCGCAGTCAGTTTTTAACTTTGAATTGGTTTCAAAATAGAGCGGTGGTAATTGGTATATCGACAACAAGGTTAACAAACATTTCTATTCGACAAGGTAGCGGCATAGTTGTTAGAGATTTTATAAGCATATCTTTTGATGAAAATGAACGCGAAGTACTAGTTAACTCGCATCGTTAAGATAATTGCTTTGAAGGTAAACTAATTTATGTGGATTTGCACCTAGTCGATTTTTCTATTTTGAAGAATGGACTCCCTAGTTATCAAGTCATTTGTATGACTTGATTTTATGGAACCAGACTGCTCTAAATCAAAAGATTTGCACACGAAAGTCCGCTGAATCAGGTTTTTCTACAACAATATATGCGCAATAGTATGCCCTGGAGATTTCCCTTTCGGTTTAAACAAAATTTTGTTACAGCAACTCCCTCATAGCACTTAAAGCATTTTGCATGGCACTTCGAGACGTAAATTTAGCGCTCCAGCCCAGCTTACTCAATTTGTCAGAATTAAGGCGCACTATAGGAACATCAGCTTTCCATCCCCTGTCACCGCCTGTATATGTTAACTCTACAAGATTACGATCCAAGCCAGAAACTTCAATTGCCAAATGCGCTATCTCAGTAACACTTAAAACATCTGAAGTTGAAACATTAAAAACATCATTTAACTTTGAGGATTTTGAAAAGGCGGTCATTACTCCAGATACAACGTCTGCCACAAGAATATAAGATTTACTTTGATTTCCGTTTCCCAAAATTTCTAGTCGGTTAGAATTTTTCTTCAATTTTGACAAAAAATCATAACCCACACCATGAGTTTGCATATTCCCTACTACATTTGCGAATCTAAAAGATAAAGTTTTAATTCCGAACATATAGGAATACGAAGAAAGCAAAGCTTCACCAGCGAGCTTACTTGCGCCATAAGTACTAATTGGGTTTAACTCTGAATTTTCAAATAATATGGCATCGCCAGCATCACCGTAAACACCGCTTCCAGAGGCATACAATACATTTTTTACATTTGCGCGCCTAGACGCTTCGGCAACTGATTCTGTTAATGCTGTTCCTTGAGTAAAATCTATCCTAGGTTCTGATACCGATTTAGCAATATCAGGATTTGAAGCTAGGTGTATTACTGTGTCACTATCTTTCAAAAATTCAGTAAGCTTTTCTGTATCTTCAACATCCATAAGCTCAAAAGAAAAATTTTGATTTGAAATGAAGGGCTTTAGGTGCTCTCTTGTGCCTGAGCATAAATTATCGATCGCTAATACTGAATGGCCATTCATCAACAATTCTTTTGCGAAATGACTTCCAATAAAACCTGCTCCACCTGTAATTACAAAGCGCTGTTTCATTTGGTCATTCACTTTCACACCGTAGCACAATTAATTTATTCATAAATATATCGGTATCTATGATTTTGATAAAATCTATGCCAAACTTCAACCATGATAATAGCTCGAAGCCCATTGAGAATCTCAATGGGTGGCGGTGGAACAGATCTACCTTCTTATTACGAAAAATATGAAGGCTTTTTTATCGCAGGAGCAATAAATCGATACATCTACGTCAGTCTGTCACGCCCATTTATTGAGAGAATTATTCTCAAATACTCGAAAATTGAAACAGTAGAAAAAGTTACTGACATCCAACACCCCATAATACGTGAAGTGCTTAAATTGTTTGAGGATAAAATTCCTCAGCTCGAGATTTCAACCGTAGCGGACGTTCCATCTGGCACAGGCCTAGGGTCAAGTGGGAGTTTTACAACCTGCCTTATCAAAGCACTTTTTGCACACAACAGAAAAGCGATCCACGCATACGAGTTAGCAGAGTTGGCTTGTGAAATTGAGATATTAAAATTAAAAGAGTCGATAGGAAAGCAAGATCAGTACATATCCGCCTTTGGAGGAATAACGTCATTTGCAATTAAAAAAAATGGTGTTGTTGTGGCCGAACCTTTATCAATATCAAACGAGGTCGTTATGAATTTGGAGGACAACTTACTACTGTTTTACACAGGCAAATCTAGAAACGCCGGACAGATTTTAGATAATCAGAAGATAAAAACTGAGATGAATAACAAACACATAATAAATAGTTTGCACTTTACAAAAGAATTAGGTTTACAAAGTAAAGATTTTTTAGAAAGAGGGGAGGTCGAAAAATTTGGTCTAATAATGCATAAACACTGGGAGCATAAAAAGTCAAATTTTCCGGAAGTTACAAACAGCCAAATAAATAAATGGTATGAAATCGGAGTTAAAAATGGAGCACTTGGAGGGAAACTTGTTGGTGCCGGCGGCGGTGGGTTTTTGTTATTTTATGCCCACGACAAATCCAAATTACGCATATCGATGAAAGAAATTGGACTTCAAGAACTTCGGTTTGGTTTTGATTTTGATGGGACGAAAGTAATCTTATGACGGTATTGCCCGTAGCTATATTGGCTGGGGGGCTTGGAACGCGAATTCAATCTGTGTCGAATGGTATGCCAAAGTCGTTAATAAAATTTAATGGAAAGCCATTTCTAGAATGGCAGTTACAACTTCTTGAAAAAAACAAATGCAAGAGTGTAGTAATTTGCGTTGGCCATAAATCAGATTTAATTAAAAGATATCTTGAAAATCGACCTAAGTCAATGCTAGACATTAAACTATCGGACGACGGTAATTACAGGCTGGGAACTGGTGGAGCTTTGATTAAAGCCAGAAAACAGCTTGGCAAAGATTTCTTGGTGTTGTACGGTGACTCATATCTATTTGTGAACTTTGAAGAAGTAACTGAATACTTCTTAAGCATCAAAAAATCAGGTTTAATGACAGTATTAAAAAACGATCTCGGCATCGAGCCAAGCAATGTCTATTTAAAAGACAAACTAGTTTTGAAGTACGACAAAGTTACTGGACATAAAGAAATGGAATACATTGACTATGGGTTAAGCGCCTTCAAATCAGAGGACCTAAATGCATTTAACGCTAATGGTTTTCTTGATTTATCAACAATTTTAAGTGAGCTAGCCAGTAAGAAGCAGCTTGCCGGATATGAAGTCTTTGAAAGATATTATGAGGTAGGATCACTACAAGGCATCAAAGATTTTAAAAAATTATCGAAGGAATTACTATGACTGAGTTTATAAGTAAATATCTTATGGAGGCTGCTCAAATTGCAAAACAAATTCCAATTGAATCTATTGAGAAAACCATCGACCTCTTAGCCGATGTTAAGTCACAAGGTGGAAGAGTTTTTATTTTGGGTGTTGGCGGAAGCGCAGCGAATGCTTCACACGCAGTAAATGACTTCCGGAAACTAGCAGAGGTAGAAGCTTATTCACCAACTGATAATGTTTCTGAGATAACCGCTAGGACAAATGATGAAGGCTGGAAAAATGTGTTTTCCCCTTGGTTGAGAACCAGCAAAATTTCAAGTCGCGATTGCATATTCATACTTTCTGTAGGGGGAGGAGATAAAGATCGTAATATAAGTGAGAATCTTTGTGAGGCTGTGGATTACGCACAGTCAGTTGGCGCGAAAATAGTTGGCATAGTTGGTAGGCAGGGCGGATATACTGCTAAATTTGCAAATCCAGTAATTATCATACCCACAGTAAATGCTGAATTTGTGACACAATTTACAGAATCTTTCCAACAAATTATTTGGCATTTAATGGTGTCCCATCCAAAGCTTAAAATCAACTCAACAACTTGGTAGTTTTATGAAAGCTGCAGTTTTTCTAGATAGAGATGGGACTTTAAATAAAAGTATTTGGAGAAATGGAAAACCAACTCCACCGTATTCATATAGTGAAGTCGAGTTGATTGCCGGCACTAAGGAAGCACTTATTAAATTAAGAAAACTAAATTACATACCAGTCATTATCACAAACCAACCCGATGTATCAAGAGGAAAAGTCAGTGTAGAAGAAGTAAGTAGGATCAATGATGTAATTTGTGAGATGCTAGAAATTGATCATCTTTATATGTGTGCACATGACGATAAAGATAGTTGTGAATGTAGAAAACCAAAACCAGGCATGATTCATAACGCAGCTGTAGATTTAGAATTAACGCTAAACCAAAGCATTCTAATAGGAGATAGGTGGCGAGACATTCATGCGGGACAAGCAGCTGGATGCAAATCCTATTTGATTGAATATGATTATGATGAGCCTAAGCCGAACCCACCATATGAAACAGTATCATCCCTACTGGACCTAGCTAAGAAATTAGAGGGATGATTTAATTATGAAGGTAGAGAATTTAAATATTAAGTTATTTGCGGATGGTGCGGACTTAAAAAATATTATTGAACTTAACAACAAATCTTACATTGAAGGATTCACTACTAACCCAACACTGATGAGGCAATCAGGAGTCTCAAGTTATAAATCTTTTGCAAGCGAGATTATAAAAAATATTGGTAAGAAATCTATTTCCTTTGAAGTTTTAAGCGATGATTTTAGAGAAATGGAGCGTCAAGGAAAGGAAATTGCAAGCTGGGGTGAAAATGTGTACGTCAAAATTCCAATTTCAAATTGTGCTGGAGAAGCAACAACTAGTGTAATAAAAAATCTGGTTAAGCACGGATGTAAGTTGAATATCACAGCCATAATGACAACAGAGCAGGTTCTCAATGTTACGCAATATTTAGATCCAAATATTCCATCTTATGTTTCAATATTTGCTGGACGAATTGCAGATACTGGACGAGATCCAGTAGAAACTTTTGAAGAAACAAGGGAAAAAATAAAGAAATTAACAAAATGTGAAATGATCTGGGCATCTCCGAGAGAACTCCTAAATATTTTTCAGGCAGAAAAAACGGGTTGCCACATCATTACATTGACCAACGACTTGTTGAAAAAACTACCATTAATTGGCAAGGACTTATCTGAGTATTCCCAGGATACTGTAAAAATGTTTGTTGAAGATGCCGTGAAGTCAAATTTAAAACTTTAAAGTAGAGCTGACATCTAATCGGAATCTGAAATTCCTAGATTTATGAGAAAAACTCACTTTAGGAAATTAATTGAAACCCTCTATTAAACAAGAACTCATCACGGAACATATGAAAATCTGAGAAATGCATATAATACTAGTGTCATCAAATTAATATGGAAAGCTTGCATGACTTAAGACTCTCGCCCATTGACTTTATTCATCTCTAGGATAAAACGTTCTACTTCAGCGAGAAATGTAGCCTTTTCATTGAAAACAAAGTGTTGAAATGCCCTCTGATTGTTTAAATTAGTAACTTTACCAAGGGATAAAACTTTCAGTATTGTTTCGTAAGTTTGCTGGGGGCCAAGCAGCGATAGATCTAGCAAATAAATTGTTGGAAGTGGAAAATCTTCATAAAATCTTGCCGCACCTCTTTTGGCTAGCAACACAGGGCAACCCATTTTTATGGCTTCCCTAGGAGTCCTTTCTAAACCTGGGAAAAACCCAAGATCAAGATATAAATCACAAGAAGAAAGTAATTTATAAACCTCTAGATCAGTCCTAATACCTGCAATGGGTACAAAGTGAATTTCTGAAGATTTTAATTCATTGATTTCGATAATTCTTTTGATTAACTCTCTGCTTTTTGCAGGATTGTAAGCTATATGGTTTTTTGGGCAGTCACAAAACTCAATGTCCTCTATGCTTTCCTGGTTTGCTCCGTTCACCCAACCACTTAGTAACAAATCTGAGTTTGAGTTTTTCACCTTAGCGACTGTGTGAAGTGAATAGTATGAAGCAAATAAATAGTTTTCCGAGGCTATGTTTAAATGCAATTTAAACGCAGATCTTTTAAGCAGCCTTGTATAGTGCTTAACTTTATGATAAATTCCAAGAAATCCAATTCTTTTTAAAAAAAATTTGAATTTAGAAACGTTATTAACATTAGTCTCCCACTCAGAATTAATCGGATAGTTATTTCTTTCATATTGATTTAAATCTTTATCGAGACTAAAATCTACAGAATGCATCCACATGTAAATTCTTTTTCTCGATATAAAGGCTAAATACCAAAAAGGTAATAACCGAATACTCTCGCTCACTATAAAAATATCTTTCTTATTAACTTCGGAAACTCGGCACCATTTTGGGTCGTACTTTTTATATTCATTTACAGCAGAATTCCGCTTAGTTCCTGGCCATGCAAGTAATCTGGCTTCCTGACCGAGTTTATCAAGCGCCCAAGCTAATTGATGCATGCCTTCAGGACCCCCGGTTTTTAAACCTTTGGGAGCAAAAATAACATACTTCATTTTTATCGGGTCCTAAGCTTTTGTTATTAATCTTTTGTCAAACTTATCACATCATCTCAATCAAGTCGTTTACTATATTGAATTCTAGAAATATTTCAAAGATTTGAATGAATAATAACATTAAGCCGCAAAACACACCAGTAGTTCAATTCATTTAAGACTTATGACAACAACATGAAATTTCTTTATAGGTAGAGTTGTTCATCATTAACGCAAGAAAATTCTAATGAAACGGTTGAATATTTTAGTAATTGTTAGATCTAAAGCTCAATATTCATGCCTTATTCATTTGTTTAGCAAGTTCTATTGAATCCGCAACAACGGCATCACTATTTTGATACTCAAATTTGCCAAACCTACCATGGCAAATAATTCCAAGAGATTTGTAGTAATTGATAAGCAAATCAGTTCGGTATCTATGCCCAAGGTCATAAATCACATATGAATGCGAAAAGGTTCGAATTTTACTCGTTTTGAAAAACTTACTCTCAATTATCCCAATTTTTTCAAGCTCAAATACGCACCTCTGCACAAGATCTCCATCTGATAACTTAGAGATATAACTTCCTTGCCTGAAAGTTATTTCAACCATCAGGTTTAATTCGCCCGAACTTCCACCATAGCAATCTCCCAAGAAATTTAGTCTCGAAATTCTATGAAAGATAGTATTTGGATCAGGAACATACAGTCCAAATTGATCTTCAAGCACATCCTTGTTATATCGAAGCATCACAATATGAATGCTGTTATGAAGGGCGTTGGAGGATTGTGTCAGTACCTCAGAGGGAGCATTTGTAAGCTTACCTAAACTTGGCAGAGGTATAGTTGAAACTAATTTATCGACATATTGTACTCGATTATCTTTAGAACGCACCAACCAGTTGCGAGGACTTTTTTCTATTATAACAATATCAAACCCTAATTCAAATTTTGTATTCTTCTTTGATAAAAGATCTACATATGAATTGATTATTGATTGAAATCCTCCATGTTTAGGATACGTAAAAACTGCCTGATGTGTGTAACCTTCTTTTGGGTTTCCTCGTGCACCCTCAATTACATCACTTGCGGGAGGACGAGGAATTCTGTCCACCATTTGTAAATCAAGAAAAGTAGGATCAAGCTTCCAAATCTTTTTATTGTAAGGGTATAGATAAAGATCTGTTATACCTTCACCAAAATAAGAAAGAAAAAATTGCTGCATGTTACTAGGCTGCATACTCGAGTATGGATTTTCTTGAAATTCAACTAAACACTTATCTCGCTCAATAGAATTTAGTTGGTATAAGTTATTTTCCAAGGGGTATTTAACTAAATTTTTTCCAATTAGTATTTTGCTAAGTCGCTGAAATGTACTCATTTCAGTCAATGAATTGTGGAAGTTCAAAACTTCATCATTTTTTGAAAAAATAATATGGGGACCAACATCAAATGGAACGCCATGAAAATCAAAACTTCTACAAAGACCGCCTACAGTTAAGTCCTTTTCAAAAATAATTACATCTTCATCTAGAAACTGCGCGAGACTTAATGCTGCAATGCCACCCCCCAAAATACCAATTGTCATATCAGTACAATACTACTAATCAGTGGCTTTAGGGTTGGTCACTAGCGCTCTGTTGCAAGAGCGCATTCGGCAATAGTTGATCACAGATCACAATCAACTAATATTTAATTTCTATAAGATTGCTCTAAAGGGATATTTTAGAGTTCACAAAATTACATGGATTCTGATTTTTGTCAAGTATTTTTTGTAGTTTTTGAGAATGTTATACAGATTTTATCTAGAGATTTAGACATCAGTGCTACAAGATAAAGCCAAATTAATTAAAATCCAAACTTCTAAAAATCGGCCTATTGAAAATTAAATTATTTGAAATAAATGCAAGATCTTCATAACTAGATGATATAGTTGCGGCATGAAAATATTGTTTTTCAAAGTACTCGACAATTCTATTGGGATATGCGTAAGACTTTTTCAACGTTTTTTGATTAAAGAACAGACTAGACCTAAAGACCCAATAAGGCTGATTAATGAAGCAGCAATGCAAGATTCAGCAAACTTCGCAATTGAGAATTTTTCGGCAGCTTTGCAATTTAAAACTACGGCTAGAGATAAATTCTGGGATTATTGTTTAAGCAAGAGTAAAGATTTGTATTCAGAATCATCAGAAAAAGCTAAAGTGAAGAAATTTTTTGGGAATGGGGTCATAGCAGAATTTGGAGTTTTTAAAGGAGGCTCCATTAATTACTTTGCCAGACGGTGTCCAAACGCCAAAATTTACGGATTTGATTCCTTTTTAGGGCTTGAAGAGGATTGGAGTGGTTGGATTCTTCCCGCAGGATATTTTAGCACAAATGGAATCATGCCCAAATGCGAGAGCAATGTTTATTTATATAAAGGTTGGTTTGTAGATACAGTACCAATTTTTCAGCTTGAATTAAAAGATAAGTTTATATCGTTGCTTCATATTGACTCTGACACTTATAAACCTGCGAAATATATTTTAGATTCATTGGTAAGAAACTTGAAACCTGGATCAATTATTATCTTTGATGAGTTCTATGGATACACCGGTTGGAGACTACATGAGTTTAAAGCTTTTCAAGAATTTGTAATTGCTCATGATCTAAAGTATAAGTATATAGCTTATACAGGAGAACAAGTAGCTATCGAAGTTCTATAATTTTTACACGGAATTTTTGGTTTGTCATTAATATATCAAAGTTAGAATTACTCGTGAACCGAGTACATTTAAACTATACTTAGATTATGATTAGGAATTATTCTTACCTAGGACCTGCCGGCACATTTACCGAAGCCGCCTTACAAAAAATTGCTTCAAGCGGTGATCAACTAATCGCATACGCCAATGTGACAGCAGCATTAGATGCGGTAAGAAAAGGAGATTGCCAAAAAGCCCTAGTACCAATTGAAAACTCAGTAGAGGGTGTTGTGGCTAGAACCTTAGATGAGTTAGCAATTGGTGAGCCCTTAGTAATTACTCAAGAGGTGACCTTGCCAGTCTCATTTGCCCTACTTACTCTGCCAACAACCAAACCACAAGAAATTAAATCAATTGCCACCCATCCTCACGCAGAGTCACAGTGCCGATCATTTATTGCCAAGAATTATCCAACTGCACAGATTATTGAAACCTCATCAACTGCAGCTGCTGCAAAAGGATTAACT
>Ga0169931_10015527_pt1 | contig 10181 bp, 9 predicted proteins | sample Kivu_15m_20L_FD_129675 | JGI IMG/M metagenome (GOLD analysis project Ga0169931, IMG submission 129675) | Freshwater microbial communities from Lake Kivu, Western Province, Rwanda to study Microbial Dark Matter (Phase II) - Kivu_15m_20L... | ecosystem: Environmental > Aquatic > Freshwater > Lake ... | reverse complement strand
CTTTTCCGCCCGATACCACAAAAACGAAAAGCCCCCTCGTTTAGAACGAGGGGGCTTTCTTCATTTTAGGGGGTTTTGCTATTTGCGTTTTTCCGTAAAAAAGGATGCAGGAGTTGCGATTTTCCGTAGATGGTGACTTGGGTTTCGCGATTATCATTGATTAAAAAATAATGATGGCGAATTATATAGCACTTCTAATTCCGCTCTTTTTATTGCTAATTGCCATTGAATGGTGGTATAGTAATCAGCATAAGGATAACCGATACTCTGGACCCAACACAGCCTTGAACATGGCAGTAGGTGCCTTTGACCAAATAGGCGCATTGTTATATATGTTTCTGCTGTATGTAGCGATGGAATTTTCAAAACAGCATTTCCAAATTTTTCAGATGGCTTTGGATTGGAAGCAATGGGTATTGTCGTTCATTGTTGTGGATTTCGTCTCATATTGGTATCACCGGTTTTCGCATCGGATCAATTTTTTGTGGGCCGGACATGTAACTCACCACTCATCGAGTTTTTATAATTTGTCGAACGGTTTTCGCACCTCTCCGTTCCAAGGGTTGTTTCGAATTCCTTTTTGGATGTTGATGCCCGTTATTGGCTTTGAACCATGGCTTTTGGTAATCACCTTTAAAATTGCAGGACTGCATGATTTCTTCGTTCATACCTCATATATTGGGAAGTTGGGATGGCTCGAGAAAGTATTTATTACGCCATCACATCACCGTGTTCATCATGGGAAAAATGACATATACATTGATAAAAACTATGGTTCAGTACTTCTATTGTGGGATAAGATTTTTGGGACTTTTCAGGCGGAGTCAGAGTCGGTACAGTTTGGTATTACCGCGGATTATGTAGACAACAGTCCCATTCATGCCATAATGTATCACTTCCAAGGGTTGTGGTTGCAGGTGCGGAAAACCCGGGGTATCGGGAATAAATTATTGGTTTTGATTATGCCTCCCGGATGGGGAATAAAACAAGGGCCTGATGATATAAAGGGTAATATCAGGTCGGGGGATTTTCGAATTTTGGCAAGTCATCGACTATATGCTTTTTGGCTTTTGGTAACGGGAGTGACAGGGTTTATTCTCATATTATTTGCTCATCAAATGCTTTCTATTTTTTTGGTTGGATATGCATTTGTTTTTACGTCAACGTCAATTACCCAAGGATCAATAATTCTCAATAAAGGCATACACAGTGAATTTCGATTTTGGGAAAAATTCCGAATGTTTGTTTTCTTATTGTTCGGTTATTTTCTTTTGGATGCTCATCAATATTTAGGTCACTGTTTCTTGTGTGTAGTAATGCTCACGGCCGTATTTTTTATTAAATGGGCCCATCCAAAAGAGATGTTGCACTCCCTAAAATTACGGGAAATCGCAAAAGACCATTGATGACGTTACGGATTTTCTCACGTGCTAATGGATTGATATTGATAGTTTTGCTGACATGAAATACGCACTTTATTGTTTGTTGTTTTTAACCGGCTGTCAGATGACACCCCGTTATCATCAGAGAGGATTTCATATACAGTGGCAATATCGTGCGGGGCAAAATCGCCCGGAAGCGCAACCAACCCAACAAAAGTCGAAGGTCGTTTTTTCAACAGCCAAAACGTCACGGGCGTCGGTAGCAAAATTGATTTTGACTAACCAATCTGATGAGCAGATTCATCAATCATCTGCGCCAATAATCAAATGGGGAGTTCCAATTATCTTTCTCCAAAACAACCCGTGAAAATTATTCAAACAATTCGACTTAATTCAATTCATAGGCTTCCCGGGCTGAAATCCATACAAAAATCATGGCCACATTATGTTCAAATAAACAAACGAAAAGATCGCGATGTGCGTTTGGAAAATGCCGCGATTCTGTGTTATTCCATCGGACTGGCCGTGGTTTTGTTGTCTTGGTTGTTGGCGAATGAACTTATTTTCGTTATTGGAAGTATTCTGCTAATGGCTGGTTTGATGTGTGTGCTTGTTCTAGGCTTCAGCAATGTAAGACATGCATTCAATGGCTATATGTCAATTTTTACCATCATTGGGGTTCTCGTTGTTTTGGTCAAACTTGGATTTATCGATGAATTATTGTCGGCATGGAAGCCGTGAAAAACAATGTGCAGCTTGATTTTATATATCCCGATTAGTGGTTAGCAGACGTTTTTTGGATGCAAAGGTTTAATGCGAGACCGCAATTATTCCGGGTGTTAGGCAAATGACGTTGGCGCCGAAGAGGATGTTGTGGTCTTGTTTGCGGTAGGTGTTTAAGGTCCGTAAGGGTTCTGGCCCGCGTTCCAGGGTTGTTGGATCCAGGGTTGTTAAAATGCACCGGCTGCAGGGTTTGGTTACATGCAAGGTTGCTGATCCCAACTGAAAGGTCCCAAGTTCATCTTCTTGGTGCGGCTGCAGTTGGTCAAGGACGATGTTGGGCCGAAAACGCATCATTTGCATAGGGGGATGGTTGGGCTCGTCTGCCTGTATATATTGATTGAGTTGTTGCAGTGATGCTTCCGAAATTACCAAAATTGGGTGGCCATCGGCCAAACTTACATGCATCAAATTTGATGGATTGTGTTGGTGTTTTTCTGGAAGCGGACGGCTTGATTCATCGGGCAAATACACCAATGATACGGGTTGCTGCAGTTTTTCAGAGAACCAATTATTCATTGAAGTGGCGGCATGTAAAACACTTACGGTATCGTCCCAAATCTGGGCTTCTCCCACCAAACTATCATCGCCCAAAGAGAGGGGAATGGAGAGGGTATCGCCCAGAAAATCGACAAGAAATCCTGTCCCTTCCGGGTTGTAACGCAATTGGAATTTTCCCAGTGCCGGCGTGGTCCTTTGGGTTAAAAAGCGCCCTTTCGAATCCACCAACATATACCTGCGATCGTGCTGCAAACCACGCATCTCTAAGGCTGCTTCGGATAGAGAAATCGCTCCCATGGATTTGATAGGATAGATGTAAATGGCGGTGATGCGGGGGACCAGCATGGGGAGGTTCTTCAAAAGTAAATGGAAGTTTTTGAGTAATTTGCTGCCGATGAAAAAGTTTTCAATGTTGGTATTGGGATGTGTGATGCTGGGCAGTGTGAATATTGCGGTGGCACGGTTGATGGACAGTGGTTGGGGTCATCAGCCAGGAGATTTGCGTCAATTGATATCAAAGTATAGTCGGTTGTCAATCCCTGCACCAAAATCTGCCACGGATAGTTTGATATTCAAGCGGTTGTTTGATTTGTCGCTCACGGAAGGACATGCATACAGCCGATTAGGTGAATTGTGCAAGGGCATCGGGCCGCGTTTGAGTGGGTCTGACAATGCCGAGCGCGGGATCGTGTGGGCAGTAGATATGCTGAAATCGTATCGGTTTGATACCGTTTTTACCCAACCGGTGATGGTGCCACGTTGGGAACGGGGCGATGTGGAGGCGGTGCGATTGTATTCTAGTGAACTCACGCGACAGCTAAAATCGGGCCATCCAGAGCCCAATTACAATTGCGAGGCGTTTGTGGAAGCGAATCCATCGCCGCGGAAATTTTATGCATTGCAGGCCTGTGCGCTGGGTGGATCGGTGGGGGGAAAGCTCAAGGCGCAGGTTGTGGTGATCAACAGCGATGCAGAGTTGGAGGCAAAGGGACGGGCGGGTTTATTGAAGGATAAAATTGTGTTGTTAAATCGGTCGTTTGATCAAACGTTGTTGAATACATTTCAGGCTTATGGGGGTTGTGTAAGTCAGCGTGTGAATGGCGCGATTCCCTGTGCTAAGTATGGCGCAGTGGGGGTGTTGGTGAGGAGCATGAGCAATCGCTGTGATTTGCATCCGCATACGGGGGTTACGCATTATGCCGATTCGGTGAGAAAAATTCCGATGGTAGCGGTGGCCACAGCGGTGGCTGATTTGTTGCAGTCAGTGTGTGAGCAGGATCCCAAGCATTGGGTAGAAATTGATTTGAACTGTAGGACATTGTCTGATAGGCAGAGTGCCAACGTGGTGGCGAGTTCGGTTGGGGCGGAATTTCCCGAGAAGATCATTGCGTTCGGCGGGCATTTTGATAGTTGGGATGAGGGTGAGGGGGCCCACGACGATGGTGCGGGCTGCATGCATGCGTTTGAGGCATTGCGCTTATTGAAGGCGGTGGGTTATGTGCCGCGTCATACCTTGCGCTGTGTTTTTTGGATCAATGAAGAAAATGGTCTTAGGGGAGGCACGGAGTACGCGCGATTGGCGGGTGAATTGGGAGAAAATCACGTGGCCGCATTGGAAAGCGATCGGGGCGGGTTTGTGCCTCGGGGGTTTGGGGTGGATACTTCGTTTTTGCCCAAATTGGCGAAATACCAGCAGCTTCTAGATGCCTATGGCATCGGAGAAATTGAACGCGGTGGTGGCGGTGCCGATATTGGTCCGTTGAAAAAAGTGAACCCCAACACGGTGTTTGTGGGGTTCATTCCTGATTCACAGCGGTATTTTGATGTGCATCACGCAGAAACAGACGTATTTGAGAATGTGAACAAGCGCGAATTGCAGTTGGGAGCCGCCGCGGTAGCGACGATGATTTATATACTGGACCAGGAGTTGGATTGATTATTTGCTTTTACCCAAGTGAATTAGCAAAATCTCATGGTCTTTTGGAGGGTAGTTCAAAAATACATTTCATGCGCACCCATTTTTCACCCGGTTTGGCTGAGGGGATGGCTTGTTGGTAATCCCACATCAGGGTTTCCCAGGCTTGCACCTTTGGATTTTGTGCATCGGCGAGGGCTTTGGCTTCAAAATCGAAATCGGGGGTGGTTTCCATGATCATGGTCAGGCGATTTTCTACCCGATAAATTCTACATCCAATGATTCCGGCATCGTGCATGCTTTGAAGAATTTCTGGCCATACGGCTTGGTGATGGGCTTCGTATTGGGCGATCAGATGGGGGTCGTTCTTAAGGTCAAGGGCAAAGGTGTATTGTGGCATGGTATTAGGCAACTTTGGCTGTGACGCGGTTGGCAAAAAAACAAACGGGTAAAAAGCAAATCGCTGGAATGATATAGGCAAAATTCAACCCAAATTCATCGGATATCGCGCCCATCGCCAAAGGAAAAAAGGCACCTCCAACGATACTCATGATGAGCAGCGAAGAAGCCATGGGGGGCGCTTGTTTGAGGGAAGACACGGAGAGGCTGAAAATGGTTGGGAAAAGGATGCTCATAAAAAATTGCAGCGGGATGAGCAGCCAAAATCCTAGTGGGCTGGCGGTTATTGCAATGATTGCGCTTATCAAGGCCGCTGTGAGTGATGCGCCAAAGAGGAGTTTTGCGGGTGCAATCCATCGCATCAAAAATGTGCCAGTGAATCGACCTATCATGAATAAAAGTAAACCCATGGAAAGGCCGGTGGCAGCGACCGAACTGCTGACATTTCCGTAGGTGGTGGCATATCGGATGAAGAAACTACCGACGCCTACTTGTGCACCCACGTAGCAAAATTGGGCCAAGAGGCCGTGGTTATATGGCGTGGTTTGTAGCAAGGATTTGATCTGTTGCCAAGTGTTGAGTCCGGGCTGCAAATAGGGCTCGCTGGGGTGGATGAAATTGGGCGTTTCTGTGGTAGTATTGGTAGGTGTTGTGGGGCTGATTGGATTCACGATGGTTGAATGGCCCCGTCGAATGAGCTTGGCATAGCTAATGGTTACAAAGGCAATGATCAAATAGGGTCCCAATAGTTTTTCAGCCCGATATTCTAGCCATTCGGCTGTTCCGGCAGACTTTCCAGCGGTTTCAATGAAGGTGGCCAGTGAATTTTGGTCAAGGCTAAACAGGGCGAGTCCACCAAAAAATGCGGCCAGTGTGGCCCCAAGTCCGTTGAAGGATTGCGCGAGATTGAGTCGGGTTGAAGCATTGTCCGGGTCTCCCAACAAGGTCACCAAGGGGTTTGCGGCGGTTTCGAGGAAGGTGAGTCCGGCCGCCATGACAAACAGTCCCAGCAAGGCAACGGGGTATTGTTGTTGTGAGCCGCCGATTCCCACGGTGGCCGCGCCGACACTGAAAAAAACCAAACCCAAAACTATGGCGTTTTTATAACCTTTGGCTTTGATGAAGGCTCCGGCGGGCAGGGCGAAGGCGAAATAACCGATGTAGAAGGCGGAATCTACCAGGGCCGATTGGAAATCGGAGAGTTGACAGACTTCTTTGAGGACGGGTATGAGCAGGGGGTTGAGGTTATGGGCGACGGCCCAGAGAAAAAACAGTGCGTAGATGTATCTCATGAGGGGGGGAAGGACTTGGGGCGACTTACAGGGAGGGTCGTTTGATGGTGAGTTGAAGGGTATTGGGGATGGGGTTTTCGCTAAACAGCACGAGGTATCCGCCGCCTCCGGCGCCGGATAATTTGTGTCCAAGCACCCCAGGGTGCATTGCATAAATTTCTTGGATGGTTTTGTCGATGCTGGGGGATGTCATGTTGGGGAACATGGCAATTTGTGCGTTGAAGGAGGCGGTCATGGCTTTGCCGAAGGCAATTGCATCACGCAGCTTCGCTGCGTGATAGAGGTTCTGGGCGGCGGCGGCCAAGGCCGCCGCCGCCTCACTACCCACCCGAGTATTTTCCAAAACCGAATACCCCGAAGACCGCTCCCCAAGTGGTAACAACCAAAGCTGTGATTCTACAAAACGTAAAATAGCCTCGTCATACACCCCCTCTATCTCGTTGGGCCAGTAACTTCCACCACCGTACACCAAACAATTCAATCCTGGGTATACAATGCCAATGGCATCCTGCGACCCCGCTACCTCCGTGGTTCCTGGAGGATTTTCAAAACAAAACAGGGTTTTGGCAAGTAATTCCCGGTTGCCATCCGGTATTGTATTGTTCCACAAGGCCTTGGCGGCGTTGCGGGTGCTGCTCGACATACCACTTCGGGCATTGAAATCGTGGGTGGGCTCAACAGAAATGGTGATCACAGGTCCGCCATGTACCTCATTCACAAACGGCTGATCCAACCAGCCACCGGCCAAATCCAAACGAAATGGAATGTCGCACACGGTGCGCAAAGCGGTCGTGCTTCTCGGCGGTAAATTGTTGGCGGGAATGCGGTCTAAAACCACATATTCAATGCCCCGATCTGCCATCAACGCGCGTTTGGCCTCTGAATCGCCATCGGCATTTACCACAAAAACATCGGGTTGTATTTCCAGTAACTCGGGCAAAAAATCCAAATGACCATCGCCCCTGCTGACCCTGGCCTCAAAAACGCAATCCAACGCGTTGAGGCAATAACATCGCTCGGCTTGATTTACCATGGGGTAATGACCCTTGAGCGCAAAAACCGTTTCATCGCTGCCGATGCAAGCATACACGTTTCCGTATTCCGCCGCCGTTTTCAAAAAGGCGATGTGACCGCTGTGCATCATATCAAAGCATCCCGAGACCAAAACTTTCCGCATATCCAATTTCCGTGGTAAATTGCCCGCAAAATATGAAAAGAATACGGCATTCGGTGGTTTTTTTGGTGGGGTTGCTCAGCCTCGTTCCCTGGTTTTTGGGCAGTAGTCTGGTGTCGGCGAAATCATCCGCTGCACATATAAGCCCATGTAACGCTTTCGTCAATGAAATCGCTGAAGACAGTATCGCCCCAAAAATGCAATGGTTTGCGGATGCAAAATTGGGCATCTTTATTCATTGGGGGATTTATGCGGTGAATGGGACATCAGAAAGTTGGAGTTTTCACAACCGACAAACTACCTATCCGCAATACATGTCGCAGTTGAAGGGCTTTGGGGCTGAAAAATACGACCCACTGGCTTGGGCGGCCTTGATTAAGGAAAGCGGAGCGCAATACGCGGTGATGACCACCAAGCACCACGATGGGGTGGCGATGTATCCCACACAGCGCTTAACGCCGCCATCGCCGTGGAGCAACAGCGCCTTAGAGACATTGGCTTATCCCAATAAAAACAAGAAGGGGTCTGACTATTTGTGGAATCCCAAACACCCATTGAGTGTGCTGGGTCAGTCGCCCGCCCGGAAAGATGTGATGGGACCGCTGGTCAATGCGCTGCGGGCGGAGGGTGTCAAATTTGGCGCGTATTACTCCTTGCTTGATTGGTCTCACGGCGACTATCCAGGTTTTTTTAAGGATCAAGGGCGGTATAAAATTGCTGAGGATACCTTTCGATGGCACAGTTTTTTGAGCTTTATGCACGATCAAATTGGTGAGTTGAGTCGGTTGTATAACCCGGATTTGTTTTGGTTTGATGGGGACTGGGAGCACAGCAATGCGGAGTGGAATGCAGCCAAAATACGGAAAGACATTCTTGCAGTGAACGCCAATGCCATTTTAAATGGACGGTTGCAGGGTTTCGGTGATTATGCCACACCTGAACAAAATATGCCGATTCGCAAACCCCTGCTCATGGGCAGTGATGGTAAACTACACCCCGCGCCTTGGGAGCTTTGTTTAACCAGCAACGACAACTGGGGATGGCGTCCGAATGATACCATGATGAAGACTTCGAATGAGGTGATCCGCATTTTTGCCGAATGTTTGGGGATGGGTGGGAACCTTCTGTTGGATATCGGTCCGAAGGCCGATGGAAGCATCACTCCGGAACAGACGAAATTGCTGAAGGATTTGGGTCGGTGGACAAGCAAGCACGCGGAGGCCATTTACGGTACCAAAGCGGGGATGCCTTGGGGGCATTTTTATGGGCCAAGCACGATTAGCAAAGATTCTACGATTTTGTATTTGTTTTTAACACAGGTGCAAGGGTTGCCTCGGGATGATAAATTTATGGAGGAGGAAGCCTTGGAGGAGGCAATCAATGAGGTGTTGGGGAAGGCGGGCGATGAACCCGTGGTGTTAGATGGGGGTCCGGGATTTGCCTATTCCATGATGATCAAGGGGTTGAGAACAGCGATTGAATCGATAGAAGTGATGGGTGTTGAGGGTAAGTTACAACCGAAGGTCGTTGGCAAGATCTCCTGGAGTTCTGTGCCAGGAACGGTATTTATGAATGTGCCAGTAGATGCTTTGGATGAGGAGGTCACGGTATTGAAATTGAAGTTGAAAGGTCCACTGAGTTTGTATGAAGGGCAGGGGGGCTTTCATTGATTGGGTATGAAACAAGTTGCGATGAACAATAAAACAAGGATACAGGGTGGCCTGCGTTTGGCGATGCTCGCTTTCATGGGGTTGACTTTATGGGGCGATACAAGGGCGCAAGAACACCATTTGCAGAAATATTATACGCCCACAGATACGTTGGTACAGCAAAAGTTGGCAGCCTGGGGCGATATGAAGTTTGGGTTGCTGATGCATTGGGGACCTTACTCGCAGTGGGGGATTGTAGAGAGTTGGAGTATTTGTCCGGAGGACGAGGGCTGGTGCGAGCGGCGCGGGCCGTATGCCCAAGATTATTTTGGGTATAAAAAGGCCTATGAGGGGTTGCAGAATACGTTCAATCCCGTGAATTTCAATCCGGAGAAATGGGCCTCCGCGGCCCGCGTCGCCGGGATGAAGTACATGGTATTTACCACCAAACACCACGATGGGTTTGCCATGTTTGATACCAAGTATTCGGATTACAAGATTACCTCGCCCAATACCCCATTTCATTCCAATCCAAAGGCCAACATCGCCAAGGAAGTGTTTGAAGCATTCAGGAAAGAAGGCCTGTGGGTGGGGGCCTATTTCTCAAAGCCCGATTGGCATAGTCCGTATTATTGGGATCCGTATTTCCCACCCATGGACCGAAACCCCAATTACGATTTGGAGCGGTATCCAGAGAAATGGGATAAATTCAGGCAGTATACCACGCATCAGATTGAGGAATTGGTGCGCGATTACGGCAAGTTGGATTTGTTGTGGTTAGATGGCGGACAGGTGCAGCCCGCATCGCCAGGATCGGGTTTGTGGAAAGGGAAGGTGATCAATCAAGACATCAAAATGGATGATATCGCAAAGATGGCGCGGAGCTATCAACCCGGGTTGATTGTGGTGGACAGGGCGGTAGAGGGGCCGAATCAGAATTATTTGACGCCAGAGCAGCAGATACCGAGCAAGCCGCTGAGCTATCCGTGGGAGACATGCATGACGATGGGTGGGAGTTGGAGTTACGTGAAAAATGAAAAATACAAGCCCTTGGATGAGATCATCCGTAATTTGTGTTTGATTGTATCT
>Ga0169931_10015526_pt1 | contig 10182 bp, 20 predicted proteins | sample Kivu_15m_20L_FD_129675 | JGI IMG/M metagenome (GOLD analysis project Ga0169931, IMG submission 129675) | Freshwater microbial communities from Lake Kivu, Western Province, Rwanda to study Microbial Dark Matter (Phase II) - Kivu_15m_20L... | ecosystem: Environmental > Aquatic > Freshwater > Lake... | reverse complement strand
GAACTTGGATGGGTTGCGTGCCGATGTGATTTTTCAGCAGGAATTCAGAACATAAGATGGCAGGCAGATGGAATCATGAATGGTGTCAAATTTGCACATGAACAAAGAGCAATTGAAACAGATGTCATTGCACCAATTTGCGCTGCAATCCATCGTGATTCATGGATTGATTTCTTACCTATCAATTGGTACAGTGATGACATTCAATGTATGATGATGCAAGAGCGTGGAATGCATCATATTGTATCAACAGCATATGTTCATCATATTGGAAGTCAATCAATGCAAAATTCTGATATTGAAATTGCAAATGCATTAAATTACATACAAGAAAATTATCCATCATATTACAGTAAATTAGAACAATGTCATTTGTCTTTGAAATGATATATTGGGTTGTCTTTGCATCACTTGGCATTCTTGGTTCAGGTGCATTGATAACAGCAGCAATTTTGCTTTGTGAATATTTTTATGAAAAAGGAAAAAGAAAATGAAATGGATTGAACTTGGAAACACACACGAATTGCCTGAATGCGTGGCAATATTGAAAGCAGGTAAATTTCTATATTTTGGTGAATTTACTGAAAACAAATTTTGGGTATATCCAAATACAAATGATATCCATGATGAAAGTTGGCAATATCATTTTTCAGCAGGTCAAAAATATCTATACATGCCATTGGAGATTCATTGATGAATTTATTGATTGATTATGGCATCAAAGGAATTGATTTGCGGGCAGGTGGACAGCAAAGGACATTATGTCCTGAATGTTCACACAGCAGACAAAATCATCCAAATGAAAAGTGCCTATCTGTGAATGTTGATGACAAAACATGGCTTTGTCATCATTGCGGGTGGTCAGGTGGTGTGAAAGAAAAGGATGCAAGAAAGACATGGCATGATGCACCAAAACCACAGGCGGTAAGATTCCACAATGATATGAAATCAGAAGCGATGGTTAAATATTTCAAATCGCGAGGCATCAGCAAAGATGTGTTGGAATCAGAAAAGATAGTGACGGTGATTGCATATGGCAAAGAATGGATTGCATTTCCCTATAAAATGCAAGGTGAAATTGTCAATGTCAAATACCGTGGATTGAGTCAAAAGGAATTCAGGCAATCAAAGGATGGTTACAAGTGTTTTTACCGCTTAGATTCAATTGCAGGGGCAAAATATGCCATAATATGCGAAGGTGAAATTGATGCATTGTCATTTGTTCAGGCAGGAATCACAAATGTTGTATCGGTACCGGAAGGCGGTATCAATCCTGATGCCAAAAATGTGACACAAAAAATGTCCTATGTTGATAATTGCATTGATTATTTTGATGGCATTGATGAAATTTATATTGCAGTTGACAATGATGCAGTTGGCAGAAGATTATGCGAAGAATTGGCACGGCGGTTTGGGAAAGACAGATGCAGAATTGTAAGATTTCCCGATGGTTGCAAAGATGCAAATGATGTGTTGAATTTGCCTGATGGGAATGTTGAAATGATTGGATGCATTGCAAAGGCAGAATCATATCCGATAGAGGGGGTAAAATTAGCAACGGATTTCATTCACAGCATGAACGATATTTATGAACATGGATTCCAAGATGGTGCAAAAACAGGAATTTTTCCGCGCTTTGATAATCATTTTACATGGCACACCGGACAATTGACAGTGGTGACAGGCGTGCCGTCATTTGGTAAGTCAAATTTCATTGACCATATCACGATTGCATTGTCTGAAAATGCAGGATGGAAAACAGCAGTATTTTCACCTGAAAATCCATCACCTGAAATATGGCTCATTCGATTGTGTGAAATTTACACAAAGCAATCATTTGAGAATGGAACATACAATAGGATGTCAAAAGAAACAATGCAGAAGGCAATGCAATGGATAGCAAAAAATGTTTTTTATATCATGCCGGATTCAGAAACTTTTGCATTGGATGATGTCTTGGCAACGGCAAGACTCTTATTGCGTAGGTTTGGAATCAATATGCTTGTCATTGACCCTTGGAACAATTTAGAAATGCAGATGCAAAAAGGCGAAACTGAGAATTTGTATGTTGGCAGGATGTTAGCCAAAATGAGAATGTTTGCAATGAAAACAGGAATACACATTGTCCTGATTGCACATCCAAGAAAGATGCAGTCACTTGACCATTTTGGAAACTTTGAAATTCCAACGCCATATTCAATTTCAGGTTCATCAAATTTTTACAATATTCCACATAACATCATGATTGTGCATAGGGACTTTGAACCTGATGGAAGGTCATTGGCTCGAATCATGATAGCAAAGGTCAAGAATAAGTATATTGGCAAAGTTAACAAGCAAGGCATACCATTTGAATATGACACATACACACAAACATATTCAGAAGTCAAAACACATGAGAGTGCAACATGGTAAACATAGATTTGTTTGGAAACGAAATAGTAAGTGACTCAATATTGAGAGATAAATTTATTGAACCACCATTTAGCATATTGGATGCAAAATCATCAAGTTGGATAAAAAGAAAAAAGCAATGGAAAATATTAGGCATCAAAAGTGAAATTGGTAGGTATTCAAAAATCTTTCAAAAGTTTACACCAAGAAAAGGAAAAGTAGATAGATTTGACGATAAGGCAATAAGTATATTTGACCCTGCTTTGTGTGAAGTTATGTACAAATGGTTTTGTGCCGAAAACGGTCAGATATTAGACCCTTTTGCGGGGGGGTCGGTGCGTGGTATTGTTGCAAACAAACTTGGATATAAGTACACAGGAATCGACATAAGACAAGAACAAATTGATTGCAATAGAGAGCAGGGGATGCAAATCCTAGAAATAAATAACCAGCCAAATTGGTACTGTGGTGATTCAAATGAATTACTTAATGATTTTCAAAATGAATTCGATTTTGTATTCAGTTGTCCACCATATGCGAATTTGGAAGTTTATAGTGATTTGAAAGGTGATATAAGCAATATGCCATATACTGAATTCATGCAATCATATGAAAGCATCATTGAAAAGTCTTGTAAGTTATTGAAAAAGGATTGTTTTGCATGCTTTGTTGTTGGTGAGGTAAGGGATAAAAAAGGAAACTACTATGGATTTGTTCCAGATACAGTCAAAGCATTTGAAAAATGTGGCATGCAATATTACAACGAAGCAATATTTTTAGAGCAATTAGGAACCGCAGCAATGCGTGCTGAAGGAAATATGAAGTCAAAAAAACTTGTCAAGGTTCATCAAAATATTTTGGTTTTCAAAAAACCATAGGAATTGAAATGGTAGGCAAACAAAAAGAAAAATCAAATGCAATTCTTTTCATAGCATTATGCAAATCATTCAGGGTTCCACCACCACAGCAGGAATACAAATTCCATGACAAGAGAAAATTCAGATTTGATTTTGCATGGATTGATGAAAAGTTGGCAGTTGAAATTGAAGGTGGTGTATGGATTCAAGGCAGACATACAAGAGGCAGTGGGTATGTCAAGGATATGGAAAAATACAATTTGGCAGCAGAAGCAGGATGGCGTGTGTTGAGATTCACACCGCATCAAATCAAGAAAGAGGAAACATACAATATCATTCACACATGTTTAGGAGCATGATGCAGGGTAAATTCACAAAGAATGCAAAATACTATTCAGGAATTGTTTATGAATGGAATTTGCCAACAGGTCACACATGCCCATTTGCTGATGAATGTTTGGTAAAGGTTGACAGGCACACAGGCAAATTTGAAAACAAGTCAAATGCATACAGATGCTATGCAGCATCCGCAGAAAGATTCCCAAGTGCAAGGAATTCAAGGTGGAACAATTTTGATTTTGTCAAATCAGGCAATCAACCAACATTGCCAAAGGATGCAAAGGCAATCAGGATTCATGCATCAGGTGATTTTTTCAATCAACAATATTTTGACATGTGGATTGATATTGCTAAAGCAAATCCTGATGTTGAATTTTGGGCATATACAAAATCATTGAAATATTGGGTGCAAATGATTGGAAGCATTCCACACAATTTGGAATTGACTGCATCCTATGGCGGGAGGAATGATGAATTGATTGCACAACATGATTTTAAATTTGTTAGAATATACAAAAGCAAAAAGGATGTGCCTGATGGAATTCCAATTGATACAAATGATGATTGTGCAAGGAACAAAATCATCAAAGAATTCGCATTGATTGATAATTACACAAAGGAATGAAATGAACATTGCAAAATTAGATAAATTGCCGAAAAGGGTATTGGATGAATTGCCATCAATTGTCAAGAATTTTCAAATTGACACACCGAAACGCATGGCACATTTCCTATCACAATGCCACCATGAATCAGGTGGGTTCAAAAGCACAACGGAAAATATGAAATATTCTTCTGCAAGATTATTGCAAGTTTTTCCAAGGCATTTCAAATCATTGGATGACACAAAAGGATATGCAATGCATCCGGAAAGGATAGGCAATAAAGTCTATGCAAATAGACTTGGCAATGGTGATGAAGGAAGTGGCGATGGATTCAAATACAGAGGCAGGGGTTACATCCAATGCACGGGCAAAAACAAGTACATCATTCTTGATAATTATTTGCCGGAAGATATTATTGGCAACCCTGATTTGATTGCAACAAAATATCCAATGTATTCTGCTGCATGGTTTTGGGATTCAGTAAAATTGAATGTGATTGCAGACAAAGGGACATCATTGGAGATTTGTGAGCAGGTGACAAAAAAAGTGAATGGTGGAAAACTTGGATTGCATGCACGGTACAAAATGTTGGTATATTACTATCAGTTGTTGAACATTGAATAAGGATGATGAATGGACAAAAGACCAAAATGGATTGATGTGATGTTGGGCATGGCAATCATATCATTATGCGTGGCAGTCACGATTCATGCCGTGAAAGAATTGTTGTTTTTGTATGAATATTTTAGGACTTATTGAAAATGTCGTTATCATTAGAGTTGAATGGAACATTGCATGAGGTTGCACCAACACAGCAAATTACAGACAAATTTTCCAAGCGTGATTTCATTATTGAAATTCCAAATGGGAACTATTTGCAACATATTAAATGTGAAGCAACAGGCAAAGTATGTGGCAATTTAGATGGTGTGCGCATTGGCTCACAAATTCAAGCAAAATGCGATTTGAGAGGCAGAATATATCAGAAGAAAGATGGAACAAAAGGGCAAATGAATTCAGTGGTTGCGTGGGATATTAAGGTTCATCAGGCAGAGTACAATGAAAACAGCATTGCACATCTCACAGCACCTTTTTAAGATAAATCTGATGGCAAAGAATCAGGATTCTGCATGGATTTCCGAAATGAATGCCATCATCAAATCAGGTGGCGTACTTGATTGCTATTTCAAAGCCGTATTGAAAAGGCATGATGATGGCAAATTCATTTTGAAAGTATATGGCACAAATTCCGAAATGCCTGTCAATGTATCAATCAAGACAAAATCAGAAGTAAGAGCAAAAAAAATGGCAGATAATTATTTGGAATCAATAAACGCAATCAATGGTGACATGGATGAATCTGAATTGCAGTGAATTAGAGGATGGCACATTGTATTGTGAAGAATTGAAAAACCCGCAAATGTTTGTCATTGATGGTCATGAATTGACACCATTGGAAGTTAGTCAATTGGCATATTATTTTGCATTGAATTGGGATGAAACAAAGCATGAGGCATAGGTAATTTTGGGTGTGTTGATTTTTCTCACGTTATGCTCCGAACCTGTATGAATTATGGGGATTCATGCAGGTTTTTATTTTCAATCATTATTCAGGAATTTAAGATGAAAACATTGACAAGAAAAGCAACGGAATATCTGAAAAGATTTGGCAAATGGATTGATGAAAATGCAGTTGAAATCATTTGGAGTTTAATCACATTGATTTGTGCAACAATGGCAGTTGTCCTATACAAAGTTGGTGGTGAATTCATCAATACGTTCAAAGTCTTTGCTGAATGATTCCGGTCAAAGATTACATATTTCCTGACAAGATTACAATGGATGCGATTGAAGGCATCACAGAGGGCGCAAATACACCACGCCTGAATGAACTATGCACATACAGATTTTTGTCGCGTGTGGAGGTTTTTAGATGTGTTTATGTGGCAAAACTGAATGATAATGCCTATCAATGTAGATTTGAAAGGGCAAATTGGAAATGAAATTCAGTATCATTACACCAACCTATGCAAGACCACGTGAAATTGTACGGTGCATTGAATCTGTGAGGGCACAGCAATACAAAAAATATGAACATTTGATTTGTTCCGATGGTCATAGTGCATCAGATGAACAATGCGTAAAAACATACAAAGACAAGCGCATCAAATATAGTCATGTTGAAAGGGATGGCAATTGTTATTATGGAAGCAAGCAAAGAAACAAATTGATTCAGGAAGCAACAGGTGACTATTTGATATTCTTGGATGATGACAATACTATTCTGCCACATTATTTGAATATTGCAAAAGACACAATTGACAATCATGGCATTATGATATTCAGGATATGGCACAGCACGGCATCAATCATTCCAAGAGAAAATTCAATCAAATTAGGTGCAATTGATTCACTCAATTTTGTAGTGAGGAAAGATATTGCACAAAGATTTGAATGGAATTTGAATGAATATTCAGCAGATTATTCATTCATCAAATCATGTGAAAAATATTGCATTGAAAATGACATTGCAATTGGTTATTCAGAACAAATCATTGGAAGGCATCATTGATGAATATTCCACATTTCACGATTCCTGATGGTTGTCATGAATTATTTGATGAAATTGCAGGTATATTAGAATTCGATGCAAGGCAATCAAGACAAGATGCTGAATCCACTGCACTACGGATAGTTTATGCGATGAACAAAGACACGCAATCTATCAGCACCATTGATGAAAGTGGCACACCGTAATTGATGTGGGGAACTTGCATTGAATTCAAAGAAAGAGCATAGCATGAATGATTGCTATGCTTTTTTTGTATCATATCAAAATAAATTTTTCCACAATTTCAAATTGCATTTCACAAATCACGAAATTCACTACTGTGAATGGTCATCCATCTCCATCATCCCTATGCCCTGTCAGGGTATTTCATTCATTTGGGATGCCCTGATAATTTAATATAGAATAAGGCAATGGAATTTGAGATTTTGAAAAATATATTGGCATCATTGGTGTCAGTTGTCACTTTGATGTTCATGCTTTTTAGATACCTTCACAAAAGGGATGTCACAAATGCAAAATTGATTGCAGACACAATAAGGGATGCAACACAAAAGGCATTCCAAGTATCACACATTGAATCAAGAGTCCGAGAGATTGAAGATATACAAGCGGAAAACACAAAAGCGATTCAGGATTTGAATAATTCATTGAATAAGAGGTTAGACCAATTATTCATTGCTATTGCAAACATCAAAGGCAATAACAATGACTAATGCGCCAAAAACTCGCAGAAAACGCGAGAACAAGAAAGTCCTATTTGGGTTCAAAGGATTGAAATTGACCACACCACAGGCAATGAAACGCCTTGGAATAGCAATTGCAGCATCAGGCACAGCCGGTGCGGGTATTTGCTATATTATGGAATATGAAAGAATTGCTTTGCTTTGTTTGGTGATGACAGTTGGTGGCACATTTATATCACAGATGTTTGGAGAGATTGAATCATGACAAGACCAAGATTATCAAGAGGGCAAATCATCAGCAAATTACCATCAGGCACATCATTCCCTTGCATTGTTGGTATTCGTGGATATTTCAAAGATGAAATGGGCAAAAAGGGTGTGAATGACAGAGGGATATATGATGATGCAATCTATATTATTGAACCAAATTTGGCATTTGCATTCAATGGAAACACAGACCCGTCACGACATGGCATGAATCACAAAATTGGCAAAGGTCTTGCATCATTGAAAGCAGGAAAATATGAATACAAAATAGGAATTCATGGACTGTCAAAAGAAAAGTCAAAGCAATATGAGGCATTGGTGCAGGAAGAACCTGTGACAGTGAAAAGGGATGTGACAGAAACAGAGCACAAAGGATTTTTTGGCATCAATATCCATCGTGGTGGAATCAATACAACATCATCAGAGGGATGTCAGACAATACATCCATCACAGTGGGATGAATTCATGACGCTTGTCAAAGCATATTTCCCATCAGGCAAAAACATTCCGTACATTCTTATAGAAAATTGATGAAAAGAGATAGATACAATATCACAATTTACAAGAATGAGACATTGGCAGTTGCCGTGCAATACAAAGACAAGACAGGCACGCCAATTGATTTGACAAATGCAACAGTGACAGCACAATGCAGGGATAAATCATCCAATGCCGTGTTGTTTTCTTTTGTTTGCACTGTTTCAAATCCTGCAACAAATGGTGCATTCACTTTGTCATTGGGTGCATCAACATCAGCATCATTGACAGCGCAAAAGAATGCAATTTATGATGTGAAAGTTGCATGGTCAAATGGAACAGTGAAAAGATATTTGGGCGGTGATGTTCAAATTGTGGACACAGTGACAGCATGAGCATAAGCAATGAAAATGTTGATGTCATTGTGAATCCTGAAAAGGTCACAATTGAATTGCAAGATAATATTCAAAGCATTTTTGTTAGTGCTGAATCAATTACAGTGCAAGTCAATTCATTATTGACAACAGGTGGCGAAGCATCTGTCATTGGAGAGACGCCAACAGGTGCAATCAATGGACAAAATGCCACATTTGTATCATTGCAAAATTTTGAGCCATTGACAGTGGATGTCATTTTAAATTCCACAGTGCAAACTTATGGCATTGATTATTACACAGCAGGCACAGATACAATCATCATGAATGTTGCACCTGTTGTGGGTGACATTTTACGATTAAACTATAAATTGGGATAATAAAGTCATGGCAGAAACAACAATTGCAGGCAGACAGATACGCGATGGAGCGATAACGAATAGCAAAGTTGCAGCAGGTGCAGGGATTGAATCATCAAAACTTGCTGATGGTGCAAACTTCATCAAGAAAGATGGCAGCGTTGCCTTTACAGGTGCTCAGTCAATGGGTAATAACAAGCTCACTACGCTTGCTACTCCGACGGATTCAGGCGATGCCACAACCAAATCATATGTTGACAATTTAATTGCTGCACTACCATCGGCATACAGATATCGTAATGTCAAAGTTGCAACAACGGCAAACATAGATTTGTCAAATCCTGCGACGTCAACAATAGATGGCATTGGGTTGAGTGCAGGTGATAGAGTTTTGGTACACAATCAAAGCACGCCCGCTCAAAATGGTATCTATGTTTTTGACACTTCATCAACAGCTATGGTGCGTGCGTCTGATTCTGATGCATGGGATGAACTTGTTGGAAGTTTGGTATATGTTGACCAAGGCACGACACAGGCAGAATACAGATATTTTTGCACATCGAATTCAGGCGGCACGCTTGGAAGCACAGCGGTCACATATACAAAGGACACATCAGGAACATTATCTGTTTCTAATTTTGTATTTGGTGAAGTGCCATCAGGAACTATCAATGGAAGCAATACAACATTCACATTATCAGTGACCCCATCAACAGGCACATTGTCATTGTATCTGAATGGCATATTGCAGAATTCAGGCGCAGGGAATGATTATACCATCACAACCAATTCAATATCATTCACAACGGCACCAATTAGCGGTGATGTATTGCAAGCAAATTTCATGAAGTGATAATATGCCTGAAACCAAGTTGAACAATAGACAATTGCCAAATGTATTTTCATCAAAGACGATTGACAATACAAATGACATCAGCACCACACTTGCAAGATTAGTGATTTCAGGTGGCACGAATGGTCAAGTCTTAAGTACCAACGGAAGCGGAGCACTTTCTTGGGCTACCGCTGGTGGTGGTGTATCTGACGGAGACAAAGGCGATATAACTGTAACTGGTTCTGGTGCTACTTGGACAATTGATAATGATGCAGTAACCTATGCAAAGATTCAGAATGTTAGCGCGGCATCTCGCTTGCTTGGTAGGGCTAGTGCAGGCGCAGGCGACGTTGAAGAAATTACAATTGGTTCAGGTTTATCATTAACGGGCACAACATTAAGTGCATCGGGTGGCGGTGG
>Ga0169931_10015525_pt1 | contig 10182 bp, 6 predicted proteins | sample Kivu_15m_20L_FD_129675 | JGI IMG/M metagenome (GOLD analysis project Ga0169931, IMG submission 129675) | Freshwater microbial communities from Lake Kivu, Western Province, Rwanda to study Microbial Dark Matter (Phase II) - Kivu_15m_20L... | ecosystem: Environmental > Aquatic > Freshwater > Lake ... | reverse complement strand
TTGCCAATAACACAGTGGTTTTGACCCCGCAACAAAAATAATGGTCCTAAAAAATGGCTAAAGATCCTTCGTACATACCTGTTCTCGACAACGGAGTCAAAGTAGGTTTCTCAGTTAACGAGTTAGCGGCTGCTATTCCTATCAGAACAACTTTCCCTCAAGGAGTTCATCCTTTGCCAGCTCACGCTAGAACATTCGTGTCATCTTCATGATTATTATAAGTTAAACATAATTCTTTTATAAGCCTATCTATTTTATCTATTTTATAATATACTAACGGATGAGCAGCGTATTAAGGAACAAACCAGGAAATATCTCAAAAGTTAAGTATTTTTTGCCAAACTATCAATCCAAAGAAGAGAATTCTGCGCCTCTTAATACTACTAATCCTCGAGTTCAAAAAGAATCTGGCAAAAAAAGAACATCTGTCATCAATCAAAATGCCAAAATTAGTGCCTCAGAAAACGATGTTTCATTCTAAGTCGTCGGAATTCACGAAGCCAGTGTTATTTAAGAAAAATAGAATCTTCCAGTTCCCAATAAAAAAACTCCAGTGAATGTCGCTAGAAAAACTACAGTGAAAGTTAATCAGTAACCTCCAGCAGATAGAACGATCGAAGCAAGTCTTTCGTCGATTAGAGATATGGCGAATTCTCGAGACTGGTGTTTACCTGAGGGTCGAGAAAAAGAATAATTTTATAGATTTATCGAAACGCTTAAGAATGATGAGACGTATCAGCATACTGTCACGATGTTCACGATCATGTACTATTATGATCAAAAACGTAAAAGAAATAATTGATATCTTAAAAAATTATTTTTGATATTCTTAGTAAAAGTCTTATTCCCTGTAGTTCTATTCAAAATTAATAAAAAAAAAGAGAATTTTTCAGATAAAAATAATTTTTTTTGTCATTTCTATCAATAAAGTCAAAAAACTCATATAAATTTTATAATCTATCACTGTCGATTAGCCCCAGGCACAATAATATTACTTAATTCCGCGTTATTATTCATAAACTTACTAAAAAATGCAATAGTCTGAGACCTTCCATTCTTCTCCTATCCATCCCATTCGTTATTTTCACCTTATACTATCAATCTCTTTATAATTGATTTTTTTAGCTAAATATTTTCAACTTGTTATTGAATTATTATGCTATTTCTTTTGATTAGAGTGTTACGTCTGATTTCGATGCCTTATTTTTGTCTCTAGGAGCAAATATGGCACATTCTGCCTATTATCAGATCTTTCGATTGAAGTTTTCTAGGAATACTTACAGGACTATGAGTGTGATTGTTGTTGCTATTTAGTACACTTGACCTTTAAATTTTTATCTAAGACTATTCAGATATAGGACTTAAACCCATATAATCTGAGACGGCTAGACTTACAACTGATTCAGCACGTTTTTAATTTTTCTGTTGAGTTTTTTGAATCCCAACATTAATATTTTGATTCAAAGAATTCATATGACTCTTTTTCTACAAATACTGATGATCGAGATTCGGAGATTTGCTTTACCTATATGTCCATACCTACACTTCTTGCTTGATTTTTTTATGTTTTTCAATCGCTACTAAACATATCGGCCAGCTTAGATCACACTAAATCTCACTCAAGTTTCTCTTACGAGTTTATAGACCTTACGCTAACTTTTATTTAAGATGATATTAGCGATACAGAGTCCTTGCAAGGATCAAACCCTATCTACTGACGAATACTTTCGAAAACATTTAGTTGAAGTCTGTTTAAGGAATCATAAGATTTTTTGAACCTTTTTCAAGCAACATTATGATCTCATCTAAATCGATAAAAAATTACGAAATTAATTAGCTTTCAGAATTTATTTTTAAAAGTATGACATGATTATTATTCCAGCTTTAATGAAGGCACTAGGACCTTATATCAAAAGTCTATCCCATACAATTTTCACTAACTAAATACATAAAATCTTACATAGAAAGGCAGAGAAGATGTAAAAAGACAAACAAACCACTAAATCGATAAAACAGAAGGATCCAGACCCAACTGGTTAAATTTTGCAACTATACTCGGATGTTTTTTTGACAATATTTGTAAAAAAACTTGTTGATCACAGACAACTCCAATCATATTCGTATAGTAATCCATAGGGATGATAGTTTCTATGATCTGAGTCAGCAACCAAAAAGCTTATTCTTAGTTAAATTGCATAATCAACAAAAAATACGCAACAAAGTTTAGACCCTGACAGTAACCTACATACGGATTTCTTCTTGAAAAAGCAGTCAAGACATTACTTAACGATTGTAACTCCTCAGAACTTGTTTTTTACTTAGGCACAGTTCTAGTTATATCTTGCTTGATAGCTCTTGCAAAATGCTCAGGATAATTCTAATAACTAATCAAACTTTGGTACAAACCCGGATGATGGTTCATCGAAAAACGAGCACCAGACAACAACATCCATAGATTTTTTCGAGTCTGATGGCTGTTGATTACTTCTTTGTTTATCTTTTTTTGAAGAATTGCTATCAAGACGAGATTGTTCTATGCTTTTGGTTGTGGAAATTTTTATACAAGTTTTTAGTAGCTGTATTTTTAAGCGAATAGATCGATGTGTTTTGGATTGATATCTTCTTTATTGTTTTTCTAGAAAATCGATGCCATCGTGATATTCCTATCCTTGAATAAAAGCTCCGTCTTTTTCTGATCAAGAATAATATCAGCCAGTTGCTGTAAAGAATTGACCGAGTTAAGACCATAAAAATTCTGTATATTCTCGATATTGGCTATGACCTATGCCTATAATTATTGACTCGATAGATTTTGCATGCCAATGTTACAGCTATATTATAGGTTTATTGATATATATGGAGTTTGATATAAATTATATTATGATCGATACGGCTGTCTTTTCGCTGTTTGGTTTTGCACTGGTGATCGCTTTTATTTTCAAAATGGTCTTCTTTGGGGGAAGAAGGGAACAAGATAAAGAGAAAATGGGGGAGGCGAGGCAGAATGGTAGTAAAATGCAGAATGGATCGGGGTATAAAAGTAACGAAAAAAAATAGAAAAAAGAAGAAAATGCAGAAACAATATCATATAAAGCTTAGCCAAGTTCATCTCTTACGAAATAGTAGTCTAAATATAAAAATAGCGAACATTAAAGTCGTAGATAGTAAGATAATAGATCAAGTTTTCTAACCTCATCAAGAGACAAAATTCATTACTAAATGCCTTAAGCGTAATAAAAATAAGTAACTTAAGTTTTACTAAACATTTTAGACAACAATCCTGCATAGACCACTTAAGTTTTACTAAACATTTTAGACAACAATCCTGCATAGACCAGCCAAGACCCCTATCAAAATCATACCCCTAAAAACACATCAAAATAATACATCCTCACATAAATAAAATAACTTTCAAGCTAATCCCGCGTCCCCTCAATCCACAAACAAAAATACCTCACAAAACTAAAAACAATCAAAGATCACTATAAATCAATCATAAATAATCTTTAACAAAAATTACAAATGATTTCAGAAAAGCATCAGGAATAATACAGCCCTCAGCTCAATCTTACAGTCACTTTTTCGGAAGAAGAAAGTATGATGATTTCGGATGGTGGGGATCTGTAGATGAAGATTTAGGAGATTCAGACGTTGAAAGAAGAATTGGCGTTGCATTAGCAAGCTTTGACTAATGTTCTATAGGAAAATTTACAAATGAAAACATAGATATAGATAGAGCATTTGTAAGGAAAAAATCAAGAATCTAGAAGTTTTATAGCTGATCAATCACCGAACTTTCATGAGTAAAAAAATACACCAAAAAAACATAAGTAATAGAGTTAAACTCGTATGGTCGAGTCAGTTATAATATAAACCCAAAATCCATTAGAAAGACTACCAGGAGTACATACTGAAAGCAAAAAATCTTTGTAAAAAATGTATTCGTCAGTAGCCCAACAAAACGACTTCATCCGTTCAGCTGTACTTGCTCAAAATGTCTCAGCTATAGCTATAATGAGCGTTATCTAAGGCGCAAACAGCGTAGGAATACTGGGCTAGTGCCATTTTTTGAATTCTATTAGCAAAAATTATGTTATTAAGGAAAGTTGCAAAATATTGCAAAGAAAATTTAGTTAAGCCGAGCTCGTGTATAGGACTGGCTCGACTTAGAAACTTATATTGAAAAATTTGCTATAAAAAGGGATTTTGTTGTTTTTGATGAAGCTCAAAAGTGGTAGAAGTGTAGCAGCGATAGCCAGCTAGTAAGTAGGAGCTGTACTGGATCTGACTTTCAGAAAAGTTTTGCTTAGACAGTCCTGTCAAGAAAAATAAAGTAAACTAGTATGGGGCTAATAATTTTTAGTCCTTTCAGAGAACCCTCTTGAGACCACTATTAACATCGACAACTCTCGCACTACGAATTGTCTTTAGAATCTCTAAATCTATCTGATGTTATGATCTGATACCATCTCATCTCATATATATATAAATTTGATATACACACTGAGATGACTCCGCTTGGCGCCAGCTTAATCTTCGTCGTCATCTCCATCCTCGTAAGTCTTTTCCGCCACATCTTCATAACAGATTCCCTAGGTTCGAACGACGACTCCAATATCAGCATCACCCGTATCCATACTCTCGCAGCGGGATCCAATAACGACAATCAAAGACCCTACAATTCTTTCTATTAAGCTTTGTATAAACCCCATGTAGGTAGGGTCCAAACACCACATCTACCCTATAATTCTTATGCTCTGAAAAAAGCAGTAATAAATTCGTAAGGAGTTTATCTTTGTGAATAGAAATTTGCTGCTATTTTTGAAGAATCTACGTCGTGCAAAGCTGCAGGAGAGTGCCATTGGAGTACCAGCATCATGGTATACAGACTTCCTTTTTTCAAATCATAAGAGTCAAAATCTATTTAAGTCCAAGGTCGTGTGAGAGGAAACGGTGAGAATCGAGCCCTAGAATGCCATGATGACGGAGGTTGGAACTTCAAATTTAAAATAAATTTTGTTCTTTTACTTGGCAACAAGTAGTCAAAAAAAGGTTAGCGATGGGCCATGCACTCTCTTGTAATCCAGTAAGAACAATCCGAATGGCGTGACCAACAAAACTTTTCAATAAAAATGCTCAAATGGAACCTTAAAAACATCACACACTACCCTTAGCTCTACAGCTTTGATTAAAAATGCCTCAGTTATGTGACAGCTTAATAACCTTGGCTGATAAATTACAACTGTAACGACAAGTGGACTACTTTTAATATACTTCAATCGAGGATTCAGAATTATTTGTTCAATAATCAGAATGGATCTCAACCTTTTTCGTCGACGCATCATGTCAAACCTGTTTTCATGGAATTGTTTACATCAACTCAGATTACGTATGCCCCAAACTAGTGCCAGAGCGGAGAGGTGTGTCCTCCTAAAAAATAATGCAAACAAGTCAAAAATTTCATCACTTTCGTGTTTGAAATCGTCAACAGCCCAAGAAAATACGGAAGATTAGTTGCACAATTTACTCTTCTCCTTGCAGACCAAACGACCACCTCACAAGCATTAGTCTCATACAATCTTCTAATGACCTAAGTAAACCCCTAACTCCCTCTCAAAACAGATTGCAGAATCACAACATCTGAACATAGACTCATCAGAGGACTATACACATATTAGCTCAGCTACGGAAATGATGAACATCTAGCCGCAGTAGCCAATAGACATTCTTTGTTGTGTATTTTCGGTATAAACCCTAAATAACAGCTGAGAGTCGTAGAGGTAGAAGATGTTATTAGTACTTTTAACTACACTGATATGCCCAGAGACATCACTATCTGGCGAAGAGAAACACTGTAACAAAAACGAATGGAAGGTATGAGAATGCGAAGAATCAAAAATAAATAGAAAAAATAAAAAGAAGAAGAGTAAGAAGAAAGTTGGTTCGATTTTGATCTCTTTGATTTCAAATACAACTCAGATGACCTTTCTTAAGGTTAATAAGCTGATAAAATCTCAGCTGATTAGCCAGTAGGATTGTAAAAAAAAGACAAAGATAAGAAAAAAACTCAGAAAAAAGAAAGCAAAATTAACAAACGCAACAAAAAAGGTAAGTCCAGAGCTGGTCGTTAAAATTTCAAGTTCGAAGACAATCCTATAGGATGGAAACTGTAGTAAATGGCTGATCAATTCGCTGATATCGGCTACAATTAACCTGAATAGATGCCAGCCAAGACAATATACATACCTTTACCTCATCCAGGAACACCACCCGAATCTATTCACTTTTCTGTCATCAATTCTGACCTATAATTTCCCCTTATTTATCTCAAAACAAACCGAAGATATTTTCTCACTTATCAGCCTATCGAGTAGTAGTAATCTTCAGGTTCAAAAAACGGGTCAGAAAAGACAGGTTATATATACAAATATTAAGCTATCGGAGCATAACAAAAACCTTTGCATACACTTCTTTGGCGCAACAACAATATAACTAATCAGACCATAAAATATAATGAAAACTAACATAAAATCGATAGATTTTTGTTGGACATAGGTCAACATCTGAACATAATGAACCATATTCAATCTTTTTCAGTAGTATAGGCACGACACTAAGGAAGATTACCTCACTAGCATCATCTCCACGGCATGATAAAACCTTACAGAAAACAAGTAGTTGTCATCTGGGGCTGGGGTATTGAGGTCTATGAGATTAACTGGGATAAAAGAGGACATAAAGCTCAACTTATGGAGATTTAGGAGCAACTTAATATGAACTAGGAGGGTATCGAGATGGTTTTTTTGTTGCCTTTTATCGAACTTTTTGCAACTGTTTATTGTCTGTTCCAAGCGCTAATTACTTCAAGGTGATTGTCATAGAAATCGATGTTATCTATTATAAAATATCTTAATTCATAATATTTTCTTTAATATTATCGTATTTAATTAACATATTTTTTCAATCTTTTCATTAAAATTTCCTTTTTTTCAAGAAATCTTCAACAAATATCATATAAAAAGTGTTTAATCATCATGCTATCCACGCAAATCTAACAAAAATCTTGCCCACACCCCTCGTACCTCGATCATAGACCTCTAACTCCAAATCCAACGGTTCCACACCATCGATCAATCCAGTCACATCAGCCCTAAATACCAATAAACTTACTTAGCAAATCCAACTAAATCTTCATTAACTGGTTTCTAGTCATCAAATACCGTAAACTGGAAATAATTTTGCTTCCATTATTATTAGACCTACTCACCCATCAGGATCTAAAGCTATCGTGAATATTTCCATTATGGAGATGCGCCACGAAGAGCCTATGTGAAGAAATCTTAGCCTTGGAATGAGAAGTAGACGAATGTACTGCATGGCATGGTGAAACCTGACCCTCTTAGGACTCGGATTTAGAGGCGTTTTCGTTGACCCATTCTCAAAATATCAGCTTTTGCTATCTTATTTTCCTTAGATGGTGATGAATCTAGTGTCTAATTGATAGTTCCCATAGGCAATCTCATTCTCATTCGATACTCTAAAGTTCCAATCAAGCCCCCATCACTCTGATAGATAGGACACTTACCCCTTATAACATTAGCTACATCTCTAGTCGATCCAGCCACCAAATCTCTCAGCCAGACATCTCCACGACCTAGTTGCACAGTCGCTGATCCTTGTGGACTCCATAACTCCAATCTAACAGCCTGTCTGCCCATAAACCTAGCCAAACTTCCATCCACATCAACCCTAAATGAAAAATTACTGGTTAAATTTCGTTGATTTCCCTCTACAAAATGTGAATGCTGAGTATCATGATTGTAAAAATCAACCGTAAGGAACGAAACTAACTGAGACAATTGTTTGATTTTGTTAGATGGATGCCTTAAAAGTGAAGATTACTAAAGAGTTAGAGTACCCAAGTATAAATCAAAATAGTTTTGAGCAGGTTTCAACTATTTTAGTTATTGTTAATCTGCCTAAAAAACGCTAATAGAATCGTCGTATTGAATACCAGCCCATTAGTATATTTTTATATCTCTTCTTGCACCGATTCGTTACATGCTGCTCCATTATTACAATCTGGCCCTGGCAACTCGAAGTTACTACTACATGACTGCTTTGTCCTTCAAGTACAAACCAACTCGACTCTAGGTGTTTTCTCTTACAGTTCTTAATTCGACTTGAGCTTTCTCAAGATGCGCAAGTAACTATAATTTTCCAGCCCATAACTCTTTTGCTGTGTTTCTTAGCTACTATTATTTCATGTTTTTGAACTATGGTGCAGCAAGATCACTGTATTTTCGCCACACCGGATCGTTTCCTTACAATTTTACAATACCTAATAGTTTTCTGTAGTAGTCATTGTAATCGAGATTTGGGTTAGATTTTGCTTACTCTTGCTTTTGAATCAACTATCTGATCTGTTTTTTTAGCTTATCGTTGTTTGTTTTCAAGCTTGTAACTTATTTTGTGTTGAAATCGAGCTAAGCACTGTACTTACTATTAGTCTATCGTATTTTGGTCAGTTAACTTTTCATATTACCGAGTGCGACCTCAAGTTTTGTATTTTTTTATTGAAGATCGATCATATTCTGAGCGTTACTGTTCTGATTGAACGGCAAAGAAGTCAACCTCAACAATTTTTGTTCAAGCGAATCTCTTTATCTCTCCAATTCTTAAACTTTAGCTTACAATATATCATTTGTAGCCTAAGCAAGTCTATTACTTCCTTTGACCTTTCCCCCTCTTGAGTTCTATCTCAGTTATAAATTTTATAATTATAGCTATTTGACTCTTTTTCCTTTTTATTACGACATCTTGTTGTAGCATTACTCCATATCGTTGTATTTATCCTTCCATCGCTATAGCTCGAACATGTAGTCTTGGAACTGCGATTAAGTATTAACTCCACCAGGTTTAGGTCGAGGGTTTCGAGAGACAGGCTAATTTTGTTGTTTTTGCTTGAGTTGTTACTCAAGCGAATATTTGTTAGATTTTAACTACTGTACCACAAAAAGAAGCTATCTGACTTGTTTTCTTTAGAGCTATAGCTCAGCTTTTATGTTTTAATTCGAAGGAAAAATTGTTTTCTGGGCTTTAGAGCTCTGAGGTCTGGCACTAATTTTATGCTTGTTATTGGTCAAAGCGATGATTTTTTAATGCAGACGCTTGATCTCAGCTTGCAACTCTTTTGTCTCATTATTTTCTCTGTTGTTTCTATCAACTTTTCTAGGACTTTGACTCTTACTTTTTTTCAGTTTGACTATCTAGGCCTACATACTCTTTATTTTGATTTTTTAGTCGTTTAGCTGAGACTTTACCTTCTGGTAGTCATCATATAAAGTCAGAAATTGATACTACCGATCTCTTTATGACAACTTTTTATATGCATAGGGTTGAAATTCATCCCATTTCGTAACCGTCTAATGCTTTTTTCCTCGATTTTTCTACTATTTAAGTCTATCGAATCCATCTCTTCCTCTCGTGTCAACTGCTAAATTCGATGTCTAAGGCACCAACAGCTATCCCAATCTCGAGGGCAGTTCATCATTTTAAGGTTTTATGTCGTGTTTTGAAGATTATTTCAAGAAGTAGCTGTCGAGCTTACCGAACTATTTTTTGATCTCGCTATTACTCATAACTGATTCTAATATACAACATATGACTCAAATCACAATATATATATGACTACAATTATCAAGTAAGAACCGCCAACCTCAGCTAAAGTAATCCTTTTCACCTCACATGGAGAGCTATAACTCTAACTCTGGGCTAGATAGACCCCCTTAGCTTGTCGAAATTTCCTTCAGCTTTGTTTAAACGGATACTACAACGATGTAATTTTTCATAGAATGATCCCTGGATTCATGATCCAAGGTGGCGATCCAACTGGCACCGGTGCAGGAGGGTAGTCGATTTATGGATCCCCTTTCAAAGACGAATTTCATCAAAGATTAAAATTTTCAAGAAGAGGAATAGTCGCTATGGCTAATAAAGGCAAAGATGGTAACGGGTCACAATTTTTTATGACATTCGGATAGTGCTAGCATTTGAATAAAAAACATACAATTTTTGGAAAAGTAGTCGGAGATACGATATACAATTTGATGGCTTTGCAGAGTATCGATACTTAGAAAGATGATAGACCGAGTGATCCACCAAGAATACGAAGAGTTAAAG
>Ga0169931_10015524_pt1 | contig 10182 bp, 7 predicted proteins | sample Kivu_15m_20L_FD_129675 | JGI IMG/M metagenome (GOLD analysis project Ga0169931, IMG submission 129675) | Freshwater microbial communities from Lake Kivu, Western Province, Rwanda to study Microbial Dark Matter (Phase II) - Kivu_15m_20L... | ecosystem: Environmental > Aquatic > Freshwater > Lake ... | reverse complement strand
TCGCTTTGAGTATCTTCTTCCGCAGCCGAATCGACGCCGGCGTCACTTCCACCAACTCATCGTCCTTGATGAACTCAATCGCCGCTTCCAGATTCATCACTTTCGGCGGCACAATCCGCACCGCTTCATCGGACGTCGAAGCGCGCATGTTCGTGAGCTTCTTCTCCTTCACGATGTTGACGTCGAGATCGTTCCCGCGCGCATGCTCGCCGATCAACTGGCCTTCGTACACATCCGTCGCCGGCTGCACAAAAATAATGCCGCGCTCCTGCAAATTCTGAATCGAATACGGCGTCGTCTTGCCCGCGCGGTCCGCAATCAGCGACCCCGTCGGCCGGCTTTCAATGTCGCCCTGCCACTCGATATAACTATCGAACAGCGAGTGCAAAATCGCCGTGCCGCGTGTCTCCGTCAACAACTCGCCGCGAATGCCGATCAACCCGCGCGATGGAATCAGGAACTCCAATCGCACACGGCCCGAGCCGTGGTTGATCATCTTCGCCATCTTGCCCTTGCGCGCGCCCAACCGCTCCATCACGACGCCGACAAAGTTCTCCGGGCAGTCGATCGTCATCAACTCCTGCGGCTCCATCACCACGCCGTCGACTTTCTTAGTGATGATCTCCGGTCGGCCCACAGCCAGTTCGAAACCCTCGCGCCGCATCATTTCGATCAAAATCGCAAGCTGCAATTCGCCGCGGCCCATCACCTTGAACGAATCCGGCCCGCCCGCTTCCTCGACCTTGATCGACACATTCGTCAGCAGCTCTTTGTCCAGCCGGTCGCGCAGATTCCGCGACGTCACAAACTGCCCCTCGCGCCCCACAAACGGCGACGTGTTGATCGTAAACGTCATCGCGATCGTCGGCTCGTCGATCTTAATCTTCGGCAGCGGCTTCGGCTCTTCCGCCGACGACACCGTCTCGCCGATCGTGATACCTTCCACGCCCGCGATCGCCAGCACCGAGCCCGGCACGGCGAGCGTTTCCTCCACGCGCTTCAAGCCCTGAAACGAATACATCTTCGTGATGCGCGTCTTCTGAATCGATCCATCCAGCTTGCAAATCGACACATCGTCGCCCAGCTTCAACGTGCCGTTGAATACGCGGCCAATCGCCAACCGGCCCAGATAATCGGAGTAGTCGAGATTGGCAACCAGCAACTGCAGGATCGCGTCCGGATCGCCCTTCGGCGCCGGCACCGTCTTGATGATCGTCTCAAACAGCGGCTGCAAATTCTCCGACGGATCGTCGAGCGACATCTTGGCGATACCCAACTTGCCATTGGTGTAGATCACCGGAAAATCGAGCTGGTCTTCGGTTGCGTCGAGATCGATGAACAAGTCATAGACTTCGTTCAGAACCTCCTGCACGCGCGCGTCGGGCCGGTCGATCTTGTTGATCACCACCACCGGCGTCAGCTTTGCCTCCAGTGATTTCATCAGCACGTAGCGCGTCTGCGGCAACGGCCCTTCGCTGGCGTCGACGAGCAGAATCACGCCGTCGATAATCTTTAACGCGCGTTCGACCTCGCCGCCGAAGTCGCTGTGACCCGGCGTGTCGACGATGTTGATCTTGTAGTCTTTGTACTGGACGCCCGTCGTCTTGGCGAGAATCGTGATGCCGCGCTCGCGTTCGAGATCGTTCGAATCCATGGCGCGTTCGGCCTGCGCTTCGTTGTCGCGGTAGATACCGCTTTGGCGAAACATCGAGTCGACTAGGGTTGTCTTTCCGTGATCAACGTGGGCAATAATGGCTATGTTACGGATGAAGGAGGAGGGATTGTTGGACTGCAAACTTCTTCTAGTTTCCCACACCCGCCCGCTCCAAGACCAATCTCGGAAGCGATACGATAGTTCCCGATGCCGTTGGAGCCTGGCGAAAAACTCGGCCCGTACCTAATCGAAGCCGCCATCGGAGCCGGTGGCATGGGTGCGGTTTACCGTGCCCGCGATACGCGGCTGAATCGAAACGTCGCCATCAAAACCATCGAAGGCCGTTTCAACGAACGCTTCGAGCGCGAGGCGAAAACGATCGCCAGTCTGAACCATCCGAACATCTGCACGCTCTACGATGTCGGAGATAACTACCTGGTGATGGAGTTGATCGACGGCGCGCCAATCAAGGGGCCGCTTCCTGTCAACGAAGTCCGCCGGCTGGGCGCGCAGATCGCATCGGGGTTGGAAGCGGCGCACGCCAAGGGCATCACGCATCGCGATTTGAAGCCCGGCAATATTCTCGTGACAGCGGGCGGAGTCGTGAAAGTGATCGACTTCGGTCTCGCCAAGCCGCGCCAGACAGCGCCGCTCGCCAGCGACGCCACGCTTACGTTGCCGTTGACGAACGAAGGGACAATTCTCGGCACCGCGCCTTACATGTCGCCCGAGCAGGTCCAAGGCCGCGATGCCGATCACCGTTCCGACATCTTCTCGCTCGGCTGCGTTCTCTACGAACTGCTCACCGGCAAACGCGCCTTCGATGGCAAGACACAAGTGTCGATTATGGCCGCGATCCTCGAGCGCGACCCAGATCCTCTCGTCGAGCCTACCGCTCCCGCCTGGATCGATCGCCTTATTCGCCGGTGCCTTGAAAAGAACGCCGACGACCGCTGGCATTCCGCGCGCGATATCGCGCTGGAGTTGACCAACCCCCCGCCGGCGCCGGTCGCAACCGCTGTCACGCCGAGAACGAAATGGCCCTGGTTCATCGCCGCCGCCGCGATAGCCATCGCGATTGGTTCGTGGCTCTGGCGTCCGAAGCCGCCGGAACTTCTGCCCTATCGCTTCACCGTGCATTCCGCGCCCGGCACGCGCTTCGTCGAGTCGAACATCGCAATCTCGCCCGATGGCACGAAGCTCGCGCTCTCGGCTTCCCGGAATGGAAAAGTGTCCATCTGGATCCATGACCTCACAACCGGTCAAGCGCGGGAACTCGAAAATTCGAACCTGGGACAGTGGCCGTTCTGGTCGCCCAACGGCCGGCACGTTGGTTTCTTTGCCGGCGCCCGCATTCGAAGGGTCGAGGTGTCGACCGGTCTAGCCGCCGACGTAACTCCCATTTCCAGTTTGGGCCGGGGCGCTGCCTGGGCTTCGGACGGCCGAATCTACTTCGGACAATCGATCCAGACGGGGCTGCAATTCGTTTCCGAAAATGGCGGTCCAATCTCACTCGCGGTCGGCAGCCGGGGCACGGCTGAAATGGCGGCACGCTGGCCGCAGATCCTCCCAGGCGGTGGTGGCGTGTTGTTCGGTACCTTGACGTCCAGGCAATCCCTTCATATTTGGAAACCTTCCGGATCACGGGAATTGAAGATCCCCGGGGTGCGGGCGCAGGCAGAAGTACTTCCCGAACGCGGTGGGGAACCTGGTTACTTGATCTTCGGCGACGGAAAGAAGATTCTGGCTCAGCAATTCGACTGGACGCAGGAGCGGTTCTCCGGCGACCGCGTTCCGATCGGCGACTATCCGGCTATCAACTCGGATGGAGCCGCTATCGCCGCGAGCCCTGCCGGCACGATTGCGTTCTGGGCTCATTCGGGTGCTTGGCAGATTGCCGCTTGGCGCGACCGGGAGGGCCGTATCAGTCCGATCATGGCCATTCCGTCCGCGGCTTCGAATCGCTCCCCATCCCACGACGCGACGCGGCTCGTCGACAACGTAGGGCAAGTTCGCAATTTGGACGGAAATCGGAGACTGCAGCTATCCCAATTCGGAGAGCGAGCGAATGGAGTCAACGCGGTTTGGTCGCCGGACGATTCGGAGTTGGTCACCTCGGCCGGAATTGGCGACAAAGGACTATTGATCAGACGAAGATCCGACGGCGACGGCACGCCCAAGCAAATCTTCGAATCGCGCGCGGCGGCAGTGCGCGCTCTGGACTGGTCGATGGATAGACGTTTCCTGCTCCTGGAAGTACAGAACGATAGCGGAGATTCGCAATTTAAGATCCTTCCGATGGACCGCGAGAATGCCCAACCGCACGATTTCGCCTCAACCGACTCGACGGGCCGGGTCAGCGCCCGCTTCTCTCCAAACGGGAAGTGGATCTCCTACGTTTCAAATTCCAATCTCATCGTGCTGCCGGCCGACGGCTCTTCCGGCTCGCGCATTGTCGTCGCTCCGAACGCGGTGAGTCCGCGCTGGCGAGGGGATGGCAAGGAAATCTTCTACATCGACGGCGCCGGCAAAATGACTGCTGTCGAAGTAAAGGAGACGGCCGGCGCCATTTCCTTCGGCCCTCCTGTCGCGTTATTCGATCAGCTTCCTGAGACGTTCAGCGTAACCGCGGACGGCAAACGTTTCCTTGTTTCGGCCGAACCGCAAACAGGCGAACCGCCATCGGTTCAGATCATCGTCAACGCCCACGCGGAACTGCGGCGGCGGGCCGCTCTCACCCAGCCGCGCTAACCTAGTGGGTAATGGCTGTATCCCAAACTCTGCCGGTCGTCGTTATTGTCGGCAGACCCAACGTGGGCAAATCCACGCTCTTCAACGCAATCACCGGCTCACGCCGCTCCATCGTCGGCGACGAACCCGGCATCACCCGCGACCGCATCAGCGGCATCGCCGTCCACTTCGGGCGCCGCTTCGAAATCATCGACACCGGCGGCATCATCCCCGACGACAAAGCCCTGATCCCGTCGCAGATCCTCAAGCAGGCCCGCGTCGCCCTCGACTCCGCCGCGCAGATCATCTTCCTCATCGACGGCCGCACCGAGATCACCTCCGCCGATCGCGAACTCGCGCAACTCCTGCGACGCTTGAACAAACCCGTCACGCTCGCCGTCAACAAGATCGACACGGCCAAGAGCGACAACCTCGTCCACGAGTTCCACGAGCTCGGCATCGACACCGTCATGCCCGTCTCCGCCGAACACAAGCTCGGCATCTTCGATCTGCTCAACCACGTCACCCGCGACTTCCCGCGCCACAAGGACGAAGACGCCGAGCCCGAAGAGAAGCGCCCATCGATCAAGGTCTCCATCATCGGACGCCCCAACGTCGGCAAATCGACGCTCATCAACGCACTCGTCGGCGAAGAGCGCGCAATCGTTTCGCCCATCGCCGGCACCACGCGCGATACCGTCGATGAAACCCTCACCCGCGACGGCGTCGACTTCGTCTTCATGGACACCGCCGGCATTCGCCGCAAAGGCAAAACGCATGAGATGGCCGAAAAACTCAGCGTCGTCATGGCGCGGCGTCACATCCGCATGGCCCACGTCGTGCTGCTCATCGTCGACGCAACCGAAGGCCCGCTCAGCCAGGACGCCACCATCGCCGGCTACGCGCACGAAGGCGGACGCGCGCTCATCGTCGTCGTCAACAAGTGGGACGCCGTTAAGAACCCCGACAAAAAAGCGTTCGAAGAAAATCTGCGTTACGAACTGAAGTTCCTCGAATACGCGCAGGTGGCGTTCGTCTCGGCCAAGACCGGCCAGGGCGTGGGCAAACTCTTCGACATGATTCGCGAAGCGCACAAGTGGTCTTCGCACCGCGTCGGCACCGGCGAGTTGAATCGCTTCTCGACCGGTCTCATCCTCGAACCCGACACGAAGATCAAGTACATTACGCAGGCGTCCATCCGCCCGCCGACGTTCATCGTCTTCCCCGATCGCCGCTCCGATCTCCACTTCTCCGCCGAACGACAGCTCGTCAATCGCCTGCGCAAAGCCTTCGGCTTTCAAGGCACGCCGATTGTCGTTAAGTCGAAGTTCTCGAAAAACCCGTTCGAAGGCAAACGCCCGAAGGCGAAAGAGCGGCGTTAATCAGTAGCGCGCTTCGTCCAGCGCGCGAATCGCCACCTCGCGCCCGACGGTCGGGAAGTCCTCGAAGAACTCATCGAGAGCGCGCCCGTGAGCGAAGTAGTCGATCAAATTCTTGAACGGCACGCGAGTCCCCAAAAAACAGGGCGTGCCGCTCATTCGTTCCGGATCGGAGATGACGGCACACTCATCGTTGGAGCAATCTGGCGACAACAAGGCCAGCGCTTCTACCGCCAACTCTTTCGTCACCGTCGGAAACTGGCGAAGGAACTCGTCGAGCGGCGCCCCGCCCTTGAGACACTCGACCAACGAAGACACAGGAACGCGTGTGCCGCGCAAACACGGCACACCGCCCTGAATCTCTGGATCGACTACGATTGCGCTCACGCCGCCGCGCCGTTCGCCTTCGCCTTCCCCACCGGCTTCGGCTGCAACCCAGCCTTCGCCAGCACCGTGTAGACAACCAGCCCCGCGACAAAACTCAACACTGCCGCCGGTTGATACGTTGACTGAATACCAACCGCGAAGCCAACCGCCCACGCGCCATAACCCGCCCAGTTGATGCCCTCGCGCGGCCCGGCCCACTCGCGTCCCGAGAGGAAGTAGTCGGCCACCATCGCGCCTACAATCGGTCCGAACGACGCGCCGACAAGTCCGAACACGGAAACTAAATTGTCCGCCGCGCCCGTCACCGCAAGCACCACCGCCACCGCTGCGCCCAGCATCGTCGATGACGCTCGCGGCACGCCCGGGATCATCGTCGAGAAACTGTTGCCCGCGATGAACGCGCAGAAACATGCCGGCGTGATCGACGCCACCGCGAACAGCCCGAACATCGCCGCGGCCAGTGTGCCGCCCTGCGCGTTCAACACATCCACATACGTGAAGCCCGCAAGATTCGGATTCAATGCACGCGCGCCGGCGACAGACAGCAACGGCAATCCGCCCGCGACAAGAATCGCAAGCCCGATGCCCGTCAACCCGCCCATCTTCACATCGCTTTCATTGCGCGAGTTCATGCCGAAGTCCACGCCCGCCGCGCCCGCTGTCGCGAAGAACCCAATCACTGTTTGCACGATCGTGAGGAATGCGCCAAGCGAATCGTCGCCCGCGGGCTTGTGTTGGCCAATGCCGCCCGACGTGTTGAAGAACACAATCAAAATCATCACCAGCGGAATCGCATTCAAGAACAGTGACGCCCGCGCGACATACTGAATGCCCTTCACGCCGATGTAGGCCATCACCAAACCCCACGCCACCGCAACCGCGATGAACGGCCCCGAACCCGATGTCGCCGTCGATCCCACCGCTTTTAAAATGAACCCCGTCGCCGCCGACGTGCCCACCGCGAACCAGCCCAACTGCAACAAGCCCATCAACAAACCGGGCATCAAATATCCGCCCGCTGTTCCGAACGTCGAACTGCCGACGACGTAGAGCGGCAATCCCGTCTTCATGCCTAACATGCCGGGGACGTAGTAGAAGAGCGCGTAGCTCAATGCGGCCGCGACAGCCAGCGCCGCGATGCAGACGCCAAGACTCGCGCGGTCGATTGTTCCGACGGCGAGCGTCTGATAAAACACGATCCACAAAAACACACCGGCATAGCTCGGTGCGGTGTTCACGTACCAGGGCGCGCGATTCGACGAGGGATTCGGCGCCGTCTTTTCGATGTAGGCAGGAAGCATGGCATCGAAGTATATCGTGTTCTGGTGCTTCGCACATCCACCCCTCTTCATGCAGGAGCATACGAGCAGCCCTCGCGGACACATCGTTGGTTCAACGCCAAACCAAACCGCAACAGAGCGGTCTCCAAAAAAGATTCAGCCCCGGTTGCCCGGGGCTGTTCTCTACTACTGGCTATTCGCTTTCTCCTATCGGAGAGGCGAGGTTACTTCTTCTTGGCGGCAGCCTTCTTGGCCGGGGCTTTCTTTGCGGCGGCTTTCTTAGCCGGAGCCGCCTTCTTGGCCGGAGCCTTCTTTGCTGCTTTCTTTGCGGTAGCGTATTTCATCGATTGATTCTCCCTAACATCAAAATTGAGCGATCTCTGTGAGATCACATCGTGTCCCACATATAAGATGTTTTCGCGCTCGCGTCAAGAGAAAAATGCATCGCGTTCGCGTGTTGGAACTCGACGTGCAAGGGCCTCCTTGCAAAAAAACATAGATGCGCGAAAATGTTTTTATGAAGCGAGAGCGTTTTGCGCCAATAACGACGGGCCTTTCAACGCACGATGTGAAATCGCCGCTCGTGCGCGCGTCGTCGCGAAGGCCTCTTTCGCGCGTCGAAAAAAAATTTTCGCGCGGACGAAAATTTTTCGCGTCGTGCGCCTCTCTCGCTCTCATCGCGCTCTCGCTCGCATCGTGCTCATCGCGCAAAATTTCGACGCGTGTTCCCGTCGCGCGCGCCGGTTCCATCGAAGAAGGAATCGCAAGTTGGTACGGCGATCCATACCACGGACGCCGCGCGGCCAACGGTGAGATCTTCGACATGGACAAGCACACCGCCGCGCATCCATCGCTTCCCTTCGAGACGTGGGTGCGAGTCAAACGCAACGACACGAAGAAGGAAACTGAAGTGCGCATCACTGATCGTGGTCCCTTCGTGAAGGGACGCATCATCGATCTCTCGCGCGCCGCCGCGCGCGACATCGATCTCGTTCGCGATGGCGTCACAAAGGTTCGCGTCACCGTCATCGATCCTCCGCGTTCCTACACACGCAACCACCGCTTCACGATTCAAGTCTCTTCGCTACGCGACAAGCCGCGTGCCGAGCAACTCGAAAAATCTCTTCGCGCGCAATACGCAAAAACCGAAGTGCGTTATCGCAAGCCGAACCCCGCCGGTGGACATGCCGAATCGTGGCGCGTCCTCGTCGGCCGCGAGTCTTCGATCGACGATGCACGCAAGCTGCTCACAAAAGTCCTCGACAAATTCCCCAACGCCTTCATCGTTCCCTTCGACGCCGAATAGAAATCACGCCGACACTCCACAGCATCCTCAACAACCCCACCCAACACCTCGACTCTTCCCCAACACGACACCCCCTGCCGAGCCGCGACCGCAAGGAAGCGGACCTTCCCCAACCAATACTCCTGACTTTCAACCGAGCCGTCGCCAAAGCCACCCCTAAGTCACCTTACGCCGGCATACACCCTCGTATTCGCCTCGCTACCCCCACATGCGGGTAACCCCCTCCGCATCGTTTTACGCCGTCTTACCCCTTCAGCGGTCTATAGAAAATTTTCGATTCGCTGTAGATTTATTGAAGCGTCAACACACTACATACATAAGGACGTTCGTCGAGCATCTGGACGGGCTGCCCAAACCGGACCGAAAAATGGCCTTCTTCCCTCACAACCCGCAACCTTCCGAACCCATCCTCGTCGGCAACTCGCCGCGCCTCCGCCACGTACAACGGATGGTTGACAAACTCTCGCACGGCCGCTGGCCCGCGCTGATCCTCGGCGAAACCGGCACCGGTAAAGAAGTGGTTGCGCGCGCGATCCACGCGGCCAATCCCGTCGGCCCCTTCGTCACCATCGACTGCTCGTCCTTCGTCGGCCCGCTCATGGAAAGCGAACTCTTCGGCCACGCCAAGGGTTCGTTCACCGGCGCCGTCGCCGCCAAGATCGGTCTCCTCGAAGCCGCCAACGGAGGCACTGCCTTCTTCGACGAAATCGGCGAACTCCCGCTCGACCTCCAAGCCAAACTTCTCCGCGTGCTCCAAGAGAAAGAGTTCCGTCCCGTCGGCGCGCTGCAAACACGCAAGTCCGACTTCCGCATCATTGCCGCCACCAATCGCGACCTCGCCAAGGAAGTCGAGAAGGGTACCTTCCGCCGCGATCTCTATTATCGTCTCAACGTCGTCACCGTTCGCCTCGCGCCTCTCCGCGAGCGCAAGGAAGACATACCGCTTCTCATGCAGCACTTCCTCGGCAAGTACGGCAGCGGCCACACCTTTACGCAGGAAGCCATGGACTCCATGCTCTCCTACGAGTGGCCCGGCAACGTGCGCGAACTCGAAAACATGATTCAGCAGATGGCCGCCATCCACACCGGTCCGCTGCTTCACTCCAACGACCTTCCCTCCCCCATTCAAAATCAGCTCTTCGCGCGCCGCGGCCCCGGCATCGCGCTCTCCGCCACCGCCGCCGCCGGCGGCAGCTTCGACGCCATGCCCGTTGTCGATCCACGCTTCCTTGAGATGCCGATTCTCCCCCTCATCGAAATGGAACGCCGCGCGATTCTCAACGCACTCGAATTCACAAAGGGCGATCGCCTGATGGCCGCCGGCCTGCTCGGCATCGGCCGCACGACGCTCTACAGAAAGTTGAAGGAATATCAGGTCGCGGCGTGAGAACAATTCGATCGCCGCGCCACTACTTCTATATGCGGTTGTTGCTCGTAGAACGGGAC
>Ga0169931_10015523_pt1 | contig 10182 bp, 6 predicted proteins | sample Kivu_15m_20L_FD_129675 | JGI IMG/M metagenome (GOLD analysis project Ga0169931, IMG submission 129675) | Freshwater microbial communities from Lake Kivu, Western Province, Rwanda to study Microbial Dark Matter (Phase II) - Kivu_15m_20L... | ecosystem: Environmental > Aquatic > Freshwater > Lake ... | reverse complement strand
GAAAGAAGGCATCAAGAAATAGGAAAAGTGCCTCCAAACCAATTGTATTACCAAACCAAAATGGTCGGTTAGTACAACTAAGAATTAAAAAAAGTTGTCCTAAGAATGGGGAGGGGTTCACTATAATCTTTCTGCATGAAGCTAGTTTAGAAGCATAGGAAAAAGTTTGTAAATCAATAAAATTGGGCTAAAGACCTATTGTTTGATATCTTCACTTGCCGAGGGATTAATCCCTCGGCAAGTGATAGGATTCCTAGGTTGCTTTAGCCAAATTTAGTCAAATTCATTTTTGGAAATCTTGATGAGAATGCACAGGATTGAGGTGGGCAAAGTATAAAACTATAATGCCTATCGTAAACTTTACCAGTAATTAATACCAAACCATTGATACCGCTGCAATAAGCAATCTATTAAACACTTGTTCGCCAAAATATCTTCGATTGTACTTGTAACAGAACTCATTGAGGTAGTTTTGGAGGTATTGTGCATCAACTGCATGATGTATGGCTTTGATTAGGTTCTTTGAATTAGTGATTGCTTTACTTGACCACGGTAATTCCTTGCCTGGGTCAAACTTTGACATGTCAAGCATTACAAGTTTCGTGAACTTCGAAAATCCTTTTTTATAAGACTTGGCTTTATCCGTTTTTATTGAACTCTCCTTCTCGATAGATTTTTCTACGGTTTTGGATATTTCGTCGATTGTACCATTTTCAACAACTTTCATTTTTATGAATTTAGGACGCATGTAAGTTGGTAGCTGACTGGCTTTCAATGTTTTTCTGCTTACTTTTACTTGACTAGCCATAACCATAACTCCAGTTTTTCGTTGAGACCCCTTGCCTCTTTTAAGTGCTTGTTTAGCTCCAGTAAATTCATTTTCTTCTTGAATGTAACGTGTAGAATAGTACGATTCATCGGCTTCTAATTCATTAGCTAACTTATGTTGATCGTCGCGTTTTCCCATAACCAAGCGTATTTTATGCATCATAACCCAAATAGGCTCGTAATATTTGTGGCCAATTTGTCGTTGAAGTTCAAGTGCTGAAATCGTCTTTTTCGTTGATGTCATTAAATGAAAGGCGATAAACCAATACAAATAACTTAACTTGCTGTTTTCCATTACAGTTCCAGATTTTAAACTCATTCTAAAACCACACTTTTTGCATTCATACTGCTCTTTGCTTTTTAGCCACCAATATTCATCTCTCGCATTACATTTCTTACAAACAATACCCTGCGCCTCGCGGTATCTTTTAAATTCTTCCTTACAGCTCGCTTCATCTGGGTAATTTTGTGGGAATTCTATTAACTTCATAGCTCAAATTTTCAGCAAAGATGAACCACTCGCAACGTAATCTATTTATGCACTGGTAAAGTATCCGACAGGCATTAAAACTATAGTTATGAAGCAAAACAACTATTAAGCAAGAAAATATAGTCCTCGCAAAATCATCTAAATCCTGACTATCAGTTTGAGATTGAACAGGCGCTGGGTCAAATAATTGGGAATGGCATACTGGCGACCTTCCGTGTCTTGAACCCAAGTTTGGTTGAGTACATTGTTGATTCCGAGCATGTTGAACGTTTCGATGCTCAAACGGCAATCACTCATATGTTTCCAGATGCCTTTGCGCTGTTCCTTGGTCTTGCCATAGAAAAAATCATAGCTGATACCAACATCCACCCGGTAATAGGCTCTTTGACGTAAAGTATCTGCATAACGATTTTCACCAGGAGGACCATAGGGCAATCGCGATCCAAAAAACAAGCTCAACTGAACAGATAGTTGCTCAAAACGAGGCATTCTATCTTGAAAAAGAACCCCAATATTCAACAATTGATCGGTAGGGCGTGGTATAAAACCAGGTGATTGTAGGACGCTATCCACAGGCGTACTGTTGAAGGTATAGCCAGGAATAATCAAATCACCATCAGAATTGTAATAATCGTAATAATCGTCGTAGAGCAAATCTTCTCTCGTGCGCATCAAACCAATTTTGAAGAATGATTCAATGCCTTCGATGAATTGTCCATGCATATTCAGGTCGATACCATAGGCATAAGCAGTTGCATCGTTGTTACCAAAATAGCGCAAACGAATGTCCGATAGCTTATATGGATTCACATCCCAAAGGTATTTGTAATAGGTTTCAGCGCTAAATTTGAAGGGTTGATCGCGGTCGAACATGTGAAAATAAACATCACCTCCCGCTACAATATGAAAGGACTTTTGCGCTAAAACTTCGGTGTTTAATGTGCCAAAATATTGACGCATATCGCGGTACAGCGGTGGTTGATAATATAAACCTGTTGAAAGTCTCAGACGAATATTTCTTCTGTAAATGGCGCCATCCTTCAGATAATACAAACGGGGCACAAAAGAGATTGATGCACGTGGTGTAAAAAAGAATTCTTCGTTTGACGCGGTGTATGTTGCTCGTCCTCCTATGTTTATGGATAGCTTAGATTTCGAAACCCGGATGGTGTCGAATATGTGTTTTTCAGTCGCATTTTTTTCTCGATTTTTTAATTCTACGGGATAATCTGCCTTGGAAAAACTCCACGTTTGGGTGTATGATGCGTGGGCTGAAACTTTCATATTTTCAACCCTGTGCCGAGCTTTTATCACATCCCTTAACAGCAATTCACCTCCGGGATTGTTGGGGCTAACAAAACCTGCACTATCAATCATCACCCATTCGCTTATGTTGTCGGTGAACAAATCGCGCTGAAAATTGGCTCCCCACCTTAAGTTTCTGTTGATGGTGCGCTTGCGACTGTTTTCAAATTTCTCAAGGGTTTTGAATTCCTTGTTGGCCGTGTGGTAGATATTCAAAATTTTGGCATTCAAGATATTTCGCGAATGATTTAAAAATGAACCCACGCCAAGTGAATTGATAGAGTCGCCAAAGTTTTCTTGAGATGGGTCGTTTTCCAATTCGTTGAGGAAATATTGTCCCAACACATCGAAGCGCTCTTGTTCATTGGAGTTGAAAAATGTCACATACCAAGCGTATTCGGTGTCTTTATTAGGCTTGTAAACCAATGATGTTCCGCCTGTTAAGGAGTTGAACACCGAGCGTTCTTGTCCCTGAAAAAACACCCTGAAGCTCAAAGCTTGATTGAAGGTGCCGAAGGTTGTTTCTCTCGTTCTAGGCACAAAATTGAATGCATTATAGGAATAGTGCCCCAAAAAATTCCATTTCAATTTTTCGCTGAGCGCGTAACTGGCCATGAACTGAAAGTCCCAAAAAACTGGATTGTATTCCCCTTGAGCGGGTAGGGTATTCAACAAGTATCCATTCGAACGATAACGCGCACCGACCAGATATGAAAAGCGATTAATTTTTTGCTCAACATGTGTTTCTATGCCCAAAAGACCCGCAACCAAAGAGGCTCGTAGCGTGTCGGGGTCTTTGTATTGAATGTCTAAAACCGAGCTCAAGCGGTCGTTGTAGCGGGCATCAAAACCGCCTGCCGAAAAACTGATGTTTTCAACCAAAGCAGAATGGATGAAACTCATACCTTCTTGTTGACCTGCACGAGTTAAAAATGGTCGATATATCTCAAATCCGTTGATGTAGATTAGGTTTTCGTCATAATTCCCGCCACGCACATTGTAATTGGTGGAAAGCTCGTTGTTGGATGTTGCCGGCGTGATGTAAGCCAATACTTGAGGAACTCCTCCCGGTAAGGCCAAGTTTTGAATGTCCAATGGCGGCATGTGACTAAACGTTATGTCTTCGGTTCGGTTCTGTATGATAACTACATCGTCTTTTTGGTAAACGGCATCAAGTTTTATAGTTCCTAAATTTCGGTTTTCTCCGTTTTTCAGGCTTACAGGATATACCTTGATTTCACCTTGATATTTGATTAAAACCACAAAGTTTTTGTTCGCTTCCACTTCTAAATCAAAATAACCAATGTTGTCGGTTACTGTTTTGAAATTTCCTTCTGTGGTCTCAATGATCAGACCTGGGATACCGAGGTTCTCTGAGTCAACAACACGACCGCTCACACGTGCTGGTGCCTGAGCAAAAGCAGAAACGGTTATGAAGACAATGAATAGAGCTGTGGTAATTTGGTTGAAAAACATGAGTGCAAAAATATATAAAAGTAAACAACTAACGAGAATGATGGGTTTATAGTGTTGCCGACTCAAAAAGAATATGATTTTTCCAAAATAAGACCGAACGCGACTTTGCTAACAAATGAACATGGAATATTCCTGAATTTGTTTGTTCGTAGTGACCCATGCTGCATTATTTTTGCTAAAATTTAGTATTATGTCGCCCATCCTCATTGTTAGTGTTCTATTGGCTTATTTTCTTATGCTTATTGGTGTGTCTTATTTAACACAAGGTCAGGGAGATAATACCGCCTTTTTCACAGGAAATAGAAATGCACAATGGTATGTAGTGGCTTTTGGAATGATTGGTGCGTCATTGAGTGGCGTAACTTTTATATCCGTGCCTGGTTGGGTTACTGGCTCTGGTTTTAGTTACATGCAGATGGTTTTGGGTTATTTGCTCGGATACATTGTTGTTGCTTTTGTGCTCATGCCGATTTATTACAAAAGAAATCTCACTTCTATTTATGTATACCTAGGCGAGCGATTTGGCCCAAATACGCACCTCACAGGAACTTTGTTTTTTCTTGCTTCTCGCCTTGTAGGTTCTGCCTTGCGTTTGTTTTTGGTTGCTGATGTATTGCATCATTTTGTGTTTGAGGCATGGGGAATGCCTTTTTGGAGCACAGTTGCCATCACGCTCATTTTGATTTGGGTTTACACGCATCGTGGTGGTATCAAAACGATAATTTGGACAGATTCGATTCAAACCGTCTTTATGCTGCTGGCACTTATTTTAGGTATTGTTTTGCTGTCAACTCATGATGGAATGGACAATGGTGCCGTTTTCGAACAATTGCGATTTTCGAATTGGTGGGTTATGGATGACCCCAATGTGAAAAATTATTGGTGGAAACATTTCTTTGGCGGCATGTTTGTTACAATTGCTATGACAGGTCTGGACCAAGATATGATGCAGAAAAATTTGACCTGTCGCAACATCAACGACGCCAAAAAAAATATGATTTCGCTTTCACTGGTCCTCGTTGTAGTAAACCTGATTTTCCTCCTTTTGGGTGCATATCTCTTTGCTTATTTGGGTCAAAATGCCGATTTGGAAATGGCCTACAACGCCATGGATGCATCTGTGCGCGACGATCGTATGTTTCCCATGGTGGCCTTGAGTGGTGAGTTGGGGGTTACTTTCGGTGTCATTTTTATTGTAGGGCTTATTGCTGCGGCTTATTCCAGCGCAGATTCGGCCATTACAGCGCTCACTACTTCGGTTTGTTATGATATCTTGAAAATAGATAAAAAACAAGACGGCCATGCAGAAAAAACGAGAAAATCGGTGCATATATTGGTCACTTTTGCCGTTTTTGTGACTATAATTATAGCCAATTTGATAAAAGAACAAAACGTCATATCAACAGTGTTTTTAGTTGCCAGTTTTACCTATGGTCCCTTGCTTGGCTTGTTTTTCTTTGGGATATTGACCAAAAGACAAATTCTCGACAATTGGTCATGGCTCGTTTGTGTGCTTGTTCCTACAGCTTTGTACTATGTAAAAATGCACGATAAAGCCTGGTTCAATGGCTATGAATTTGGCTATGAAATGCTCGGCATCAACGGTGTGCTGTGCCTTCTCGGATTGCTCTTAATTTCAAAGTCTTCTCGAGAAAAAAATACAGTGTTACAAGCAACATAAAGCTGCTTTTTACGTTTCCTATAAGTATGCAAAATCCATTTGTTTTATTGAAGCCTTTCATCGCTGCTGGAATTTTGATTCTGTTCTCCATCTTGAGACCGAGTCAATCTTTCGCAACCCATATCCTGGGAGGTGAGCTTTCATGGACATGTCAAGGCAATGGTGCTTACGTTTTTGACCTCATTTTATACCGCGATTGCAACGGATTTGATGTTACAATTGGCTCAGAAAATATAAGTGTTTGGAATCATCCAAGCGTCACTCAAATCCCTGTGAATTTCATTTCTCGTGTAGATATGTCTCCTTTTTGTGAGCAGGTAGCAGGCAGTCCTGTTCCGTTTGCATGTGGATCGGGTAGTAATGGTGGTAACGGAACAGGTGCGGTTGAACGGGTTTTGTATCGCTCCAATCCGATTGTTTTGCCTGGAAATCCTGGCGCTGCTGGCTGGGTCTTTACTTTTACCAGTTTTTTCCGTTCAGCAAACATCACCAACCTTCAAAATCCAGGTACCACAGGAATCACAATAGTCGCCAAAATGTTCAATTCGGGCGCCAATGGCACGTGCAACGATTCATCACCCCGTTTTTATGAACCGCCCTATGTAGTTGCTTGTGCGGGAGTACCGTATTCGTTTAACCCCAATGTCTATGACCCCGATTTAGATTCATTGGTCTTTGCTTTAGGTCAACCTTTGGATCAAATTGTTACAAGTTACAATCCACCAAGCGACCCAGTGAACATTAATTTTGTGAGCGGTTTTTCGGTAGATTCACCAACACCATCAGCGTTCATTAGCCCAGGAAGTTTACCAGCGGTGTTGAATGCTTCCAATGGAACACTCACTTTTAACTCCACAATGGCCGGCAATTACGTGATTATGCTCAATGTGCGTGCTTATCGCAGTGGCGTTCTCATTTCTAAAAATCAGCTCGAATTTCAAGTTGCCGTAGAAAATTGTTTGGTTGCCAATAATCCGCCTGTTGTTACACCCCCTTTTAATGGCAACACGAGTTTTGAAACCACCGTAATGGCTGGTGATTTGGTGAATTTTAATCTCATTGCACAAGATTTGGGTGTTTTGCACAATGGTGCGCCTCAAAGCACATTCATTTACGCTTCTGGAGCTCAATTTGCCCAAGTAATCACAAACGCTGGTTCGGGTTGCGCAAATCCGCCATGTGCCACTTTAAATACCAACGTGCCCGCCTCTGGTAGCCCAAGCGCAGCGGTAGATTTTTCTTGGCAAACGGCGTGTAATCATTTGGTTGGCGCCACAGGTCAAGTGCAAAACAGTGTGCCCTACAATTTTGTGTTTCGCGTGCAAGATGATTTGTGTCAAATACCAGCAGTTCAATATGTTACGGTTGTTATTAATGTTGTGAACTCTGCCTTGCCTTCTGTGCCCGAATTGACCTGTATTGATGTTTTGCCCAACGGTGATGTCACCCTCAACTGGACACCATCTGTTGACCCTTCAGGGGGATTTGTACAATACGAAATCAGAACCCTACAAAATGGCTTGATTGCGTCTATTCCCAATATCAACACGAGCACTTATACCCACGTAGGCGCTGGTGCTGATTTGAGTTCGCTGTCATACTACATCTTGGCTACAGGAGGATGTGGTGGCCTATTTCCCAACGGATCAGATACCATTTCAACCGTCTTTTTGGAGGTCAATAATCCGGGTACGGGATATGCATTCCTAGATTGGCCCAATGTGAGCAATTCCAACCTTTGGGGTTCATACGCCTACATAGAAATGGAATATCCCGCTGGTGTCTGGACCGTAATAGACTCTGTGCCCATCGGTCTTTCACAGTTGAATTATGAAATTACGATTTGTGAAGCTTTTTTGAATTTCAGAATTGTTTTAGAGAACGCTTCATGCACCAGTCATTCGAATATTGATGGCGATAATTTTGAAGACCAAATACCTCCCCCAATCCCGGTCATTGAATCTGTTTCGGTTGATACCGTAACGGGCGATTTAATCATAACTTGGAATGTGAGTCCTTCTCCAGATACTTATGGCTATATCGTTTATGACCAAGATGGTGGCGGTTTTTATGTCGATTTAGACACGATTTGGGGGCGCTTCAACAATTCATACGCCATTGCTGGTTTGGATTTGAGTTCGGCTTTGTCTTTCACCGTGGCTGCTTTCGATTCATGTTTTACTGATCAATTTCCGCCTACATATCAAACTTCTGGTAAAGCCGACATTCATACAACGATGTATCTGACGGGTGTTGTGAATATCTGTGAGCAGACCATTGATTTGAATTGGACGCCTTATTTGGGTTGGCCACAAGGCGTGCCATTGTATCGCGTTTTTATTCGCCCAGAGGGTGGAAATTGGATTTTGGCTGGTACTTCAACCGTTAATTCCACCCAAATCTCCATACTGCCAGATGTAAATTATCAAATTGCAGTTGAGGCTGTATCGGAAAGTGGTTTCACTTCTTTTTCGCAAAGTTTGTTTATCAGCTATCAACTGCCCGGTGCGCCCGACATTCATTATCTAGCCACTGCAAGTGTTGAAGGTTCTGAAGTACAGGTTTTGTATTATTCCAGCTTTTTGCCAGGACAAGGTAAAGTGATTTTCCAAAAATGGAATCCGGTGCAACAAAGTTTTGAAGATTTAGAAGAGCGCGTGGTTGTCAATCTTTTCGAAACTTTTATTGATGCCAATCACAAAGCAGATGAACGCAGCGAGCGCTATCGATTTATGGCTATTGACTCGTGCAATAACCCAACTTTTCCAACCAATATCGGCAAAACAATTTTCCTCACAACCCAAGCCGATCAAGCCCGTTTGAGTGTTACCTTGCAATGGTCGCCCTACGAGCAATTTTCCGCACCAATTGTGGCTTATCGCATTTTTCGCAGTGTAAATGGTATTATGGACTACAATCCGATTGCTGTTGTGCCACCCAATACACGCACTTATTTTGATAATTTAGAGGAATTTGGACACACCACTGGAGAATATTGCTATTATGTGGAGGCTGTTGAAGGTTTCAATATGTATAGTTTTGATGAAACCAGTAAATCCAACTTGTCTTGTGCTTTGCTCGAGCCTTTGATTTATATCCCGAACACCATCATCATCAATGGTGTCAATAATGTGTTTTTGCCAGTGTTGAATTTTTATGATTTCAATAGCTATGAACTTACCATTCTAGACCGATGGGGTCAAGTGATGTTCCGCACCAATAATCCGAACGAAGGATGGGATGGAAAACACAGCGTTTCTCAAAACATTATGGAAGGCACTTATGTTTATGTATTGCGTATCCGAGATGGACAGGACACCGAAATTACTACGCGTGGTCATGTAAACGTTTTGGTGGGCGCAAAATAAATACATCATGTCAGAGCAAAAAGAGAAAGAATTCATCAATCCTATTGATTCGGATAAAATTACAGAAACGCCGAACACTTTGTTGTATCCGCACCACGTTGGCAGCGCTTTGGTGAAGCCCGAAGATCAAGGTAAGCTGAAAGGTAGAGCTTTATCGGCGATGGCCCAGCAAACCGACCAACAGTTGGGACAGATTTATGAGCAAATGCAGCTTTTGGCCCAGCAAGCCAATAAAATTCAAGAAAGAAAAGCCATATCTGAGCGCATTTACATGGCTGAAATGCGTTTCGAACCCCTGATTTCTCATGTTTATCACTTGTATTGCCGCGAACTTGGTACATATTTGCTTTCTATGGTGGCGCCAGAACAATGGGGTAGGTCAGGAGCAAAACTTACCTTTGTGGCTACGGTGAAACTATTGGCAGACCACACTTGGGAGGTGCTCACAAAAAATCCAGAAGTAGAATTTTAATGAGGACGCAGCATCTATGTTTGCTTTCCTATATTTTAACATTTCGCTGACAAGTTTTATTTTTTCAATTGGTTCTGAATGTCTAATTTTGCACAATATTTATTTCCCATGACAAAAACACAAGAACAAGTAGCCACTGACACCCTCGATATTTTAGTTTCTGAGAAGTCTTTGGTTGTTTTTAACGATCACGTAAACACATTCGATTTTGTGATAGATTCCCTGATAAAAGTGTGTAAACACGAACGTATTCAAGCCGAGCAATGTGCTCATTTGATTCACTTTAGAGGAAAATATGATGTAAAACACGGCGAATGGTCAGCCCTTGAACCCATGTGCACTGCCTTATTGGACAGAGGAATTACAGCAGAAATTCACTAAAATGTTTGCAAAGTAGAAAAAACAACTATCTTTGCACCCGGTTTCGAAAGAAGTCAGTCGTAAGGCCTCGTAGCTCATTCAGATAATCATCGGAAGAATAGAGTTACTAGGTTTTAAAGTGAATGGCCTCGTAGCTCATTCCGATAATCATCGGAAGAATAGAGTTACTAGGTTTTAAAGT
>Ga0169931_10015522_pt1 | contig 10183 bp, 9 predicted proteins | sample Kivu_15m_20L_FD_129675 | JGI IMG/M metagenome (GOLD analysis project Ga0169931, IMG submission 129675) | Freshwater microbial communities from Lake Kivu, Western Province, Rwanda to study Microbial Dark Matter (Phase II) - Kivu_15m_20L... | ecosystem: Environmental > Aquatic > Freshwater > Lake ... | reverse complement strand
CGGTCAGCGCGAGCGTTCGCCACTGCGCCTGCGGCGGCGGTGCGTCGGCGGCGGGCAGGTAGCCCGTGCCGCCGTAGGGATCGGGCGGCCGCTCGCCAGGCCGGGCGCAGGGGTCGCCCGATCGGTCCACCAGGCGCGAGAGCCAGCCGGGATCGGCCCGCCAGCGCTCCTCCAATGCGTCCTGCGCGCGCTGCAGCTCGTCGGCGCCGATCACGCCACGGCGCTCGAGGATCATCACCATGCTGGCGAGCATCCGCTCGTAGAACGACAGCCGGTCGTACAGCGACTCGCCGAAGGTCTCGAAGGTGTCGCGCAGCACCTCGAGCGGCACCGGGCCGTCGTCGAGCAGCACCCGCACCGCCGCGCACTGCCGCTCCCACTGGAACAGCGGGCGTTCGTCGCGCCGGATCGGACCGCCGTCGCCCCAGCCCGGGGTGTCGATCCGGCCGCCGAGGTCGTGGTAGCGCCGCGGCTCAGCCATCGACCGCGGCCGGCGCGCGCCCGGTGGGCTGCGGATCGGCCGCCACGGCCGCCTCCAGGCACGCCACCGAGGCCACCCAGCCGAAGAAGCGTTCGACGTTCCAGAGCGTGGCCTCCCGCAGGAAGGCCGGGCCCGCGTGATGGGTCGCGTCCTCGATCAGCAGGCAGAAGTACTCGCGGTGATAGGCCTCGCGCAGCGTGCTCTCAACGCACACGTTGGCTGCCACACCGCACAGCACCAGGTTGCGCACCCGGCGGGCGCGCAGGACCTGGTCGAGCGGCGTGCCCGCGAAGGCGCTGTAGCGCGACTTGCGCACCACCAGCTCATCCTCGGCGGGGGCGAGCTCGTCGATCAGTTCGTAGTCCCAGGTGCCGTCGGTGATCAGGCGACCGGCCAGCCCCGGGCGCTCGCGCATCAGCACCTGGGCCTCGGACTTGTGCCAGACCGGGGCGCTCGGCCCGCCCACCACCAGGTGCCGGGCGTCGAAGCCGCTCTGGATGTAGACCACGGTCATGCCGGCGGCCCGGGCCGCGGTCACCGTGCGGCAGACCCGCCCGATCGTGCCGGGCGCGTGGGCCAGGTCGTAGCCGACCTGGTCGAAGTAGCCCCCGGGCTTGAGGAACCCGTTCTGCATGTCGACCACGACGAGCGCCGTCTCCGCGGCCGACCAGTCGATGGCACCGGGACGGGCCGAAGGCAGTGCGATCCTGCGCAGGGGGGCGGCCATGGTCAGGCCGCCCGTGCGGGTGCGAGCGGTCCGTCCTCGAGCACCTGGTCGAGGACCCAGTTGTCGAGCGCGTGCACGATCTTCTCCTTCACCGAGAAGCGACCGGGACTGGCGTGCAGCCCATGCAGGCCGCGCTGCTGCAGCTCGGAGATGTCGTTGTCCTCGCGCACCACGATGTCCTGACGCTGGTAGTAGCGCGCGGCCACCTCCTCGAAGTCGGGTCGCTCGAAGCGGTCTGCCGGAAAGCACGAGGTGAGCACGATCGTGGTGCGGGTGGGGCCCTGCGGATGGGCCTCGAACGACCACATGGTGTCGGTCGCGATCGCCAGCATGGTGGCCGGGTACACCAGGATGAAGCGGCTGCCCTGGCTCGACTCCCCGCTCAGCGTCTCGATCGCCTCGAAGCCGGTGTCACCCTGCAGCAGGGCGCGCGTGCCCTCGTGGCGCTCGTAGATCGCGGTGTACTCGCCGCGGCCCGGGTCCTCGGGAATGTTCACCGCCTTCTGGCGCGACAGCGTCGTCCGGTGCACCGTCGGGATGTGGTAGCCCTCCATGAAGTTCTCCACCCACACCTTCCAGTTGCAGGCCACGTCGTACTCGACCCGCCGGGCGGTACGCATCCGTTCGAAGCCGTACATCGCGAGCCGCTGCGGCAGGTCGCCCAGCCAGCGCTCCAGCGGCGGCGTGGAGGGCGACAGGCACACGAACACGAAGCCGCCCCAGGTGCCGATCCGCACTGCGTGCAACGGATAGTCCTCGAGCCGGAAGTCGCGTGACTCCTTCATGCCGGGCGCACCCAGGAGGGCACCGTCCAGGCCGTAGGTCCAGGCGTGGTAGGGGCACGAGAGCGTGCGCGCATTACCGGCGCCCTCGACCAGCGGCGCGCCGCGGTGCCGGCACGCGTTGGCCAGCGCGTGCAGCTTGCCGCCCTCGTCGCGGCAGACGATCAGGCGGCACCGTCCGAACGCCACCGTGAACCAGTCGCCCGGGCGCTCGACCCGGTCCACGCGTCCCACCATCACCCAGCCACGCTCGAAGATGCGCTGCAGTTCGCGCCGGTGGAAGGCGTCGTCGTGGTAGCAGGCGGGCGGCAGGCCGGCCGCCTCGTCCAGCGGCTTGCGGACCTCGCGGTAGAGCTCGGGATCGAACAGGTTCATGGCTCGGCTCTCCTGGGATCAGAGACAGGCGGGCAGTTCGGCCCAGTCGCGGCCGGCGTGGCCCCGTTGCACCGCGCGGGCGAGCCGCGCGGTCACGGCCTCTGCTACCGGCATCGGCCAGCCGGACTGCGCCGCCGCGTGTGCGGCCAGCCCGAGGTCCTTGAGCCCCAGCCGGATCGTGAAGGCCGGTGCCGCCGGTGGCGCGCCCGCCATCGAGGCGGCCAGCGCCCGGCCCACGCCTTCGTGGACCGGACCGCCGAACAGCCGACCGGTCACCACTTCGTGGACCAGCGCAGGAGGCGTTCCGTAGGCGTGCGCCAGACCGAAGGCTTCGGTCATCGTGGCGATCGCACTGGCGATCATCAGGTTGCCCGCCAGCTTGACCGCACAGGCCGACTGCGGCGAGCCCACCGGATGGATGCGGGGCGCCACGCAGGCGAGCACCGCGATCGCGCGGGCGAAGGTCGCTTCGTCGCAGCCAGGGGCGGGGCCCGGCACCGCGGTGAGGTCGGCCGCCCAGGCTTCCTGCGGCCGTCCGAAGACCGGGCCTGCGACGAAGTGCTGGCCGGCCCCGGCGTGACGGACCGCGAGCATGGCGGCCAGCTCGACGCCGATCGTGCCCATGCACAGGTGCACCGCGCCCGGGGCCAGGCCCGCGAGCAGGCCGTCGGGCGCCTGCGCGAGTGCCTCGAGCGAACGCTCGTCGGGCAGCAGCGTCACCGCCACCTGCGCGTGGGCGACCAGCGACCCGGGCCCCGCGACGGCCAGCCCGTGGGTGACCGCCAGCGCGCGGCGCTCCGCGGCGGGGTCGTGCGCGAGCACGTCGTGCCCCGACCGAGCGATCGCCGCCGCCACCGGCAGGCCGAGCTCGCCCAGGCCGAACACGCCCACGCGCAGCCGGTCGCCGCTCCCGCGCGCATCGGTGGGCGACGGTGCCGGGCAGGCAGTGGCCGGGCGGGCAACGGGCGGGTTCATGCCGGTTCTGTCCTCACGCGGCCGCCGCCCCAAGGACGCGCCCGGGCCGGTCCTGCGGCGCGGGCGTCACCGGCCGCAACTCGACCTCGTCGTAGGCTTCGAGCGCCGGCAGCAGCGCGTCGGCCTGCTCGGCCATCAGCGCGGCGGTGATCCCGCCCACGAGTCTGGGGATCGCGTACTTGTGGCCGCTCGCGGAGGTGGTGTGCGGTCCCATGCTCGCGACCGACGAGAAATTGAAGGCCCGCACCCGGCGCACCCAGTCGTCCCGAGGGTCCAGCGGCAGGTATTCGAACCCGGCCCCCAGCCAGGGGTACTCGCCGAGGGTGTCGCTCGACTCGCCCGGCGGCGGGGTGAACGCGTGGCGCCAGCGCCTGACGGCCGGGCCCAGGCGCCGCAGTTCGGCGCGCGCGTCGTAGTCGACCACGGCGCCGGTGGCGCAGATCACGTGGTCGAACGCGAACTGCGCATGGGGCGTGCGCACGCGGATCCGGCTGCCGTCGTCGACCACCTCCAGCCAGGGGGAGCCGGCATGCACCCGGAAGCCCGGATACCGGTGTGCGCGGTCCCAGCCGTTCTGGGTGGGCGGCTGGTCGTTCACCTCGAAGAACCGGTTGGTGCGCCAGCGCACGAGGTCCTCGAGTTCGTGGAAGTGCTTCAGGAACCCCGCGAACTCCAGCCGCCGGTGCGGATTGACCGTGGGGATGCGCTCGCGTCGGAAGCACAGGTCCACCGACGCCGCGCCGTGCTCGAGCGCCACGCAGGCGTTGTCGAAGGCCGAGGCGCCGTGGCCGAGGATGCCCACCCGCCGGCCGGCGAGCGCGGCGAAGTCGATCGCCTCGTTGGAGTGGTTGAGGCGCCCGGGCGCCACGGCCGCTGCGATCTCGGGCGGCACCTGCCAGCAGCCGGCGCCATCGAAGCCGGTGGCCAGCACCACCTGCCGGGCGAGCACCCGGCGGGTCGGTGCGTCGTCGGCGGCGCCTTCGCGCAGCGTGAGCCCCACCAGTCCGTCCTGCGGGCCGAGATCGGTGCAGGCCGTCCGGTTGCTGACCTCGATGCCGGCAGCCTCCCGGAACCAGCGCAGGAAGGCCATCCAGCGCGTCCGCTCGATGCGATCGATCGCCGCCCAGTCGGCGTCCCCGTAGGCGGCCCGGTAGAAGGCGGGCGCGGCGAGCGCCGGGATGCCGCCCTCGATGCCCACGGTGGCCTTGGGCGTGCGCAGGTGGGTCATGCGGGCGAAGGTCTCCCAGACGCCCTCCCGGCCGGTGGGCTGGGCGTCGATGACCAGCACGTCGTCCACACCGTCCCGCCGCAGGGCGAGCGCCGTTCCCAGGCCGGCCTGGCCGGCCCCCACGATCACCACGTCGTGAACCCTCAGGTCGCCGGCGTGGACCACCGGACGGACCCAGTTCCGGGCGGGATAGGCGAGCAGGCCGAGTTGCTCGTGCACCTGTCGGCGCAGCGCCTCGAGCGCGGGAGTGGAGGGATCGGTCACGCGGGACTCCGGGCAGGGGCGAGGCAGTCGAGGACGAAGGTGCGCAGGCGCGAGGCAGCGCGGTTGAACTCGAAGGCGGCGTCGAAGTGGGCCGCCCCGTCGATGGCCAGCCATCCGGCCGGCCGATGCGCCTGCATCGCCCAGTGCAGCGCGCGCGACTGCCGCACGAACTCGACCGTCTCGTCGGCGCCCACCGCGATCAGCGTGGGCGGCAGCGTCAGTCGTTGGCCCGCGGCCTGTGCGCTTTCGAGCAGCACCAGGGGACTGGCCTCCCGGGCCTGCGCCTCGTCCAGCGCCAGCGAGGACTGATGGGGGCTCAGGCGCAAGGGCTCCAGGTCGTAGAGGCCGCCCAGCAGCAGCAGCCCGCGCAGCCGCTGCCGGCGTCCGGGCGCACCGCTGTCCGCGCCTGCCAGCAGGCTGGCGAGCGCCAGGTGCGCACCCGACGAGTGGCCGGCCAGCACCACGGCCTGCGGGTCGATCCCGAGCTCCTCGGCGTGCGCGATCACCTGCGCCGTCGACCGTGCCACCGCCTCGATCATCGCCGGCAGCCGGACCTCGCCGAGCGGCGGAAAGTTCAGGCCGACGAACGCGATGCCGTGCTCGACGCAGGCGCGGGCCCAGAAGGCGGTCTGGCGGCTGGTGTTCAGTTGCCAGCGGCCGCCGTGCACGAAGACCAGCGCGGGCAGGGGCCCCATCGAACCCGCGGGCGCGACGAGGTCGACCCACTCGTGCGGTCCCGGGCCGATGGCGCGCCGCCCGGCCGACAGGTCGGTCGCCGCGAAGACCTCAGCGCTCAGGGCCTGCAGCACCTGCAGGTCCGATTGGTTGCGGGGCAGCCGGTTGTTGTCGTACCACTCGCCGAGCGCCGCTGGATCGGTGCTGGCGGGATGGCGGTAGGGGTTGCCGGGCAGGGCCTGCGTCATGGGCGCTTGCCAATGCAAGTCCCATGCCACCGGCCCGCGCGATGGGTTCGATGGCACGGCTCTTGCGTCATTGCAGCCGTCCCGTCGCGCACGCCTTCGATGACCACCTCCGCTTCCCTGCCCGGGCTCGCCGCGCTGACGGCGCGCGCCGCCCACGACCTGGCCTGCCTGTCCTATCCCGCCAAGGACTGGGTGCGCCCCTCGGCGCTCGGACCCGATGTCCTCAACTGCGCGATCGTGGGCGGCGGTCAGTTCGGCCAGACCATCGCCTTCGGTCTGCAGCGCGAGCGGGTCGACCGGGTGGTGGTGTTCGATGCCAACCCGCCCGGTCTGGCCGGGCCGTGGATGACCTTCGCGCGGATGATCATGCTGCGCACGCCGAAGGACCTCACCGGGCCCGACCTGGGTGTCGGCAGCCTCACCTTCCGGGCCTTCTACGAGGCGATGCACGGCCCGCAGGGCTGGGAGGCGCTGTTCCGCATCTCGCGGCCCGACTGGCAGGCCTACCTGAACTGGCACCGCGAGGTCACCGGGATCGACGTGCGGCCGGCCTCGACGGTGACCCGCATCGCACCGCGCGCCGACGGGCTGTTCGAGCTCGCGATCCGATCCGATGGGGGCGACCGGACCTGGCTCGCCCGCACCGTGGTGCTGGCGACCGGCGCCGAAGGCAGCGGCGAGCGGGTCGTGCCCGGATTCATCCGCGACGGGCTGCCCGCCGACCGCTGGGCGCACACCAACGATCCGATCGATTTCGGGATGCTCGCCGGCCGCCGGGTGGGCATCCTCGGTGCCGGCGCCTCGAGCTTCGACAATGCCGCGGCCGCGCTCGAGGCCGGTGCGGTCGGCGCCGATCTGTGCTTTCGCCGTCCCAGCCTGCCGCTGTCCAACCCGCGGCGATGGATGGAGTTCGCGGGCTTCCTGGCGCACTACCCCGAACTGCCCGACCTGCAGCGATGGCGCTACCTCAAGCGCCTCTACGTCATCAGCCAGCCGCCCCCCGAGCCGACGTGCCGGCGCGCGGTGCAGATGCCGGGCTTCCGGCTGCGGCCGGCCACGCCCTGGCGTGCCGTGAGGCTCGAGGGCGACGCGGTGCGGGTGGACACCCCCTCGGGCACGCTGGCGTTCGACTTCCTGATCGTCGGCACCGGCATCTCGGTGGACCTGCACCGTCGCCCTGAGCTGGCGCCGCTGCTGCCGGGCATCGCGCTGTGGGGCGACCGGTTCGAACCGCCCGAAGGGGAGCGGGACCCTCGGCTGGCCGCCTTTCCCTACCTCGATGGTTCAGGGGCCTTCACCGAGCGTGTCCCGGGCAGCGCACCCTGGGCCTCGCGCCTGTTCGCGATCTTCCGCGGCGCCACCCTGAGCCTCGGGCCGAGCTCGGCCTCGAACAGCAACATCCGCTACACCGCACCCCGCATCGTCTCGGGGATCACCGCGCGGCTCTTCCATGCCGACGCCGACCGGATGTTCGACGAGTTCATGGCGCAGGAGCACCACGAACTGGCGCCCGCGGCGGTGGCCGGTGTCGTCGGCTCCTGAGCCCGAAAAGGCTCAGGGCACGGTGCCGGGCGAGAGCCCTGCGACGTGCCGGGCGATCGCGCCGGGCCGCGTCAGCCAGACCGCCTCGCGGTGGTCCGCCAGATGTGCCAGGAAGCGCCGGAACGGCTGCAGTCGGAACGCGTGCCCGATCAGGTACGGATGCAGGCTCAGGTTGAACACCAGGGGCCGGCGCCTCGAGGCCTCGAGCATCCCGTCGAAGCCGTCGAAGAGGGTCTCGACCCAGGCGCGCGGCGCGAGCCTGGCGCCGTGCAGCGCGGCGATGTCGTTGGTCGGCCGCGCATAGGGCAGGGCCAGCAACCGTCCCGCCTCGGTGTGCAGCCAGATCGGCTGGTCGTCGCAGGGCCAGTCGAGCAGGTAGCGCAGCCCGGCCCGGGCCAGCAGTTCGGGGGTGGCGGCACTCTCGTTCACCCACGGACCGAGCCAGCCCTCGGGGGGCGCGCCTTCCTCGGCGCGGATGCGGTCCACGCACTGGCGCACCATCTCCGCCTCCTGCCGCATGCTCATGTCGCATTGCCGCTCGGCGTTGGTGCGGCCGTGTCCGACCACTTCGTCGCCCCGGGCCCGCACCGCGCGGGCGATGGCCGGGTGCAGGTCGTAGATGGCGGTGTTCATCAGTGCGGCCGCCGGCAGCTGGTGCTCGTCCAGAGCCTCGAGCAGGTTCCATACGCCCACCCGGTTGCCCCACTCGCGCCAGGCGTGGTTGACCACGTCGGGCTCGGGCTGGCGCGGATTCAGGTCCGGCCCCAGGCCCTCGCCGAAGGGGAAGGCTTCGAGGTTGACCGCGATGTAGACCGCCAGCCGGCGGCCGCCCGGCCAGTCGTAGACCGGCCGCTCGACGATCGGCGAATCCGCGTACCGATTGTGCCGGCGCAGCGGGGACGAGCCGATCGGCTCGCCGCTCATTCCACGAACCGGAAGGCCAGGCCGAAGCGACGGTCGAGCAGGCAGTTGTGGTGGTCGACCTGGTTGGTGTCGGCCAGCTCCAGGTTGAAGAAGGCGAGGGTGGGCGCGTCGAAGAACGGACCGGCGTGCCAGGTGGAGCGGTGCAGGCTCACCGCCACGTCGCCCGGCACCCGGAAGGCGCGGATCGCGGCCGGGTCGGCATCGGCGTCGGGATCGTCCGGGTGGTGCGGCGGTGCCACCGCGATCAGCCAGGGCTGTCCACCCACCGCCGCGAGGCACTGGGTCACGGCGAGGTGCCGCGTGATGTGCCGGAAGGTCTTCTCCCGCCGGTGCAGGCGCATCACGTAGAAGCGCGGCGTGCCGCGTCCGAGTTCGAGCTGGGCCTCGTCGGGTCCGAACGTCTTGCCGTCCTCCGCCGCCTCGATCAGTGTACCGAACGGCGCGAAGCCCGCAGCGGTGATCGGCTCGACCGTCAGGTCGATCACGCGCAGCTCGGCGCTCGCGGGTTCGGCGGGTGCGGTCATCCGGGTCTGCCTGCTTTGTGAATGAGGGCGAGTCAGTTGCGGCGCGCGGCCACCGCGGCCGGCACCTGCCGCTCGGCGCGCGGCGGCAGGAAAGCCTCGGTGTAGACGTCCTCCACCTTCGGCTTGTTGGTGTACTTGAACGACTCGCCGATCTGGTCGATCGAGCGGGCCAGTCGGGCCAGGTCCACGTGACCAATGCCGTTGGTCCGGACCTCGCTCGTGAGCAGGTTGTCGTTCAGGAACATGCCCAGCCGCATCCGCTCGCCCGTCTCGTTGAGGACCGGGTTGCGGCGCATCGCGGCGGCGACGCCTTCGGCCGGGTTGGCGGCCACGTCGATGAAACCGCGGATGCTCGCCCGGATGAAGCCGCGCACGGCGGCGGCGTTGTCGCGCATGAACGCCGGGCTCACCAGCAGGGCGTTGCCGTAGTGTTCGAGGCCTGCGTTCTTCATGTACATGACCGAGATGTCCTCGGGCTTGAACCCGCCCATCAGCAGATTGGCCGCGTTGTAGCCGAAGGCGGTGATCGCGTCGACCTTGCCCTGCATCAGCATCGGCTCGCGCAGCGGGAAGCCCACGTTCTCGATCTTCACCTTCGAGGCGTCGATCCCGGCGACCCGCACGAAAGCCGCCCAGTTGGCAAACGCGCCGTCGGCGGCCGGGGCGCCGAGCAGGCGCCCCTCGAGGTCCTTGGGCTTGCCGATCCCCGTCTTGCGCAGCGAGATGATCGCGAAGGGCGGAGAACTCATCAGCACGAAGGCGGCCTTGATCGGCGGGTTGGCCGGGTTGTCGCGAAAGCGGATCAGCGAGTTGATGTCGGCCATCGCCATCTGGTAGGCGCCGCTCGCCACCCGGTTGATCCCGTCCACCGATCCCGCGCCCGGGTCCATCGTGACGTCGAGCCCTTCGGCCTTGAAGTAGCCCTTGTCGATGGCCACCATGAAGCCGCTGTTGGGCGACTCGAAGCGCCAGTCGAGCGAAAAGCGGATCGGCGTCTGAGCCGGAGCTGCCGTCGAGAAGGCCAGGGCGGATGCCGCGATTGCGGCCATGACACAGAAGCGCATCGACGTTTCCTTCGGGATGGGTGGAGGGCAGTGCCGGGGGACGCGCCTGCAACCACGCAAGCTCCGTACCAGCGTCGTGTGTCAGAGGGCGGCATGCTAGTTGCTTCCCGCAGTCCGGGTTGTCACCACCCTCCCGACCGAGTCCGCCCATGTCGCGCCTGCCGTCGTCCGTCGTCTGGCCCGTGCTGTTCACGGTGGCGCTGTTTGCGGTGTGGGAGGTGGGCTGCCGCGCTTTCGCCGTGCCGCCCACCTTCCTGCCATCGCCGCTGCTGATCCTGCAGGCGATGATCAGCTTCCGGGGCACGCTGGCCGAGAACGCGCTGGTCACGCTCTGGACCACCCTGGCCGGATTCGGGATCGCCACCGTGTTCGGG
>Ga0169931_10015521_pt1 | contig 10183 bp, 6 predicted proteins | sample Kivu_15m_20L_FD_129675 | JGI IMG/M metagenome (GOLD analysis project Ga0169931, IMG submission 129675) | Freshwater microbial communities from Lake Kivu, Western Province, Rwanda to study Microbial Dark Matter (Phase II) - Kivu_15m_20L... | ecosystem: Environmental > Aquatic > Freshwater > Lake ... | reverse complement strand
TGCTCTTCCAACTCAGCCAATCTCCCCTCTTGTAAAGCAATATTGATTTCGGTGATCAAAAGACCATTGTCCGTTGGATATAATTTTCTTGCCTCGGCAACTGTTGATCTTGCTTTTTCATAATTTTTTAATTTCAAATAAGATTCAGAGAGTACTGTAAAAGCACTTTTCATCATATCCTCTTTTAATTTTTTCTCTTTCAAGGCAGGCATCATAATTGCCTCTGCCTGTGCCAGGCTGTCAATTCTACAAGCTGAAACACCACCATAATAAGCGGCCAAAGCCAACATATCTATAACTTCCTTTCCATTTTCAAAACTGGTACTGATTTTCTTTTTAGTATCCATATTCTGAGTTATGACAGGAATTTTTACCAATCTGACATAATTTTCAAAGGCTTCTTTTGAGTTTTTAGCATCAAATGCCACACCCCCCTGGCGGAATAATGCAATTGCAGTTTGACTGAATCCGTCAATAAATTCTTGCTTCGAAGCAATTTTATCGGCCGTTTTACCTTTAACTTCAGCTCTGGAAATTTCCATTGATAAAGATTTTTCATAAGCATCGAATGCTTCAATACCAGCCCTCAATTCTTTTTTTTGCAATTGCTCATCAGCAGAAGCTCTCGTCATGATCATACCATAGGCTCTCCAGGTAGAGGGATCATCTGCCGTTTTTTCATCCTGAGCCGCAATTCGGATATTTTCAATGGCATATTCAAGTCGGTCCTTTTGCGCAGGATTCATACCATATTCTTCTAAAGCAGTGTATGCTGCAATTCTGGCATTGGTACCTGATTTTACCTGAGCAAAAATTTGAGTTAATGTAATTACAAAGGAAAGTAACAAAATAGTATTTCTCATATTTCAATGTTTTTATTCGGTTATATCACTTACATTTTCCGTGCCATTCTCATCAATTTGGTTTTCAGAAGTGTTTTCTTCATCAACTTGTCCATCAACTATGAGTGAAACATCAGCAATGGAATCACCATTTTTAATATTGATCAACTTCACTCCCTGTGTAGCTCTACCTGATATGGGCAATCCTTTGACAGCCATACGTATAGTGAGACCAGACTTATTAATAATCATAAGATCATCCATATCCGTTACTGCTTTAATTGAAATTAAATAGCCGGTTTTATCTGTAACATTGATGGTTTTAATACCTTTTCCTCCCCTGCTCTGGATGCGATATTCATCAATATCGGTTCTTTTCCCGATTCCGTTTTCAGAAACTGCCAAAATTAATTTGCCGTCTCCTTCTTCCACGCAAACCATTCCAACTATTTCATCAATGCCATCTTCGTCGATTTCCATACCCCAAACTCCAGTGGCAGTTCTACCCATTGGTCTCACATCAGTCTCCTTAAATCTTATAGCTTTACCATATTTGGAAGCCAGTATGATTTGTGAATTACCTTTTGTCAGTTTAGCTTCGAGTAATTCATCATCTTCTTTAAAACTAATAGCTAAAATTCCTCCAGCTCTTGGTCTTGAGTACGCCTCCAAAGGTGTTTTTTTGACTATCCCTTTTTTGGTGGCAAACATGATAAAGTGATGATTCAAAAATTCTGGATCAGTGAGATTTTCAATTGGGATATAAGCTTTAATCTTATCATTTTCAGGCAATTGCAATAAATTTTGAATGGCTCTGCCTTTAGAAGTCTTAGATCCTTCCGGAATTTCATATACCCTCAGCCAATAACAACGACCACTGGTTGTAAATAACAGTAGGTAATCATGGGTATTTGAAACAAACAAATGTTCCATAAAATCTTCATCTCTTTTTTCTGCAGCTTTTGAGCCAACACCACCTCTGGATTGAGTTCTGTATTCACTCATAGGTGTTCTTTTGATATAACCCAAATGAGAAATTGTTACTACAACCCGCTCATTTTTAATCATATCTTCAATGCTGATTTCTCCTTCAGCGTAAGTGATATCAGTTTTTCTCGTATCTGCATACTTTTCCTTTACTTCCAACAACTCTGCGATACAAACTTCTTTTCTTCTCTCTTCTCTTTCTAAAATGTCAGTAAGATCAATTATGAGAGCCACCAGTTCTCTGAACTCAGCTTGTATTTTATCACGCTCCAAACCAGTTAACCTTTGTAATCTCATGTCTAGAATTGCTTTGGCCTGTTCCATCGACAATCGATTATTTTCTAGGCTAAACTCAGCTAAAAAGCTATCCAGGGCATCAGACTTTGGTGTAAAATCCATTTCCATCAAAGATGCCCTTGCCTCTTCACCATTTTTAGAAGCGCGTATTCTGGTGATTACTTCATCCAATCTGTCAAGAGCAGCCAACAAACCTTTTAAAATATGAGCTCTTTCTTCTGCTTTTCGCTTATCATAGATAGCACGATTGGTGATTACCTCCAATCTGAATTTGATAAACTCCTGCATCAATTCCTTCAAATTGAGCAATCTAGGTCTGCCGTCAACCAAACAAATATTATTGACTCCGTAAGAGCTTTGCAATGCAGTATATTTGTAAAGATGACTCAAAACAACATTGGAATTAGCGTCTTTCCTTAAAGGTATAACAATACGCATTCCATCTCTATCAGATTCATCCCTGACATCAGAAATACCTTCAATCTTTTTATCATTGGCAAGTTCTGCTATCTTTTGAATCAAATTCGCCTTGTTAACTTGATAAGGGATTTCAGATATCAAAATAGTTTCTCTACCATCAATGATTTCTACCTCAGCCTTTCCTCTTACAATGACTCTCCCCCTACCCGTATGGTATGCCTCTTTCACCCCATTCAATCCGTAAATGGTTCCTCCTGTAGGAAAATCTGGCGCTTTAACAAATTGCATCAAATCTTCAATACTGATATCCGGTTGATTCATCGTTGCAATGATACCATCAATCACTTCTCCTAAATGATGCGGCAACATGTTGGTAGCCATACCTACGGCGATACCCGAGGCACCATTTACTAATAAATTAGGAATCTTGGTTGGTAAAACCGTTGGTTCCTGTAGGGTATCATCAAAATTATTTTGAAAACGAACCGTTTCTTTTTCTAAGTCAGCGAGCAAGTCATCACTTACTCTGGCAAGTCTGGCCTCTGTATAACGCATAGCCGCAGGACTATCACCATCAACAGAACCAAAGTTTCCCTGTCCATCAACCAATGGATAGCGAAGCGACCAGTGCTGGGCCATACGTACCATGGTATCGTAGACAGAGCTGTCGCCATGTGGGTGATACTTACCTAAAACCTCCCCTACAATACGGGCAGACTTTAAATGTTTTTTATTATGATAAACACCTAATTCATTCATCCCATACAATACACGTCTGTGTACAGGCTTCATCCCATCCCTTACATCAGGTAAAGCTCTCGAAACAATAACTGACATCGAATAATCGATGTATGCTGTTTTCATCTCATCGATGATATTTATAGGAACAATTTTCTGATCAATACTCATACTTCATCATTTTTTTACATCCTTGCATTTTATTATGCTTCTAGAACTGCGAATATAGATAAAATCGAACATTTAACCTAAATTTATAATGAGTTTTGAAAGCTTGGCAGTACTTTGTATATTTAGTTTTAAATCTTATATTACGATTCTGAAATGTATATAATTATGAAGCATTTATATTTAACTTATTTCATGGTATTACTCTTTATTCCTTTTGGATACAGCCAAAAAGAAAGCATAACGAGTTTACAGGCATTTAAAATATATAATGCCGAAGGCAAAGAAGTTACATACAAGAAAATGCTCCAATCTGTAGAAGCCTCTCATGTATGTTTTTTTGGCGAATTGCATAATAATCCTATCGCACACTGGTTGCAAATAGAATTGGCACGTGATCTTTTCAGCCTTAAAGGAAATGCCCTTGTTATGGGAGCAGAAATGTTTGAATCAGATAATCAATTGATTATAAATGAATATTTTACAGGACATATCAACCAGTCTAATTTTGAGAAGGAAATGAGGTTATGGCCAAATTACGAAACCGACTACAAACCATTACTAGAATTTGCCAAGGAAAATGGTCTGAGATTTGCTGCGACTAATATTCCCAGAAGATATGCATCTCTTGTATCCAAAGAAGGATTATCCGCCCTGGAAAAACTACCCAGTCTTTCTAAAATTTATATGGCAGCCTTGCCCATAAGGATAGATTATTCAGTAAGATGTTATCAGGAAATGCTAAAGATGTCTGAAGGCAATGAATTATTCCCTCAGGCTCAAATGGCAAAAGATGCAACCATGGCGCATTTCATTCATACAAATATGGGAGAAACTGATTTTTTTCTACACTTTAATGGTTCCTTTCATTCAGACAGAAAAGATGGAATCGGATATTACCTACAGATTTTAAATCGAGACGTGAAAATGTCAAATATCACAGTAGTTGAACAGGACAACATCAATGAATTATCTTCTGAACATTGGGAAAAAGCAGACTTTATTATCTGTGTTCCATCAAGGATGACAAAAACCTACTAATTCAAAAAATCAGCCAGATTACCTGTTTTAGAGACAATTATTTTCCCTTTTTCATCTCGGGTGAGCGTACAGGCTTCTACCTCTTTGGCATGCTCAAAAAACAAGATCCAGTTTTCCTCCACTGCTTTCTCCAGAATATAACTCTTCTCCTCCATGGTAAACAATGGTCTGGTATCATATCCCATCACATAAGGAAGTGGAATATGAGAGGGAGAAGGTAGCAAATCGGCACAATAGCAAATTTTTTTACCGAAATAATCTATCAACGGCAAAGCCATAGCCTCGGTATGACCATAAACATGTATTAGGTCTACATGCTCGATCCAAGGGGTTATTTGAGTATAGGGACCAGCATCTGTAAAATGAAGTACCTTATTTTCTTCCAATGGTATAAAATTTTCTTTCAAAAAAGAGGCTTTTTCCCTGGAGTTGGGAGCAATGGCCCAATTCCAATGTTTTTGATTTGACCAGAATTTCGCTTGGGAGAAAGCGGGAATCAAAGATTGATTGTCCTGAATTACAGCACCGCCCACATGATCAAAATGTAAATGAGTTAGTAAAACATCGGTTATTTGAGAAAAATCAACCTTGTGATTATGAAGCGAAGTTGCCAGGGAATAAGGCCCATGAGGCTGATAGTAGGAAAAGAATTTATCTGATTGTTTGTTTCCTAATCCTGTATCTATTAGAATTTTTCTATCACCTGTCTCAATTAAAAGACAACGCATTGACCAGGTACAGAGATTTTGCTCGTCGGGTTGTTCTAATTTTTCCCAAATGGATTTGGGAACTACACCAAACATAGCACCTCCATCTAACTTAAATAATCCACTGTGTATCACCGACAATTTCATATGCCCAGTTTAAAATTTTAAAATCCAATTTTTTTATCAGGCTCAGAGAGCTTTCTTTTCAAATCTGCCATTTTCAATGCAGTTACTGCGGCTTCAACACCTTTGTTCCCATGAATACCGCCGGCTCTGTCCAGACCTTGTTGGTAGGTATTGGGAGTTAGCACACCAAAAATAAATGGTTTGGAACTAAGGATACTCAATTGTTGCAAAGCAAAGGCAACGGAATGATTTATATATTCATTGTGAGATGTCTCTCCTTTTACAACACAACCCAGACAGATGACTGCATCTAGCTTGTGATGTGAAGCTAACATTTTAGCAGCGGCTGGCAACTCAAAGGTGCCGGGTACATCTACAGAAAAAATATTTTCCGGCAATACACCCTCCTGAAGTAAAGTATCAATGCATCCCTTAGCTAAGGCACTAGTTATTTCATCATTCCATTCGGCTCTCACTATTCCAAAAGACATTGCTTTTGCCGTATCTAAAGAATCTATTTTGTATTCTGATAAATTTTTTAATTCTGAACTCATGGCTATCAATTAGTATAAAAAAGAAACAGGCAAGATGTCTTGCCTGTTCGTTGTCATGTAGGAACAATTATTTGCCACCAAGTCTCACAATATCTTTTTCGACAAAATATCTTTGGGCAGCTTGAGGATATTCTTTCAATATTCTCTCAAATATCTTTATGGCTTCATCATTCTTTTTCTTCATATCTCCCATGAGAAGAGCAGCCTTTCTTAAATGTATCGGCGAGGTAGCTTTATTTGGAAAATAATCTGCTGCCTTCATATAATAAGTAAAAGCCTGATCCAAATCATTTAATTCTGAATAAATATCACCCAGCAAACCATAAGCAGTAGATTGCATTAATTTATCAGATGTAGAAAAGTTTTCAACATATTTTTTTGCCTCTTGAAACTTTCCGGTCTGTAACAAAGAAATTCCTGCCATTAAAGTAGCTCGATTCGCAGCTGAAGTGCCACTGTATTGATCAATCACATCGAGTAAACCGATGAAATTACCCTGTTGACCAGGTATCTCTCTTCCCTTTAAGGCAAGATTAAAAGAATCAATGGAGAAATAGTATTCTGCACGAAACACTTCCTCTTCAGCTTTCTTTTCTCTGGGACCTTTGTACATGAAAAAATAAGCATACAAACCTCCAATAAGTAAAATCAAGCCTAATAAAACACCATATACAATGTTTTTATATCTTTCAAAAAATCCAGTGGCTTGTTCACGGAAACTGTCTATGTCAAAATCTTCAATTGAAACTTTATTTTCTGTTTGCTTATTAGCCATCGTAAAGAAAATTAACTTAAATAAGGAATATTATAATGAAAAATGAATTACAAATTCAAACGGATTGCAAAAATAAACATTTTTTTTTCTTATTGTCAAAAACACTCAAAAAATATAAAAACTAGCCCATTGGAGAGCAATCAGTTCTATTTGTCGTCTCCTACAAAATACCTACCTTTATGCTAAATCAATTCAAAATGAGATTCATTTTTCTAATTCTTCTTACCGTTTTTCAAACTTTTACCACCAATTTATTTGGACAATCGCCAATTCCTGTAACAGCTCAATCTGAATTTAGCCTGATTACCTGTACTCCTGGAAATCAAATTTACAATAGATTTGGACATAGTGCTCTAAGGTTTAAAGATGCCAAACAGGGAATTGATATCGTTTTCAACTACGGAACCTTTGATTTTGACGCGCCAGGATTTGTACTGAAATTCATTCAAAGAAAATTATTATACACTTTATCAGTAAATGATTACAAACCTTTTGAGTCTGTTTATATCTATGAAAAAAGAGGTGTTTATGAGCAAAAACTTAACCTGGACAGCATTGAAAAAACAAAATTGTTAGATTATCTTTTGTGGAATTACAAAACTGAAAACAGGTCTTACCTCTATGACTTTTTTTACGATAACTGCTCCAACAGAATATTGTCAGTTTTAGAAAAATCTTTGGGCAAAATACAATTCGAAAAAGAAAGTACTGACCCAAAATCCTTTCGATCACTCTTAGATCCTTACATCAACAACGATGCATGGCTGGGATTTGGTATTGATTTGATTTTGGGAATGGAAGCAGACAAAATTGCCAATTCTGAAATGGAAATGTTTTTACCGGATTATTTATCAAAAAATTTATCTCTTGCCACTTTTAAGGGTAAGACAATTTTTGCTTCCGGTGAATGGATTTTAGAGCAAAAACTTTCAAAAAAAATGCAAGTAAAGGCTACAGATCCGATTATTGTTCTCAACCTGCTATTAATAATGAGTTTGCTATTGTTGATTAAAAGAAAGCAGTATCCAGTAATTTATAAATATTTTAGATTTGGGCTATTATTACTGGCTGGCTTGGCTGGCCTGTTTCTTTCTTTTATGTGGTGGGGAACAGATCATATAGCAACACAAAATAATATCAACATCGTATGGTTGAACCCATTATTTGTCATCTTTGTATTCTTGCCCAATTCCACTATAAAAAAATATTTATCCTTCGCGCTAATCACAATTATTCTTTTTCACTCATTCATGCGCATTTTTTTACCTGTTCAGGAACTAAGCATGGGATTTTTACCCTTATTGCTTTCAATTTTACTCATGCTGATTGAATTCAAAACAAATAACAATGAGTAGATTTATCCCCCTTATATTTTTTTTAACCGGTATTTTTGTTTGTAAATCACAACAAATACGGGGAAAAATTTTGGATGAAAATGGTCAGCCTCTTCCTTTTTCAAGTGTTTATATAAACGGAACAAGTATTGGAACCACAACAAATGCTGAAGGAAATTATGCATTAACCCTCGAGCCTGGTTCTTATCAAATTGAATATCAGTATGTTGGTTATCAGAGTAAAAGCGAACAAATTATTGTTCAGGCAAATCAAGATATAATCAAAGACATCCAGTTATTTCCTTTGGAAATTAAAACAGCTGAAGTACTCGTAAGAGCTGGGGAAGATCCAGCCTACGAAATCATCAGACAGGCTATTAAAAAAAGGAAATTTTTCCTGACACAACTACCATTTTACAGTTGCGAAAGCTATGTAAAAGGTATTCAAAAAGTAGAAGGTTTGCCTGATAAAATAATGGGAAGATCTTTGGGACAGCTTAGAAATGGATTAGATTCTAATGGAAATGGAATCATATATTTATCCGAATCAGTTTCTAAAATATATTACAAGGATGATCAATTCAAAGAAGAAATGATTTCATCCAAGGTCAGCGGGAACGACAATGGGTTCAGCTTCAATTCTGGTATCGCCCTGACTAATTTCAATTTCTATGAAAATGAACTGGAATTGAATGAGGCAAGACTCCTCTCCCCTATTGCAGATCAGGCAATGGGTTCGTATCGGTATAAATTGATAACCACTTTCTCTCAGGAAGGCAAATTAATTAGCAAAATACAGGTGATTCCCAAGAATGATTCTGACCCCCTATTCGACGGTTTTATTTACATTGTAAACGATGAATGGGCTATACACAGCACAGAATTAAGAACAACCGGAAAAAAAGCTCATATTTCCCTTTTAGATACCGTTGTTTTTACGCAGATGCATATTCCCTTAAATGACAGTATCAGAAAAATATTCTCTCAGGAAATCAGTTTTCATTTGAATCTCTTTCAAATTAAAATCTTTGGCAGATTTTTAGGCGTTTTTAGAAATTATGATACTAAAACCACGCTAAACAAAAATATTTTCAATGCCGATTTGGTAAAAGTATCTTCAGATGCCAATCAAAAAGACAGCTTGTACTGGAATGAAGTAAGACCTATACCTTTAACTGAAGAAGAAAAAGCAGAGTATGAAAAAAAAGATTCTTTACAGAAAATTTGGAAAACTAAAGCTTATCAAGACTCTTTGGATAAAAAAACAAACAAACCAAATTTATCCATACTAATAAGTGGGTATACCTATCGAAATCGACATAAAAGATGGAGTATAGAATTACCATCTCCACTTACTACTCTTTCCTTCAATACAGTGCAAGGTTATTACGGAAATCTGGGAATTATCTTTAACAAATCCTTTGATGAGGAAAGAACAAAGGTTTTAAGCCTCGAAGCTCAGTACCAATTCGGATTTTCAGATAAAACTTCCCGCGGAATTGGAAGAATCAAATACAAGTGGACCGAAACTGACGATAATCAAATTGAAATTACCGGAGGAAAATCTGCAGAGCAATTCAACAGTTCCGAACCCATCAACGCCAATGTCAATATGCTTTACTGCTTGTTTGGGGAATTAAATTACATTAAATTATTCGACAAAAGTTTTATAGATATTCAATACAGTCAAAGGGCCTGGAATCTTTTTTACCTGCAGGGAAATCTGAGCTATCAGTGGAGGTCTGCCCTACAAAACACTACTGATCATACCTTTATCAATCAAGAGTCCAGATCCTATTTCTCCAATAAACCACTGGATTATAATCAACCACCCATGGTGGATAGTCTTTCTTTTCAATCTCATAAACATTTTCAGTTTGACTTTTATCTCAGAATTCGACCGGGTCAAAAAGTTTTGAATTACCCAAAGCGTAAATTTTATTTGGATACTGATTACCCTGAAATTTGGATACATTACAAAAAAGCCATCCCCATCTCTGGTTTTTCAAATACTGATTTTGATTATCTCAGCCTGACAATTCAAAAAACTGATATGGATATCGGTACTGCAGGTTCCCTGAGCTATCGGGCTAAGTATGGTCTGTTTTTACGATCAAATGCCATGTTTTTTATGGATTTTAATCATTTTATGGGAAATCAAACTGTTTTCGCCAAGGCCAATTATCAATGGAGA
>Ga0169931_10015520_pt1 | contig 10183 bp, 11 predicted proteins | sample Kivu_15m_20L_FD_129675 | JGI IMG/M metagenome (GOLD analysis project Ga0169931, IMG submission 129675) | Freshwater microbial communities from Lake Kivu, Western Province, Rwanda to study Microbial Dark Matter (Phase II) - Kivu_15m_20L... | ecosystem: Environmental > Aquatic > Freshwater > Lake... | reverse complement strand
GCGCTCCAGTTCCTGTGTCGAAGGCCGCAATGGTCAACTGGCGTTACGCCATCATAGTTTCCATCGCCTCAGCCCCCGCAAACTCCAAGCCCTCACCACCATCCACAATTTTTTCTTGACCCGCCCTGATGGCTCTACCGCCGCAGAACGCTTCTTTGGTCACCCCCCGAACCCTCTCTTCGACTCCCTGCTACAGGCTCCGCCACTGCCGCCTCGTCCCGCTCGCAACCGTCCCTTGGCCTCCAAGCCCTATCTTTTAGATATCGCTTGACCTACCCCATGACCGAAACGATGATAGAGGCCTGGCCGGGAGCACGTCATTGATATTTACTAGCCCGAGGCGCGGCTATTTACCGATGCCCAAGAGCGGTATTTGCATTTCTACCAGGAGCTGTGCGATCGCGTCGCCCGCCTGGCCGCCCAGTGGATGTCCGTGGGCTTTTGCCATGCCGTACTCAACACCGACAACATGTCGATCACCAGCGAAAGCTTTGACTACGGCCCCTACGCCTTTATCGATCGCTACGACCCTCGCTTTACCGCCGCCTATTTCGACTACGCCGGACGCTACAGCTATGGCAACCAGCCGATCATCTGCCAAATGAACCTCAAGGCGCTGCAAAAGCCCCTCAAGCTGGTCATGCCAGCCGCCGATCTCGACGCGGCCCTGGCCCCGTTTAAAGACTCCTATGCCGCCCACTACCACCAGCGCATGCTGCAAAAGCTGGGCTTTGAGCACCTTGAACCTGAGCTAGCCACGACCTTGGTCAACCAGACCCTTGAGCTCCTCGGCGCGGTGGAGGTAGGCTACCACGACTTCTTCCTCAGTCTCACCCAGCAGTTTTCCTCTGGCTGGCGCGAGGAGGCCAGCCAAATCTTCAGCACTACGCTGCAGGCATCAGACGCTGCGGCCGCTGCTCAGCTCGTAACCTGGCGACAGACCTACCACCGCTGTCTGCAAAGCCTCGGGCCGGACCAGATGGCGGCGATCGCCCCCACCCTGCACCGCACTAACCCCCAAACGGTGCTGCTGCGTCCCGAAATTGAAGCGATCTGGGAACCCATTACCACCGACGACAATTGGCAACCGTTCTATGACCTGCTCAGCAAGATTCAGCACCCCTTTGGGCAGGGCTAGACTCTTGAGCCTGGGCCAAGAGAAGATGGTGGGCATTAGCAACGAGAAAACGGTGGGCAGTGCCCACCCTACGAGTCTTTGCGGAAGTCAACATGCAATTTAGATGCTCAACAGCTTACCTAAAGGCAGAAAGCAGAAGTAAGGAGATTTCTGGGCAAGAAGATACCCCTGGTAGGGGCGCAGAGCCCTGCGCCCTGGTCGGGAACCAAAATTTTTGGGTATTTTTGTGGCCAGAATTGCCCTGAGAAGGCAGAACGGGAAACCTCTCTTGCACACAGGTTAACGAGAAGATGGTGGGCAGTGACCACCCCACGAGTCTTCAAACAAGAGGAATTTGGCAAAAACAAAATTCCTGGCCCGCTTGTTTGGCACTATAGACATATCGATGCCGTCTTCTCAAACACCTCACCTATGGCCGACGACTCCACCCCCAGCCCCATCGCTCCCCCCGCCCTGGGCAAAATTTTGCAGTGCTTCAGCGGTTCCTTCGTGGCCGGCACCATGGCCATGCTTGCCTACCGCATCATGCTCTCCATTGCCGCCAACTTTGCGGCTCGGCCCGTGCTGTCAGACAACCCAGCGGTGGCGAATATTTCAGCCGCGGTGCGTACCCTGGTCGTTGGCATGGCGGCCCTGGGCGCTGGGGTCTTTGGGCTGGCCGCTCTAGGGATATTCCTGCTGGGCGTTCAATTGCTATTTCAGCGTCTGACGGGGCGACCCTCTACCCTGCCAGAATAAACCTGTCAGAATGAAACTGGCCCGCACTACGGGTATCACTGGGTTATGCGCTCTCCCTGCGTCATAATGAAGCAGGGGGTTTTGGGGATAACGCGCAATGACCATTGGGGTTTGGGTATTGGGCAATCAGCTTTGGCTAGATCAGGCCGCTCTGGCCAGTTGCCAGGGCAAAGATAGCCCTGTTCTATTGATAGAATCCCTGGGATTTGCCCAAGAGCGCCCCTACCATCGGCAGAAGCTGGTGCTGGTGTGGTCGGCCATGCGTCACTTTGCCGACGAGCTCAAAACCGCCGGGTGGCCCGTGACCTACGCCATAGTCGATGATACCGGAGTCGCCCTGATGGACTGGGTCAAGGCCATGGGCATTACCGAGCTACGGGTAATGGAACCCGTCGATCATCCCTTTGCCCGGTGGCTGGCGAGGTTAGCTCTGCCCTGCCAGCTGACCATTCTCGACAACAACCACTTTCTCTGGGGGGCCACCGCCTTCAAATCCTGGGCCGACCAGCGCCAGGGCTTGCTCCTGGAGAGCTTTTATCGCGAAGGCCGTCGCCGCTTTGGCGTGCTGATGGCGGGTGACCAGCCGGTCGGCGGCCAGTGGAACTTTGATAAAGACAACCGCAAGCCCCCCAAGGGCCACCTCAACACCCCTACTCCCCGCTGGTTTGAGCCCGACGCTACCACCCAAGCCGTCATCGACAAGGTGGAAAACCTCAGCATTCCGACCTTTGGCACCGCCACCCCCTTTCCCTGGGCCGTCACCCGCGAGCAGGCCTTGCAGGTGCTGACGGTGTTCCTGGACGACCGGCTCAACACCTTTGGCCCCTACCAAGATGCCATGGTCACCGGCGAAGACACGATGTGGCATGCCCTACTGTCGCCCTACCTGAACCTGGGTCTGCTGCATCCCTGGGAGGTGGTGGAGCGGGCGGTGGCGGCGTTTGAGGCGCAAGACCTGCCCATCAGCAGCGTGGAGGGGTTTATTCGCCAGGTGCTGGGCTGGCGAGAGTACATGGGCGGCCTCTACCGCTACGTGGATACCGACTATGGCCAGCGCAACTGGTTTGATCACCACCAAGCCCTGCCGGAGTTTTTCTGGACCGGGGAAACCGAGATGAATTGTCTCCACCAGGTGATCGACCAGATTCAGCGGACGGGCTATGCCCACCACATTCAGCGGCTGATGATTCTCAGCAACTTTGCGCTGATCGCTGGGTTGACGCCCCAGGCAGTGGAGGACTGGTTCCACGCGGTGTTTATCGACGCCTACGACTGGGTGATGCAGACCAACGTGATTGGCATGGGCCTGTTTGCCGATGGGGGGCTGCTGGCCTCTAAGCCCTACGCCTCGTCGGCCAACTACGTGAACAAAATGAGCGACTATTGCCAGGGCTGTCGCTACAACCCCAAGGTGCGCACCGGGGAAGACGCCTGCCCGTTTAACTTTTTTTACTGGGATTTTCTCCACCGCCACCGCGACAAGCTGCAAGCCCAGGGCCGCATGGGCTTTATTCTCAAAAACCTAGACCGGATGGATCAGGACGAACTAGGGGCAATTCAGCAGCAGGCGCAGGATTGGCACGCAGCTCACCTACCAGACTAGCTCCATATTCAGCACAAAGCCAGACAACACAGTTTCCCCCGATAGGCTAGCTGGTCTAACCAGCCGTTCTGATGCTTGCCCTTGGCGATAGACCTCAACCTGTTGGCTACCGGGGTCAATTAGCCAGCCCAGCCGTACGCCACTGGCCATGTATTCCTGCATTTTGGCCTGCACCGTCGCAAGTCGATCGCTAGGCGATAGCAACTCCAGCACAAAATCAGGGGCAATGGGCGGAAACGCCTGCCGCTGCTCAGGCCTCAGGGCATCCCAATGAGACTGCTCGACCCAGGACATCGGGAGAACGCTCACCCCCTCCAGGCAGCTTAAAGCCTGTAGATGAGTCGAAGACGACCCCACGCCGATGGCGGCGATTCCACAGCACAAACTCCGTCGCCAGTTCCCCATTGCGTTGGCCGGTTTCTCCCCCCGTTGGCGACATAATCAGCAGATCTCCCTGGGCATTGCGCTCAAACTTCAGGTCAGGGTTGGTGATGCACAGTTTTACCAACTGTGCATCGCTCATAGTCAGGGCAGGCTGGAGCTTAATGGTATAAGCCGTCATCGCAGAATCCAGTGAGATCGCTAGTCAACATAATGGTGCTCTTCTCCATGATAGGGTGCCGCCAGTCTGCGACTGGGCCATGATTAACCCTAGATAATTAACCTTCGTGTTGAAATCTGCGATCGCCCCCAGCCAGCCCCAGGGGCCACGCTAGAATGCAGAACCGTAGGGCGATCGCACCAGTCCGCGATCGCAACACTGTAGTCTAACGTTGGTAAAGTCCATGGTTCAAACCACATCCCACCCCCCCGCCCATACCCTGCCCGCCGATAGCTATGTGGTGGTGGGGCTGGCCACCTGCTTCCTGCGCCAAGAGGGCGATACCCTCGAGCTCCAGGTGCTTGAGCCCATTCCATCGGCCTATCTAGAGTCGGTGCTGCAGGGGGTGCCTACGTCCTACAGTGCCCTCTGCGGCACCACCCTGGCCGCCGCCCGGGCCCTCGATCTGCCCGATCTGGCAACGGCGACGGCCCAGCCCTGTGCTGACTTTGAAGAGCGGTTAGAGGCCGCTGCGCGCACTTACCAATCTCGCCCCGCCGCCGCTAACCTGGTGCCCGTGGGAACCCACCGCCGCGACCTCAACTACTCCACCGAGAAAAAGCGGGTGCTCAACAGCCAGCGCAAAATTTCAAAAAATGACAACGTGAAGCAGCACAAGTACACCCACGAAGTGCTGTAGAGCGATGGTTAGGGTTGACAGCTGTCAACCCTAACCATCGCCTTAGATGGGCACGATCGAGCGCTGACAGCTGGGGCAAATGCCGTGGATGAGCAACTGGCAGTCGAGAATATGGTAGCCAGAGCGATCGGCGGTTTTGGCCCCGGCCTTCAGCACGGCGTCGTTTTTAAACTCGATGGTCTTGTTGCACCGCACGCAGATCAGGTGGTGGTGGTGGTGGGGGGCAGGCTGGTTAATCTCGTAGCGTTTTTGGCCTTCGGCTAGCTCTAGCTCGCGCAAAATGCCCATGCGCGCCATCAGCTTAAGATTGCGATAGATGGTGGATAGGCTGATCGGCTCTCCTTCTTTGCTGAGCAGATCGCAGAGATCCTCGGCGCTCAGGTGGGTGCTTTCGGGCAGGTTCTGAAAGGTCTTGAGCATGGTCTCCCGTTGGGGAGTCATGCGCCAGCCGCGCTCGTTTAGCTCGGCCTTGAGGGCCGACGGAGTGTAAGCAGCCACAGCTTGATTCCTCCCAACTAGATTTCAATAACCCGATGTTATTGAGAATAGTAGCGAATTATTTAGGTCAGTTGCAATAGTTTTTCGTTATTGAGAATGACTCCGAAGACGGTTTCAGGCGGAGCTAGATCTGGCCGCGGGTGCGGGCAGCGGCAACTAGGGTGAGGGCCGCCAGGGGAGCCGTTACCGCCCTGAGAATGTAGGGCCCCAGGGAAACGGGCTCAAACCCGACGGCGATCGCCGCCTCAACTTCGGCCTCGGTCCAACCGCCCTCGGGCCCGAGGGCGATCGCGGCGGGGAGGTGGGGATCGCTGGCCAGGGCGGCGTCTAGTAAATGGGGGGCATCGCCGCGAGCGACGCAGATCCACCGCTGGCCTGGCTCAGATTGTTGGAGGTAATCTCGCCAGGGCCGGGCGGGGAGAATCACGGGTAGCAGCAGTCGTTCAGATTGCTCGGTGGCCTCGGCGGCAATGCGTTGCCAGCGCTCTAGCTTCTTGGGGTTGGGCTGGGCCAGGGTGCGATCGCTCATCACCGGCTGCAGCGTAGTCACCCCCAGCTCCGTGGTCTGGCGCACCACCTCGTCAAAACCGTTGCCCTTGGGCAGCGCGATTGCCAGGGTAATCGGGACTGGGATCGCCTGGGGCGAGGGTGGGGCCGGGGCGATCGCCGCCACTCCCACGGTGGTCGTCAGCGTGGCGACCCACTGGTGGCCGAGGCCGTCGAGCACTAGAACCTGCTGCCCAACCCCCAGCCGCAGCACCCGGTACAGGTAATGCTGCTGATTGTCGCTGAGGTGAAGCTGGTCAGCCATCACCTGACTCGGCTCCACCATCAAGCGCTGTACCGGCCCTGCGATCTTCCCCCGGATCTGGCCCCCCATAGATCTCGTGCCTCAACGTTAGGACTGGCGGCCAAAACTAAAGCCCCCAGTCCGAAGACTGGAGGCCTTAGTTTTTTAGATGTTTCAGTATAGTACGTGCCGTATAAGAACCTCTCGGCTCTCCTTCACTATAGGAGAAGGAATGTAAAGAAGTTGCAATCAGATTATGAAGCTTCTTCTCAATCTTGCAAGTATCCAATGATACAAGTCTATGCTATGCTCGCCCGTGGATCCTACGGGTGGGGTGTAGTCTTTACATTTCAGTCTTTCAGGCGTTGTCCCATCACCCCAGGGTGACCCCTGGGGTGATAGACAGGTTACAGCGCCAGCACTCCGGCTTCTCGCTGGCGGGGCACGACAGGGAGCATGTCCAGTTGGGCGCAGTATTTGAGGTCGGCTTCGTTGTCGAGCCCCAGCAGCCGCTGGCCGTGGCTGGCGTAGTGCAGCAGGTCGAGCAGCTGATCCTGCCACTGCAGGTAGAGGCTCACCGATGCGATCGCCGCATCGTTCCCCGCCAGATCCTTAAAGGTTTGCCCCGTCGCCGCCATGACGCCATGGATGACCGCCCCGGCGCAGACGGTGTCTTCGAGGGAATAGGTGCCTTCCCAACCAGACCCCACCAGCCAGACCGTCTCCGGGCGGTGCTCGAGCAGGAACTCGACCACCGCCTGGCGGGTGGTCAGGGCGGCGGTAATCACCAGGGGGGCCTGTTCGATGCGCTTGAGGCAGCGGGTGCCGTTGGTGGTGCTCATAAATAGTCGCTTGCCGCCCGACCGCTCAGCGGAGTGATCGAGGGGCGAATTGCCCAGGTCGCAGCCCTCGACCTTGCCGCCGCCCCGCTCACCGGCCCGGAGGCGCTTGTCGAGGGGCCAGGTTTCACTCACGGTGAGCAGGGTGTCAATGTCGCTAAACACCTGAATGGCTTCGGCCCCTGCCGCGAGGGCCGAAGCCATGGTCGTAGTTGCCCGCAATACATCAATGGCGATCGCGCAGTCGGGCAGGCCCTGGTTGGGCACTTCTTCGGGAGTGTGGAATAGGAATAGCTTCACGGTTTAGGAGTTCGCATAGAATTTATAGTCAAAGCCTGGGTCGCCAGAGGTGGGTCGCCAACACCTAATTCTATGCGGGGAGATGCCCGATGTCTCACCTAAAAACCGCCTCAAAAAAAAGGAGCGCCCCTAAGGGCACTCCTGACTGTGTGATTCTGCCGTTCAGCATCGGGCAGGCTAGGGCAGCCACTCCAACGTTGCGTCGTCTTTGGTATTGGTGTGGCGCGAGGGGGTAGCGCGATCGAAGGTCATGTGGATGGCGCGGGTCTGTTCGCCATCGACCGCTACCGCCATGATTGGATAGTTGATGTTGCCGTCCTGGAACGACATCTGGAACCGGAAGGTGCCGTCGGAGTTGAGCTTGATCGGTTGACCGCCAATGGTGACGGTGGCATTGGGCTCAGTGGCTCCGTAGACAATTAGCTCGGCATCGGCCACCAGCCAGAACTGGCGTGGGCGAATGCCTGGCAAGAGGCCCGCCCCGGACATGGTCAGCCCTGCCCCGGACATGGTCAGCCCTGCCCCGGACATGGTTAGCTCGCCGCCAACCCCCAGCCCCAGCCCTAGCCCTGACATCGTCGGTACGCCAACCCCTAGCCCTGACATCGTCGGTACGCCAACCCCCAGCCCGGACATCGTCGGTACACCCGCCGCAGGCACCGCCCACAGCCCCGCCCCCGAGGGAAAGACGTAGGAACTGACAGCCTTTTCGGGGGCCATGGACGCCGGTACATGCTGCATGGAGCCAAACAGGGAACCGGCCACCCGCTGGGCCTCGGCCGATTCTGTCATGGCAAAGACGTTGTCGTAGATGGCGCTGGTGCTCTCGGCGGCACGCTGGCTGGGGTGCTTGAGGGTGAGCAGGGTCTGACCACGCAGATCCGCCTGCCAGGCGACGGTCATGAAGTGGTCTTCTATCCAGTCGGAGGGATACACGGGGGGAATGTGGACGGGCAGAGACCGGGCCAACACCAGCCAGCGACCATCGTTGCACAGGTAGCCGATCTCGGCCACGTAGTCGCGATCGCTGACCGGAATGGGCAAATACCACTCCCGAGCCATTTCGTCGCACTCGTACTGCTGCAAACTGTGGGGAGTCTGGGAGCCGAGGTTAATGCCGGTGACATCGTAGAAGCGTAGGGCCAGACGCGACCCGCCCTGGCGCCGCAGCTCGTCTTTGTGGGTATGGGGAATATCCCAGTAGGTGTAGGCCCACTGAGGGTCGCGAGGCATGAGCACAATGCGGCTTTCGCCGTAGCCACTGGGCAGATCGGCTAGGCCCTCATCAATGGAGGCTAGGGCTTCGACCGAGAGAGCAGCCGGAGTCGGCGCAGCGGCGGCGGTTACCCCAGCCATGGCAGGCACCGGAATTGGGGCCGCCGCCGTGGGGATCCCTTTGCGGGCCTCGATGACCTCGATGGCTTCAATCAGCTCGGTTTTGCGCATCCGGCTATAGCGAGAGACCTCGTACTCACTAGCCACCTTGCGGAGCTGCCGCAGGGTCATTTCTTCTAGGGGTAGGCGGGGTGATGACATAGAGCACTCTCCTATAAGGACTACTAGGGCAGCAGACAAACGACAGCTGGGCAAGGTAGGGACGCCTGCATCAGACAAGGCCCAAACTCCTAACCCGTGATCCCAGCGGCTCGACTTAGCCACCGCGTCAAAATCTCAATGACCTCTTGCCAGGCATAGAGCCTGGGGCGGGGATCAACCGTTGCCTTGTAATATGCCAAAAACCATCGCGGGGATCAAGCCCCTGGCCAGGCGTTTCTGGCTCAGGCAGCGAGAAAGCAGGGGTTTGGGGATCAATTTGTCAGGATATCCTGATAAATTGATCCCCGTGAGCATTATTGCGTCACAATTCCATGACATTAGGATCGGAGCTCTACCGTCAACGTCCTGGGGCTCAGGCCCAATTTCCCTCGCCCCACGGGCCTGGGTTGCCAACATTCGCCCCATCCCCTGCTAGAGTTTTGGGGTGCGATTTCCCTTTCGATTTACCTTCCCAGGCGTAATGAGGTTGCTCCTAACGTTCCGTCTGCTGCCGTTTCAGCTTGCCTATGCCCTCCGATCCTGCTGCTCTCCCCGCTTCTGAGTCGTCCACTGAGTCGTCCACTGAGTCGTCCACTGAGTCGTCCTCTGGGTCATCCTCTGGGCCCTCCCCTGGACGGGGCAGTCGCCTCATTAGTCGCCTCCTGCCGCCGGCGATTCGCCTTTGGCTGCATACCCAGCTCGATCACATTGAGGGCCTAGAGTTTGCCATCGATGGCCAAGACCGGCAGATTTTAGGGGGCTACCTACCGGGGGTCAACCTGGTGGCGCGTCAGGCGGTTTACCAAGGGCTGTACGTCAGCCAGGCCCAGGTGCAGGCAGCCGATATTCGCGTCAATTTGCCCCAGGTGCTGCGCGGTAAGGCCCTGCGGTTGTTGCAGCCGTTTCCGGTGACGGGACAGGTGACCATGGGGGCAGAGGATCTGCGGCTGTCGCTGCGATCGCCCCTCTTGGCCCAGGGCTTGCAGGATGTGCTGAAGCAGCTGTTGGCCGGTGCTTCAACCCCGATTGCCCTCGATCAATGGCTAGAACCGGGGGATGGGACGGCGGCGATCGCAATTACCCTGGAGCCTGACCGCCTGACCCTGGGCTGGCCCCCTAGCCAGCTCTCCGGCGATCGCCTGGAGCTGACCACGGGGTTAGTCATGGCGGAGGGGCGCAGACTTTGTCTGTGGCAGCCCGTGGCCCAGGTGATCTCTGCGACCAACGACGCTCCGACGCAGGTCAGCCTAGAGGACGTGATCTTTGACCTGGGGCCTGAGGTGGACATTCACACCCTGACGGTGGGCCCGGCGGGCCTTGAGCTGGTGGGTACGGTGCGGGTGATTCCGGCGGATTAGGGCCGGGGGCTATCGGCTGAATCTACTGCTTGGCCTTGGGATCGGGGAGGTTGCGGGGGGGGATCGCGCGGCCTTGGTAAAATCGGCGTTCTAAACGGCCCAGCCCGGCCCAGGCTGCGGCGCTACCCAGGGGCAGGATCGC
>Ga0169931_10015519_pt1 | contig 10183 bp, 10 predicted proteins | sample Kivu_15m_20L_FD_129675 | JGI IMG/M metagenome (GOLD analysis project Ga0169931, IMG submission 129675) | Freshwater microbial communities from Lake Kivu, Western Province, Rwanda to study Microbial Dark Matter (Phase II) - Kivu_15m_20L... | ecosystem: Environmental > Aquatic > Freshwater > Lake... | reverse complement strand
CCAAAGTAATAAGCCGAATTAGGTTGACCCAATTGGCCAGAAACCGCGGTTACGCCACCGATAATTTCTCCATCATTCCCATTCCCACTCTCATCATTCGCATTTCCATTAAACGGCCACCAGCCAACTAATCCATTGGTAGGCAAATAGGCCGGTAAAGTTTGTGCCGTGCTGGCTGCACAAAGGCTTAAGCTGAGCGCGGCTGTCAAAAATAAATTTGTTTTCATAGTGTTTTTTGATTGTGCATCGCCCGCCCTGCAATACGTTTAGAAGGGTGTATAAAAAATCAGCGTGGGTCAGTTAACTTTTTGTTGCCGAGGTACTGAGATACCCACACACAGAAAAGATAAAGCCCACGTCTTTGCGCGAGCGTTATAGTTTTCTCTGTGTATTGAAGATTCTCAGTTTTCGGCAACAGAATGCTAAGCGCCAATTATGTTAGATTTCGTTCTTTATGTTTTTATCAATCGGTTTTAGGGTTTGATGGTTCAAAAATAGGGTTTTATGGTTTAGGTGTGTATTAATCGTGTTATATTTTTTTGCACGATGGTTTTAGGGCGCTGCATCAAAGGGGCATCGCCTCTATATCTTAGTTGGCAGTAATGGCGGGAAACCGGTCCCCAAATAGAAACAAGCCTGAAAAAACATAAATTTGTAGCATATAGAATAAAAGAATGGAAAATCGCTTTACGGACATAATCGAGCTAATAAAGCAATCTCGGACTAATGCGATACGAGCCGTAAATGCTGAACTGATAAATCTCTTTTGGAATATTGGAGAATATATCAGCAAAAAAATTGAACGGTCAGAATGGGGTGACTCTGTTGTTGCAGAATTGGCAAAATTCATACAGACACACGAACCAGAAATTAAAGGTTTCTCCGATAAAAACATTTGGAGAATGAAGCAATTTTATGAGACTTACAAGGACTTTCCAAAACTCTCAACACTGTTGAGAGAAATTAGTTGGTCACATAATTTGGCGATTTTCTCAAGGTGTAAGACTGCGGAAGAAAGAGAATTTTATCTAAATCTATCTAAACAAGAAGGTTATAGTTTCAGAGAACTGGACAGACAAATTTCTGCGAGCCTTTTCGAGCGAACGATGATTGGCAACTTAAAACGCTCAACAGCGTTGAGAGAAAGTAATCACGACCTTTTAAACAGTTTCAAAGACAGCTATGTATTTGAGTTTCTTAACTTACCCGACCCGCACAGTGAAAGCGACTTACAGCGTGGACTTGTAAGACAAATGAAGAATTTCATTCTCGAACTTGGAAAAGATTTCTTGTTCATAGGAGAAGAGTATAAGTTGCAAGTTGGCAACAGCGACTTTTACCTTGACTTACTTTTCTACCACCGTGGACTTCAATGCTTAGTTGTATTTGAACTTAAAGCAGATAAGTTTAAACCCGACCACATGGGACAGCTTAACTTTTATTTGGAGGCGCTGGATAGAGACGTAAAAAAGCCAAACGAAAATCCAAGCATTGGAGTTTTGCTATGCAAGGACAAAGACAGTGAGGTTGTAGAATATGCATTAAGCAGAAGCCTTTCATCGACAATGGTATCAGAGTATAAAACGCAACTACCCGACAAGAAACTTTTACAACAAAAACTACACGAGTTGTTTGACAAAGAGAAGGTCGAGAAATAGACCACAACTGCTAACAGCTTTGCAAAAAAGCGCTATTTTCATTGACCTGATCATCTTCCAACGCACAAACAGCATTCTTAAAAGAAAGATTGAGGTTCGCAATCCGCTTCTTCGCAAAGCCGCGGTCCGATGGAACTTTCGTGTTACGGTAAATCAAGGGCCGTAGGCCTGGCATCTGAAAATAAAAAACCGGAATTTCTTGGGTGAGAAATTCCGGTTTTCCCCGGATTTCAATCCGGGGCTATTGAAATCCGGGGCTACTGCAACACAATTTGCTTCACCGCCACGATGTTTTGTTGCGGATCAAGGATATAGAGCACATACAGCCCGTTGCCGCCCCAGGAGCTGAGATCGAGGGTCACTTCGGGCTGGGTGATGTTTTGGTTGTACACATCTTGGCCCAAGCTGTTGGTAATGCGCATGGTGTAACCGCCCAAAATGGCCACATTGCCGTTGTTGATGGTAATTTGCGTGCTGGCCGGGTTGGGATACACCAAGAAGGTGTTCTCCTGCGCAGGCTCAACAGCAGTGATGAGCGTGTTGATGATGAGGGTATCGGTAGTGCTAACCGAAACGCTCACGGTATCGTAAATAGTTTCGGTAACCGTTATGGTATCGTAAATGGTAAAGGTGCAGGCGTTGAGGGTGTAGAGCTGCTGCACTTCTTCAGGGCTTAGGGCGCGGTTCCAGATGCCGATGTCGTCGAGTTGGCCATTCCACCCACCACCACCATTAGGTTCTGCCCCACCAATCCTTGCTTCAACTCCGCTGGTATTCGGAATTGGATAATTTAATGTCTGCTGACCATATAATTCTCCATTTCTGAAGAAACTAATAAGATTTCCCTGTTTTGTAGTAGTTGCTAATTGCCAAATTCCCAATGGAATTGAATCAGAAACGATCCAAATATTGGATGGTGGATTGATATGAAAACCAAGAGATTGGTTGTACATAGCAAAAATATATTTTGAAGAATTTCCTGAAGAAAAACCTTTGTAGAAAATATGGCCATTAGATGCACTTATTGGTAATATCCAAGCGCTAATTGAAAAGTCAGTATTCTCCAAAAGCAGATCATTATTATCAGCAATCGAAATATAATTTCCATTTCCATCAAACGAATATGCCGCATTCGCCACCCCAAATCGATCCTCCGTTAACGTCGCACCATTCACCGTTCCATCATTGCCATTGCCACTCTCATCGTTGGCATTGCCGCAAAAAGGCCAATAGCCAACAAGACCGTTTTGGAGGTTGGATGGTAAAGGGTTGCAGGCTGTTGGTGGGTTAACGGGCTCGCCGGTGTAAAGGGCGGTAATTTCTTCGGGTGTGAGGGCGCGGTTGTAGATGGCGATGTCGTCGAGCCAACCCTGAAAGTGAGAAGTTCCTATAACTGAGCTATTGCCATCTTTTCCAAACATAACAAATCCATCACTCGAATAAAAAATACTACTTTCATTCGTTGGCAATTGCCCCACTAAAATACCATCAAAATAAAATTTAGCAATTGTGCCGTCAAAGGTTCCTATCACATTATGCCAATTATCATCATTCGCAACTATATTATTTGTTTGAATTAATGTGCCTGCAGAGCTATTGGTATATATTTCAAAAAACAAGGAATTTGAAGGTTCAATAAATGAAATCGTGTAGCCAAAAAATCGAGAGCGAATTATTCTAGTAAATCCAGAGCCTTGGTTGCCAGAATAATCGCTGGGAATTTTAATCCATGAAGATATTGTTAAATTGGCAGGCAACATTCCGCCGCCATCAGGAATTGAAATATAGTCGGTATCTCCATTAAAAAAATAGGATTGATTACTATTGCCAAATCGATCCTCCGTCAGTGTTGCTCCATTCACGGTCCCATTATTCCCATTCCCACTCTCATCGTTCGCATTGCCGTTAAACGGCCACCAGCCTACCAAGCCATCGCTGGGCAAATAGGCCGGTAAAGTTTGTGCCGTGCCGACTGCACAGAGGCATAAGCTGAGCGCGGTTGTTAAAAATAATTTTGTTTTCATCGTGTTTTTTGTTTGTGCATCGCCCGCCCTGCAATACGGTTAGAAAGGGGTATAAAAAATCAGCGTGGGTCAGTTGCCTACACTTGTGCCTGAGGGAGTCGAAGCCCCGTACAACAGAGAAAGCAACGCCCACGCCTTTGACGTGAGCGTGTTGCTTGAACTCCCCGTTGTACATAAAATTTCGACTTTTCAGGCACAGGTTTCAGCAAACGCTAATTATGTTCGATTTCGTTCTTTATGTTTTTATCAATCGTTTTGGGTTTTGATGGTTCAAAAATAGGGTTTTATGGTTTAGGTGCGTATTAATCGTGTTGTGTTTTTTTTGCACGCAGATTTCAGGGCGCTGCCCCTTGGTGTTCTGCTGTAAAGTAGCGGGGTACTGAGATGGCAGGGCTACGCCCCTAATCTTTGTGGGAAGAATCGCTATCTTTGTGAGGCTCTATCAGCAAATGAAACAAAGAGTATACATAGACACCTCAATAGTAGGCGGTTACTTTGATGATGAATTCAAAGATGCAACAGTTAAGTTATTTGAACGACTTAACAACCATGAGATACTATTTGTTGTTTCTGATTTATTGGATTTGGAGCTAATTAATGCTCCGCAAAGAGTTAGAGAACTTTTACTGAGCTACGCACCGAATAAATTTCAACGGATTGAATTAACTTTAGAAGCAATTGAATTGGCAGATTCTTACATCGCTGAAAATGTTGTTGGTAAAACAAGCATGGAAGATTGTCGGCACATTGCTATGGCGACGATTCACAAAGGAGATGTTTTGGCCAGCTGGAATTTCAAGCATATCGTCAATTTAAACAGAATTAAATGCTATAATTCTGTGAATCTGAAATTGGGTTATTCAATGATTGAAATACGAAGCCCCCAAGAATTAATAAACTATGGAAACGAATAAAAAAGAAAAGTCTTTTGATGCTGTTAAAATGATGAGAGAAATCAGAGATAAGATAAGTTCTGAAACTCAAAATATGTCGTTTGAAGAATTAAAGGCCTACATAAAGCAACAGCTTGCTGAAAACAATTCAAAGCTAATTGGCCAGGCTTCCTAGATTAGGCAATCCTGCAACAACTCCTTTCATTGATAATGAGGTGGTTGAGTCTCAGGTTTAACCCGTGGCGTAAAAAAGGGGCATCGTCCCGAACTAAAGCAAAGCGCTCTTCGATAGGAATTTCGGAACGGTATTTTTACATTTGCTCAACATGATGTCGTTAAATCCATATCAAGTTCACCTCATTCAGAAATTCTTCGAAACCCGGCCTGTAATGCGAGCCTGGATTTTTGGGTCGTATTCGCGCGGAGAAGCAAATGCCGATAGCGATATCGATATTTTGGTTGAACTTGATTACGATTCAAAAATCGGTTGGGAGTTTATTACCATGCAGCATGAATTGCAGGAAGTATTGGGGAAGAAGGTTGATCTTGTTTCAGCGCGAGGCTTGTCTCCTTTTATTGGCCCACACATCGAAGCCGAGAAACAATTGATTTATGAGCGTTTCGCCAAAAGATTAGGAGCGGCTTAAGCATATTCTCAGTGCCATTGAGGCCATTGAAGAAAATACACATGGATTTTCAAAAGAATCGTGGAAGGAATAGAATATGCGGTATGATGCTACGTTGAGGCAATTGTAAATTGTGGGCGAAGTACTAAGATTGAAGGGCTACGCCCTTTTCTGGTTCTTTTGCCCTTGGACTAATAACCGAGGATTGAGTTGGAAACAAGGGGTATCGCCCCGCCATCTTAGCGAGAACGTGCGTGTTACGATAAACAAGGGCCGTAGGTCTGGCATATGCAACCTTGCGCAGATAGTTGTACGGTCTACTTCGACGAAGGGCGCCTAGTGGTTCTCTTCAACGGATTTCAAAAGAAGACACAGAAAACACCCAAAAACCAAATTGAGAAAGCAATGCAACTCAAACAGGAGTATTACAATTTAAAAAAGAAAAACCATGAAAAAAGCATCGATAAGAAACGCTAAATCCTTCGATGAATTACTTGATCTCAAGTACGGTAAAATTGGAACCGAAGCGCGTGATGCGCATGAGTCTTAGGCAAGTTACTTTGTTATTTCAGAAATATTGAAAGAAGCAAGGAAGGAAGCGAACATTACTCAGGAAGAACTCGCAGAGAAAATAGGAACGAAAAAAAGCTACATTTCAAGGCTCGAAAATGGAAAGGTAGATATTCAGCGTTCGACGCTATTGAAAAATTTTGAAATCGGCTTGGGGAGACATATTCGTTTTACAATTCAGTAAATTATTCCCGGGTTTTAGGCAGCAAATCAAAGCGGCAGTATAGCCATGCTCTCCAAAGGAAGCTGTTTCGGAGCTTGGTGCTGCGCGTCTATTGCCTAAAGTCCGGGTATTAATCGATGAACTCAAACCCGCAGTACGGCACCAACACTTTCGGAATGCGAATGCCCTCGGGCGTTTGATGATTCTCGAGCAGCGATGCAACGATGCGCGGCAAGGCCAATGCCGATCCGTTTAAAGTATGCGCCAAACGCGGCTTATGATCGCCTTCGCGGAAACGCAGCTTGAGGCGGTTGCTCTGGAACGACTCAAAATTAGAGGTAGAACTCACCTCCAGCCATTTCTCCTGCGCCGCCGAAAACACTTCCATGTCGTAGGTGTAGGCGGATGCAAATCCCATATCGCCGCCGCACAATTGCAAAACGCGGTATGGAAGCTCGAGCTCTTTCAACAAGCCCGTAACATGGTTGCGCATTTGCTCCAGAATTTCGTATGAGGCATCGGGATGCGCGATCTGCACAATCTCCACTTTGTCGAATTGGTGCAGGCGATTCAACCGCGCACATCTTTGCCGTACGATCCGGCCTCACGTCGAAAGCAAGGTGTATAACCGCACGCTTTAATCGGCAATTCTTCCGAACGCAGAATCACATCGCGGAAAATATTGGTAATGGGCACTTCGGCTGTGGGAATCATGTAGTATTCATCGGCCGGCATGTAGTACATCTGCCCCTCTTTATCGGGCAATTGTCCGGTACCGAAGCCCGAATCGGCGTTCACCATCAACGGGGCCTGATATTCTGTGTAACCTGCTTGTGTAGCACGCTCAAGAAAGAAATTGATAAGTGCACGCTGCAGTTTGGCACCCTTCCCTTTATAAAACGGAAATCCCGCTCCCGTTACTTTAACGCCCAGTTCGAAGTCGATGATGTCGTATTTCTTGGCTAAATCCCAATGCGGCATGGCGCCTTCGTGCAGTTTGGGAATTTCGCCGTGTTGCTCGGCCACTACATTATCCTGCGGTCCGGCACCAAAGGGAATGCGTTCGTTGGGTACGTTTGGCAGCGTGTAAAGAATCTGCCGAATGGCCTCTTCCTTCTCATCGAGCTGCTGCTCCAAGCCTTTTGAACGCTCTTTGATATCGGCTGTTTCTGCTTTTAAATCGTTGGCCTCGGCAGCACGTCCGCTTTTGAACAAATCACCAATCTCACGGGCAATCTGGTTGGCGCGTGCGAGCATCGCATCGAGTTCGGCCTGAATTTTCTTGCGTTCTTCGTCGAGCGCTAAGATGGAGGCAATGCGCTCGCGAGCATCGAGTTTATTGCGTTTGGCCAGGCCTTCGATAACTTTTTCGGTGTTTTCTTTAATGTGAGGAACTTGCAGCATACCGTAGGGGATATTTTGCGGCAAAAGTACACGATTTTCGGTTTTACCCCGGAATCCATAGAATAGTGCATTGCATTTTCCTCGATTTTTTTGCATCCTTTTTATCAAGAAAAAGGATGTCGCCGAAGGCAACTATAGAATTAGAACGATTTCGAATAAAGCAAATCAACCAGCATAGCAGTAAAAAATCCAGCCCAAAGACGCTATAAGCATCGATAAACTCCGCCCAATCGAAATGCAAAGTGCGTTGGCCCTGGAAAATGCAGCGGGCCATGCGAAGGGGTGAATTCCAAACTGCTTAGAAAGACCGCAAAATCCCACGCGACCGTTTGTGAGTCTTTCTTGCAGTTTGGAAGAGCGGGGTGAAGCATTGCATTTTCCTTGATTTTTTTGCATCCTTTTTTTATCAAGAAAAAAAGGATGTCGCCGAAGGCAAAGATGAAATTTGAATAAAAGCTACTTAACCAGCATCGAAGTAAACAATCCAGCCCAGAGACGCTATAAAAATCGATAAACTCCGCTTCTTTCAATACAAGGCAAAAGGCTGCACCGAATTTTGTAAGTTTGCGCCCGTTATGATCCAACCCGACCAAATTACGTCACTGGATGATCGCCTGGATGCGTTAAGGAGGCATCTTTGACGTCGCCCGGAAATTAGCCGAAATCGAATTCGAAGAACGCGAAACCACTGCGCCCGGATTCTGGGACGAGCCCGACAAAGCCGAGAAAAAACTCAAGCAGATTCGCGATAAAAAAGTATGGACCGATGCCTTTCGCAAGATCGAATCGGGACTCGACGATTTAAAGGTACTGCTCGATTTTTTCAAAGAAGGCGGAGCCACCGAAGAGGAGCTCGACCAGCAGTATGCCGTGGTGGTTGACGCGCTCGAGGATTTGGAGTTCAAGAACATGCTTTCGGGCAAGGAAGATAATTTAAGTTGCGTGCTTACGATAAATTCGGGCGCCGGCGGAACCGAAAGTTGCGATTGGGCTTCGATGCTGTTTCGCATGTACTCGATGTGGGCCGATAAGCACGGGTATAAAGTTACCGAGGTCGATTTTCAGGATGGCGATGTGGCGGGCATTAAATCGGCCACGATTCAAATTGATGGCGAGTTTGCTTTTGGATACCTCAAAGGCGAAAGCGGCGTGCATCGCTTGGTGCGGATATCGCCTTTCGACTCCAACGCGCGCAGGCATACTTCGTTTGCTTCGGTGTATGCGTATCCGCTCATCGATGATTCCATCGACATTCATATCAATCCGGCCGACATTGAGTGGGACACCTTCCGCGCGGGTGGTGCCGGCGGTCAGAACGTGAATAAGGTTGAAACGGCAGTTCGCTTGTTTCACAAACCATCGGGCATCATCATCAAAAATCAGGAAAGCCGTTCGCAATTGCAGAACAAGGAAAAAGCCATGCAGTTGTTAAAATCGCAGTTGTACGAAATCGAATTGCGTAAGCGGCAGGAAAGTACAGCAGCCATCGAAGGCTCGAAGAAGCGAATCGAATGGGGCTCACAAATTCGCAATTACGTTTTTCATCCCTACAAGCTGGTAAAGGATTTACGTACAGACATTGAAACATCAGATGTACAGGGCGTGATGGACGGCGATTTGGATGCATTCATCAAGTCGTATCTGATGGAGTACGGTTCTAACGCGACGGCTTAGGTTGTCAACATTTTATCTGTGGGTTATTGCATCACAAAAATTGGATAGTGATAATTCCGTGTATGCTCAATAATTTAGTAGGTTTGCACAAAATTTTTATTCCATGCCACTTAATACCACCGCCATGGGAGGCCATCCCATCGATTTAATAGACGATCTTCCCGAAGTAAACGAGAACGCTGCCGATTTTACCTTCGTCAATGCCGACCTTTCAGAGTCATCCTTATACGATTTCGAAGGAAAAGTAAAAGTGATTATAAGCATCCCGAGCATCGAAACCGGCGTGTGCCAAAAAGAAAGCCGCATCTTCAACGAGCGTCTCAATGCAAAAGATGGAGTTGTGGGGCTTGTTATTTCTAAAGATTTACCATTCTCGTTAAAGCGTTTCTGCGAAGCCGAGGGCTTAAGCAACATCATTCCTGTATCTGATTTTCGTTACCGCGATTTTTCGGAAGAATACGGTGCCGAAATGGCCAACGGCAAGTTTAAAGGCCTCTTGGCACGTGCTGTATTTGTAGTAGATCAGAATAATAAAATCCGTTACGTAGAGCTTACGCCCGAAGTTGGAGCAGAGCCCGATTACGATAAAATTATGGCCACGGTGGATGGCTTGTTGAAATAATTACAACAGTTCATTCGCCAAATTTGCCAACTCCGAGCGCTCGCCTTTCTCTAAGGTAATGTGCGCATACAGCTTATTGTTCTTGATTTTATCGATGAGGTAACTCAATCCGTTTGACTGGGTGTCGAGGTAGGGTGTGTCGATCTGAAAGATATCGCCCGTGAAAACGATTTTGGTGTTTTCGCCCGCACGGGTGATGATGGTTTTTACTTCGTGCGGGGTAAGGTTTTGCGCCTCATCCACAATAAAGTAAATGTTCGATAAGCTGCGGCCGCGGATGTATGCCAACGGGGTAATGAGCAATTTCTCGCTATCGACCATTTCGGTAATTTTCTTGTATTCGCGGTCGGTTTCATCCCACTGATTCTGAATCATCTTCAGGTTGTCCCAAAGCGGCTCCATGTATGGATTGAGCTTCGATTTAATGTCGCCCGGCAAATAACCAATGTCTTTGTTGCTCAACGGAACAATGGGTCGGGCCAGGTAAACCTGACGAAATTCCCGTTTTTGCTCCAGCGCGCCGCTCAAGGCAAGGAGCGTTTTTCCGGT
>Ga0169931_10015518_pt1 | contig 10183 bp, 6 predicted proteins | sample Kivu_15m_20L_FD_129675 | JGI IMG/M metagenome (GOLD analysis project Ga0169931, IMG submission 129675) | Freshwater microbial communities from Lake Kivu, Western Province, Rwanda to study Microbial Dark Matter (Phase II) - Kivu_15m_20L... | ecosystem: Environmental > Aquatic > Freshwater > Lake ... | reverse complement strand
CCTTTGAGGTAAGTACCAACGATGTGAGCCGGATCAACACCTTCGACCCCCATTGTGACAATTTCTTTTTTTAATTTTACCTTGGTTCGGTAAAAAGCCTGCTCGTCGCTGAATGATTCTTTGTAAGATAAACCGGCAAAACGGCCATCCGCGTCCAGCCAGCCCTTGACGGCATCTATGCCTTCACGCGCCCCACAAATAGTGCCATTAATCCCTTCTTCGGCCAGCAATAACGTACCTTTCACCTTGTGCAACACCATAAACTCATAAAGCTTATCGCGCAGTTGTTGATAATCAGGCAGACGAACAAATTTGTATAAAGCAGCAACGACGTACAATGGACACCTCTGGAACTGAAAGTCCGGATCGCAAATCCGGCACAGAATGGAAGCCGCGCATTATACCTTGCTGTATCGAAAGCGCAATTGATGAACCACAGCAGCTTTACACCATGCTGGCTGGCTGAAAAATCCTGCAATATTGACGAAACAGCCTAGTGCAAATATTCGCCTTGGCCATGCAACGGCAACTCTAGTAAGCAATCACCATCGGTAAACCAAAGCAGCTCTGGCTCGCGCCAGGCACTGAGGGCCATGTGTGGTTTAAGCATCTCACAAGCCTGATTGACTTGCTGATCGTCCAACATCAGCAAATGAACTTTATGCTGCATACTTAACTCAATCTTATGAGTATGCTGCCAAAGCCCGGCTTGCTGTTCAGTTAACATCAACCAAACTTCATCAGCCTGATGACAAGCTTTATGCAATAACTTGGCTGACGGCAGATCAACCTGACACCAGAGCCGCAGATGATCGGTACCAGCCACAAACAAATCAGGTATTTTGCTCGCAGTAGATTGTTGATTCAACTGAGGCCGTTTGGGAAATAACAGGATTAGCGATAACAAGCGTCGGACAAAATGCTCCGCCGATTCGCCGGGCTGAGCCGACAGGTAAAAGCGTTCCGAGCGATAAATATTCGCAGCTGGCTCGTTATATGTTAAATCAAGCCGGACAAATTTAAGCTGTAACTGCATCATGCTTGCCACCTTCTACAATTGCGCTGTTGACGCACGACTATCGCTAGTATAAGCCAAGCATAACCGATGCCAGTTGGCTGGCCCAGAATACGGGCCAGCCTTAACTTTGCTTATTGCATCAGGTGTAACAGGGCCTGCAGTGGATGCTTCGGTTTAAAACCTTCATATCTCTTGATCTGGCTTCGGCAGGAATAACCAGTGACCAGAAGCAGGTCCGGCGCAGTTTGCTGTACAGGTTTCGCCCAACTTAGCTCATAAAGTGCGCGACTGCTCTGCTGATTTTGTACTTCATGACCATATGTTCCCGCCATCCCACAGCATCCGGTCGCCACGACTTTTAACTGTAAGCCGGCAGCATGATAAATTTGTTGCCAGCTTTTCTCAGTGGCAGGCAAGGCAGTTTTTTCGGTGCAATGCGCTAACAATTGGAAGTTGCCGCTGCTATTAAGTTTTGGCAACGACTGTTTACTTAACCATTCATGCAGCAAATGCACCTGATAGTCGCCGCGGTCCTTACCTAGTAGCTTGGTATACTCGTCGCGATAAACCAGCACCAACGACGCATCAAGACCCAATAAAGGGACGCCGAGCTGGCTTACCTGTTGCAGAAACTCACTGGCAGTTTTGGCTGTCTGGGCAAACTCACGCAAAAAACCTTTTACATGCTGAGGTTTACCGTTTGGCATAAATGGCAACAACACTGGGTCAAAACCAAGTTTTTTACACAATGCCATCGCATCGGCTACTAAATCGGCCTCATAGAAACTGGTAAACGGATCCTGTACAAAAAATACCAGTTGTTGCCGCGCCTCAGTGGATAACGCTTGTAGGGCTGCCAAATCAAAAGCACGGTACGTCTGAACCCGCTCGGTTAATAGCGGCACTGATAACAGCGGTGTATCGACATAACCAACGGTTTTTTCAAGTAACCAACTGACAGGTTTGCTACCCACCAGACTGTTTACCAGCGTTGGTGCTTTGGCCAGTACTGGTGCGGTGTCTTCAACCCGCCCGACCAGATGGTCCTTCAATGGTCTCAGATAGCGACTGTGGTACAACTGCAAAAAACGCGCTCGAAACGACGGTACATCGACTTTAATCGGGCACTGTCCGGCACAGGCCTTACAGGCCAAACAACCATCCATCGCCTCTTTCACTTCGTGCGAAAAATCCGCTTCGCCACGCAGTTTTGCCCAAGTATTGCTGATTTTGCTTGCCAGCGTTTTCAAGGAAAAGGTTGAATGCGCCAACTGTTGCTCGATAGACAAGACATCTTCGCCCTGTTTCTCCATTAACCGCAGCCATTCGCGCATCAGCCCCGCACGTCCTTTCGGGCTATGACGCCGGTCTTTGCTGATTTTACTCGAAGGGCACATCGGTGAATTTTCTTCGTAATTAAAACACAGACCGTTGCCGTTACAGCTCGTTGCTGATTCATAACTGTCACGAACCGTAACCGGGATTTGCCGATCAAAATAACCTCGTTTGGTGGCATCCACACTGACCAGACTGTCCTGACTTTGCCAGGGCGTGCAAATTTTCCCGGGGTTCATCCGGTTTAGCGGGTCAAAGGCACCTTTAATTTTACGCAATTCACTGAACAAGTCTTCACCAAAAAATGCCGGGCCATATTCGCTACGATAGCCTTTACCGTGCTCGCCCCACATCAAACCGCCATATTTAGCGGTCAACGCCACCACTTGATCCGAGACTTCGCGTAGTAACACCTCCTGCGCCGGATCACATAAATCAAGTGCTGGCCTCACGTGCAATACGCCGGCATCGACATGACCAAACATACCGTACTGCAAGCCTTTGTAATCAAGTAACGCCCTGAACTCCATGATAAAGTCGGCAAGCTGTTCAGGCGGTACCGCAGTATCCTCGGCAAAAGCGACAGGTTTTTGCGCCCCTTTGGTGTTCCCCAGCAAACCAACGGCTTTTTTGCGCATCGCATAAATCTGCAAAATGGCCTGTGGATCTTGAGTCACCTGATAGCCAATGATGCCGCTACCACCTTGTTGCATGGCGGTATCCAACGCTTGCAGCAATACATCGATTTTTTGTTGCATCGCTTGCGGATCTTCATCGTTGAACTCAACCATGTTGAGTCCTTGCATATCATGACCCGGCACATCTTCAATATAGGTTTTCACCTGGTGCCAAATGATGTCCTGCCGCGCCAGATTTAACACTTTGCTATCGACGGTTTCCACTGAAGTGGCATTGGCCGCAACAAGGAACGGCGCGTTTCGAAGCGCGCTGACAAAACTGTCATATTTGACATTAATCAGGCACTTAAAGCGGGCAATTGGAGTGACATTCAGCAGTGCCTCGGTGACAAAACCAAGCGAACCTTCCGAGCCGGTGATCACACGGCTAACATCGATATGCGTTAAATCATCACTGACCGCATGTTCTAAATCATAACCAGTCAAAAAACGATTTAAACGCGGAAACCTGGCCAGTACTTCATCCCGCTTTTGCAGGCAGGATTGCAGCACCTGCTGATAAATTCGGCCTTCCGTATCATTTTGTTGTGCTTTTTGCTGTGCCAGCGCCAGTGGAACCGGCGCAGTTTTTAACACGACGCCGTCCGCTAACACCGTGGTCAACGCTAATACATGATCGGAAGTTTTACCGTACACCAAAGATCCCTGACCTGAAGCGTCGGTATTGATCATGCCGCCAATTGTTGCCCGATTTGACGTAGACAAATCCGGCGCAAAAAAGAAACCATGTGGTGCCAAAAACGCATTGAGCTGATCTTTGATAACGCCGGCTTGCACCCGAACTTGCCGCTTTTCTGTGTCGAAATGAATGATTTGCCGCATATGACGCGACAAATCGACCACCAGGTGCTCGGTTAACGATTGACCATTGGTACCGGTACCGCCACCACGTGGTGCAAATTTTAATGCACTAAATCGAGGCTCAGTCGCCAGGCGAGTGAGTAACTCGATATCCTGCTGATGTTTGGGTAACAATACCGCTTGCGGTAAGGCCTGATAAACACTGTTATCAGTGGCAACAGCCAAACGCGAGGCGTAGTTGGTTTCAATATCACCCTGAAAACCGGCGGCGGCCAGTTGTTGGCAATAAGTCTGAACGACCGGCGATAATGTCTGCTCGGGAGAAATCTTCGGGATCATGCTCGAATCACTGCAAAAAATAAGACCCCGAGTATACCATCACCCTCTGTCGGTATTAAGCGGGGCTATCAGTTAAAATTATGGTCAATCCTCTAAGCACATTGCCAACTTAATACCCCTGCAGCACTACTCGTTACGTTTGGTCAGCACTTCGCCTTCAATCACAACACCTGACTCATTAGCTTGCTGGCTACTATTGCCCGCATGTGTCTGATACGCAGCTTGTTGAGCTTGCATCATCGCAGCGACCTGCTGTTGTATCTTTCTTTTTTTCCACCATAAATAAGGTAATGCCAGCACTAGTAAAGTAGCCGCGATCATAAATAACCAGACTCCGGCAACAAACAATACTGCCAATCCCACCAACGTTAGCAAGATACTGAAAATACTAGGCGTTCGGCCTGCACTAAACCGGATAAATAACGGGCCTTTTGAATTTGTCATAACGATGTCCTGCTTACTGGAGAAAATATTAATGGGGGCTGGTATTCTGAATTCCCAGTGGTAAATTGTAACTGATTATCTCTGAGCGTATGGTAGTACTAAGCGTTTAACCCTGCTAAGGATGCTTGGCAATGTACCCAGGAGTCTCAGCATATATGACTGCTAAGCTGGCAAAGCGCTCTCCCATCACGCTTAAATTAACTTGGTGTGCCGGCCTGCTTAATTTATTGTTCCCTGTTGCCAATGCCTGTGAATTTCGTGTGCAAGTAAGTGATTTTCCTCCGTATTCTTATCAGGTCAACGGCCAGTGGCAAGGTAGCCGGGTGGTACTATCACAACGTTTAGCCGATAAGCTTAACTGTGATGTCAAGTATCTGGATGTACCTTGGGCACGCGCCTTGCTGCTATTACGTAGTGGCGATCTTGATATGATGTTTAACATGACGCCCACACCGGAGCGCAACCAATTTATTTGGTTCACCAAGCCACATCATCTGGAAAAACTTGGCTTTGCGGTAACGTTAAAAGACGACTACTGGCGTGCGGTTAAACAGGTTGGCACACTGCGTAATTTCCCCGGCATGATTGCGCTGACGCAAGGCTCATTTATGGGCCCTGACATGAGTCTGTTACTAAAAGATCCTACCTTTCGCCGAAAAGTTATCGAAGTGGCGGAACGACGTACGAAGAATGAGTTAGTGTTAAGAGGCCGCGCCCAGGGTTTAGTTGAAGACTCTGACTACTTACATTATGCGATTGCTAACTTCCCTGACTATCAGGGCCTATTTGTCACGCCACTGGTGCTTTCCAGTACACCGGTTTTTCTTGGTATCAGTAAACAATCACCACTAATGGCCTTAAAGCCCGAAATTGATAAAGCGTTGGATGAATTGGACAAAGCGGGCCTTTGGTTTAGCCATGGTACATGAAAAAACAGCGCCCTTATTGGCGCTGTTTAATGTTCTGCGGAACTTTAACAAGCTAACGTTAGATCTTATTCACCGGATGTTGGCCGATTTCACAAGCACCTAACTGCCAAACTTTTTCTACGTAATCCTGGATAGAGCGATCAGAGGTAAATTTCGCGACACTTGCCGTATTCAAAATGGCTTTTTTAGCCCAACCGGCTTTATCCCGGTACCAGTCATCCAGCTGCTGATGTGCTTTGCAGTACGAAGCAAAGTCAGCAAGTACCAGATAAGGGTCGCCGCCTTCTAACAAGCTGCGTTTAATCGCCGCCAGTTCACCAGGTTTCCCTGGCGTGAAGTAGTCGGTTTCCAGCCAATCCAATACTGACTTCAATTCGGCATCGGCGTAATAGTAATCCCAGCTATGGTAACCCTGCTGGTGTAACGCTTTGACTTCATTGACGGTCAAACCGAAAATCGCAATGTTATCAGCGCCAACTTCTTCCGCAATCTCAATATTTGCACCATCCAGCGTACCGATAGTCACAGCACCGTTTAGCGCCAACTTCATATTCCCGGTGCCTGACGCTTCTTTACCAGCCGTCGAGATTTGTTCGGAAACGTCGGCAGCGGGGATCATTTTCTCGGCCAGACTAACACGGTAGTTAGGCATAAATACCACTTTCAGCCGGTTTTTCACCCGCTTGTCATGGTTAATTTTTTCAGCAATTTTGTTGATGGCGTAAATGATCTCTTTCGCCAACTTATAGCCGGGTGCCGCTTTAGCTCCAAACAGGAACACCCGCGGTACCATATCGTAGTCTGGATTTTGTAAAATCCGTCGGTACAACGCCAACACATGCAATAGATTCAGGTGCTGACGTTTATATTCATGTAAGCGCTTAATTTGCACATCAAACATGGCATGCGGGTCAACATCAACACCGGTTAGCCGCTTAATTTCAACGGCAAGATCCGCTTTATTTTGCTGCTTGATCGCCATAAATGCGTCTTGCATGGCCGGATCATCAGCATGCTGTTTCAATAATGCTAAATCAGTCAACCGAGTTGGCCACGCTTTCCCTATAGTGTTATCCAATAACGTAGCCAGCCGTGGATTACAAGCCTTTAACCAGCGCCGTGGCGTGACACCGTTGGTAATGTTGGTAAATTTGTCCGGCCATAAGGCAACCATCTCCGGGAATAGGTCTGATTTAACCAACTCACTGTGGATTTGCGCCACGCCATTGACGCGAAACGAGCCGACAACACACAGGTGCCCCATTCGCACCATTGGCTCATGGCCTTCCTCGATAATGGATAACTTGCGTTTTTTCTCATTATCGCCTGGCCAGCGCACATCAACTTGTTCAACCAGAAAGCGACGGTTAATCTCGTAGATGATCTCTAAGTGACGCGGTAAGACTTTTTCAAACAGCCGAACCGGCCAGCGCTCCAGCGCCTCCGGTAACAAGGTGTGATTGGTGTATGCAAACACATGCTGGCAGATGCTCCAGGCGTCATCCCAAGTCATTTCAGCCCGGTCCACCAAAATCCGCATTAACTCGGGAATAGCAACCGTTGGGTGGGTATCATTAAGCTGGATCGCTACTTGTTTGGCAAACTGCGACCAATCGTCCCCATGCGTGCGCTTATAACGGCGAATGATGTCCTTAAGCGAACTGGAACAGAAAAAATATTGCTGAATCAGGCGCAGCTCTTTACCCGCTTCGGTTTCATCGTTTGGATACAACACCTTGGAAATAGTTTCTGCTTCAATGTTTTCGCGGGCTGCATCGATGTAACCACCGGAGTTAAATACGTCCCAGTTAAAAAAGTCGCTGGCGCGGCTCTCCCACAAGCGAAGCACATTGACTGAACTACCATGGTAACCTACCACCGGAATATCCCATGGTACTGCTTTGATGATCCGGCCTGGGTGCCAAACTTTTTTCATCCGGCCCTGCAGGTCATAGACAGTTTCGACGTAACCATAGACCGATATTTCCTGCACAGATTCAGGCCGGCAGATCTCCCACGGATTGCCATATTCACGCCAAGAGTCAGGCCGTTCTATTTGATGGCCGTGCTGAAATTCCTGCTTAAACAAACCATGCTCGTAGTGAATGCCATAGCCGATCGCCGGGTAGTTCAGTGTCGCCATCGAGTCGATAAAACAAGCGGCTAAACGGCCCAAACCACCGTTACCGAGCGCCATATCCTCTTCTTGCTCTTCTAAATCTGCAATATTGATACCCAACTCACCCAGCGCAAGCTTGGCTGTGTCGTAAATACCGAGGTTATGTAAATTGTTGCTAAACAGCCGGCCCATCAAATATTCCAGGCTGAAATAATGCACAGCTCTGGTATTTTTCTGGTAGTGCGTGCGCTGCGTGTTACGTAAGCCGTCATACACGTATTCGTTGACTGCAGCACAAGTTGCCCGCCACCAGGCTTGTGGGCTGGCTTTGTTAACGTCAGTACCTAAAGTACTGTGGAGATGGCGGATAATACTTTCTTTCAGATGGGCGGCATCCGGCCGCTGAGCAACAGCCCGGTTGGCTGTCGAAGATCCACTGGAGGCGTTCATAAATCAGATCCCGAAGTTATGCTGAGAATGACGCCGCGAGAACGGCGCCATTGCAATAATACTAATGTAATAAAATTACATAAGCATGACGAGTTTAGCAATACAACAACGGCTTACCAGCGCCAAATGTAATTAAGTTACATACGAATGCATAAGCTTGACAGCTCAGTCGGCCGACTGAAACACGCTATCAACGAATGCTAGGGCGTCACGTTCCAGCTCGGCTAAATGCTGCTCGCCGGCAAAACTCTCCAAGTATACTTTATAACTATTCTCAGTGCCTGATGGCCGGGCCGCAAACCAGCCACGAGCTGTCACTACTTTAACACCACCAATATCAGCGGCATTGCCCGGCGCTTTAGTGAGCACAGCCACAATAGCATCACCTGCCAACGTCGTTTGGCTGACGCTGGATACATCTAATTTTTTCAACAAGGCTTTTTGTTGCAGCGTCGCCGGTGCATCCAGTCGCTTGTATAACGGCGCGCCATATTGTTCTGTCAGGCGAATATAATGCTGGTGAGGATCTAAACCGGTTTTAGCGAAAATTTCCGCTGCCAGTAAACCAAGAATAAACCCATCCTTATCGGTCGACCATGCTTGGCCGTTCATTTGCAAGAAACTGGCCCCTGCACTTTCTTCGCCACCAAAGGCTACGGAGCCATCATACAAACCAGCGACGAACCATTTAAACCCAACCGGCACTTCCTGCAGTTGATAGCCCCTGCCCGCAACGACACGGTCAATCAGTGCGCTGGATACCAAGGTTTTACCAATTCGCACAGACGACGGCCATTGCGGCCGATGTGCCAGCAAGTAGTCAATCGCCACCGCCAGATAATGGTTTGGATTTAGTAAACCTCCACCTGGTGTCACAATACCGTGTCGGTCAAAATCAGCGTCATTGCCAATGCCAATGTCAAAGCGATCTTTTAACGCGATTAGATTTGCCATTGACCAGGGCGAGCTGCAGTCCATGCGAATTTTGCCGTCTTTGTCCAGCGGCATGAATGCAAAAGCTGGGTCGATCCGATCGTTGACGACGGTCAAATCCAAACCAAAACGTGCAGCAATTGCTGGCCAATATTTTAAACCTGAGCCACCAAGCGGGTCGACGCCAATTTTTACTTTCGCTTGTTTGATCGCCGCCATATCAATCACATCAGCAAGACTGTTGACGTATTGACTAATAAAGTCAAAGTGCTCACACAATGGGTGAGCTAAGGCTAGCTGATAAGGCAACTGCCGAACGTCAACCAGCGCATCAGCAATCAACATATTCGCTCGTTGCTCTATCCAGCCGGTCGCATCGGTGTCTGCCGGGCCACCGTGTGGCGGGTTATATTTGATCCCGCCATCAGAAGGCGGGTTGTGCGACGGCGTAATAATTAAACCATCAGCCAGCGCAGGACCTGTAACAGACGCGTTATGTCGCAAAATCGCATGAGAAATAACCGGCGTTGGGGTATAACCCAGCTCAGCATCAATCCGCACAGCAACTTCATTAGCTACCAATACACTTAACGCTGTCTGAAAAGCGGGTTCGGACAGCGCATGTGTATCTTTGCCGATATACATCGGCCCAGTAATACCCTGCGCAGCGCGGTACTCTGCGACCGCCTGACAAATAGCCCGGATATGAGCCAGATTGAAGGAGCCGTTGGTTGCTACGCCACGATGTCCTGAAGTACCAAAACTTACCCGCTGCGCCGGATCAGTTAAATCCGGACTCACGTTGTAATAAGCCGCACACAACGCCGGTATATTTTCCAGCATTTGATGCGGTACCGGTTGGCCTGCTAACGGATGTAACGACATAACTGCTCCTTGCTGTTAAAAAACCGCTTATAAAAAATCGCGGATAACTTCGGCTTCCTGTTGGCTGTAACCCAGTTTTAGCGAGGCTTCAGTCAACATCATTTTTTTACGGGTAGTATTTGAATTGGTGATCACCCAAAAATCACTGTTTGGAATTTGCTTCGGATTGGTGCTGGAACCAGCCTCCAATAAATCCGCTTCTGAACGGCCAAAATAAACCCGGTTGCGTCCT
>Ga0169931_10015516_pt1 | contig 10184 bp, 7 predicted proteins | sample Kivu_15m_20L_FD_129675 | JGI IMG/M metagenome (GOLD analysis project Ga0169931, IMG submission 129675) | Freshwater microbial communities from Lake Kivu, Western Province, Rwanda to study Microbial Dark Matter (Phase II) - Kivu_15m_20L... | ecosystem: Environmental > Aquatic > Freshwater > Lake ... | reverse complement strand
CGCCTTAAGGAACTTGTCGTCTTAGCGAGCGTCCACATTCCAAAAATCATCAAGGAATAGAAGGCGCTTTCAAACGACCAGAGAACTGCGGCTGCGACCGCAATCGCCAGCGTGACATCTCGCAATGGCGTTATGACCGTTTTCTGATCTCTCAAATTCAGAAAGAGCAACAAGAGAAGACTTGGACCAAACCGCATAGCCGAAGAACTAGGAAAGGGCTGAGGACCAACCAAGGACGGATCGGCAAAAAAGAAAATTACTACGAAAACGACTCCTAGGAGAGGCCCGCCTCCAGTTGGGGCGAATCGGCTAAACGAAAATACTGTCGCTATTGAAACCCCGAACAACAGTAAGGCTTGAAACAAAAGAAAGGAGGACTCGGCATTCAATCCGGGTATCAATGCAGGGAGGAGAAGATTAAGGAATCCGTACTGTGACGGGGTATCCCATAGCAGGAGTCCACCCGACTTGACTCCCTGAACAACTCCCGAGAAATATGAAACATGAAACCATGCCCCTTCTGTCTTTAGGCCATCTACTCGAGCTGACAAGATAATCACAGCGAGAACACCAAACACTCGAAGTGAGTTTTTTGAGAAGACTGAGTCAGCTTGCTCACTCTTAATCAATGATGTAGTCACTAGATACGCAATAATTGATGCCCCAACAATAAATGCCGGCAAGTTACCTTCCATTGTGATGATGGCATCGCCGATTCGAGAATTTACTAGTGACATTAGAGTCACTCCGCTAGCCAGGACTAACGAAGTGTGTAATGTGCCCAGGGCGCTACGGATGGCAAAGCAAATCACCAGAAGAAGCGTCACAGAAACTGCTGCCCAAGACGATCTCAAAGACAACTGAGTAAAGCTTTGGCCTTCATGTCCGATCCCCTGCCAACGATCGACGATGCTGGCAACCATGAATGGGGCGACGAGTGCAAGCGATGAAACTCGAGGGCGAGGGAATCTACGTATCTTTCGGGTGGAATCATGATGAAACAGAAAGAACAAACTGAAACCCAGAACGAGGAAAAAGTAAACCCAACGAGAGATGCCCGAAACCATCTTCTAATCGTCGCTCCCTATGTCGGATAACTATCTTTGGCAATTTATTCACCAAAGAGCAAGTGTCTAACTGAAACTAGTCCAAACCTGAATTATCTGAGGGCTTTCTGATTCTCCGCCATTCAGACGTCAGCGAAATCGCCAGAACTGCCAAGATAAGGAATGGATCAACAAGTGTCGCTTCATAGTGGTACATTCCGGGACTTGAGTTACCCAATTCGAACCATGTCTTCGGTGAGATAGCCAGAAGAATCAGTGTCAGTTGCCATCGTTCAGCTCGTGACATCCGGTTTCTAGAAGCTCGATCCAGAAGTTTCCATAATGGTATGAGCAGCCATACGGCCCGATAGGGAAAGCTGTAAAGCGGAACTAGAACGAGAATACAACTGGTAATCACTATCCGAGTTTCTGGCTGAACTCCAAACCGTCTCCTACTCGCAATCGCTATGACGATGACCGCCAGACAAGTAAGAATCACTGAGATGGAGTCAAGCCACGGCCGCAACTCTTCGAGGCTTAACGAATCATTCAAGATATGTAGCCATCCGGTAACCCCAGCCGCGAGACTTACGTTGTGAGTGAGCTGAAATCGTGTATCAGATGATCCCTGAAGAAGTACAAATCGCAATGTGTCATACGCAATCTCAAGAGGGTCACTCGACTGGGAAATCAGAACTGCAAACCCAAAGGCGATTAATCCAATGAGTGCGAGGCGCATAGCCGCAAGTCGATCCAGGAATCCGAGAATCGTAGTTACCATCCAATTTGGCTCAATAAGTTGTCCTACCCACATCATGACTGGGCCAACGGTTGACCTGCTTCGTTCCAAAAATGCAAGTCCAATAATGAAAAACCCGAAAGTCAGGACCTCATTGTTACCTCTTAGGAAGGCAAACATCACCGGATACGAAGTCAGCATAAACATCACTACAAAGAGATTCCTGGTATACATTGCTAGACCAATGGCAAGCACGATTAATGCGATGAGATTGTAAACAACGAGAGTTTGATTGAAAGAGATTCCAACTGACTGGCCAAGGTGGTAGTAGAGAATCACTCCACCTGGGAACACACCCCGAATTACGTTAAGTCCTGCAAACTCAACAATTTCTGCCCTTACACCACCAGAAAGTTGCACCAGCACATCCCTAAATCGATCATTTGACCCAAACAGGAATCTGAGAATCGGGTATCCCTGGTTGAGAATGTGGCCGGCAACAAGAGTTATGGACGAATACGAAGCGATTACCAGACACCACAGTTTCCATCTCTGTTTCATGCTCATACGATGCACTTATCTGAAGTTGGTAGTGCCTACCGATGGACGATTCTCATAAGTTTAATAGCTCTAAAGTTAGCCCAGAGCGAAAGTCGATGTGAGTAACCTGCTCGTTCGTGGAATTCGTAGCGTTTGGCTCGGGGTTTACCCTCGCCGAAGCAACCCTATTCAACACGTTACGAGTTCAATCATGAAGTTCGCTGTAGATAGCGTCGTTAGGTGCTCGACGTTTATCGATTTGGAAAACCGAGGATGTGACGGATGAGTACAGAAAGACTTACTGACTACTCTCACACAAACATTGTGTTATTGGCCGCCGGTAGTGGAAGTCGCTTTTCGATCGCAGGATATGGCTTGCCAAAGCCTCTTCTTCCTATTCAAGGAGTTCCCCTTGGATGCATGGCGCTTCGGTCGGTACTTCTTGGAGAACGAGCAAGCGACCATAGTCTGTTTGCTGTAGTTCAGGAAGAACACTGCCGTGACCATAACTTGGACGGGGCTATAAACAAATGGTTTCCCGACTTGTGTCTCGTAACTTTGACAGGAGTATTGCCGGGTCCCGTGCATAGCGGCCTGGAGGCCATCAGGGTTGCGGACACCGACTCTCCTGTGATCTTTGTGGATTGCGACCAATTCTTTGAACAGTCCGGAATCGTCGGACGAATAATTCAAAGCTTTAAAAACGGTTCTAGCGTGGCCGTAGGAACCATGTTCGCAACCGGACGAGATTTCGGATACGTAACTACTAACAGTGGTTTACAAATTACTCATGTTGTTGAACAAACTCAAATCTCAAGCAGAGCGCTAGCGGGAGTGTACGCGTTCAAGTCTGTTGAGATGTTTAGGTCTCTTGCACACTGCGAAGTCGCGAGCTCGGAGAAACATGAAACTCGCTTCAGTGATTTATTGAAGCGTGCGATCGATGATGGAGAGAAGGTCTCAGAGATTCCGATAGAGCATCACTTCGCCTGCGGAACACCCCTCCAGTATCAGAACTCCCTTCTGTTGCTTTCTAGGTCTAGATCAAACTGAGATAAAGCCCGAAACGCGTGAAGACTGCAATCCCAATTGTCTTGGCTTTTCTCTTGATCCTTGCTGGGCACATTACTCGCGCACTGCGATACGCAATCTTGCTGAACAACAGTCAGACTCTAGTGTCTCGCACAATCAGCGCCTGTGGAGCTGGACAGATTGCGGACCTATTCATGCCTTATCGGCTTGGAGAACTTGTGAGATCTGTTGTGGTCGCATCGGACAAGAGCGTCAGATTGAGTCATGCTCTCGCGAGCCTAATAGTTGAGCGATGTCTAGATATTCTGTTTATCGCCTGCATCTCAACTCTACTGGTCACAACCAAGATTCTGGATGAGCCCTCGATAGCAAACTTGAGTACCGTCTACCTACTTGGAGTTCTGTCAGTAGCCATTGTCATTCTGCTCGGACTTTGGAAATCTTCGATTAGTCGTCGAGTGATTTGGAACTCATCCAAGCTTCTATCTCAACAAGCGCAATTTTCATATTTATCATTCGTACTATCACTCGTAGATTCGCTGAAACTGGTTTTAAAGGGCAAGAGATGGATGGCAGTCGCTGCGATGTCAGGCCTTATGTGGTCTCTTTATCTCTCAGCGTATTTCGTGATTGTCTTTGCTGATCTGTTATCGGTGGATTCAATAGTTAAGCTATTTCGAGCAGCATCCATCGCTTCACCTCGAATCCTTGACTTTCGAAATTTGAGTCTTGTTGCAATCTTTGGGCCATCGTTAGTGTTGCTAGTGCCAAACAGTAACTGGAATAGATTGTCTAAGTTACTCTCCAATGCACTCTCTTCATTCGGTCACAGGCCGGCTGGCCACTTGCCATTTGTAAGCCGTCAGACTGAACAGGAGTTCTTGGCGCGATATTTCTTATCAGCGGACAGAGATTGGTGCTCGGCCTACCGAGCCGTCTATGCCGGAGTTCTTCTGGTGTCCGACTGTTCGGGCTTGAGTTCAGCAACCACTGCGCGGGTACTTCACCGCGATGGACGAATGACGTATCGGAAGTTTCAGATAGGGGAGGGGTATCGAGCTCTCGAGTCGCAGTACCGAAGAATGAATGAATTATCGAAGGGTCTTCCTATGGCACCAATCGTTAGTTCACATCATGGCAACAACTTCTTTGCATACGACATGCCCTATGCCCCTAACGAGGTTACATTCTCAGAAGCACTCCACCAATTGTCAACTGACGAATCGCTGCAGCTGACTGGGTGCGTCTTAAATGATCTTGACTCATACTTCGATAAATCCGATTCAACAATGAGATCGAGTGCAAATCTGCATTCCTTCACGGATGGCAAACTGAGATCGTCTTTGCATCTACTTTCTTCCCACGCAAAGGCAAAACAGATTGTTCTTCCGACCGAACTCACATTTAACGATAAAAATGTTTTGGGTCTTGAAACTATCTCGAGGCTTCGGAGCTTCCAGAGAGCTCTGTCACTGCTATCAGAGGAGACTCTTGGAACAATTCATGGAGACCTAACCTTGGACAACATTGTCGTCGATACGACTGACTCAGCACGATATTTCTTGATTGACCCCGTAACAGAAATTGCTCTACCCTCAAGAACTCATGATTTGGCAAAGTTATTGCAATCCACAGTAACCCGACAGTCCCTCACCACTCAGTACACCATTCTCGGAGCCTGGACATCATCGGTATCATTTCGAGTCGTTGATGAGCCGCGTCTGGCGACTTTTTCGGATCAGTTTGTCATGAAATATATACGTGACCGCCAGGAGTTGGAGCAAATCACTCTTCGGATTCGACTGATGGTGCATTGGGTTCGACTGGTTGTGCATCGAATTAATTGCTTAGATCCCCACCTCGAACTCTATCTTGGAGCCTTACTCGCTATTTGGAACAATTGTGCTTCCGACCTTGAACAACAGTCGTATAGCTGGCAAAAGAACTACTGTGTCATCTAATTCCAGGATTCCACAGGCATGTAGAGATTCCATGCCTTGCGACATTCGCGATTGTTTCGCTTGAATCATCAATCACACAAACAGAGTTATGGGAGATGCTTTCGTCCTCAAGAAAGGAGATAAGTCCCATCGCCGAAGGCTTCGGTGCAGCCATTAGCTGCCGTCCAATTATCGTCACAGAATCCTCACTTATTCCGACTGACTGCAGGAGCAACAGAATCACTTCATGCTGTGAATTGCTCCAAATCACAATTCTTGAAGAGGCCGCCAAACTCCGAAACATTGTCAATGTAGAGTGAAATGGTTGAACATCCTTGACCCGATGTCGATACATCCGATGTTTGGTTTCGCGAATCGCAACAGCTTGCGTCTCGGTGAGTTCAGGAATGTGTCGCCACGCTTGGTCCCATGTCCCACCGCTCTTTAGAGTTTGGATTGCTCGATTATTGATTAACAGACCAGGTCCAACCACGTTGTCTAGCGATTTCTGGTAACAGTCAAGAATAGTTTCGAAAGTATCGAAAAGTGTGTTATCAATATCAAAAACGAATACTGCGGTCATAATCTAGGTGTTCTTCCGGGTAATTGAATTGATAATTGCCTCTAGTCCCTCTCTCATTGAGTGGCGCGTTTGGTTTCCAGTCAGATTTTGAATCTTGGTGGCATCGCAGATTGATTCTTTATAGATTTCTTTTTCTAAGCGCGATAGCTTTAAACCGAAACCTTCCTTTAGTTCGGGATATTTATCCCAAAAGTTGTGCACGGTCGCGTGCGTGTAACGAACGTCAGAACCCAAAAGATCCGTAACAATACGGAAAATTTCAAGCGGTGTGTAAGCCTGTCCGGAGCCTAAGTTGAAAATCTGACCACCCATTTGTTGATCATGATTTCCTAAGAACTCCACCAAATCAAGTAGATCAGATATGTAGATGTAGTCTCGCTTGATTTGACTCACGTTGTACAAGACAGGTTGCTCCCCATTTAGAAGGGAATGAATAAGGTAACTAGTAAATGGTGGGTTCTTCCGTTGATTGTCCTGAGCAGGACCGTAGACATTGAAGAATCTCGCGATTACGACGTCGAGTCCATAGTTTCTGAAATAGGATTCACAAAGAAGCTCGCCAGAAAACTTGCTCCACGAGTAAACCAAATCGGGCGAAACAAGTATTGCCTCACTAAAGGGTGGGCTGCTGTTCTCATAAACCGCAGACGTGGATGCAAAAATCACACGCCTCACACCACATCGCCTCGCCGCTTCCAACACTCGGGCAGTTCCTTCAATGTTGACACGGATGGCGGCCTGGGGATCCGCCTGACACTCGGGCAAAGATGAAACAGCGGCGAAATGATATACGGTGTCGACTTCCTTCATCATGGCAACCAAATCAACATCAAGAATCGAGTCGTAAACCGCTGCAATACTTGACTGATCAATATCGGAGAGATTCTCTACATAGCCGTATGAGAGATCGTCAATTACCGTAACGCCGACGGATCCTCGCGATACCAATCTTCGAGCAAGATTTGAACCAATAAATCCAGCTCCGCCAGTAATGACAATTTGCTTCCTGTTTGCAGACAATTATGACCTCGTCAATTTGACTCGAAACTATAGAAAACTCTGAAGCTCATTGCCTGATAATCAGATTTGGAATGACGACTCGGTCGACGCTTGGACCTCAAGATCCTGGAGCTCATGGCTAGTTGAAGAGTCCGAAAACCTTGTCTGAGTACTTTCGCATTGCTTTGTTGGTCAGTTTCGGACCACGTTATGGGTACGTAGCATTCGGTTGCTATTGGCTGGGGTTCGGAAAGCAGAATTTCGTTGTTGAATGTCAGATCATCACGACAGCTATAAATGTAATCTTGATCAAGATAAGTTGTGCGGTACAGGTTCAAACCTGATCCCAAGTCCAGAATCTTTCGTCCGATTAGCTCGGAGCACGCATAATTCAACAGCCGATTACCTACAAGTCGGAAACGGGAGTAACCGAGCAGGACTGCTCCCTCCATAAATCGCGAGCCATAAACCTTCGAGAACTGCAAGAAGTTATCATCTCGTAGGACTTCAAGAAAATCTGCCGGATTTGCCTGATTGTCACCGTGGACCACAAGAACATGAGAATAGTCACGCTGAATGGCGAACTGAAAACCGATTTTTAGTGATCCGCCTAGTCCTCGGTTGACGAGATTTTGAACAACAAAGCGATTTCGAATGTTGCTCCTCTCTACGGCAAGGATCGCAGTCTGCAGAGTTTCATCAGAACTTTGATTATCAATAACCAAAATTCCGTCAACTTGACTTGCGAGAGACGCAGAAACCGCATCAACGACCTTATCTATTTGTCGTTCTGTATTGAATGCTGGCACGACCACCAAAACGGATCTTTTGCTCATGACCACCTTGTCAGGGCTGGGGAGTCAGTTCTTCAATAGTTCGAAGTAATTAGGTTGTGGCGAGAAAGTCGCGATATCGAGCAGATCGCGAAGGAAGACCGGTCCGTCGATCGGCGCTCGAACGTTCAACGTACCAATCAATTCGGCCATGATAACTGAATTGCCGTTTGAAGTGTGATCCGAGAGCCAGAAGACCTCAAACTCTGAACGGAAGTCATTCGCACCACAAGATTGATCGTAATAACAGGCTCCAAGTCGCGGTTCCCACCCATCTGTCAAGTACCTAAACTCCCCCCAAGCTGTTAGCTGAAAATATCGGTGTTCGGGCTTATCGCTAAGAAAGACACTGTTGTTACGACCTATTGCAGCAAGTACTGAATCGTCAACTCTTTCTGCAAAAGGAATTGAGAACTTCTGAAAATCACGCGTCGCCTGCAGGAAAGGGAGGATTTGTGCAGCCAGGATCAGGATACTTGCGCCGATCAGAATGCATCGACGAATGAACCCCCGAAATCTGCCGAAGGTGAAGTCCAAAATTATGGCAATTGTCAGAACCAAGAGTGGAGCAAAAAACACAACAGCCAACGCAAGATTTCGATTGAACAGATAAGAATTGATCGTCGGCGTAATCTTGAGCGAGTACTGCAGATAAGGTACGGAGCAGGCAAAACCTACAAGTGTTACCCCAACAATCGTCATGACTTTCTGAGCTGTAAACGGTCGAGATCCTAAGAAAAGCACCAACAGACAAGTCGTGAATGCAATAACAAATGGAATCCCACTCACAACATCATTTCGAACGTTAACAAAGCCGGTTCCTGGAGCTGTCACCGCTGCGAATCTGACTGGTGAGAATATCCAAAACGCGACGGCTTCCCAGTCGAGAAATCCGAGATTGTAAGGTGCGCCTGCAACCCCACTCGCAAACTGCTTCAACATTGGAATGAACGTGTGACGGGAAGTGCGGTAAATGACAGGTGCGCAAACAGCCAAACAAGTCACATACGGATAGAACACCGGCAGATACTTTCGTTGGAGTCGATACTCGGTTGCGAGTCCGAGCATCACCCCCATCAGGAGAATTATTGAGCAAACAATGAGCCCATGGGGATACACAACGGCAAGAAACAATGGGCCAACAGCCAGCAGCGGAGGCCAGGATTGACCGGTGCCAGAGACTCTGGTCCGAGTAATTCTTAAAACCATGGCCAGAGTAGACACGCTTACCGCTAATGTCCAGACTTGTGTAGCTGTGCCCTCCACCATCATAACCGTCAACAGTGGTGATGTCACAGTTACAACTACTAAACCGGTAAAGGTCGGGAAAGGTGTGGACTCCAAGAGTGATTGAGATGACCGTAGGTACTTGAGTTCCTCTACCACGCGAGCGATACCGCAGCCAATTGCAACAATTCCTATCCAAGATGACAGCAGAATTAGTTGTCCGAGGGTCTCCGCAGACCGAGAAAACAGAGTTAGCGAAGCTAGAGCAGCAGGTAGACCTATTCGGCCGACAGTGAGAACCATATCTGCAGCAAAGCGAAGTCTGGCATCTGGGGTATTCCAGGTTGAGTCCAAACGCGAGGTTGGTTGGCCTAGAGCAGCTGGCGAAGTCGCGCCAGACTCCTTTTGAAACTCATCTTCAAGCAGATTTAACGACGGGTTGTCCCTCAGATACGAGATCGCTGCAACAAACCCGTGATTATCTGGCGAAGAATGAAACCGCAGTGAAAACAACCCGATGGCGTACAAAGCTACGACTAATGCAATTAAGAGCCCTGTCGATTTGAGATCAAGGATTCGTGGACGATTCCAAGTCTTTCGATTGTTTCGCCAGAACACGAATGCAGTCAGTGTGAGAACCAAGATTGGCAAAAAATGAATCGTAGGCATGGCACTGAAGAAAACTAAAGGAACCGTAACTCCAATTGTGAAGAATTGAAATCCCCAGACCATCGTCTCAACTGCACTGAAAGCGTGATACCTCATGGATGAAAGCAGGCAGTTTCCGATTGCAATAAACATCCAAACGATTAGAAGAAGACGTATTGCACCCATTGGTTACCCCATTTCATTCCGTATTACGTCCGGCTTAAATACAGCGTACGCTTCCAGTTACATGGAGTTTGACCTCAGTCTCGCAACAAGCAGAGAGCACTTCACTGAATTGAAGCAAGTCTTGAATGTGCGGAATCCCCTAACAGAATACAACCCCATTCCCAGACAAGCTTTCGGAGATTGTTTCTGAGCTACTCGGAAACCACTAGTCAACTTGGTAGCGTCTCGTCCGAACACGAATCTCAATCTCAACCGTGACGGGATCGCCTGCGAGCGTGATTAGTTCAAGCGGCGGCCTAGCGAAGATGGCGCGCTCGGGAAGACTCGAACTTCCAACCTTCTGATCCGTAGTCAGATGCTCTATCCATTAAGCTACGAGCGCTAGCGGTTCCCAATACTACCTGTCAGTCT
>Ga0169931_10015515_pt1 | contig 10185 bp, 3 predicted proteins | sample Kivu_15m_20L_FD_129675 | JGI IMG/M metagenome (GOLD analysis project Ga0169931, IMG submission 129675) | Freshwater microbial communities from Lake Kivu, Western Province, Rwanda to study Microbial Dark Matter (Phase II) - Kivu_15m_20L... | ecosystem: Environmental > Aquatic > Freshwater > Lake ... | reverse complement strand
TGGGGCTCGATCCCAACCGGTTGTCCTTCTTTTTCAGCGGACTTGACCAGAAACTCGTCGGCGTCGAACATGTGGGCAACGATTCCTCCCGCCGTCGCCGGATCCTGCCAGCCGTAACGCTGCTGCCACGCCAGCAAATCGCTCCCCCCCGAGACGCCGTCTTCGTCAGCGTCGGCGCCGCCGGTGACGCCCCAGGCGGTCGACCACACCGCCAGATCGACGTCGTCCACCACGCCGTCCCGATTGAAGTCGGCCGGCTCGGCGCTGGGGGCCGCGGGGGTCACGAAGAACTCCACGGGGATCGACAGCTGTCCGCGCGCCGTCGCCTGGCTCGTCGCGGTGACCGTGATCCAGCCGGTCTGCCGCCCGAGGGTCGAGGTGTCCAGCAGCAGCTCGTGACGATTGCCGCCGCCCAACGCAGCGTCGCTCCCGGAGCCGCCCCCGTGCAGCGCTCCGGAGACGGTAAACACGTAATCGAGCTCGTCGGCTCCGGCGGGCACAAGGGCCGGCGCGGCATTGGCCACCTCCAAGCGGACCAGCGCCGCCGAGCCCAGCGTCACGCTGCCCGCCGCCAGGCTCGCGCTGGCCGAGAGCCAGGCGGGCAGCTGCAGGTCGGCGACCACCGGCAGGTGATCGCTCGCTTGCTCGAGCGCCAGCAGCACGGCCGCCGACGCTCCTGTGCCGCTGGCGATCGCCGCGTTGCAGCACGCGTGCGTGCCATTGTTCCCGAAGGTGCGGTAGGAGCCGGTGACGTAGCTCAGGCCCTCGCCGTCGAGCAACTCGCCGCTCATCAGCAGGAAATCGAACCGATCGTCCACGCCCCCCGTCACCTGCCCGGAGTACCGCGGGGCGGCGGCGGGGCTCTGCGTATGCCATCGCCGCAGGGCCGCGTTGTTGCGCCACGTGCCCGGCGCCTGCACCGGATCGAAGGCCTGCCCCGGGCCGCTCGCCAGCAACTGCTGGTACATGCTTTCGGCGGACGACACGATGTTGAAATCCCCGCCGTAGAGAATCGGGACGCCGTCGCCGAGGGCGTCGGCCGAGGTCCGCACGGCCTGCGCCTCGAGGAGCCGCCGCGCCTCGTTCTCGGCGCCCGTGCTGGCCTTGTAGTGGCTGTTGAACACGTAGAAATCGGCCGTGCTGTCGTAGCCAGCCGGACGGAGTCGGTAGCGGAGGGTCTGCCGGGCCTGGGCGGCTCCGCTTGCCGTGCCGAAGGCGAGTTCCTCGACGAGCTGCACCGTGCGCGTGTTGTAGACGAGCCCCGGCCGCCCCCCTTCGCCGTCGAGGGCGCTGACGGCTCCGTCGACGCGCGATCGGGCGTAGACCCCCGGCCCGTACAAGCCGTTGAGCATGTCGACGATCGACTGCGCGGAGGTCGCCATCGTGAACTGCTCCTGCAGGAGCAGCAGGTCGATCGGCTTGGCGATGCCGCCGACCGTTTCGGCGCCGATCGCCGCGAGCACGGTCGCCAGGCTGGGCCGCGCGGTCTGGGTTCCGCCCGCCTGCGCGATCGCCGCGTTGTACGTCGCCACGCGCAGTTGGGCCGTCGTCGACGCCGGTTTCGCGGCCAGAGCGATCCCGACGAGCGCGCTGGCGACGAGCGCGGCGGCGCGGATCGAGCGCGTCGCCAGCCCTTCTCGAACCGCCAGCCCTTCTCGAACCGCCAGCCCTTCTCGAACCGCCAGCCCCGACCGCCGCGGCAGCGCCGACCGCCGCGGCGCCGCCTGTCCGAAATCCCCGTCCGCCGCCCGCCGCATGCTCGCTCACCTCGTGTGTGCCGCCCCGTCCCGCCCAGCCAGCCGGCTCCCGTCGGCGCGCCGCCGAGCGGCTTCGCGGCCCGGCGCCCCCCGGCGGCGCGACTCGACCCCTCCAGCCCCCCTCAGACCCCTCCAGCCCCCCTCAGATCCCTCAGCCCGAGCCGCTCCGGCCGCTCGCCCAGTCGCTTGCGGCGAAGAGCGGCGCTAAGGCACGGAAGCGCCGCGGGCAATTCGCCGCCGCGGGCCTGTCCGGACGTGCTCGGCTGTCCATAATAGCCTCGCGGCCGTTTCCGGCGACGCCTTTTTCCTCCCCGCGGAGTCCTCGCGCCATGCCTCGTCGCCTCGCCGCCTTGCCCGTGCCAGCCCTCGTCCCCCTCGCCGCGGTCGCCTGGCTGGCGTTCCGCCCTGGCGGCGAGGCGGGGTTTGCCGCCGAGCCGGCCGCGTCCAGGCTGCGCGTCGCGACGTTCAACGTCTCGTTGTACGGCGAGCGGCAAGGCGACTTGCGGAAGCGCCTCGAGGGGGGAGCCGATCCCCAAGCGCGCCGCTTGGCGGCCATTCTGCAGCAGGTCCGCCCGCAGATCGTACTGCTCAACGAAATCGACGTCGATCCCGACTGCCTCGAGGTCTTTGAACGGCACTACCTGGGCCGACCGCAGGCGCTGGACGGCCAAGGGGCCCTCGGCGAGCCCCTGCAGTTCGCCCACCGGCTGCAACCCGCGTCGAACACGGGGGTCCACGCGGAGCGGGATCTGAATCGCGACGGCGCCGTCGAACTCCGCGAGGGCTCGCCGGCCTACGCCGACGACTGCTGGGGATACGGTCGCTATCCGGGACAGTACGGCTGGGCCGTGTTGTCGCAGTTTCCGATCGACGCCGCGCGGGTGCGGACCTTCCGCACCTTCCTGTGGAAAGACATGCCCGGCGCCCTGCTGCCCGACGATCCCGAGACGAACGCTCCCGGCGATTGGTACGCCGCGGACGCCTTGGAGCGTTTTCCGCTGTCGTCGAAGAACCACGGCGACGTGCCGATTCGGATCGGCGATCGGACGGTCCACCTGTTGGCCTCGCATCCGACGCCCCCCGCGTTCGACGGGGCGGAGCAGCGCAATCGCCGCCGCAACCACGATGAGATCCGGCTGTGGACCGACTACCTCAGCGGTCCCGCGGCGAGCAGCTACCTGACGGACGACGCCGGAGTTCGCGGCGGGCTCGACGAGGAAGCCTTGTTCGTGATCGCGGGAGATTTGAACGCCGATCCCCACGACGGGCGGAGCACGGCGGCGATTGCCGAACTGCTCGCCCATCCCCGGGTCGGCCGGCACGCGCCGCCGCGGAGCACGGGAGGAGCCGTCAAGAGCGCGCGCGACGGGGGCGTCAACGCCCGCCATGCCGGCGATCCGGCCTGCGACACGCTCGACGCCAGCGAACGGGGGTCGGGACCCGGCAACCTGCGGGTCGACTACGTGCTCCCGGCGGCAGGCTTGCGCGTCGTCGAAGCGGGGGTCTTCTGGCCCGCGCCCGACGATCCGCAGGCCGATCTGGTGTGGGGCGACCCGTTCCCCAGTTCGGACCACCGACTGGCGTGGATCGATCTGGCGTGCGAGGGCTCGCGGTTGGCGACCGACGGCGACCTCGTCGCGCCGTAAGCCTCGTCGCGCCGTAAGCCTCGTCGCGCTGTAAGCCTCGTCGCGCCGCGATCCTCGTTGCGCCGCGCGGCGGGCGTCGGCCGAGCCTTGTCGATCCGAGCGCCGTCCCTGCGCCGCCGCGTGCGGTGCGCCTCCGGCTCTTCCCGACGTGAGCAGCGGCGGCGCCGGTTCCTTCGCGGCGGAAGGATCGCTCTTGATCCTTGCGCCGTCAATGAGCCGCCGCTCGCCTTTTGCCTCCGGCTTTTTCCTGCGTCAGGAGCGGCGGCAAGGGTTCATTTGCGGCGCAAGGATCAATAGGATCCATCGCGACGGCCGGCGGCGCGGAACGCTTCGGCGGCCTGGTGCGCGGCGCGGCGCGACTCGGCGTCGGCCGCCGCCGCGTCGGCCGCCGCCGCGGCGGCCTGTTGCCGCTCGAGATCCGCTTGCTGGGAGGCCAGCTGTTCCTCAGCCTGGGCGCAGTCGGCGGCCGCCTCGTCGCGTTGGACCGCCAGTTCCGCCAGTCGCCCGTCGATCTGGGCCAGCGCAGCGCGGCGGTCATCGAGGTCGGCGGCCAGCCGCCGCCGGTGCGCCTCCGCCGCGCGGGCGCGTTGCCGGGCCTGATCGCGCGCGGCCTGGGCCTCGGCGGCGGCCGCCTCGAGCGCGGCGGCGGCGGCGGAGAATTCCGCCTGTTCGCGGGCGGCATGCTGCTCGGCCTGCTCCGCTTCGGCCAGCCGCGCCTCGGCCTGGGCCGCGGCGTCGGCGGCCTCGGACGCCGCGGCTTCCAGAGGCTCGATGGGCGGCAAGGCCCCTTGCTGCTCGCGGAGGACGGTCAGTTGCCGTTGCTGCTGCGCGGCGGCCTCGCCGGCAGCCGTCGCCTCCCGCTGCGCCTCTGCCAACCGCGCCACCGCGGCGGCGGCCTGTCGTTCCGCTGCGGCGAGCGCTTGGCGGGCTTCGTCGCACTCCGCTTGGCGCAGTCCGCGTTCCGCGGCGACCGCTTCCAGGGCGGCGCGTTCGCACGCGGCGAGCCGCTCCAGCGCGGCGGCCGCGGCGGCCAGCGCGTCTTGCCACGCGGTGGCCGCGGCGGACGCGGCGTCGGCCAGCGCCGCGCGCTGGCCCAGCGATGCGCGCAGCACCTCCTCGGAGGCGACCCGCTGGCGGGCCTGCTCCGCATGCGCGGCCCGAGCCGCTTCCAGCGGCGCGCGGGCGGCAGCGAGTTGCTGCCGGGCCTGCTCCGCGTGCTGCCGCGCCTCGCGGGCGCCGCGCTGGGCGTCGGCCAGCCGCATTTCCAAACTGGGCGGATTCGCGGCGAGCGTGGCGGCCGCCTCGCCGGTCTCCGACGCCACGACGCGCACCTCGCCGGTCCAATCGGCGACGACGATGCGACTGCCGTCGTGCGAGATCGCGCACGCCAACGCCACGTCGGCCGTCTGGGCCGCCGTCCGCAGCGGACTGCCGTCGACCTGCCACAACTTCGCCTGCTGGTCGCGGCCGCACGTCGCCAACCGGCCGTCGCGGGCGTACTGCACGTCGAGGGCGCCCCCTGCGTGGGCGACGAAGCTCTTGAGCGCGGCGCCCTTCGCGTCCCACAGCCGCACCGTCGCGTCCTCGCCGGCCGACGCGAGCTGCGCCGAATCGGCCCGCCACGACAGGGCCGTCACTTCCCCGGCGTGGCCCCGCAACTCGCCGCGGGGGTGGCCGGCGGCAGCGTCCCACAGCAGGATGGCGCCTGCCCGGTCGGCGGTCGCCAGCAGCTTGCCGTCGGGGCTGAACTCGACGGCGGTCACCCAATCGGCGTGCTTCTTGAGCTGGTAGGCGACCGATCCGTCCGCGACGCGGAAGACGCGGACCGTCCGTTTCGGGCCTCCGAGGGCCGCCAGCCGCTGGTCGGGCGACAGATCGGCCGCCAGGACCTCGTCGAGTTCGTCGCCGAAGGCGGCGAGCCGCCGTCCGCTGGCCACGTCGAACAGAACCGCCGATCCGGAGGCTCCCGGGCGTCCGCCGGCCGCGACGAGCAGGCTGCCGTCGCGGCTGAAACGGACGACGCGCGGCGCGCCTTCCAGCATCGGCAGCACGCCGAGCAGGGCTCCGGTCTCCACGTGGTAGAGCGCGATTTGTCGCTGGCCGCCGACGGCCGCCAGCGGAGCCCAGGGGCTCGTCGCCACGGCGTCGACGGCGCCGGCGACCGCGGCGAACGTGACGGGCTGCCGGGAAACGTCGCGGGGCATCGCCGGTTCGCCGCGGGGCCGATGGTCGGTCGAGGGCGCGTACTGCGGCACGCGCGGTCGCCGCGGCACGGGGGGCGCTGCGGCCTGTTCGAGCAGGCCGCCTTCGATCCAGGCGCGGATCACGGCCAGTTGCTCGGCCGGCAGGCGGTCCTGGTTGGGGGGCATGGCGGGCGTCTCCTCGTGGGCGACCAGACGCCACAACCGCGACGACGCCGGATCGCCGTCGCGGAGGACCGCGCCGCTGGCGCCGCCCGCCAACGCGGCGGCGTACGAATCGAGCGCGAGATTGCTCTCGGCCCCGTCCTGACTGTGGCAGGCCGCGCAATGCTCCAGGAAGATCGGCCGCACGTGCTCCTGGTAGAACGTCGCCGCCGTCGCATCGGGGCACGTGGCCGGCGCGCCCGGCGCGCCCAGCGCGGCCGCGAGGCCGGCGACGGCCGCGGCCGCCCCGCGTGGCCCGGGGCGTCGCCGTCCGGTCGCGAGCGGCCCGCGGGACGCCGGACTGGGGATCGACCCGCCGCGCGCCGCGACGTCGCCGAGTTGCCGCTCGAGCGACGTGTTCGACGTGTTCCGGGGCGCGGTCGGGCGGCGGAGCGGCATGGGGAGGCGCGGGGTTGGCTAGTGGTTGAACAAGAACTCGCGGCTGTTGAGGACCGCCCAAAAAATGTCGTGCAGCTCGGCGACCGGCTGCTCCTGACTGCCGCACAACGCGAGGAGCGCCGGCAGTTCCTGGGCGTCGGGCGCACGCGACAGGCACCGCACGTACAGCGTTTGAATCACGTCGCCGGGGGTCTTGCCGGCCGCCAGCTCGGTCTCAATCAGGCGTCCCTGGCGAATCTTGTCGTGCACGGTCGGGCCGTTCAGCAGATGCAGCGCCTGCGACAACGTGGGGTCGGTCTGCACCTCGCAGGCGCAGACCGTGGTCCGCCGCGCGCGGCCGAACGTCTGCAGGAAATAGTTGCCCGCCGCGCCGTCGGCGAGCTGCACCGCCCGCGCGCCCAGCGGCAAGCCGGGAAACTTGTCGGGCACGCCCGTCGCCTGGCAGAGGCAGTCGAGCAGCACCTCGGCGGGAATCCGCCGAATCGCCGCACGGGCGAAATTGCGGCGGTCGTGGGCGTTGCCGGGCGTCGGAGCCGACGACCGCTGGTACGCGTGGGAATTGACGATGTCGCGCACCAGCCGTCGCAGGTCGAACTCGTACGCCGCCAACCGCCGACCAAGTTCCGCAAACAGCTCGGGATTGCTCGGCGGGTTGCTGATCCGCAGGTCGTCGACCGGTTCCACCACGCCGACGCCCATGAAGTGCGCCCAGGCGCGGTTCGCCAGATTGGCGGCGAAGTAGGGATTTTCCGGAGCGGCAATCCACTCGGCCAGCGCGGCCCGCCGATCGCGGTGCTGCACGTCGGGCACGACGCCGCCGAGGAACTTGGGGGCCATGACGCGGCCCCCGACGGGATGGACGGCATCGCCGATGCCGCGATTGAAAACGATCGTTTCGCGGTAGTCTTCCGCCGGTTTCCGGCCGATCTGGGCAAAAAACGCCGCGAATCCGTAGTAGTCGTCCATCGTCCAACGATCGAACGGATGGTTGTGGCACTGCGCGCATTGGATGCGGATCCCCAGCAGCGCCTGGGCGGCGTTTTCGGCGATCTTCTCGGGCATCGGCTCGATCTGGTAGAAATTGACCGCCGGCTCCGCGAACGAGCCGCCGCTGGCGGTCAGCAACCGGCGCACCAGCACGTCGAGCGGCACGCCGTCGGCGACCTGTTGCTGCAGCCACTGCCAGTACAGAAACATCGGCTTGTACTCGACGCGGTTGGGCTCGGTCCGCACCAGCAGCAATTCGGCCAGCTTCATCGCCCAGATCTCGGCGAACTCCTTGCTCTCCAGCAGTTCGTCGATCTTCCGCGCGCGTTTGTGCGGATCGGCGTCCGCCATGAACGCCGCGTGCTCGGCGGCCGTCGGCAACCGCCCCGCGGCGTCGATCGACGCGCGGCGGAGAAACTCCTCGTCGCTGCACAGCGGACTCGGCTCCGCCCGCAGCGTGCGGAGCTTGGCTTCGACCAGTTCGTCGACGTAGTTGGCCGGCGACTCCGCAGGCGGCACGTACCGCGCGTCGCCCGGCAGCGCAAGCACCGGGCTGCCGACCGTGCGGGTGTCGAACCGCGCCGTCACGAACGCCTCGCCCCGCGCGCCGCTCTCCACCAGCCCGGCCGGCGACGCGGCGGCCGAAGCGGCGTTGTTCGACAGGAAGATCGCCAGGTCGGTAACGTCGCGCTGCCGACCGTCGCTGTAGTGCGCTACCGCCAGAAACTGCTGCCGCGCGCGGTCCTCGAGCACCGCCCGCGGCGGAAAAATCTCCAGCCGCTCCACCGTCGCCGCCCCGTCCAGATCGTTCGGGGCGCCCCGTGCAATCCAGTCGCGGAGCCGCGCGAAATGCTCGGCATCGGCCTCCAGCCGCTTGCCCCCGGTATGCGGAACCTGCCCTGCCGCCTTCCGCAACAGCAGACTCTCGTCGGGATCGGCCCGGTTGATCCGCCGCGTCGACCGTTCCCGGGTCAGACGCTGGTAGTCGGCCTGCAGGTCGAACCCGAAGAGCGACAGTCGGAAGCCGTCCTTGCCCGAGGAAGCTCCGTGGCAGCCCCCCGCGTTGCAGCCGGCCCGCGTCAGGATCGGCGCGACGTCGTGGCAGAAGCTGGCCGGCGACTCGGTCGCCGCCCCGTGCACTGCCACCGCGCACCGCGCGGTCAGGCCCTCGAAACGGACCGTCAGGACGCACGCGCCGTCGGCCCGGGGAACGACGGCACGGCCCTCGCCGACGGCGATCAGCGCGGCCGATTCGGCCCCCGAAAACTCCCACTCCGCCTCGGCGGTCACCTCGCGCGTGACGCCGTCGCTGCGCGTGGCGACCGCCAGCACGCGATGCCGCGCACCGGCGTGGTCGAGTTCGACGCGCGGGGGATAGACGGCCAGCGCCGTCCAGGCCGACTCGCCTGGCGGCGCGGACGCGGCGGCCAGAGCGGCGACGACCGCCCACCAGGTCCCCGCCGCCAGGCCGATCGCGCGGCGCGGGCCGCTGCTGCGCACGCTCATGAGGAGGGCCCTCCCGCCGGCGACGTCGCGGGGGCCTGCGGCGGAGGAGGCGGCGGATCGATCCGCAACTCGCCGCTCGCCAGCACGTGGTCCACCGTCTCTCCGTTCTCGGCAATCGCCAGCTTGCAGAACAACTGCTTGAAGGCTCCGGTCGGCGCGTCGGCGGCCACCTGCAGGCGGAACACGACCCGCGTCGTCTCGGCCGTGATCGACTGCGGAGCGGCCGACACCCCGGGGGGCAGGCCCCCCAGTTCCAACGGCGCCGCGCCGGCGAACGGCGTGCGGACCGCCAGCTCGACGGGGTACTCCGCCTCGCAGCCGGGCTCGACGGCCACCGACGGGAAGCTGGCGGCGACATAGGGCGGAGCGATCCGGAGCGTGAACAATTCGCTGCTCACCACCGTCCTGCCGTCGACGTCGGCGCGGCCCAGCGCCGCCAGCGGCCAGTCGCGGACGGCGGCATTGGCGGCGGCCGTGAGCGGAATGTCGATCTCGCTCGCGTCGGGCGGAATCGTCAACGACGCGTGCGACGACATGCCGGGCGGATTGTAGAGCAGGCGGACGCCGATCGTCCGGTCGAAACCGGCGGCCCGCTCGACGACTGCTCGCAGCAGCTTCTCGCCGTTCTGCACCAGGGGGCTGCGCGGCGGGACGACGCGGAGCGCGAACGGCACGGCGGCCGTCACCGCCACCGGAGCCCGCGGGCTGAAATGACTCCAGACGGGAACGTTGTTGCTGCCCCGCACCAGCCAGGTTTGCTGCTCGAAGCGGCTGACGAATCCGCCGCCGTCGGCGGCGCCGGGAGTTCGCGCGGCGAGGCGGGCCAGCGAGCCGCCCAGCGGCGCGTCGGCGGCGGCGGAAAAAACCAGCGGAACGATCCCGAAGTCGGCGGCGAGCGGCGGGGCCGTCACCGAGGCGCCCGGGGGCAGGTCGCTCCAGGCGAGTTCCAGCTCCCCGCTCGCGTGGCGCCGCACCACGCTCGCCGCCACGGCGGTGCGGTTGCCCTGCGGGATCTCCACGCTCTGCGCGACGTACCGCTGCTGCTCCTCGAGTCGGACGTCGACGGCCGGCTGCGGCTCGGCGACTTCGACCCGGTAGACGAACTCGGGTCCGCCTTGGCCCCGATGGTCCTCGACCTCGATCAGGTAGTCGCCGTCGGCCGGCGCGCGGAACGCGACGTAGCTGTCGGGGTACGACTGCTCGTCGTCGTTGCCCGCCAGCCGCTGGCCGCCGGCGTCGAGGACGCGGAGGATGGCGTCGAGGGGCGAGCGGAGCCGCCGCGCATGGACGCGGACGTCGAAGGTCTGGTCCTTCCGCGCCGCGAAGCGGAACAGATCGTGGTCGCCCGGCTCGTCGATGATGCCGCAGAACGCGCCGGGAGCCGCGGCGGGAACGGCCTCTTCGGGCCGGCCGTTGGGCTCCGCCTCGAGGACATTGGGCAGCGGCAGCACGCGGACCGGCACGCCCGAGGGGGCCGTCCCGAAC
>Ga0169931_10015514_pt1 | contig 10185 bp, 14 predicted proteins | sample Kivu_15m_20L_FD_129675 | JGI IMG/M metagenome (GOLD analysis project Ga0169931, IMG submission 129675) | Freshwater microbial communities from Lake Kivu, Western Province, Rwanda to study Microbial Dark Matter (Phase II) - Kivu_15m_20L... | ecosystem: Environmental > Aquatic > Freshwater > Lake... | reverse complement strand
GGGTTTGAAAATGGGAGCGCCTGTGCCATGTCAGGTCGTAAGCTCTGGCTTTATCGTCCATGCCACGGCAAGCATTATGAACGGAATTGAGATGAGGCCTATTATCTGGAACAGCGTGGTCACCTGCGGCCTTATCTCGTCGGGTGTTGTAAACAGCCATGGCATCGGAAGCGTGACTACAAACCAGATTATTGCCAAAAGTATTATCGTCTTTGCGCGCTTTTTCCTCTTTGATTCCAATGCATCTGCTCCGGCAATGCAATATTAAATTGATTTGAATGGGTCCTGCCGCATGCGGGCCGCACCTCTTGAGTCACTTGGAGGACTCGCCGCCGTCCAAGGCCAGCACGGCTCCTGTGACCCACGAGGCATCCTCCGAGGCAAAGAACAGCGCCGACTTGGCAACGTCTTCTACCGTGCCAATCCTGCCTAGAGGGTACTCGGAATTTAGGATCTCTCGGTCTGCAAGACTGGAAAGAAAGCCCCTTGTCATGTCCGTCTCAACCACCCCTGGGCAGACGCAGTTTACCCGTATCCCGTCTTTTGCGTACTGCAGGGCCCATGACTTTGTGAGCAGCACAAGCGCCCCTTTTGACGCGGTGTACGCGTCCGCGTTAAAGTTCTCGTAGGCCTTTAGCCCTGCGTCCGAGGAGATGTTGATTATGGAGCCGCCGTTTTTCTGCAGATGGGGAATTGCATACTTTGTGAATCTAAACTGCCCCGTCAGATTCACGTCGATTACATCACTCCACTCCTTTTCTGTTATTTCGTGTAGCTTTTTGATCCTTGGAAAGATCCCTGCATTGTTGACAAGTATGTCCAGCCTGCCAAACCTAGCCACCGCCTTTTCCACCGCCTCTTTTACCTGTGACTCGTCTCTGATGTCTGCCTGTATCGCAAAAGCCCCCGTCTGCTTTGCAGCCTCTGCCAGCCTTTCTGGGTCCTTTGAGGTGATTACGACCGATGCGCCCTCCCTTGCAAACAGCTCAGCTATGCCCCTGCCGATTCCCCTGCTTGCGCCGGTCACTAGAGCCACCTTCCCCCCGAGCTTCATTACCTGCATTTTCAGGTAATCAATAATATTGGTTTGTGAAATGCACAGGCTCACGTTTTGTGTTTTATGCGTGATTTTCTTGTAAATAATCACACTAATTCTTAAATATCACAATTTCCTATAAGAAACAATGCGAAAGGACATAAATCCTATCGACTAAGGGGCGCGTGGCTCAGCAGAACTAAATAGTGTCCCGTCGACGCATTGGCGTAAAGGGAATCGAGAGGTATTCTCTCATGTTCTGCGTTTGGGGCCACGCCAACCATTTATTCAATCAAGTATACTGAAACCGGACCAAGCACGTTGCCGTGCGGATTGACCGTGATCTGGAGTATCCGGTCCCCGGGAATTACGACCGTGTCGGTCCCAAGATAGTCCCAGGTGTAGTATCTTGATATTCCAGTGTCGTGCTCCGTTCCCTCCAGCTCAAAGTCCTCGGAAAATGAAAAGCCCTGACCTTCAAGGGATATCGACAGAATCCGCGGGCTGTCGCCGTTGGGAACGAACCTGAATTGGTACGTGCCTGCCTTGACCTCAAATGTGTCTGAAAACACCCCGCCCTCATACATGTTAGGATCGGCAAGCCTTACGTGGTATATCTGGGTCCTTGCCGTCTTTTCGGCCGGGGAAAGAATGAGGGCCATGACAAGCCCGACAAGTACTGCCGCTACCGCAAGCGCAACAAGCTTCTTTCTCACACAGGTAACCCGCAAGTGCCGCTAATAAAATTATGAGAACCTAAGAACCAATGGTTCTTGCAGTTCCGTTCATAACAAAAAAGAGGTTTTAGAGCTTTAGTGCTTCTTTGAGGCCCTTGTACCTATTTCTGATGGTTACCTCAGTCACACCTGCTGCTTGGGCGATGTCCTTTTGCGTCTTGTTCTCTCCCAGCATTACGCACGCCAGGTACAGGGCAGCCGCCGCAAGTCCCATCGGATCCTTTCCCGCCGAGACCTCAATTCTGCTTGCCTCCTTGAGGAACTCTAGGGCTTTTCTTTTTGTCTTCTCGCTAAGATCCGCGATGCTTGCAATCCTAGCCACGCCCTTTATCGGATCCACTACCGGCATCTTCAAGTCAAGCTCCCTTAGGAGCAGCCTGTAGCATCTCGCAACGTCCTTTCTTTTGATGTTGATTCCGTTTGCAACGTCGGTGAGGGTCCTCGGCGTCTCCGTGTTTCTGCACGCAGCATACAGGGCAGCTGCAACAAGTCCTGGAATGGAACGACCTCTTACAAGGCCCTTGTCGAGCGCCTTTCTGTAGATGTAGGCCGTCTTTTCAATTACAGCATCGGACAGGGCTAGCTTGTCCTTCAACCTGTCAAGCTCTGAAAAAGCCTGCCTGAAATTCCTGTCTACAGGTTCGTGAACCTGGCTACGCGAATCCCAAGTTCGAAGCCTCTCTATCGTGCTCTTCATGGACGACGTCAACGGCTTTCCGGATGCATCCTTGTCTGCCTGGCCTATGATTGTTGCAAGTCCCATATCGTGCATTGCCAGCGAAGTTGGAGTTCCAGTCCTTGTTCGGTTCTCCCCCTCCTCTTTTGAAAACGAACGCCATTCCGGCCCTTCCTCTTCTACTCGCTCTGTGGCAACAAACCCGCAGGTATTGCAAAACATCTCTCCAGTGCTCCCGTCAGTTACCATCGATCCCTTGGCGCAACGTGGACAACGATCGCTATTTCGTGAAGTTTGTGTCATAAGTTCACAGGCTTTTTACCAATTCTCAATAAAAAGATTTAACTATCAGGAGGATTCCGACTGCCATTTTTGACGAATTTCGGTATATGGTATATAAGGAACAGTTGTTTCTGGCTTTAAATAGGCAGGATCCCCGGCCCAGAATCAGAACGTTTGCGTCCAGTGGATAATCATTTGGTAATCATACTGAGAAATAAATAGAACGCAACAATTCTGCAATTGATGAGCAAGCGTCATACTATCCTACTCGACGACGATGTAGAGCAAGTTCTAAGAAGGATGCAGGCGGACCTGATAAGAAAGACCAACAAGTCGGTAAGCTTTTCAAGCATGATAAACGAGACGCTCAGAAAGTCGCTACTGTGACTGCTGTTCTCCCACGGCCCTTGATACAAGCGCGGTAAAGTTCGCACCTTCGTATGTGATGCAAAGTCGGTCTTACGCGTTCCTGTGCAGTTCTGCCAGCCGGCTTATCTGCTGCAGCTCCGCAAAACCGTGAAACGGAATGCTTAAATACTATTTATATGAGGAATCGTCAATAAAATGGAAAAATGCCCATGTTGCGGTGAACAGGCAACGACCACACACGGCGTAGCAGTTCACATAAAAAAGTACCACCCACAGAGCATTCTAGCCCAATAAGCTAAAAGCATTTGTTTTTTATTCTAAACGCCACCTAGCGTACGCTGTACCCGCCTTCCGGCAGCGCGTGTAGCATTCCATCTTTTAGTGAAATCTCCTTCACACCTTTCAATTTCAATAAATTACACTATTCTGGGCATGACAAATTTCCAAAAGTCATGGTCCAGACCACCAACGCCGAGCATTTCGGAGAAATTCAACGACGTCGTAAAGCCCAAGGGTTCCCTAAAGCCACGAATAGAGATGGCAGTAAAGAACCTGCGAGGCCAGATAGCAAAGCTTGACGGCATGCTCACAAAGCTGCACCAGAGGGATGAGAAGATATTCCAAAGGATCGTTGCTGCCACGCAGAAACACGATGTCCACACGGGCAAAGTGCTGGCAAACGAGCTTGCCGAAGTCCGCAAGGTCTCCAAGATGCTAGGAAACTGCAGAATGGCGCTAGAACAGATTGAACTTAGACTAACAACATTCCACGATCTAGGCGACACAGTAGTCACGATAGCACCGACAATCGGCCTGATGAAGAATCTGAGATCCTCGCTTGGCAAGTTTATGCCAGAGGCAGACAGAGAATTAGGCATGATGACCGAGATGCTCAACGGGCTAATGATGGAATCCTTCTCAGGAGATTCAGCATTTGGCATGGAGCAGTCGACCAACGAGGAATCAGACAAGATTCTCGAGGAAGCAGCAGCGGTAGCAGAGTCGTCAGTTGGGGACAAGTTCCCATCGATGCCTGTCAGCACGCAGTCTGCCCAGTCAACAAGATACCTCTAAAGTATCTCCCCCTTTCTTCATTTTATTGAAAATATAGGCTGTTCCGCTGTGCGTTCCGCTTTGGAATGGTGAAAAATCAGGCCTTCGGCCTTGTCTCTTTGATGCTTTTTACCCTGTTTTCCTCGCCTTCGACGATGCTGTCTATGTTGGCAAGCTTGTTCCTGAGGCTGCCTATAAGGGAGCCCACCTCGTCGGCCTCGTTCTCCACCTGGGCCCTCTTGCTTGCAAGCTCGCGTATGCCGCGGTTCTCCTCCTCTATGTACTCGCTCACCTTGACCAGCTTTTCCTTGAGGTTCTTGATGTCTACTGACTCGTCCTCGATCTCCTTTTCCAGCCTTGTGCGCTTGTCCTTGAGGTTCTTTATCATCAGCCCTACGTAGTCTATTGCCTCCTCAAGCTTGGCCCTCTTGTTCATAAGCTCGCCAATGCCGATATCGGAGCTGCCTTGCGGCTGTTCCGCTGTGCGTTCCGCTTTGTTCTCCGGCTTTTCCTGCTCCATCATACCAGCATCCTGTTGGATAGAATCACTCCTCTTAAGTTTTTCAAACATCGTATCACGGGTTTGAATGTAATAACCTGATTATGCCTAATAAACATAAAGTGACGCAAAAGCTAGGCCTTTGAGATCAAAAACCGCTACTTGGTTTTTCTCCCCCCGCACCAAAAAGGGGCGTTTTTTGGCCATTCCGACCCCTGAAACACCCGTTCCGCTGTGCGTTCCGCTACAAAGTTTCAAAATGTCCCTAATGAACACTGCCAACTATTACTATGCCATGTCAAAACAACAATACAGGTCCGAAATGGGCATAATGGGAGATATCCTTAACGTGACGATGGAGGGAGGAAGACAAGGAACCATAGTATCCGCAATCTCAAGAAAGGCAAACCTTTCGCACTATGCGGTAATTGAAAAGTGCGAAAAACTGTCTACTGCAGGCTTGGTGCAAACCATGCGCACAGACAAGAACCGACTTTACACAATTACCGAAAAAGGCATCGAGTTTGTCCAGGAGTTCCGCAAGTTCCAGTCGATCCTCGACACGCTCAATTTAAGGTACTGACCATGAAAAACTACCAGGCAGTACTCTGCGATCCGCAGGAAACGCCCTATTCAGAGGGAATGCTTTTTGTAAGGATTACAGATATTCTCAATAGAATGCTAAAAGCGCCCCTGATACTGCTAAGTCTGCTGCTCACAGTAGTACTGCCAGCTCAAACCTTTGGAGCGACGCTTCGTACGGTCGACTTTACGGTATATCCGGACGGCACAACCCACATCTCGCAGGAGACTGCGGCAAATCCGCAGGACGCAGAGATTACGGTTCAGCTCTTTGGGGTCATCATTGAGAACTTTGTGGCCCAGGACCAGGACGGGCTTTTGTTATCTTACCAGATAGTGGACGGCGCTGCCAGAATCGACACATTTGGAGCGACCAGCATACTTGTCAATTATGATAGTTATGATTTAGTTACAAAAAATGCCAGAATCTGGACGTTCAAGGTAAACTCTCCAGTTGATTACACCTTAACACTTCCGCAGAACACGGTGATAGTCGGGATGACCAGCATCCCCGAGTCCGTCCTCACAGTCGCGGACCAGCCACGGCTCTCTTTGGTGAGCGGTCCCAACGAAATTGATTACTTCTTTGGGGTCACGGGGAGGGGCACGATAGTGGGCGAGATAATATCAGACGTTGACGAACTTGTCACAAGGCTGAGCCAGCAGGGAATAGCAACTTTACAGATTCAGCAAAAGCTTGACGAGGCAAAGAAGGCATTTGATGAGAGAAGGTACGACCAGGCAGAGTCTCTTGCAAACGAGGCGAGGCTGCTTGCAGAGTCGGCCGAAAACGCCTCAAAGGACAACCCTGCAGGCGTTGACCCCACGCCGCTTGGCAACAGTGCAGCATTGATGGCGGCGTTGGTTGCTGTCGTTGGCGGCGCAGCTGCTGCGGTTGCGCTTGTCGCAAAAAGGAAAAAGAGGGCCCCTGCAATGGCTAGCGCCGCAGTCGAGTCGAGGACGCAGGATTCGGAGCGGGGACTGGACGTTGACGATGTTGTTGCGGATCAGGAGATGAGAGAGGACGACAAGCAGCTGGTGGAGTTTCTTGCCCAAAACGGAGGCCAGGCCTACGAGAAGGATCTGCGCAAAAAGTTCCTTCTACCAAGAACTACAATGTGGAGGGCAGTAAAGCGCCTAGAAAGGCAGGGAATCATCGAGATTGAAAAGAAAGACTTTCAAAACCTGGTAAAACTGAGGAAAAAGGAGGAAGGGCAATGAAATCGAAGGTTCTCTCAATCACATTAATGGTTCTTGTTGCAAGCATGATTATGGCAAACCCTGGCGCGTTTGCGGACGTGGAGCTAGAGTCTCTGGTGAACCTTGCCACGCAGGCAAGGGCCCAGATAAAGCTGCAGCTGGACCGCACCCAGGACGTATCGCAGGACGTAAGGGACCTGTTTGCGCAGGGTGATGCCCAGACCAACCTGCTCATAGAAGCGGCAAGCAAGAACGACGCAACAGCTGCAAAGAGCCACTTTATGTCCGCAATGAAGATCTTCAGGCAGATAACACAGACGTTCTCGGAGCCGGCACCAGCCGCAAGTCAAGCGCCGTCCACCGACATGCAATCGCTTTCGACCCCCGTGACTGCCACGGCTGCAGAATACAGGAACGACCTTCTCAGAACAGAAAGATACGTGAACACGCTGAGGAACTCTGTTGAGAAAAGCAACCTTGCAGTAGACTTTGCAAAGGCGGACGAGCTGATACGCAAGGCAAAGGAAAACCTTGCAAGCGGCAACCTTGCCGAAGTTGACAGGCTTTTGGGCGAGCTGAAAAACGTGCAGAACGAAATCAGGGCCGCAATAAAAGAGCAGACACTGCAGCAGTCAAACGCACGGGTGAGGGCGTTTGTTGAAGACTACATAGCAAAGATAGACGCCATACTGTCCCAGGCGGACGAGCTGGGCCTCTCCGAGGGAGACGTTGCCAAGCTTGCCAAGATAAAGCAGGAGCTAGAGTCCACAAAGGACGCCAACCAGCTCATAATCAAGATAAAGCATTATTCGGTCAGCATAAGCGTAGACGACTACAAGAGCCAGAGGATCCAATCCGAGGTGTCGCGTCTTGAGGCAAGGCTGAACCAGCTTGAGCGCAGCGTGGACGATACGATAAAGCCGAAATTTGAGGACGCCCGCTCGCTCATAACCAGAATAAAAAACCAGACCATGGCTGAGGATCCGCTTAGGGTGATTGCGTTCCTGGACTCGACCATACAGGAGATTGAAAAATACGTGCAGGCCCAAACTGCAAGGCAGGAAAGACAGCAGACCGCGCAGGAAAGGCAGCAGACGACACAGGACAGCAAGAAGGCACGGCTCTTGGCAGAGGTGGCAAGGCTGCAAGAAAAGCTGGAGAGGCTGGAGCCGCACATTGATCAGAGCCTCAAGTCAAAGTTTGACACGGCAGAATCGCTCCTAAACAAGATAAGGGACCAGGCGGAAAACGACGACCCCACATTCTCCAGAACCGCAAAGGCCTTGGACCTGCTGATCGGACAGATTGAGAACCTCATAAAGATGCAGGAAAGAAACAGCGCATCTGAGCAGACACCGAAGCAAAATAGGGAGTTAGTGCAGAGACAGTAACTGCCAAAACTTCATATACATTTTACAAAACAAGCAAAATCACATGGCCTCAAAGCAGATCACCGCAGGAGTTGGGATTCCAATGATCGTGGTGGGAGTTCTGATGGCGTTTTTGTGGGCGCCAACTGACGTGGAATTCATGGATACGATAGAGTTCGTCGGAGCCCTCATAGGAATACTGGGGATAATATTTTTTGTCGCGGGCCTGATGTACACAAAAGAGCCCGTCATCACGTAGGTTCGCTCTAAATTAAATAACGACTCCAGCTAGACCCTCTACTTGAAGGTAAGACTGTTTGAGATATTCACATCGCTTGAGGGGGAGGGCATACTGTACGGCACAAAGACCCTTTTTGTCCGCCTTGCAGGGTGCCCGTTCGGATGCTTTTACTGCGACACAAAAGAGTCGCTGCCGCTTGACTCGGGGCAAGAGTACGAGATGGAGGCAGCCTGCAACCTCATACTGCAGCACCTTCAGCAAAAGACCTACAAGGTAAACTTTACCGGCGGGGATCCATTACTTCAGGCGGAGGCAGTCTCCGAGCTTGCCAAGTTCGTAAAGGCAAAAAACATCCCGACGTATCTAGAGTCGTCGTGCTTTGACTCTGCAAGATTCGCAGCGGTACTGCCGCACATCGACTATGTCAAAATCGAGCTAAAGACGGAGGACTCGGGGTTTGTCGATACACAGCATTATTCCAAGCTCATAGAGAACGCGCTGCAGTGCCTTGAGCAGTCCGTCAAGCAAAAAAAGTCAACATACATCAAGATAGTGGTAAGCTCCAAGACCACCTTGGAGTCTTTTGAAGGCCTGGTGCAGAAAATATTCCGAGTGGCAGCGCCGGGCGATCTCAAGGGTTTTATAATACAGCCGACATACGGAATAGCAGAGCCCAGCTTGCAGAACCTTTTGAGCTTTTATGATTTGGTTTTTCCGTATTACAACGAGGTACGAGTAGTGCCGCAGCTGCACAAGCTCATAGGTGCCCCATGAACAAGGACCGCGTAAGGCGCCTTGTGCGCGAGCTCATAATCGAGCTTGGCGAGGATCCAACAAGGGAGGGGCTGCGAAAGACGCCGGACAGGATTGCGGACATGTACGAGGAGATCTTTTCGGGATACGAGACGGACTCGGAGCTTTCCGTCCAGTTCTCAGAGGACTCTGACGCCGTCGTCGTAAAAGACATCAAGTTCTATTCAATGTGCGAGCACCACATGCTGCCCTTCTTTGGGAAAATCAGCATCGCGTACGTTCCAAACGGACGAGTCTTTGGGGTCTCAAAGCTTGTAAGGCTGGTTGAAAAGTATGCAAAGCGCCTGCAGATCCAAGAAAGGATGACAAAGAACATCGCCGACGAGCTGTATGCCCAGGGCGTAAAGGGCGTGGCTGTGATATCGGACGCGGAGCACCTGTGCATGAAGATGAGGGGCGTTCGAAACGATGCGACCATGACCTCGTCCGCATACCGGGGCGCGTACGAAAGACGGGAAAACCGCGAGGATGTAATCGCGATGATCCGCAACCAAAAGCACCCACTCTGAGTCAAAAAGATAAATAATCAGCGGTAAAACCAGTCATTCGTGGGAGCTCACAACAACGTTCACATTCCAAAAGAGTCGTGGCCGCACTTTACGTGGCTCGCAATAGAGTTCTTTATAGTGCTGGCAGTTGCGGCCCTGGGTTCGCGCGAGATAGTAAACCTGATCGCAAGCGAGGCCTCGCCGGACATGCAGAACTGGTTCTTCTTTGGGATAATCGGGCTCATAATGCTCGGCTGGTACATGGGAATAAGGCACGGAATTCTCAAAAAGAAGATTCTTGAGACGCGCTACTAGGCAAGATACTTTGTCTTGTCCGCAATGCCTGCCTTCAGAAATGCCGCCTTGCGGTTGTTGCATGACTCGCACCTTCCGCAGTGAGTCCTTGTTCCGGAATAGCAGCTCCACGTCCTAAAGATGCCCTCGCCGTACTTTTTGTACCCCGCACGTATTAGCGAGCTTTTTGAGAGCCCGGCAATGTAGGGCGTCCATATCTTGATTCCCTCCCTCAAGCCGAGCCTTATCCCGTCTATCTCCCCCTGGTTCAGGGCGGACTGGAGCTTTTTTGAGAATGCGGGCCTGCAGTCCGGGTATCTTTTGTCGTCGGTGTGCGCCCCGTACGCCACGAGGGAGGCGTTAAGGGAGAAGGCCCACGCCGAGGCGATCGTGACAAATATGGCGTTTCGAATCGGCACCACTATAGAGTATTCAAACTTTTCTGGAATCTTTTTCTGCTTGCTGGTAAGGACGTTGCTCTTTCCGTAGAGTGATCTCATAAAGTCGATGCGGACGAACTTGTGCTCCTTTAGCTTGAGCAGCCT
>Ga0169931_10015513_pt1 | contig 10185 bp, 11 predicted proteins | sample Kivu_15m_20L_FD_129675 | JGI IMG/M metagenome (GOLD analysis project Ga0169931, IMG submission 129675) | Freshwater microbial communities from Lake Kivu, Western Province, Rwanda to study Microbial Dark Matter (Phase II) - Kivu_15m_20L... | ecosystem: Environmental > Aquatic > Freshwater > Lake... | reverse complement strand
ATCAGTGTTCTCAGACATTAAAATATAAAAACGAATTGGAATATAAATTATCCTATTACAGACATAGTCAATATAAATACATGATAGAAAACGAGTTAAGAAATTTGGACTTGTCTCCTTGCGAAAAATTCTATAAACTTAGAGATGTAAAATAATAATATGATTTTAAAATATTTAGAGGGTTGAATAGTTTATTTATGGCATGAGTATTTCAATTATAAATCACACGAAATAATTATGAATTAAGAAATAAATTTATACAATCAAATTGAATTCATATTGTTTTAATTTTCTTGTTTTAATAGTATAAATAATTTAATTAAAATGGAAGAAGTTAATTTGGTATAACTTAAATTATTTTATTCAAATAGAAAACAAAAAGAGAATACGAAGATCATTTCAAAAAACTATACAAAGACTTCCTTAGGGGCGAACGTACAATAGACGACCTTCTAACTGCCAACAACGATGCTTTAACGGCTTTCAAGGCGAATTTTCCTCTTGACAATAAGTCAATTGAATTTCTTCCAGTTTATTTTAATTTCATCGAATTTTATCTAAAAAAAGATAAAGAAAAACTTTCTGAAGTAAAGAAATACCTGATAGTTGGGTTATCTAATTTGTTATTCTCAACTAAAAAGAGAGACGACGATTCCAACGACCCAGATTTGGATGAAGACGAGGATGTAAAAAGGCAGAAAAATTATTTAAGAAGCAGAATGGACTTTTTATTCGCTAGATACAATCTCCTTACTAAAAAATATGATGAAGCAATTGATAAACTGACAGCTTCAATCATAACATATAGTGAAATATACGGTCCAGAAAGTGTTGGGCTGACAGCTCATTATTTTTATCTGGCAAACTATTTTTCTGAGATTATAGATAAAGACGCTGAAGAAAGGGATGTTATCATTATGAATATCTACTTGAAAATTACAGAGATCTGGAAAAAATATTTCTTAGGAGATAAAAACGAATTGTTCGAAAGTATAATCTGTCTTAATATTTTTTAAGCTTTAAATGTTGATCATAATTTGGATCTAATTGAAGGGGAACATTATATTCTTAAAATGCAGAGGGCACGTTCAATTTTGTTGATTGATAAGGAAATCGAGTTGAAATTAAAAATCATTCGCACTTTGATCCTAAAGGAACTCGGTTTAGAATATAAAGAATATCTTAATCAAGTTTTCAGATTAAGAGATTCATTAAAAGATTATTCCGATCCTTTCTATGAAAGTTTAAAGGATAAATTATTTTAGTCTATCTGTCTTTTAAGCGTTAGATCTATCATCTTATAAATTTTAATCTCAATTTAATATAAATAAAATTTTAATTAAATTTTTATTTAAAATATCATGGAAAGAGATGAATTTACAAGGAAAGATGATGAAAAAAGTGAGAAATCAGATTCGATCGGAGATTTTGACGAAGCATTTTTAGAATATGGTTCAGATTCAAGCGAAGAAAACAAAATGACGGAAGGAAATAAAAAAGATGAAATAAACCCTCGAGATTTAGAAGACAATGTAAACAATCAAGAAATAGACGATTCTTATCGAGGCGAGTTAGAAGAGGAATATCAAGATGAAGAGGTCAATCAGAAGGAGATTCGATGTGCCTATTGCGGAATTACAAATCCTTCCATTCTAGTCAAATGCAATGAAAAGGGATGTCAAAGATGGTTTTGTAATGGAAGAATTGACGATTATTCAGCTTCTCACATTGTTTTTCATTTGACTAAATCTAAACATAAAGAAGTTTTTGTCTCAGAAAAATCTCAAGTTGGTGAAATGGTTCTTGAATGTTATAACTGCAACTGTAAAAATATTTTCCTATTGGGATTTTTAGAATCTAAAGAGGGAGACTCTGGATTTATTCTTTGTAGGGAACCATGTTTGACCACTTGCAAAATAGAAGAAGAGAAATTTGAGAAATCCAAATGGGTACCCTTGATCAACGACAAGAAATTGATGGATTGGATTGTTCCACTTCCAAATGAAAATGAGCTAAAATTATGTCATCGAGTGAATATTCGTAACATGAGTAAGATGGAAGATAAATGGGAAAAAGAAAAATTGCAGGAAAATGAAGAAAAGCCAAAATTTTTAGGAAACTTTTTAAAATCTGTTAAATTGTGTTACAATGATGGCCAAGATTATTTAGATATATTTGAGCCTTTAGTATCAGCAGAGGAAGAATTCGACAGAAAACTTAAGGAGTCTCAAAAGAAGCATAATATTAAGGTTTCGTTTTATAAGTCTAATAGAAGATTGGTAGCAAAGTTTATTTATCCAAGGGAAGACAATGAGATTAAACTGGTACCTGGTGATGAACTGAAAGTAATTGATCCCAAAAACGAGAAGGCTTTTAGAGGGTTCATAATTAAAATGGAGATGGATGACGAGGTCCATCTGGAATTAGATAAAACTGACAAAGTTTTAACAGATGGAATTTATACTGTTGAATTCGTTTGGAAAGGAACATCCTTTAAAAGGATGCTTGATGGAATTTATACGTTTGTTAATGATGAAAGCTCAGTATCTAGTTATATTTATTACAAGATACTCGGACACAACATAGAAGAGAGCAAATGTAATTATAATATACCTAAAGATCTAAGCGTAAAAGGATTACCCGAATTAAATTACTTCCAGACTTTAGGAATTAAAAAGGCCTTGTCTAGTCGACTATTCTTAATTCAAGGTCCTCCAGGAACAGGAAAGACAGTAACAAGTGCTGGAATTGTATATCACATGTCTAAATTAAATGTTGGAAAAGTATTAGTTTGTGCCCCTTCTAACATAGCAGCCGATCAATTATCTGAGAAAATTGCTAAAACGGGAGTTAAGGTCATAAGACTATGCGCGAAGTCAAGAGAATCAATATCTACTCGTGTCGAACATTTATCTCTTCATAATCAAATCAAGCAGCTGCCTCAAAAAGAATATAAGAGACTTATTGAATTGATAAAATTAAAAGAAGAAATATTTGAATTAAAGAAGGACGATCATGAATACTATAAGAAATTAAAAAAGAAAGCCGAAAACGAAGTCTTACAACATGCCGAAGTTGTTGTAACAACATGCATTGCAAGTTTTGATAAAAGACTCAGTAACCAGAGATTTCCTATTGTTCTTGTCGATGAAGCAACTCAAGCATGCGAAAGCGAATGTTTATTGCCTCTTTTAAAAGGTGCTAAACATGTCATATTAGTAGGAGATCATTGTCAATTAGGACCAGTAGTTTTGTGTAAAAACGCAGCTAAGGCAGGATTGAAAATATCTTTATTTGAAAGATTAATCAAACTTAAAATCAAACCTCACATGCTTCAAGTCCAATACAGAATGCATCCTAAGCTCTCTGAATTTCCTTCCAACACTTTCTACAATGGTAATTTACAGAATGGAGTAAGCGCTGAAGAGCGAATACATTACAGTGTAAACTTTACTTGGCCTAATCCTCACAAACCGATGTTTTTTTATCACATTGCTGGTCAAGAAGAATTTTCTGCTTCTGGTACTTCTTATTTAAATAGAAGAGAAGCAGAGTTTATAGAAAAGGCAGTTACAGCTCTTTTAAAATCAACAGTTAAACCAGATCAAATAGGAATTATAACTCCATATGAAGGACAGAGATGCTACATTGTAAGTCATATGCTTAAAAACGGAAGTGTAAACACAAAATTGTATAAAGAAATAGAAGTGGCATCCGTCGACAGTTTCCAAGGACGAGAGAAAGACTACATCATACTATCCTGTGTTAGATCAAATGATAATAATGGAATAGGATTTTTAAATGATCCTAGAAGACTTAACGTTGCATTGACTAGAGCAAGATATGGTCTAATAATTGTAGGAAATGCTCATGCTTTATCCAAACATCAACTATGGGACAATCTTCTTCATCATTTTAAAGGAAATAGCTTATTAGTTGAAGGAAGTTTAAATGGTTTTAGAGAACTAATGATTAATCTTAGAAATCCACAGAGATATATACCAGAAAGACTTTGCTTTGAATCCCAACTGAATAATACAGTAGACAGTTTATCTATTGATATAAGCTATACGAATGATAATAAGAGCATAAACAATGAAGAACTAATGAATGATGCAACTGTTTCCAGATTCAGTGATTTTGGATACATCAATGATAAGGAGGCCGTTCAGCATTACAGAAAAGTTAAGGATTTAATAAAAAGTAGACCTTTGAAATTCTCTAATGAAGTAACGAGAAACAAGTATGATATGGTGATTGCTAATTATAACAACATGCACAACAATTTGACACCCATAAATTCAAATACTAATATCTTACCACCACAAAATATGATGAACTTAAACATGAATGTTAATTCTATGAATAATTTAATGATCAATTATAATCGTTCTATGTTTGAGAATTACACGAATGTTCAACAGCAAAGATCTTGCAATTCTAATCAAAATTATTTCAGAATAATGAATAATGAAAGAAAATTCGTGATAGAAGCTGAATTTTAATAACAAGCACAAATTCATATGAAAAGTCGTTCATTTCAAGAAAACATAGAATATCATTGAGTCGAATAAATAGTAAAAATAATCTAAAAACACTAAAATTCAAGACATATAAAATCCTTTTGATTATAAAATTGTTATAACTTTATGTTACGTGTAAATATAGTACTTATTTCATTTAATCAATTAAAATATTTTAAATTAATGAAATTCTTATTTAAAATATTTTGCATACTAGGTGCTATAAGTCTAACATCGTCTATTATAGTAAGAATAATCTATTTATATAGAGCGAATTCTGTGAAAAAGATGAAGATTGTAATGAAAACAATTATTGTTACGAACAAACTTGCCATCACAAATCAATCCTTCCGATCGACTTTCGAGATACGATTGGATTTCTTACGATAATACTTGGATCAGCCTTATCAAACGCAGGAGGAATAGGAGGTAGAATATAATATTTGAATCTTCCTTTTAGGGGGTGGTCTGTTCATTCCTATATTAATTATAATCATGGAATTCTACACACACGAAGCTATTCCTATTTCTAAATTAATGATCTTTGCAGGTTCGTTAACAACTTTTATCTTGAATCTAAAATTCAAGCATCCATCTCGTGATTCAATATGTTTAGACTACAATATTGCAATTTTGTTCGTACCCATGTTACTATTAGGAACTGTTATTGGTGTTTCGTTAAACAAAGTCATGCCTTCATTTATAATTTTAATACTCTTGACATTTGTTTTGGTGATAAATACATATAAAATAACATCAAAGTATTTTAATAATTTAAATAACTAGAGCTATAAAATTGTATAAATACGAAAATGATGAAAGACTAATAAATGAAAATAAAATTGAAAAAAAAAATAAACAAATTAAAGATAGGGAAATGTCTCAATGGGCAAGTAATCCTTTCATGAATTCTACTAATGAAAAACAACTAGATTTAAACGCTCACTTAGTAACTATAGAATTACAAAGGGATAAGAGCCTTCTCCAAATAAAAAATATTGGAATTTTACTTTTATCATACATAGGGATATTTACACTCTCTTTATTAAGAGGATCAAATTATTTTAAATCAATTATTGGAATAGAAACGTAAATAGTTAATTTTATTTTATTTAGTTGTTCGTTTTCTTATTGGATTATATATTTTTTGTTCGTTCCGTTTGCTCTTATAATAACAGCATTTGTAATAAGAAAAGTTAGAAGAGATACAGAGTACCGTATAGGAATAGGTTTCCCTTTTGACCAACATGATATAATTTGGAAAGGTTCTGTTTTATATATATTCCCAATGTATGCCTTCTTCGCAGGTGTAATTGCTGGATTGGTAGGAATAGGCGGAGGTCTCATAATCGGTCCCATTCTAATCGAATTAGGTGTGAACCCTGTGATCTCCACAGTTACATCGAATTTCCTAGTTTTATTTACTTCTTCATCGACTTCAATCCAATTTACTCTGATGGGTATGATGAACATAAATTACGGAGGAATATGTACACTGTTTTCAATTGTTGGATCCTTTATTGGAACAGTAACCGTTCATTACTTACTTTTAATTACAAAAAGAGAATCTGTCCTTGTAATTGTCTTATCATTCGTCTTACTTTTATCCAGTATTCTACTTCCAGGTTATTCTCTCTATGAAAGTTTAAATAAATTGAGTTATGGTATACACATATGGGATTTTAATACACCTTGCTAAATTTTTGAAGTTTTTATTTAAATTTATATTTCTTTATAATCGAACACGTAAATATTATAAAAATTAAAAAATTTTAATTGTTAAATATTTATCTTTTTATTACTTTAATAAAAATGAATGAAATCAGAAAAGACGAAGCGGAAAGATCTTTTTATTATCGATATTGTATTATTTGTAAAAGCAAATACTCTAATATAGTAACATATTTCAAGCAATTACTTAAAGAAAATGATTTCGATTTCAAAGAATTTATTGATAAAGATAGAATTATTTTGTTACTAAGTCAAACTAGTGAAGAGAGGATACTCACAGAAGCCCAGCATTCAAAAATTAAAAAAAATTACTTGGATAAAGACTATTCTCCTATCTCTGAACTTCCGCAAAAAGTTGTTGAAAATGAAAAAAGAAAGATCTTTGCTTATAGATTGAAAGATTCTTATATTCCTGATTCCTATTATGATAACCTCTATGATAAAAAAAAGAACGATGGAAGATTCGGTCTTGATTTGTTTACAGAATCTGAAATGCTAAGTTTAGAAACTAAGATTCTCTCTGACATTCAGTTGAATGAAACTATGTTTTTAGAATATTGCAGAAATACTCCATTAGAGCACAAATTAGGAAACATAAAAAAATTTCTTCTAAACGATTTTTCTATTTTCCATCTGTTTTTAACATTTAAAGTAATTTCAGATCATTTCCCCTTGCATGTAGGTGATTATAGAGAAAAAATATTGAAAGATGTCACCTCTATTTCTTTAAAAATTGACTACAGAAAAATAAGAAGCTACTACGGTGATTACATAGCTATTTATTATGCATGGATTTTTCACTATACAAGATTCCTTTTAATTCCTGCAATTGCTTCAATTATTATCAGTATACTTACTTACTATTTTTGCAAATCAGAAAAATATTTTGTTACAATTTATGCCATCATAGTCGCCCTGTGGTCGCAGTTCTTTATTATTTATTGGAACAGAAAATGCGGGGAAATTTCAATTGAATGGGATAATTACACAGAGGCATATGATATAGACAATATAAGAAAAGAATTTAAAGGAGAGTGGAGGATCTCACCTGTTACTGAAAAATATGAGAAGTACTATCCAACCCAGAAAAGAAAAAAAACTTATCTTTTATCCTTTTTGGTGAGTTTACCTGCTCTTCTTGTTTCTTTATTTGTTAATGTCTGCTTCCTTAATCTTTCTGGTTATATTCTCCCTCATATGGGTTCATTTTTAGAAATAGAATTCCTTGGGAAATTTGCAGGACAAGGAAGAATATTCGATGTTAACTCAGGCATGAACACAGTTGTCACAATTGTACATGGAATTGTTTTGTCCTATCTTAATGGAATTTATAGAAAAATAGCTTGGAAGACAAATGAATGGGAAAATCACAGGATCAAAAGTAATTTCGAAAATACTTTGATTATTAAAAGATTTGCTTTCGAATTCTTCAACGGATTTATTAGCTTTTTCTACTTAGCTTTTGTAATAGGGGATATTCAGGGATTAAAATCTCAATTAGTAAAATTATTCATAACAATTAATTAGAAAAGTCTGTTCATCGCAAATGAAATTAGAAGAGTTCTTACAGAATCAATTATTCCAAATGTTGTAAATTTGGTTAAAGGAAATGTAATTTTCTTATTTTTAAAAAATTTTCAGTCTTCTTTTTCAAAAATATTTTTGAAAGGAAACAAAGATCTAATGCTTCAAGGTAAAGAGGTAAAAATCAAGGAGGTTCTTGAACAAGTTGACAGTATCCCTTACGAAGCATTCGATGATTATTTAGAAGTGGTTTTAGAATTCGGGTATCTGACCTTGTTTGCAGAATGTTTTCCATTAGCTCCAGTATTTATAATTATAGTGAATACTATTGAATACAGGTCAGATATATTCAAACTTACAACACTCTACAAAAGGCCTCACTTCCAAAGAAAAAGAAATATCGGAAGCTGGCATCTCATTATTCAGTTCCTAGCAACTTTGGCTGTTTTTACTAATCTAGCTTTGACTGTATCTCCAACAAGAGATTCTCTTCTTAAAGGATACATAAGCGATGGTTTACAATTCAGCAGAATCTTCATGTTTTTCTTAATGGAACATTTCGTTTTCATTTTAATTATTTTAATCAGAATTTTATACAAATCCCAATGTGATTGGGTGACACTATTCCTTCAGAGAAGAGAAAATGGTTCTAATAAAGGAATTTGGCGAAAATTATTTAGCAAATCTTCAAAGAAATGATTTAATATAAAAACTTTAAATAATAATAAACAATTTTATTTTAATGGAAATATTTAATGGTTTAATCAAATTTTTCACAAAAGAGTACAAGTTTATTTTATTAAAATAGATCAACAGAAAGTTGCAAGTGTAAAAAGATTAAAAAGGATTATTGTGATAATATCTCACAATTACTAGCCATGAGCAAAAAGAATAGATATTTCAACAACACTCAAGCTAGAAATTTATACGAAGTATGTTTTTTATTTCATTCAATTGCAGGGACTCCTAAAAGTAGATTCAAGGATATTAAACATAGCAGATGAGAATAACAAGCAAATACTAAAAGACCTGTCTAGAACCTATCCTAATTGTACTTTATTCAGAGATGAAAAGATTAAAAATAAAATGCAGAATATTTTGAAAGCTTTTTCTAATTATGATAAAGAAATCAGTAATTGAATTGTTAATTTATTTAAAAGGATATGTACAGGGGATGAATTTTATTGTTGGTTTCTTTCTTTATCATTGTGAGGACCATGTAGCTTTTTGGTTATTTGTCTCTTTGATAGAGGAATATGAATTAAGAGAAATTTATTTAGAAGGTATTATTTATCTTAAAAAAAGTAAGGACTACCTGGATTAACAAAACATTCTAAAATTTTACAAAAAATATTGTCTCGCTCCTTCCCTAATATTTCTGACTATTTCTATTCGATGAATGTCAACTTGGAAATCTGCATGGTGGAATGGGTTTTTAGCCTTTTTTCTAGTTTAATCCCCATCGATATACAGTACAATTTCTATTACGGATTTTTTGCAGAAGGCTGGGATTTCTTCTATAAAATGTGTATTTCTGTTATTTTAACCACCTTAAAATACGACAATAAATTTAATGATCCGGAAGATCTTTACATAGCGCTGAAATTAGGAAAGCATAGTGACAACCCTTCACAATATACGAAGATTTGGAAAGAAGTCATAGAATCAGCCTACACAATAGAAATCGATGTTAAATATTTGAAATAAATTAAGTATTTTGACCTAACAAAAATTTATTAAGTTATATTCTATAGCCTTTATTATTTTAATGATTTAGTTTTTAATTAAACTTTTCGCTTAAATAAATTTAAATTTTTTATTAAAATCTGGTTTCTTTTAGGGATTTATGATGTTGGCAGATTTTAATAGATATAAGAGAGAAACGAATGCTGATCAATAAAATATTATTTTTCTTAATTTTCAGAAATGGTCAAAACGAAACGTCCTCTTTCTTAAGTAAATTCAACTTATAATATAGAAAAAACTGGAAATAATTAGTAGGACAATTACAGAATAACAGAGAAACCAGTTGGAAAAACAGGAACATACTATAGAAAAAGTGATATATCACTTAAAAATCTTAAGAGCATTTTGGTGCTTCACACAAGCTCTTCTTACAGGACATAGTATAATCTTCTACTTTTAAATCATATCATATAAAAACTAAGTCAAACTATTTTAATTAAACATATTAAAATAGTTTGACATTTTATTTAATATAAAATAATTTAATTAAATATTTAATTTATTAATAAATAAATAAATGAAATTAGATTCTGACTTCGAGTTAGCACTTTAGGACTCGAAGGAATTACTTTCCTGAAATACTGTAATTATAGAAAAGCTTTCAGTATTTCAGGAAAGTAATTCCTTCGAGTCCTAAAGTTCTAACTCGAAGTCAGAATCT
>Ga0169931_10015512_pt1 | contig 10185 bp, 14 predicted proteins | sample Kivu_15m_20L_FD_129675 | JGI IMG/M metagenome (GOLD analysis project Ga0169931, IMG submission 129675) | Freshwater microbial communities from Lake Kivu, Western Province, Rwanda to study Microbial Dark Matter (Phase II) - Kivu_15m_20L... | ecosystem: Environmental > Aquatic > Freshwater > Lake... | reverse complement strand
CCACTGAGTTACCGGCCCTTAAAATTATTTATTTAAAACTAATTGTTTATAATAATCACAAGGGCACTTGGAATCTTTTTTCTTTTTAATACATTTTTCTTCTTCATTACATAGTTCCATTTCGCCCCACATGGACAACGCAAAAGATCTCCATTGTTCAAGTAATTTTTCAACAGAACTTTTTTCGTCCAAAAGATTCTGTATTCGGCAAGCATCCTGTTCAGCGTAAGCCCTAAGATCTTCTATGGTCTCTTCTGCGTTAGATAGATCTTGTGCTAATCCAGCTGCAGTAGCTTGCCAACTATCGATATTAGACATTATTCTAAACCATATCCATACTGTATGTCAGTACCCCTTTTTCCAGCACTAGCCTTTGAAGCAGCTTCCTTTCGAGACCTAAGCATAGCAAGTTTGTAAATAGAATCTATGCCTTTCTCTGTAATAAAATAATGTTTACCTTCTGAAGTAGTATAAAAAGTTATAAGTTTCATGCTAACTAATCTTGATAAAGCTTTTTCAAAATTATCTCTCTTTTTATATCTCGCTGAATTAATTTCATAAAGTTCACAAGATGTGGGAGTTCCATAAACATCTGTTTTGTTGTACATATACAAAAAATGAAGAATAACATCACTCATGGAACCAGACTCAATAGGAGCTCTTAATACCTTTGTTCTAGTTGCCATCTGCTGTTTCTTTGCCATGCAAATAACCTTTGACTAAGTCTATAACCTTTGTCCATTTAGGATCGTACAAATCAGAAAATGCAGTCAAATCCTTCAAAATCTTTTCTTTCATACCTTTTTGAGAAAGGCTCCACACCATTTCTAAAAACTGTTCGCCATCTGTCTTTAAATGGTGGTCTTTACCAGTCACTGGATTACGAACAGTTACATAGTCAGCATACAAATGTGGAATCATGCAATAATAATTAGAATTTATTGCAGTCTGTATCTTTTGTTCTTCGGTCGTTTTCTCTTCTTTTTTTACAATTTTATTTTTTTTAAGAGGTGGCACTATATACCCTTTTCTTTCTTGATCTGAATTTTGAAATATTTGCTGTGCTCAAAATACATGTCTCTGCATGTTTTTATTTCAAGCACAGCGAGTGCGCCCTGCGGGGATCGAACCCGCGACCAGCGGATTAAAAGTCCGTTACTCTACCAACTGAGCTAAAGGCGCTACATAATCAGTTGTAGATTACTTTGGTTATAGGTGGCGAACCTGTTGAAACAACAACCGCTTTGGTCTCAGAATCTTTGTTCTTTTTAAAAGCAATACGAGTATTGTCAGCAGCGGTCTTTGCCTGTTCTACTGTGCCCAAAGAAATCAACCTAATTTTTGTTTCCAGGGCAATTGCGATTGTATCATTTGTGCTACCGGAAATAGACAAAGTCTTTTTGGATCTTTGTAAAGTGCCTGGTGCAACATGGTTGTTGTCAATGCCGATTTTGCATCCTGCATTGAATGATCTTTGCAGAACCTCATAAACCGCGTCGTAAGATACTCCGGCCTTCTGAGACAAAGATTTGACGGTAAATCCTTTACCGGTTGCAAACAACTGGAATGCATAGGATGCACCACCAAACTTTGGACGATAGCGATAAAGTGCTGCAAGAAACTCTGCGGTACCGGTCAAGTAAGTCTCCATTACTTCCGCGACTACCTTGGTTTCAGTATCGCTATTATCTTGATCCTTTGGCTTTTTGTTCAACTTTTTAGTATCAAAAACATAAACCTCAGAATTTTTTGAAGAAACTGAAGAATCATGTTTGCCAATAAGCTTGACAAATTCTTCAGGAGTTCCTTCAAACTCAATTCCATTAATAATTGCTTTCATTTTATATTTCCTTTCTTGATGGGATAAGGCATTATTTTAACTTGAAATAATCAGTATACTGACCTACGACACCAGACTTTGAAACAGCGGCAATTCTGCATGAATCAATGTTTGATACCGGTATTGCAACATAAAAATAATTCAATCTGTGACCTCTATTACGAATAGATCTTGAAACATTGTTTAATCCAAAATATGAACAATCAAATAGATACGCAGAAAGATGATCTACTTTACCAGTATACTTGAAATCAAGATACAGATAATCTTTTCCGTGTACATCTTTGTATATGCCCAATATTTCGGGAATGGTCAAAACAAACTCAGTGTCTCCTTCAGGAGGAGCCGGAGCAACAACCGTTGTAGTTGTAACAGGGGGTCTGATAGTGGTTACTGGCGGACGTAAAACTGTTGTTGTGGTTGTAGTTGTAGGTGAAGGCATTTGACCGTCACCAAACAAATATCCAAAGTCTATTCTTTTTGTGACGATGGATGTAAAATCATCTTTTGCAGACACCGAACTATCTCTAAAATCTTGTGTTACCTTGTCTACAGACTGTACGCCGTATTTGGATCTGTATATCGCGTAAGCGCCAGTGATGTGTGGTGCCGCCATGGAAGTACCTGAAGCTGTTCTGTAAGAACCGTTCAATTCCGAAGAATATATGTTGTCTCCAGGAGCAGAAAAGTCTGTATCTTCATGAACATTAGAAAACTTAGTTACCTCATCTTTGTTTCTATAGATCGCAGCAACACTGATAGTGTCGGTTATACATGCAGGAGAACTCATTCCGTAAGAATAAGCGTTTCCTGCTGATACAACCGTAGCAATATTTTTTGACTTAAGTTTAGAGATAATACTTGTAAGATTTGGAATATAGCTATTGCAAGATGATTTAAAAACCATCGTTGTACCAAGCGACATATTTACTGCAGCAATGTTGTATTGGGAAGATATGGAATCAACCCATTGCAATGCGGCAATGATATTGCTGTCAAACGTAGATCCGTATCTGTCAAAGATATTTACTGCAATTATCTTTGCTTCCGGAGCAACACCTGTCATTGAGGTATTCGATCCTGCGACAATACCCGCCACATGTGTACCATGCCAATGAACCGGTTTAGCAGCTCCAGAGCCAATCATCTGCGTGGTACCATTTGGGCAAGTGATCGCAAAGCAAGCTTCTAATTCAACTTTCCCTGCAAGAAACGGACTATCCTTATCAACGCCAGAATCAATAATAACTACATAAGATCCTTGACCCTTATAATTTGATTGATGAGCTTTGTTAGCGCCAATGAAAGGAACTGATACAGAAAGATTCATCTTAAACTTAACTGGCCCTAACGCTTGTAATGTATCTGCTCTGACACTGGTTGTATCCGAAAGAACAAACAAAGGCATTAATGCCAGAATAATAAGTGTAATAACAATCTTTCTCATAATATTCCTTTCATAAATATTATGTGTATGAAACATGCTGGCGAGGCAGGGCTCGAACCTGCGACCCAGGGATTAACAGTCCCTTGCTCTGCCAACTGAGCTACTCGCCAATATCTTTACCTTTAGTGGTATTGAATGCTCTACGATAAACGGAAGAACGACGGATCTTTATGTTTGCTGGACCAAAACCAGCTAAAGATCTGTCGTATTCGTTCTCGCCAGCCCAAAAACCATATTCTCTGTTTGAACGGGCGTAATTTCTGCACTGTTCAAAAACATCGCAAGTATTGCATATTTTACGAGCTTTTTCCTCGCGCTTATGAGTGGCTTGTGGACGCTCAGATACATGCCCATAAAACAGGTGCGTCATGCCTTTGCATGCTGCATGTTCTATCCAAGAATAATCCTCATCAAACATTTGTGGCATAATACCTCTTTCATTAATATGTGCCCAAGACGGGAATTGAACCCGTACGACTATCTCTAGTCGAGGGGGTTTAAGCCCCTTGCGTCTGCCTGTTCCGCCACCTGGGCGTAAAACTATTTGATCAACTCACTTGGGTCGTAAAGTTGTTCAGACGAGATCGAAGGATTCGTCAAAACATCATACATGGATTGGTACCAAGTAATCAGATATTCCAATTCCTCAAACCGCTCATTGTCTATAAGCCCAATAGGTTTTAATTCCTTAACGGACTCCAGAAAAATTATAGTGTTCTTGATATTCTTATAATCTTCTGCTTCTGAACCAATCATAATGTTTAGTGACATATATATCCTTTCTGTATAACCTTATTTATTGCCCAAACTTTTTATTTCTCTGTCGACATAACAGGAAACGCAAAGTTTAAGATCAAACTTTTTCTTATAACTTACTTGAGTAGAATAAACGTTACAATCATAACATTTTAACTTAGGAGGTGGTAAATACTTGGATTTCATATTATCATCTTTTGGTCGTAGTATCTTGATATCTGTTCAACAAGCTCGTATGGAACAGAATAATCGACTTCATAATTTTGTTGGTCAAGAGCACTTGCTGAACCAAATACAAGAACATCACCAGATATCACATTAGTAGAAAGAAATCCAAGCATTGCCAAAGTACATGATCTATACAAACACGTTGCAACAAAATTCACGTTATTATGATGTACTGCAAAATCGGTAACAACATACATATGATAATATGGATGCAAAGGTATCAACAAAAGCGAAGAAACCTGCTGTTTGAATACCTCTGACTTGATGTCTTTGGGAGTATCAAAACATATTTTTGGTTCTTTTGAACCAATTGGTATATACAAAGACTTTATTCTTCGTTCAGAATCTTTTTTTAGAGACGGAAAATTTTCTGGAGTAATGTTAAAATGGTTTACTAAATACTTTGAAACATACATAGTGATAACCATTATATCATATTTAATTCCATTTCTTATTTGAAGCTATTTTCTTTTCAAGCCATTTTGGTTTGGGATTGGCTTCATAATATTTAGATATAATGTTGCTAGCAGTACCTTTAGTCATATCAGCAGTAAGTGGTACTCCAATACGCTTTAATAGATTCTTTTGTTTGTCGGTAGGAGAATCAACTCGCCACGCAGCAGAATTATCAATAAGATTGAGATTCTGTGATTTATTATTGATAACCCATTTATCACTGCGGGCAAATGCTTCTCTAATATCTGAAGGGTAACCAAGAACTGTTTCTTTAGGAGCGAGATTAAAACCAATTCGCTCCATATGCGTAACTGTCCATCTACCTAAAGTATCTTGGTATATCTTCAGTGACTCATTATTGCCAATACCTAAACGATATTCATTTTCAGCCGTTTCAGCCCATACGAATGTTGAATACTGAAGAATGAATTGATTTGGAGGAGGTGGCATGAAGAGATCAATTCTCTTATATGCCAGGTCAATATCTTCAGGTGCAAGCACTCTTACGGCCTCACCTGGACAATAAGCTTCAAGCTCTCTATACTTGTTTGCTACATCAACTAAATCATGACCTTGCAAATCAAAATCAGCTGGCATGCCCAATAGGGTAGGCAAACCCAAAGGCTTTTTACCTTTAGTGGCATCAGCTATATCTATGATTATACAATTTTCTTTATTCTCAAACAGTCTTGTACCACGACCTACAATTTGAGTATAAAGCAAAGGAGACCTAGTTGGTCTAGCAAGAATGATGGCTTCTACTGATGGTTCATCAAATCCCTCTGTTAATACTCCAACGTTAACAACTACTTGTACTTTTCCATCACGGAAATCAGCAAAGATAGATTGTCTTTCTTCGTCAGGAGTATCTCCGAGAACTATTCGTACAGAGGTCCCTGCTTTCGCAAAGGATGCGGCCAAGTCTTTTGCGTGTTGGATTCCGGCTGCGAATACCAAGGCTTTTTTATCTTTTGCAATTTCCAGATAAGACCTAACAACAAGAGCATTACGGTAAGGAGTATTGATAGTATCTTCCAATTGAGACGCGACAAAATCGCCATGAGAAGTCTCCACTTCTGAAATGTCAGTATCTGTTTTAACTCTGTAGCCTAATAATCTACAGAGATATCCTTCCTGAATAAGATCTAAGATATTTTTATAATAAACTATTTCGTCAAAGACATCATTGAGTCTTACAGAATCACTACGCTGTGGCGTAGCAGTTACACCTAACAAAAGATTAGGCGTAAAATAATCAAGTATTCTTCTGTAAGTTGTGGCTGCAGCGTGATGCGCTTCATCAACGATAATAGTTTTAAAGTAATGTTTAGGATACCTATTTATTCTGTCAGAGTCAGATCTACCAAGAGTCTGAACTGAAGCAACCACTACATCGCAAAGCTCTGCGGTCTGCTCAGCTTTTTCTGTTTGAACATCCAAATCTGGATTAGACCACAGAATCTTTTCTTTAGCTTGAGCTAATAGCTCACCACGATGAGCAAGTACAAGCATGGGCAGTGCATGTTTGATTACATGAGGTAAATGACTGAATACAACAGTTTTACCCGCACCAGTAGGAAGAACAACAAGCTGCCTAAGAATATTTTTATTAATATTCTCTACGATTGCATCAAGTGCTTCCTGTTGATATGGTCTAAGCTGTATAGTCACAACTCTCCTAACTATATGACTCTTGATATTCGTACGAAACGGATTCGGTCATCATGTCTTCCAATTGTTCGTCAGAAACAGTGTCAATTTTGACATAATAAACCACCGTTTTGTCTTTTAATGTTAAATATTCTTTTTGTGTTTCGATATTTTGTTTGTTTTTCTGCATATTTTTATTTACTTTTACTGTAATCAATATAAGTTATATTCATATTTTTAAATGATCTAAATTGATACTGCATTGATGTATAATACGACAATAAATCAGTCAGACTGAACGGAGGTTTATCAAGATGTGTATAAGCATAAAGCAATTCTATCATCTCTTGAGTAACTCCGTCGTGATCTTTTAGGTCTATCTCCTTTGAACTTTGTTGGGAAACATCCCAAACTACCTCTTTACCGTTCAGAGTATAAGGAAGAAAGACCACGCCGGCTGATTTGTCACCGACAAAATAACAATGTAAACAATTTTGAACATCTTTAGAATCTTTAGATCTATACGTAGAATCAAGCACAAGCACACATGCTTCTGCATTCAAAGCACTGTAAGAATACATCATCTCTGCGATACAAGTTTTGAAATCTGTTTCATCTACATAAGGTCTAGCCACAATACCAAAAATCTTGTCTCCAAAGAAATTGAAGAATACCAATCTAGGACGATAAGTAGCATTGCTAGTTAGCTTAACGTGGTCACTAAAAGAACTAGTGATATTTTTTATTTCTTCTTCCGGACTATTTACATAGTTCTGTAAAGAAGGATACTTAATCGTCATAATATTTTCTACAATCCTTTGGTTATACTATTGAATACAACATAATCCTTGAGCATGTCAAAAAACGCATAAGTAATATAAACATACAAAGCTGTCCACAATGCAGCAGTAATTACTGCACCAGAAGACAACAATACCAAAAACGTCAGTGCATAGGCGATGCTTTCTACTATCCATGTAGCAACAAGAACGCCTGTTTTTGACTCTGTTCTCTTTATATAATTTATGGTCTTTTTGGTGTATTTACCAATCTTATAAACTATCCCCTTGCGTGATTCAGGATGATAGTCAATAATGGTTGGCTCAATTCTAGGTGAAGAAATTAAAGTCCGAAAAACGTCCAACATTTTGTCAACGTCGGATGTTTTGGTATATACTGTAGTCGTCACTTTGTGACTCCTTTGTGGTTGGTAAGGTCGGAGTGGGTGGTATGAGTCCACTCATTCCGATCTTTTTATTTGAAATGGTTCATTTTTCGTACGTGTTACAATCAAAGGTGTTGATTCATTTCTACCTAATGATACATGTTTCGATGTGTGATTCATTTCCAGCGTGTGTTACAAATCTCGCACATTGATTCATTCACTAGCCCTGTTACAAATTGCATTCGATGATTCATTCGCGCATCACGTTAAAAATCGTTGTTGGTGATTCATTCGCCATACATGTTACTAATAAATGTTTGTGATTCATTCATTGGGGTTGCTACAAATCCGGAACTATGATTCATTTGCACGTCATGTTACAACTTATGTTCAGTGATTCATTCGATTCCATTGTCACAAATAGTTTGGGCTGATTCATTCTCTTCCAATGATACAAATCGCGGCGGGTAATTCACTCCGGTGAATGGCACTCTTTTCAGGCTACGGTTAAAAATATTATTCAGATAACGGGTACTGAATCTTAATCTGCTGATACCGCTGGGTTTCAATATTGGATACGTTCCAAAGATTGATAGCCCAACGTTGTGGGTCTACGTTTTCAACCCAATGAACATTTTTGCTATTGAAGGAAAATACCTCTCCTCCAACAAGATCGATCTTTTCGACCTGTTCTTTTTCTCCCATGCACCAAGTAACTCTACCTAAATTGATACTTACTGCATGGGCACATAATGCGGATGCGTCTCTGTGTGGGCCTATCTGACCACCCTTTGACACCAGACCAAAATCAGGACTAAACCTATAAGGTCGACATATCGACTGTATATAGGTCCATATTCTTTGGTTTCTATGTCCAGGTAACCATGGCCTAGATGCAGCAAGAGGTGCTTCGTACTGAAGCCACAATCTTCTGCGTCCGGGCGCATATCTGGATACGTCAGTAACCAATAGTGGACCAAGATGTTCGTCGAAATAACTTACGATTGTACTCACTACATCAGAATGTATTTTCGTTAACATTTGTGTCATATTATCCTCCGGTATTTTGGATCAAAATAAAAGAGTTTTCTATTTGTCCAAAATGATGTATCCGGAAGAAACACCGTCCACTGCTTGATGATAATTTGGCACTTCGATCATATGAGAATGACCACCATGCTGGATGACATAAGGTCGGGGTGCACGTACGGGAGTACCCTGAAGGCTAGTGTGGTAATCTTCGTACCACACCGTATGGAAATGAGACAGAAAGATCTTGGCAGCAAAACGACGTGCCTGACCATCTATCTGACCGTCAGGTAGATAACCTTCCTGCAGTTTGCGACGGGTAGGATTGTTTTTCTTCCATTGTTTCTGCTCCAAGATTGACTTGGCTCTTTCGGAATAAGTTCCAGCTTCGTTCAACTGTACACGACGCGCCTTGTCCTGCAAATACAGTTTGCCATAAAAGCACTGGTCGCGACCAGAGAACTTCATAAAGCTCTGTCCAATTTTCCAAACGAGAGTCTTGAGATCTGCGTTATAAGGACGCTTTTCGCCTTTTTCCCAAACTACAGTGGGGTCCATTCCGGCAAAACGCCAAATGCTACCAGCAGTATGGGCCTTGGAAATATCAATGTTGGACAACAATCCAGCCGTGATTACCGGACCTATTCCGTACTGGGAAAGTGCCCATCGTCCAGCCAAATACTTGCCACTGAAGTGCTTGAATGGATCGATTAACGACTGCTCCATGTACTTCATGTTGAGGGCCATGTGTTCGTTCATCTGATTCGGCTTTTCGCGTTTGGCCAATTCTCTAGACTGGGCTGCAATCGCAATGCGTGCATCCTGCAAACGATAATAGGCCTTGACCAATTCCCGAACAGTGTGAGGATCTTCGGGATAGGTCATCTTACGAATATCCTTTACGAAATTTTTCCACAAAGGAACGTTGATCTCCGAATCAGAACCAATTTCATCATGTTGCATTTGAATTTCTGTATCTTTATTCATATAATATATTCACCTTTCATATGTTGTTGTTATTAATATCTTGATACGCTGGAAGTTCTGGCGAACTTAATCGTGGGTGTGAACACAACTTCCGTGTCTTTACGATGTGCTTCTTGAAAAGACATCGGGTCGTGATAGATGTTCTTATCGTATTGCCATTTGTCGCTCTTGAACGTGTTTACATCCACATCGCCATCTGTTTTCGGGGTGAAAAAGACGGTACTTGCAATACCGTAGAACTGTAATGCAGATTCCAGGTAAGGATAAACAAATCGATTCATTACGATCTGATCCGTGATCTTACCTGCAGATGTGGGAACGCTCAAAGAAACAGAATACATGGACAACACGAAATCATGTCTGTCTTCTATACGCTGAAAAGAATTAATGATATTAACAATGTCAGTGTACATCGACTCCCATGATCCTCTGACTATGCTGCCAGTTGATTGTGTAGTTTCAGAAACGTTGACCTGATAGATTTTACTACGAAAGTCCTTCACTGTGGCAAGTGCCTGAAAATAAAGGCGTTGGGCAAGATCGTGTACGATCTGCGGTGGCTTAGCGTTGATTTGCGCCCAATTGCGTATTTTCTGGCAATACTCCGAATACTTTTGTGAACAAATT
>Ga0169931_10015511_pt1 | contig 10186 bp, 4 predicted proteins | sample Kivu_15m_20L_FD_129675 | JGI IMG/M metagenome (GOLD analysis project Ga0169931, IMG submission 129675) | Freshwater microbial communities from Lake Kivu, Western Province, Rwanda to study Microbial Dark Matter (Phase II) - Kivu_15m_20L... | ecosystem: Environmental > Aquatic > Freshwater > Lake ... | reverse complement strand
CCAATCATCATCTCATGCGTCCATTCATGATGAATGTGGTGAGCGATTCGAATCACTGGATGTTTTTGATGAGTAACGGTGGCATGACTGCCGGAAGAAAAAATGCCGAATACGCTTTGTTTCCTTATTACACCGATGATAAATTGGCCGAATTTGCCGATTTAACCGGCAGTAAAACCATCTTTCAGATTTCAGACGGCCTTAAAACACAGGTTTGGGAACCTTTTTCGGAACGATTTACCGGAAAATATGCTATTAGTCGCAATTTGTATAAAAACCTCAGCGGCAACAAAGTCATATTTGAAGAAATCAATAATGATCTGGGATTGAGTTTCAGTTACGAGTGGAACTCAAGTAATTTATATGGTTTTGTAAAAAAATCAAAACTCAGGAACCTTTCCGATAATGAATACCGCATCAAGGTTCTGGATGGAATTCAAAATATCATGCCGCATGGCGTTGGCAGTGCTTTGCAAAACAGCACCAGTAACCTGGTGGATGCCTACAAGCGCAATGAATTGCATCAAGCAAGCGGAATGGGTATTTTTTCACTCAGTGCTCATATAGTTGACAAAGCAGAACCCAGCGAATCACTTAAGGCAAACGTAGCCTGGTATGTGGGTATTCAACCTGAATTATTTTTACTTTCCTCGCTGCAACTGAATAAGTTCCGGTTTCTTGAAAATATTCAAAATGAGAGTGATGTAAAAGGTGAAAAAGGAGCCTATTTTATTCAGGCTTCCATGGTATTAAAAGCAGGAGGAACCAGTAATTGGCAACTAGTTGCCAATGTTAATCAGGATGCAGCTGATATTCAAAGGTTGATTGAATTTATTCAAAAATCGGAACGTGTCGTTGAAGAATTACAAAAAGACATTGATAAAGGCACTTTTCTTTTAAATAAAACAATTGCCGAAGCTGATGGCATTCAATACACAGCCGATGCTTTAAAAGATGCACGCCATTTTTCAAATGTGCTTTTTAATGTGCTTCGCGGAGGAATTTTTGACAATCAATATCAGATCGAAAAAACCGATTTAATTAGGTATTTCCGAAAAGCAAATCATAAGCTCATTTTAAAACACGAAAGCTTTTTTAATCAATTAAATGAAGTATTCAGTAAGCACGAACTGGATTTAAAACTGGCCGCAGAAAACGATGCCGACCTGACAAGATTGGCTAAAGAGTATCTTCCTTTAAGATTTAGTCGCCGGCACGGCGATCCCAGCCGCCCCTGGAATAAATTCACTATAAATACCCATAACGAAAACGACGGTTCCAAAATACTGGATTACGAAGGCAACTGGCGTGATATTTTCCAAAACTGGGAAGCTCTGGCGTATTCTTATCCCGATTTTATCGAAGGGATGATTCTTAAATTTTTGAATGCCTCCACGTTTGATGGTTACAACCCATACCGAATTAATAAGGATGGATTCGACTGGGAAACAATTGAACCTGATAATCCCTGGTCCTATATTGGTTACTGGGGCGATCATCAGGTAATTTATTTATTGAAATTCCTTGAATTTGCGCAACAAACAAATAAAACATTATTGCCCTCGCTTTTCGATAAGGATTTATTTGTTTATGCGAATGTTCCTTATAAAATTAAGCCCTACAGCGACTTAATTCTGGATTCAAAAAACACCATTGAATTTGACGAGCATCAGGATTTGGAAATTCGTCGCAAAGTGCAGGAATACGGGTCAGACGCATCGTTGTTAGGGAGTAAAAAAGATGAAATATACCAGGTAAATTTCATTGAAAAAATTCTTGCAGTTGTACTAGCAAAAACCAGCAATTTTATTCCCGAAGGTGGTATTTGGATGAATACCCAAAGACCCGAATGGAACGATGCCAACAATGCCCTTGTAGGCAATGGAATTTCCATGGTAACGCTTTGCTATTTATACAGATTCCTGCATTTTTTCGGACAAATTATTGAAGGGCGTGAATCTAATCAGGTGCTTGTTTCAAATGAATTGTTTCAATTATTTAATCGCATTTCTGAAGCCCTTGAATCGCAGCAGGAGCTTCTTGAAACAGGATTTACAAACAAGCAGCGTAAGCAAGTCAGCGATGCATTGGGAATAGCAGGAAGCAAATATCGAGAATTGATTTATAAGCAAGGTTTTAGTGGAAATAAATCAATTCTTGAGCTTAATAAAATTCAGAAATTTATTCAAACTGCAAATCGCTATTTTGAGCAAAGTATCCGCGTAAATAAAAGAAAGGACAAGCTTTACAACGCATATAACTTACTGAGCATCCGTGAAGATTCGTTTGAAATAAGCTATTTAAGTGAAATGCTTGAAGGTCAGGTAGCCGCTATTAGTTCGGGCTTGCTAAGCCCAGATGAGGTGGTTTCGTTATTGGACGAAATTAGAAAAAGTCCACTTTACAGGGCCGATCAAAATAGCTATCTACTTTATCCAAACAAGAGTTTGCCGGGTTTTCTGGAGAAAAATATCATTCAGGCAACTGAAATTGAAAAATCGGAATTACTAAAAAAATTAATTCAGGAAAATAACAGAAATATTGTTGTTGAAGATGTTGCCGGCATTTTTCATTTCAATGGGAACTTTCACAACGCTGAAGATCTAAAAAAAGCTCTTGCAGATTTGGAATCCGGATCACATGCAAATTTGGTTAAGCAGGAAAGAACGCTGATTCTCGAAATTTTTGAAAACACTTTCAATCATAAATCATTTACCGGCCGTTCAGGGACTTTCTTTGCTTACGAAGGACTCGGTTCCATTTACTGGCACATGGTTTCCAAACTGTATCTGGCCGTCCAGGAAGTTTGCGTAAAGGCAAGCATGGAGAACACTTCGGCAGGAACCTTAGAAAACCTATTCCGGAATTTCCGTCTCATTGGCGATGGCATTGGAGTGCATAAATCGCCACAGGTTTACGGTGCATTTCCAACCGATGCCTATTCGCATACACCGCTGCACCGGGGTGCGCAGCAACCCGGAATGACCGGACAGGTAAAAGAAGATATCCTGGTGCGAATGGCTGAACTTGGCCTTAGGATTGAAAATGGAAGCATTCGTTTCGATCCGGTTTTACTGCAAAAGACTGACTTTATTGAGGAAACAACTCCTGTTGATTTTATAGGCATTCAGCAAAATCCAACGACACTAAAGCTTCAGAAAGGTATGCTGGCATTTTCACTTTGCCAGGTGCCTATTTGCTACCATTTGGCCGATAAACAAAATATTGAAGTGCATTTCCGCAATGGAAAAAGTGAAACAATAGACGGACTTAATTTACCGGAATCCTATAGCCGCAGCTTGTTCGAGCGAAGAAATGAAATTGAGAAAATTGAAGTCCAGTTTTCCCAAAACGATTTAAAGGGATGAGTAAGGTCCTTAGAAATAGTGTTATCAAGCGCCTTCGGCAACTTGGATTAGGAACATGCCTCACGGCATTGACTTTTTCACAGGCTTGTCAATCTATTTCAACAGAAAAAAAGAATAAAGACATGACCGCAAAGGAAATACTTGGAAACCCTAACTATCAGGCCATCAGCTTTGGTGGGTACCGAACCACAACCAGAGAAGTCCAACCTACGGTTGAGGAATTAAAGGAAGATTTAAAAATCCTTTCGGCCATGGGCATCAGGCTGTTGAGGACATACAATGTATATTATGACGAAGCGAAGCATTTGCTGCAGGCCATTACCGAATTAAAGCAAGAAAATGCCGAATTTGAAATGTATTTAATGCTTGGTGCCTGGATTGATTGTAAAAATGCCCGTAAATCACATCCTCATCATCACGAAGAAAGCGAAGAAAACCAAGAGGAAATAGCTCGTGCCGTTGAACTTACCAAACAATATCCCGATATTATTAAAATCATTGCCGTAGGCAACGAAGCCATGGTCAAGTGGGCTACCTCGTATTACGTGGAGCCTCAAATTATTTTGAATTGGGTGAATCACCTTCAGGAATTAAAGAAGCAAGGAGAATTACCTAAAGATTTATGGATTACCAGCTCCGATAATTTTGCTTCTTGGGGCGGCGGTGGCACCGAATACCACGTCCCCGCTTTAAATGAATTGATTCGTGCAGTTGATTTTTTATCGGTTCATACCTACCCCATGCACGATACACATTATAATCCGGCCTTTTGGGGACTAAGAGAAAATGAGCTAGCATTAAGCAAAAAAGAAAAAATCGAGGTCGCCATGCTTCGTGCACGCGATTATTCAAAAAATCAGTACGAACAGGTGGTTGCGTACATGAAATCCATTGGAGTGGATAAACCCGTTCACATTGGAGAAACAGGTTGGGCAAGCCTTTCGAATGATTTTTACGGCAATGATGGTTCCCGGGCAACCGATGAATACAAATCATCGCGGTATTACCAGCTAACCAGGGAATGGACAGATAAAGCGGGTGTTACTTGTTTTTATTTTGAGGCTTTTGATGAGCCCTGGAAAGACGCAGGAAATGAGCTGGGTTCTGAGAATCATTTTGGCTTGATCAATATTCATTCTCAGGCAAAGCAAATGCTTTGGGATGCCGTTGACAAAGGTGTTTTTAAAGGTTTAACCCGAGGCGGAATGCCAATTACAAAAACATTTAACGGACAACTTGATAGTTTGATGGAGCGCGTCCTTGCTCCGCCATCGGAGCAAGAAATAATGGTTAAGCACTAAAAATGAATGAACAAGAGTATTCTACATATCATTCTTTTAATTGTAAGCTTATTCAGCATGGCTTTGATGAGTAGTTGTCAGCAATCGCAGGCCCTTCAGGTGCAGGTTTTTGAAACATCCGCTTCGGGAAATCAATTGAAAGCAATTGAGTTGCTGAATCATGCATTGGATACTCAGCCAATCGTTATTCAACCTGAAGTACAATTTCAAAGCATCGAAGGTTTTGGTGGAGCTTTTACCGAAGCAACAGCCCATCTGCTCATGCAAATGAGCGAGGAAAAACGCAAACTGATTCTTGAAGCCTATTTCAGCGAACAGGGTTCTAATTATTCGCTTACAAGAACCCATATCAATTCCTGCGATTTCTCGCTGAGAAACTATGCCTATGCCATGGTTGACAAGGATACCAATTTGGAGCATTTTAGTATTGAGGAAGATTTAACCGATCTCATTCCGATTGTTAAAGAAGCTCTTGAAATTTCTAAAGAGGACTTCAAAATTCTTTCATCGCCCTGGACAGCACCTCCCTGGATGAAGGACAACAAAGATTGGAAAGGCGGAAAACTCCTTCCGGAGTATTACAAAACCTGGGCTTTGTATTTTATTAAATACATTGAAGCCTACCAAAATCAGGGAATTCCAATTTGGGGAATCACCGTTGAGAATGAGCCGCTTGGCAACGACAACAACTGGGAAAGCATGATTTTTTCACCGGAGGAGATGAATGATTTTGTAAAAAGCTATTTAGGTCCTAAACTAAAATCTACCGGACTGAAAACCAAACTTTTGGGCTACGATCAGAATCGCGATGAAGAGTTAAAACAATGGGCAGATGCTATGTATAACGATGCTGATGCTCGTGCTTATTACGACGGAATTGCAGTGCATTGGTACGCCAGCACTTATGATTATTTTCCTGAAGCTTTGCAATATGTTAACAGCAAAGCGCCCGAAAAGCTTATTATACAAACCGAAGCCTGCATTGATGCTGAAATGCCACGCTGGAAAGACGACAACTGGTATTGGAACAAAGGCGCTCGCGATTGGGGCTGGACCTGGGCTCCTGAAAACAAAAAACATTTGCATCCAGAGTATGTACCGGTTTTCCGCTACGCAGGTGATATTATTGGTTGCCTTAACAATCAGGTAAACGGGTGGATCGACTGGAACATGGTTCTTGACAAACAAGGCGGTCCAAACTGGGCTAAAAACTGGTGTGTTGCTCCGGTAATTGTTGATACTGCAAGCGATGAAGTTTACATCACGCCTTTGTATTACATCATGACACATTTCAGCAAGTTCATCCGGCCGGGGGCCGTGAGAATTGGCTTTGAAAACCCATACCCGGAAATACAATTTACAGCTGTAAAAAATCAGAATGGAAGTATTGTAGCAGTGGTATTTAACCCCTCCGATTTAAAAAAGGAATTATCGATAGCATTGAACAAAGAAACCGTTGCATTGGCTATCGGGCCAAAGGCCATACAAACCATCGTATTTAAAGAGCAATAAATCAGAACGCATGAATAACACTTCAGAAGGAACAATAAATCATCGCTCAAAAATATCCATCGTTCAAAAAGCGGCATTTGGGGCAGGCCATCTGGTCAACAACTTGCTGCCCGGCGCTTTGGGGGTATTTTCATTTTTCCTGCTTACGGCATTCGGAATCGATCCGGCCATGGCAGGATTATTGGCAGCGATACCGAGATTTTTTGATGCGCTTTCTGACCCAATCATGGGTTTTATTTCAGACAATACAAATTCGCGCTGGGGGCGCCGAAGACCCTATATATTCACAGGTGCCATTTTGTGTGGGATTTTATTCGCCGTTCAGTGGCAAATGAATGTCGAAAATGGAGCTTCTTATAATTTCTGGTACTTTCTGATTTTTTCAATCCTATTTATTTTCGCGAATACCATTTATTCAACGCCACTCATTGGCTTGGGTTATGAAATGACCAGCGACTACAAAGAAAGAACCCGTTTGATGGGCTTTTCGCAAGTAATTGGGCAAATTGCCTGGATGATTGTTCCTTGGTTTTGGGTTTTAATTGCAAACGAAAATATTTACGCTACGCAGGCTGAAGGAGTACGAGAATTATCTATGATTGTAGGCATTTCCTGCGCCATTTTGGGCTTGTTGCCTGCATTTTTCTGCCTGGGCATTGACTCTTCGCAGATTGAAAACAGGGCAGAAATTTCATTTAAAACCATTTCCGAAAATGTTGGCAAGCTATTGCGCGACATGAAAAACATGACGAAAAACACGCCTTTTATGCGATTGTGCGGGGCTACTTTTTTGGTCTTTAACGGTTTTCAAATGGTAGCCTCTTTCAGCTTCTTTATCATTGTTTTCTACATGTTTAAAGGCAGTTATGCCGATGCTGGAACCCTGCCTGCCTGGTTTGCAACAATAAGCGCCGTTGCTACAGCATTTTTAATCATACCGGTGGTCACTTTTCTAGCGAACAAGTTCGGAAAGAAAAAAGCCTTTGTTATTTCCACAGCCTTGTCAGTAGTAGGTTATCTGCTCAAATGGTGGGGCTTCAACCCGGAACATCCGATGATGGTGTTTATTCCGGTGCCCTTCATGGCTTTTGGCTTGGGCGGCTTGTTTACCTTGATGATGTCAATGACTGCCGATGTATGCGATTTGGACGAATTGAAGAATGGAATGCCCAGACGGGAAGGGACTTTTGGCGCCGTTTACTGGTGGATGATTAAACTAGGTCAAGCTCTGGCACTTGCTTTAGGTGGCCTGGTTTTGAAAGTTGTAGGCTTTGAACCCAATGAAGCCGTGCAAACAGCAAGCACCATGCACTACCTGCGTCTTGCAGATATTGTTATTCCATCTTTCACGTCTTTACTGGCCATTTGGATTATGTGGAATTACGATTTATCTGAAGAAAAAGCGAAAGAAATTAAAGCCATTTTGGTTGAACGCCGTGGCGAATTATAAACTTCTAAAACTGAAAAAAGATGTCATTCAGACCTGAATTACTAAATCAAAATACATCCCATTTAAGTCGGGAAAATTTCATTGATGAAAAATCTGAAAACGAAGTTTTGGATATTTTTCTTGAAATACTGCACAGCGGTGTCCATGGCTTTTGCATCAGTCCTTACGAAGACGGACAAAAACCGGGAGACATTCTTACAGAAGAGCAAATCCGCCGCAGGCTGACTATTCTTCAGAAACATTCAACCTGGGTCCGGTCTTTTTCGTGCACCGAAGGCAATGAATTAATTCCCAAAATAGCCCGTGAAATGGGCATGAAAACCCTTGTAGGTGCCTGGCTGGGAAGCGACAAAGAAAAAAATCAAGTAGAAATTGACAAACTGATTGAATTAGCGAACGAAGGTTATGTTGATATTGCCGCTGTAGGGAATGAAGTGCTTTACCGAAAGGACCTGAATGAAGAAGAACTTCTGCATTATTTATTGGAAGTCAAAAATGCGGTTTCTTCTGTTCCGGTTGGGTACATCGATGCTTATTACGAGTTTGAGCAACGACCCGAAATTTCAGCGGTATGCGATATCATTTTATGTAATTGTTATCCCTTCTGGGAAGGGACAAGCTTTCCCCAATCATTGTCGCACATGAAAAGCATGTATCATCGCGCTAAAGAAGCCGGAAGAGGTAAAAAAGTAATTATTACCGAAACAGGCTGGCCAAGCCAGGGACAAGCCATTAAAAATGCTCAACCTTCCATTATTTCGTCTCTGAAATATTTTATCAATACCCAGTTATGGGCCCATGATGAAAATATTGAGGTATTTTATTTCTCATCATTTGATGAATCCTGGAAAGTAGGTGATGAAGGCGATGTGGGCGCTCACTGGGGCATTTGGGACAGCTCTGAACAACTCAAATTCGTGAATCAAACCATTTAATAATCAAACAAACATTTTTACATACATTTTAATTCGAATTCACATTTTAATAAAAACCACAATAATCATGAGAACAACTCTATTTTTATCGCTAATGCTTGGTGCTTCAACGCTAAGCTATGCGCAAAACCAACCCGTTGATTTTGAATCAGGGGGCAATGGTGCCAACTGGACCTGGACCGTTTTTGAAAACGACGACAACCCGGCCGTTGAAATTATAGCCAATCCGGATCCATCGGGTGCTAATACGTCTGAAACTGTAGCTCAGTTTACAGCACGTCAGACCGGACAACCTTTTGCCGGATGTGAAACAAACAGCGGAGCTGATTTAGGTCCATTCGTTCTTTCAGAATCTAATTCAACCATTAAAATAATGGTATGGAAATCAGTAATCAGCGATGTTGGAATTAAATTAGCTTCTCCAACTGGCTGGTCACAGGGAGAAATTAAGGTTCCAAACACGCTGGTAAATCAGTGGGAAGAAATCACCTTTAATTTCTCTGCTTTTGTAAATCCTCCAATGTCAGAAGGGCAATTAAGTCAAATTATCGTTTTTCCTGATTTTGATTTGGCCGGACGTACACAGGACAATGTAGTTTATTTCGATAATATTACATTTAATGCTGCATCTGCTCCATTAACACCGGCCGGTCCTGCTCCAACTCCAACTGAAGAAGCAGCAAATGTTATTTCTCTTTTCAGCGGTGCTTACACAAATGTACCGGTAGATACCTGGCGGACAGATTGGTCTGCCGCTATTTTAACCGATATTGACATTCAGGGTGATGCAACAAAAAGATATGCAAACCTTGATTTTGTAGGCATCGAAACTGTTTCGAATCAAATTGATGCATCTGAAATGACACATATTCATGTGGATGTTTGGTCAGCTGACTTTACGTTTTTCGGAATCAAATTAGTTGACTTTGGCGCTGATGGTGCATTCGGTGGTGGCGACGATGTAGAACATCAGATCAACTTTACGACTCCTGCGCAAGGAGAATGGCTTAGTCTGGATATTCCGCTAAGCGATTTTGTTGGATTAACAACACGTGAAAATATTGCACAATATATTTTAGTTGGTCAGCCAAGTGGAAATTGTACGATTTTCATAGATAATATGTACTTCTTCAACGGAGTAGTGGCGCCAACTGGTCCTGAAACGCCGGCTCCTACTCCAATCCAACTTGCGCAAAACGTAATTTCGTTATTCAGCGAAGCATACACAAATGTACCTGTTGATACATGGAGAACAGACTGGTCTTCAGCTACGCTGGAAGATATCACGATTCAGGGCAATGCAACAAAAAAATATTCTGCCCTTGATTTTGTAGGAATTGAAACCGTATCAAATCAAATCAATGCAAGCACCATGTCATTCTTTCACATAGATGTTTGGTCAGCCAATTATACTCAACTGGGTATTAAATTAGTAGATTTTGGTGCTGATGGAGCTTTTGCCGGCGGAGATGATACAGAACATCAGATTAACATCCCAAATCCTGCACAAAATGAATGGGTGAGCCTAGATCTTGCTCTTGAAGATTTTATCGGCTTAACCAACAGATCAAACATTGCTCAAATAATTCTGGTTGGTCAACCTACCGGAACTACAACCAT
>Ga0169931_10015510_pt1 | contig 10186 bp, 18 predicted proteins | sample Kivu_15m_20L_FD_129675 | JGI IMG/M metagenome (GOLD analysis project Ga0169931, IMG submission 129675) | Freshwater microbial communities from Lake Kivu, Western Province, Rwanda to study Microbial Dark Matter (Phase II) - Kivu_15m_20L... | ecosystem: Environmental > Aquatic > Freshwater > Lake... | reverse complement strand
GCCTTCTAGGGAAATCTGGAAATCTCCATATCGGCCCGCAGAAAAGGATGTATTTTGGGTTTTGATTGACGGCCGTGTTGGCTACTTGACCTTAAGTGCGTTCTATATGCTCGCTGATCCGCAAATGATTTATGAGAGGTCGAATCCGAGAAAGCCCATGGTGGAGGACGACAAGTAAATGGTTAACACCTTGACAATTTTCTGCTAAGGTGGTAATAGGTGGTGGCCGGGGACCTAGAGGATTACTCAAAAATCCGGCCTAGACATTGCTGAATAACCCTGAGTTGACAGCTTAACTTAACACAAAATCGAGGATATCGCATGGACAAGAAAGAGCTTCGTAACCTGATCTGCTCCCTCACCCCGAGCACGACCCTTCACATCACCTTCACTGGTTCAAAGTCGCACCTCACGAGCGACTATACGGTGCTCAAGATCCGCACCGGGAAGGGGCGAGGTGGCTCCAAGATCATGGATCTCGTGGATGCTTTCAAGAACACCATTGCTACTGGCACGAGCGACAGCGAGGCAATCCTGAACGTGACCGTGGGCGGAACCATGCATGGCCACGCCAATGCCAATGTGGCCCCGAACACCTATCCGAAGAATCGCCAGACCGCCGAGCAACTCAAGAATCAGTTTGCAAGACTGATGGACGCCGAGGGTGACATGACGGTTCGCATTCAGAGCCAGAACCCCGAGATCGCCGGTACCTGGACGGTCAATCAGGCACGCAAGGTGCAGGGACGTGTTGGCCAGACCAAGCTTCTCCTTGAGAACAAGGAGGATGGACGCAAGACCGAGCTTTGGAGCTACCGCCACAGCGGTATGATTTCGAAGTTCGAGATTTTGCAGGATGATGGTGAGCCTGCGCAGGCTACCGAGGACGAGGACCCGAGTCAGTTCGCCGACTGACGGCTCCCTCTCTCTATAGAGAAGAGATTTTCGCTAGACCATCCTAGGGCTCCCCTGCGGGCCTTAGGGTGGTTTTAGCTTTTGGAGGTTTTCTCAGGTAGTCTTTTCGCCCGGTGCGGTACATGCTTGTGAAGTGAGCATTACTTATTCCTGTGTGGCTTTCTGATATTCTAGCGTTCGTCTGGTTATGGGCAGGTCTGATAGGGACCCTGATCGTTTTGGGAGCGTTTTACGGAATCTTCTGGAAGCTGCTTGAATGGTGGACTGGCGTGAAATGACGAATCTCAGAAACAAACTCGGTAACTTCCTACTTGATCATGTTCTCATTCCTGGAATCCACAAGGTTTCCAACCTTTCTGTTCAGACCGAGGCCAAGCTAAAGGAAAAGGCTCTCAAGGGCGAAGAGTTGTTGGTGACCTTGATATCCAAGGGTGTGCTGGCTGGGGCCTATATCACCTACAAGGGAATGCATGAGGTCATTCACTGGTGGCCCACAAAGAGAGCCGCCTCAAACTTTTTCGAGGTTGGGCAGTTTTACCGCTTTCTCCCCACTCAGATTTGGTACACGGTGTGGGAGAACAATCCATCTGCTGGTGATGCTGGCAGAGTGTTCTTTCGAATGAAGCCGGGTTCGGTGTTCATGGTTTTGTCCTCCACTCCTGACTTCCCTAAGGGAACGGCAGTCCACCTGATCTGCATGGAGAAGGTTGGTTGGATTTGTGTGGATGGCGAGGCACAGTACAGTCCATGGAATTTCTTTGAGAGGGTTGACTACACCAAGGAGCCAACGGTTCCTCCTGATGATCATGATGTTCTGGATGAGGAAGTGGACCTGTTCCTGTGAGCAGTGACGACGGCATAGATGACATGTGGGGCAAGCTCCTCGCAGAAGCCCCTGGTTCTGCTCTTCGCCCCAAAAGTGGAAGCCGAAACGATCCCGAAGTGATACATGCCACCCTCGAGACTGAGCAAAGCTCCACAATTCTCGAGGCCCTTTATGATCCTGGCAAGGAAATCTTCTCGGTCTCCTTCCGTTACAACCCGGACCTCAAGTACGTCTTTTATCGAGTGCCCTCCGAGATTGGCAAGGGGTTCTTTGAGAACCTCAAACAAAATCAGTCACCTGGCAAATACTTCCACAAGGAGATCCAGGGTCGGTTCTCTTTTCTCAAGGAGACGAAACCCAAGAAAAAATAGGCAACTTTGCTATGTCAGCCTTGCAAGAAAAGATCGAAACACTGAGGCTAAACAGGAGAGTACCTTCTATATTTATCCTTATCTTGTCATGGAAATAGACCGCCACGAGGAAGAAGACACTCAGAAAAGAGAGCTGATTGCTCTCCTGAAACGGTTTTCTTCAATCACCGTGGGAACGCTCCTAAAGACAAGGCAAGAGTACACAAAGCTGCCAATCACCTTCCAGGACACAGAAACCGCAACTCTTTTTGCGCCAATCAAGTTTACATTTCTCCCTAAGGATACAAGCCTTTTTCTGTTTGATATCGAGGTTGGGAAAGTTGGTCAGCATGCAGAGAATGCAGCCTATGCTGCTCGCTTCGCTGGCCTGGCCCAGGATGATGACTTCGCTAGCTACTGCGATTCCATCTATGGCGGTTACAGCACGGTCGATGGCATTGAGGACCGCCTTCGCAGACAGATACTCAACACAGTGGCCTTCCACTTTCTAACCTCAGAAAACGACCGTCTCATCAAGTGTCACTTCGTTCTGCACAACAAGACCATAGCCTCGATTCGACTGTTTTTTTCGTTGTTTGACATAGCAGAACCGGGACTTACTGAGAACAAGACAAGACCATACCCGGTAGAGAGAGAACAAGATGGCCAGCCCAAAAGCTAAGGCCCCTAAGGCTCCACCTCCTGCGGGCACGAAACCTTTTTCAAGGGTCGTGAAGAAAATGATCACCCCTAGTCCTACCGCTTCAGCCTCAAAGAAGTTCGGTCATCCAAGCCACGGTCTCACTCCAGGCGACCAATTCAACATCATGTTGTTCCACACGTCCTTTGTTGAAAAGGAATGGGACAATGTGGTTGATTGCGATGACGAGGCCACAAGGACTGCGCATGTGGTGGCTCCAGTCATTTCGGTAACTGGTCCCTTGTCCAACCTTAACTGCCTCTACAAAGTCGGTGGCATTTATCGAGTCACCTCAGACTATCTTTTGTTCTTTACGACCGAGGATCCAACCAAACTCTGGCCAGAGGAATGGTATGCAAAGGACTTCTACCTCCAGGAAGGAGACACCCTCATGTTCCTTGGTGTGGTGCAGTACAACATTAAGAACACCATTAACAACAAGGAAAATTGCGTCTATGCCCTGAAATTTCTTGCCAATGAGAAGCTTGTTCAGTATCCCGTGTTTGCCAATCTGAGCTACACACTGAATTTCAGCGACTCTCTGACCAAGAAGCAAAGCATAATAAAGGAAAGTCTTGAGTCTGCCCTTATGACCGCACTCAAGGAATCCCTGGAGCTGGTAATCTGCTGAGGCTGGATTATAGGATAATTGCCTAGAGATACTTACCTAGGTATGCCACCTCGCAAGCCACTCACAAAGTCTTCCTCAGTCTTTCTGGAGCACCGAGAACCGAAATTCAAGCCGCACGTCGGAAGGATGTTCTACCTTCGAAAGGTGGGCCTCATCGAGGGCTATAGCGTACCCTTCCCTGGTCTCGGAGACCATAGACACCTGATGGAACGTGGACGGGACATAGCCGAGGTTGTCACGGCCTTGGACGAGTCTCACACCAGGGTCATGGTTGTTGCCCTGGATGGAATTACGGTGTGGATATCCAAAAATTGCCTGGCGAGGGAATACAAGAATAAACTGAATACGAGACGTGATACCATGGATGAATTCATACTCGATTTCGCTCGTCTGGTGGAAACCTTCAAAGTTGGGTCAGAGACAGGAGAAAATGTTACTGTCGGAAAGAAGGAAGTCAGTGCGAGACTTAACGAGTACCTGAACCGACTAAGGACGATCCATGACGATATTGAAACATAAGCCTAATGTATTTGTTCCTGCTGGTGCCGTTATCGTCCTAGGGCAGGACGTGGACGATGCCTGGGGTAACTCCCGGAATTATGAGTTTCCTGCTGGGTCTCACGGACTCCTGATTAAGTCTATTGGTTATGGCTGGACTTACTGGAACGAGGCAGAGATTCTAATTGATGAAAAGGCCTGCAAGCTTTCGTTGCAAGTCCTACAGAATTCCGCCGCCCTTTTCATGGACGTGTGCGACGCCCTTAAGGGCAAAAGCTTTTGTTTCAGCGGACAGGTCACCTATCAGAGAAATGCCCTGATTAAGATTGTGGAATTGCAGGGCGGCGAATACAAATCCTCTGTCACCAAGAATTGCAGTTACTTGGTTAGTGACGATGCATTCCTGCCAGGCAAGCAAACCACCAAGGTCCAGGCCGCCAAGGCAGCAGGAACCAGCATCATTACCCTCAAGGAATTCTTTTCGATGGCCAAGGCTGCTCCGCTTAAGTGACGGAAACCTCTCAATTGTGGGCCAATTAATCACCTAAATTAACCAGCGATTTCTGCTACAATCAGAGATAGTGTAAAAACCCTATTGGGATGGTGCCAGATGACGATTCGTCCTCCGTTTGTGCTTGATTTCCTTCGGACGCATTCCCTCACGGACCTAGAGACTGCTCATGGTGTCTATGCTCGTTGGGATAACGAGGGAACCAAGTTTTCCCTGAGCTATGATCAGCTTGAGGCAAAGGATTCCGATCCTGTCTCGCAGCAGTGTCGTGGTCTGATTCTCCGTCCGGTGGTCTCTATGGCTCACCTTGGGTCAGAGGTGCGCTCAAAGACCATTGTGGGTGAGTGCCTAGTATTGGCATGGCCGATGGATCGTTTCTTCAACTACGGGCAGGAAGCTGCGGCCGAGGTCGATCTCTCGGATCCCAAGACGATGATCTATGAGAAGTTGGATGGTACCCTGTGTATCGTCTACTTCGATGACCTCAAGGGCAAGTGGTGCGTTGCCACTCGCTCAGTGCCCGAGGCCGATCTCCCGGTCGATGGTTGGGGAGAGTACACGTTCGCTTCTTTGTTCGAGGAGGCATTTCTTGCAACCTCTGGAGGATGGGATTCCCTCCATCATGCCATGGAAGAGGTTGGTGGCACGGGTGGTCTGACTTGGTGCTTTGAGCTTCTGACGCCGCAGAATCAGGTCGTTGTGAAGCACAAGGACAAGCGGGTTGTGCTCCTGAGCGTGCGAGGGCGTGAGGATGGCAACTACGGTGAGTCTCACGACCTTAGGTGGTATGCGAATCAGATCCAGGTGCCCATGGCTCCGTGCCATCAAGCGGGCTCGATGGATGCCCTCGTGGCCTTTGTTAACTCTCGGTCTGGAACGGACTATGAGGGTGTTGTGGCTTGTCAGTTGGTTACGGCGCCGTGGCTCTGCGTGTGAAGATTAAGTCTGCGGCCTACCTCATGGCTTCTCGTATCCGCACGACCATGGGTGCCTCGCCCCGAAACGTGATGGAGTTGATTCTCCTGGAGCAGGTCGATGACCTTTATCCGATTCTCCAGGATGATCAAGTGGCTCGTGTGGACTCGATGCGCTCTGAGCTTCGTGACTACATGCACAACTATGATCTTCGGGTCACGGCTCTCTTGGCAGAGGTAGAGGAACAGGGGCCGATGAGCGATCACCTGCGTCGTAAGACGTTTGCTCGCCTCGTTAACCAGAACGAGGTTTGGATGGGGCCAGCGATGGCTCGATTCGAAGGGAAGGTTCACACCATCCACGAGTGGATCATGCGTCATCGTGAGCGCACCAACTCCAAGCGTTTCCCGAGCGGGTTCCTTGACACGCTCTGCGACATGATTCGTCAAAAGGGGTAATCTCTAGACAACGGGACGGCCCAGGACTAAAGTAGTCGCATATGCTACTACAACGAATTAGGTCCTGGCTCGTCTCGTATCTTTTCTTGGATGGAGACAATTCTCATCCTCCTCCTTGGCAGCCTTCTCCTGTGCCCCCTTCTTCTGCGCCCGCAACGACAGCGCCGGACATGCTGGGGCGGATCGGTCTAATAGTACCTGTGGCTGTCAGTGAGCCTGAGGCCCCGGCCAGCTCGCTCGTCTTGCAGCAATTGCAATCAACCGAGGCAGAGCTAAAAAAGACGAAGAATCAACTTCGCTCTATGGAGCTCCGTGCCCAGGGCTATGAACTGAGCCCGGATTTGAGCCAGGGCGTTTTTGTGATTTCGGACGATGGTGTTGAGACTCTGGAGGGTGGTGAGCAAGAGCTTGCCGACCGCATTCTCGATCCCAAGCGGGACTACAATCTGCTGGACATTACCGAGTCTCTTATCACCTTCATGGCTCAAATGAAGCAGAGCGGGAACGCACCAGCCATCTGGCCCGAGACAATGGGTCGGCTTACCCTTTCCAGCAATTTCGTTAAGGACAGTCAAGGAAACACCATTCGTCCCACGGCTGAGGAAAAGGTGTTCCTCAAAATCGGCCCACGACAGTTTTTCTTTGAAAGGACCAGTCCTGAGGCTCGTGAGGACCGAGACTACCTTGAGAAACGGATCCTGCGCAATTCAGGTGTGGACTATGCCACGATCAATAAGTTGTTCCTGGAAAGAAAAGCCCTTGGAGACATAAGACCCCTGACAGACGAGAGCCCCGAAGAGGCCTCCTTGGCTGAGAGCAAGGACGAAGTCCAGGAATTGATCCTTCCCTCTGCGGAGCGACTTTCGGAGTTGGTCAACTCGGCCCCACCCCGCTATCGTCGGATCGGAGCCGACGGCTCGGTCTCGTGGTTTGAGACTCCTCAGGACCGTGAGGAACGAAACGGACGCATCGTTGAGACGCTCAAGGGAGCCGGGATATCCTACCCACTTCCAATGACCGACGACGACAAGGAAGACTCCGAGAAGTGAACGACGCCACAAAGGTTTTCATCGGCATTGCCGTGGGTGTCGGCCTTGCGGCCATTGGCACCCTGATCTATATTCTGGCCTCTGGTGGTGAGGGAGGTGGGGAGAGAGACACCGAGCGTGTCGTGAGTGTGACGATCAATTACCGAGCCGGAAAGGAGCCCGATCAGAAGGTTGACGACCTGGGAAACAACGTGCCCTGACCCCCACGGGTGCAAAAAACACCCCAAAAACCCTTGAGAATTAAATGGTTTAAAACTCTCTTGGGACGTGCTACAGTTATTATAGTCGATAGAGAAAAGGCGGTGAGGAAAAGCCGCCCCCCCCCCAAAAGCAGAAGGTCAAGAAAACATGCGTCTCAATCTCGGTCAGCCCAAGGTCACCAACACCTCGAACATTCTCGATATCGAGGTTCCGGCTGAACTGGAAGTGAACGAGCCCACGGGCATTCCGCACGTCGATGCGCTCTTCGCTGGCGATGGCGTGACCCCGAGCACGGCGGCCTTCATCACCGGAATTCCGGGTGCGGGCAAGACGACCCTTCTTCTGCAACTGGCCGATGCCCTCACGGGTGAGGGCCACGTTGCGATCTACAACTCCAACGAGGAAAGTCTGTATCAGGTCCGTAAGGTCGTGCGTCGCCTGGGTCTCGAAAACGGGTTCATTCCGAGCTACGAAACCACGGACAAGGCGATCGTGGCGAAGGCCAAGGCCGTCCAGCGTGCCAACCCCGGAAAGCGTGTGTTCCTGTTCGTGGATTCGCTCCAGTGCGTGGAGCACGAGCGAGCCAAGGGCCAGCGTGGGCGTCCGGCCACGGGTAACAAGGCCACGATCAAGGCCCTGGAGACCCTTACGGTCTGGGCGAAGGAGACCTTCGGCGTCGTGTTCGTGATCGGCATGGTCGGAAAGAATGGTGACTTCCTCGGTGCCAACGAGATCAAGCACATGATCGACTGCCACCTTCACATGGACGTGGACACCGATCGCAAGAGCGAGACCTACGGGCAGCGGGTGGCGACGATGACCAAGAACCGGTTTGGAACGTCGGGCATCGGTTACACCTACGAGGTTGGGGCACAGGGTGTCCACTTCGAGACCGGCGCTTCCTCCGAGCAGGACTGAAAGAAAAGGCCTAACTTCCCAAACGAGGAATAGCCACAATGACGATCCATGACCTAATGTCCAGGCAGAGTTTCTGCCTGCCCTGGAAGGCCTTTCGAGATCGCTGAAACAAACAAGCCGACGATAATCAAGAAAAGGAAGGAAACCCTCCTAAATGACAATGATCTTCAAGATCCAGCCCCATAAGTCCTCGCACGTCGCCTTGCGTGACCTTAGCTTCGGGGAATGTTTCGAGTGCTCCATGCCCGGTTACACCGGCACCTTTATGAAGGTGGAAACGTCTGCGGGCCAAGCTCAGGGCCAGGTTAACAGGCGGAACGACGAGCGAGGATGCGTCAGCCTTGAACGAGGAACGTTCCACGTTATCTCCGAGAAGACGCCGGTACGACCGGTAACCCTCACGGTTTCTGGAAAGGAGTTTACCTGAAATGACATTGAACTTCAGGATTGCGCCTCGCAATAACACGACCGTTAGCTTCAAGGATGTTCCGGCAGGAACATGTTTTGAGCTAGCGGAACCAGACAGTAGCGATGCTCGAACAAGAACGATCTTTATGAAGATCGTCGCAACGAATCTTGAGGCCACCAATGTGCTGTACCCACACCACCGAGACATTGCCTGCGTGGATCTCTCTAGCGGCCGGCTAGCCGTGCTTGTTTGTGGTCCGGTTCGTATGGTTCGACTCACCGTCACTGGAAAGGAGTATATCTGAAATGACAATGGAATTCAATGTTAAGAACAAGACGCAAACCATGGCCCTTCGCACCCTTGTTCATGGTGTGTGCTTTGAGATGGCCGACACGTCCTTCCTGCCAGGAACCAACTTCATGGTGGTTCGGAGCAATCCTAGGGGAGACGATAACCCTGAGGGAGGCGTTCAGTGCCTGAATCTCAACACAGGGATCCTGACCTTCATGCATGGCGAGAGCCAGGTCCGAGCCACGGTTCTTGAGGTCACAGGCAAGAGGTATCTGTGATGGCCTCAAAGGGGAAGAACACCGAGCGCCGAAAGAAGATTCTGAGGACGACCCAGGACTTGGTTATCAACTTTATGAGCTATGACCGTAAGGGCGATGAGGAGCTTCCCAAGGGGGAGATCCAGGAAGCCCTTGAGGCCGGGGAAATCACCCTAGAGGAAATCGTGGAGACCTTCTCCCGGGAGCTTTACGACTACGTTGGTGTTAGGAGGCGACCCAAGGAGTCCTCTGCCTCCGAGGTGGATCAGGAACACCCCCTCTAGAGGGAGGGCTCTAGAAGAACAGGGCGATGATGAGCACGAGGGAGACTGGTCTCTCTTTCTCTCTTTCTAGGGACTGTGACCACGAGTGGGGGGAGACAAAGAGACAAAGAGAGAAAGAAAGGGCGGGCCAACCAACATGACAAATGTCAATCATCCCCTTAGGGGAAATGTGAATAGGCTAGGATGGTGTCTCTGGCTGGATGACCTAAGGGATCCTCCTGTGGAGGAAGAGGGTGGCGGCTGGTCATTCCCAGAAGGGGGATGCACTCAGGCCTGGACGGTGGCCCGGACCTCAGAGGAGGCTCTCTCCTTGTGTGAGTCCCTTGGCTTCCCGGCCTATATGAGTCTGGACCATGACCTAGGAGGAGAGGACACCACAATGGTTTTCCTGGGAAGGTTGGTAAGGGAGCTATGGGACACAAAGTCACTTCCCCCGGACTATCGGGTTCACTCAGCCAATCCAGTGGGGGCAAGGAACATTGTGAGCTTCATGGAGAGTTGGAAGAGGAGCCTGGTCTCTGAGTAGGAGTAGTAGGAGTAGTAGTGGGGGTGAGCGAGCTTGTCCCACCTAGAGACACGCACACACAGGGGACACATACCCAAATAAGGAAATCCCCTTAGGAAATAAGGGGATTTTTGCTTTTGTGGTACACCCAATTTGGGGGTGGTCCCATGGGGGGGCATTGGTTGGGTATCAGATATCAAATGAGTATCTGTTGGGCATCAGCTAGGCATCAATCAGGTATCTGTCAGGCACAATCAGATATCAGAAAGGTACCAATCAGGTAACGGTTAGGTACCAGAAAAGTACCAGAAAGGTATCTAGCCCCAACACTGACACATTTCCTTTGTTTGTTGATTGCCCAAAGGGCAATAAGGGGGCGAATGTTGCAGAGGCTCAAGACCAAAATGGTTCAGGACCGAAACATAACTGGACTTTTCTGCACTGGACTTTTCTGCACTGGACTTTTCT
>Ga0169931_10015509_pt1 | contig 10186 bp, 9 predicted proteins | sample Kivu_15m_20L_FD_129675 | JGI IMG/M metagenome (GOLD analysis project Ga0169931, IMG submission 129675) | Freshwater microbial communities from Lake Kivu, Western Province, Rwanda to study Microbial Dark Matter (Phase II) - Kivu_15m_20L... | ecosystem: Environmental > Aquatic > Freshwater > Lake ... | reverse complement strand
GGGTGGGCCTCGAGCTCGGCCCGCAGGGCTGCCGCCGCCGGCGGGTTATGGGCGCCGTCGAGCAGCAGCGGCAGACCGTCCCAGTCGAGCTGCTGCAGACGCCCGGGCCAGCGGGCCGCGGCAAACCCCGCCCGCATGGCGGCGCCATCGATCGGCCAGCCCCGCGCCGCCAGGGCCCCACACACGCCCAGGGCCACCGCACCGTTGGCGGCCTGCACCGAGCCCGCCAGTCCGCAGGGACTCCACTGACCCTGGATCAGCAGATCACCGGCAGCGTTCTGGGGCAGGGGATCCACCCAGGCCAACCGGGCCCCGCAGGCCGCAGCCCGGGCCTGCAGCACCGCGGCGACCTCGGGCGCCTGGGGAGCGCTGATGGCCGTGGCGCCAGAGCCCAGCACGCCGGCCTTTTCAGCGGCGATGCTGGCCAGGTCGGGCCCCAGAAACTCGCGATGATCGAGCCCGATCGAGGCCAGACCGATCACCCCTCGGTCAGGATGACAGGTGGTCGCATCGAGCCGTCCCCCCAGCCCCACCTCGAGCACCACCAGCGGGCAACCCGCGTCGGCGAAGGCCAAAAATGCCGCCGCCGTAACCAGCTCGAATGGCGTCAGCCCGTGACGGCGCGCTGCCGGCGTGGCGGCCAGCAGATGCCGGCGCAACGCCAGGGGGGCAATCGGCTCGGCCCCCGGCCGAACGCGTTCGGTCCAGCTCACCAGGTGCGGTGAGGTGTACAGCCCGGCGTTGATGCCAGCGGCCAGCAACACGCGATGCACCAGGGTGCTGATCGAGCCCTTGCCGTTGGTGCCGGCCACCTGCACCGCCGCAAAGCGCCGCTCGGGATGCCCCAACTCAGCCAGAGCACCCTGCAGGCGATCGAGGCCCAGATCCACGCCCCGACGGCTGAAGGGTTCGATCAGATCGGCGAAGGCCGCGTCAGTCGACAAGGGTCCTCAGGGACCGTTCAAGACTGGCCACAGCCCGGCGTAGATGGCGCGGCTGGATCACCAGCGGCGGCACAAAGCGCACCACCGCAGGTCCGGCAGGCACCAGCAGCAGGCCCTCGGCCAGGGCCGCCTTGACCAGTTCTGGAGCGCTGAGCCCCGACTCGGCACGCAGCACCAGCCCCTGCAGCAGCCCCCAGCCGCGCACCCCTTCGAGCTGGGCGGGGTGTCGGGCCACCAGCGCCGCCAGCTGTTGCTGCAGCAGGGTGCCCATGCGCTGCACATGGGGCAGCAGATCGCGGCGTTCGATCTGCTCAAGCACGGTGAGGCCGGCGCGGCAGGCCATCGGATTGCCACCAAACGTGCTGGCGTGGTCACCGGGCCTGAAGTGGTCGGCCTGTGCCTTGACGGCCAGGGCACCGATCGGGAATCCACCGCCGAGACCCTTGGCCAGGGTGATCGCATCGGGCTCCACACCAAGCTGTTGGTAGCCCCAGAGCTGGCCGCTGCGGCCCACGCCGATCTGCACCTCGTCAAAGATCAGCAGAATTTGGTGCGCGTCGCAGAGCTCGCGCACACGGGCGAAGAAAGCCGGATCACCGGGGATCACCCCACCCTCGCCCTGCAGGGGCTCGAGCAGCACGGCCGCCACCTGCGGCCCGCTGGCCTCGCAGGCGGTCAACAGCGCTTCGAACGCCGCGATGTCGTTGTAGGGGAAATAGCGAAAGCCCTGGACCATGGGCTCAAAACCTTGGTGGTATTTGGGCTGACCGGTGGCGGTGACCGCCGCCAGGGTGCGGCCATGAAAACTGGCCTGGGCCGTGAGAATCAACGGCTGCGCGATGCCGCGCACCCGATGGCCATGCTTGCGTGCCAGCTTGATGGCGGCTTCGTTGGCCTCGGCCCCCGAATTGCAGAAAAACACCCGGTCAAAACAGCTGCGCGCGCTGATCAGCGCCGCCAGCTGCTCCTGCTCGGGGATGCGGTACAGGTTCGAAACGTGCTGCAACCGGCCCAGCTGACGGGCCAGGGCCCGCCGCAACGCCCCATCGCTGTGACCCAGGGCGTTGACGGCGATGCCGGCAACGCAGTCGAGGTAGCGCCGTCCATGGCTGTCCCACACCCAGACGTCGCGACCCCGCACCAGTTCCAGCGGGTAGCGGGCGTAGGTGTCCATGACCGGGCTGAGGTCGGTTACGACCGCAGCTGCAGAACCAATGGGAGCGGTGGGACTCGAACCCACATGCCCGAAGGCGCTCGATTTTGAGTCGAGTCCGTCTACCAATTCCGGCACGCTCCCGTGACTGGGAGCTTACGCGGCGTTGATGCGACTGATCTGGGCGCCCACGGCATTGAGTTTGTCCTCGAGGAAGGCATAGCCCCGATCGAGATACTCAAGGCCGCGCACGGTGGTGATGCCATCGGCAGCCAGGCCGGCCAGCACCATCGCCGCCGAGGCCCGCAGGTCGGTGCCCTGGACCGGGGCACCGCTGAGACGGGCCACCCCCTCGACGAAAGCGGTGTTGCCCTGCATGCGGATCGCCGCCCCCATGCGCTGCAGCTCTGCCACGTGCTGAAGTCGGTTTTCGAAGATGTTCTCGGTGATCACGCTGGTGCCCCGCGCCGTGGCCAGCAGGCTCATGAACGGCGCCTGCAGATCGGTGGGAAAACCGGGGAACGGCTGGGTGCGCAGATCGACCGCATCGATCTGCTTGGCCTCGATCGTGACGCCGATACCGTCGTGCTCGATGCGGCAGCCCGCCTCTTCAAGTTTGGTGATCACGGCGCCCAGGTGTTCGGGGATGACCGGGGTGATGCGCAGGGCCGAGCGCGTGATCGCCGCCGCCAGCAGAAAGGTGCCCGCCTCGATGCGATCGGGGATCACGGCATAGTCGGCGCCATGCAGCCGCTCGACCCCCACCACCGTGATGGTGGGGGTGCCGGCCCCGCGCACCCGGGCACCCATGGCGATCAACAACCCGGCCAGGTCGACCACCTCGGGCTCCTGGGCAGCGTTGTCGATGACGGTCTCACCATCGGCAAGCACCGCTGCCATCATCAGGGTTTCGGTCGCACCCACACTGGGGCAGTCGAGATGGATGCGGCCGCCCTTGAGGCGATGGCTGCGGCCGGGCACCACCGCATTAACCACACCATGTTCGATGGTGACCCGGGCCCCCATGGCCTTGAGGCCCTTGACATGCTCGACCACAGGACGGGTGCCGATCTGGCAGCCACCTGGCAGGGGCACCCGGGCCATGCCCATGCGCGCCAGCAGCGGGCCGATGCAGAAGAAGCTGGCCCGCAGGCTGTTGACCAGCTCGTAGGGAGCGGCAGAACTGTTGATGCGGTCGCCGGTGAGCTCGAGCACGTCACCCAGGCGCACAACCCGAGCACCGAGACTGGACAGCATCTCGCCCATGGCCGTGATATCGGTCAGGGGCGGAACATTGCGCAGGCGAATCGTGTCGCGACTGAGCAGACAGGCAGCCATCAACACCAGAGCCGAATTCTTGGCACCGCTGACGGTCAATTCACCGCTCAGCTGACGCCCGCCACAGACCTCGAGCTGGGGGGTGAGAATCACCTTGCTGCGGACAGCAGTGACTGTCATGGCGAGGACTGTCCGCTCAATTGGGCGCATCTTGACAACAAAAAGTGAGACCGTCTAGACGGCCGCCGCCCAAAGTGTCTTGAACGCCATTCGGGGTCCGGCCATGGCGTATGGTGGACATATGCCTGCGGGCATGTCGTCACGCGGATGTGGCGGAATTGGTAGACGCGCTAGTTTCAGGTACTAGTGGCAGCAATGTCGTGGGAGTTCAAGTCTCCCCATCCGCATAATTTCCATGATCGTTCTCAAGATCAGCAATGCGTCCGAACTCGTCGCTGCCAAGCTCGGCAAGTTCCTTGAGAGCCTGACGCCCGACGGTCTCGATGCCGCCACGGTCGAAGACGTGTTGATCAAAAAAATGGTTGAAAACCTGCAGGCCGAGGGGCTGAAGGGAGAGATCGCGGCCGTCCGGGGACTCAACCTCGAGGGCAAGCAACTGACCATCGACGACGGCCTGCATGTGCGCCGCGTTCATACCTTCTGAACCCCAGCTGATCAGCAGCCGCCGCAACCCCCTGGTCGGGCAGCTGCGCCAACTGCACACCCCGGCCGGTCGCCGGCAGGCGGGTCTGGTGCTGCTGGAGGGAACCCACCTGGCGCAGGAGGTGCTGCGCCTGGGCCTGCAGCCCCGGCAGCTGCTCTGCACGCCCGCCTGGGCTGAGGCCCACCCCGGGCTGCTGACACAGCTGACCCCCCGCATGGAGCGCCCCGGCAGCGGCCCCACCCTGGTGAGCGAGGCGGTGCTGGCCGCCGTGGCTACCACCGAGCATCCCGATGGGGTGGTGCTGACGCTGGAGCCACCCGAACCGCCAGCCCCGGGTAGCACGTTCGTGCTGGTGCTGGACGGCATCCAGGACCCGGGCAACCTGGGCACCCTGCTGCGCACCGCCCTGGCGGCCGGCATCGAGCAGGTGTGGCTGGCCGGCGGAGCCGACCCGCTACAGCCCAAGGTGCTGCGCGCCTCGGCCGGGGCAGCCCTCGCCCTGCCCCAGCGGCGGCTCGAACGGCAGGGGGTGGTCGCGCTGGTGAACCAGATGCGGGGCGACGGTCACCAGGTGGTGGCGGCGGTGCCGCCGGGGGCTGCAGGCGCCCGGCCCTATTGGCTGCTCGACTGGCGCCGGCCCACCCTGGTGCTGCTGGGCGCCGAGGGGCCAGGGCTGTCGGCGCCGCTGCTGGAGCTGGCGACCCAACGGGTCTGCATCCCCCACAGCGATGCCGTCGAATCGCTCAACGTGGCGGTGGCGGCGGCGCCGCTGCTGCTCGAGCGCTGGCGGCAGGAGAGAATGCCCGGCAACTGATGCATCCGGGGCCAGTGAGCGACGGCAGCTTTGATTTCGATGTGCTCGTGATCGGGGCCGGTTACGGCGGCTTCGATGCGGCTAAGCATGGCTGCGAACACGGCCTCCAGGTGGCCATCGTCGAAAGCCGCGATATGGGCGGCACCTGCGTCAACCGCGGCTGCGTGCCCTCCAAGGCCCTGCTGGCCGCCAGCGGCCGCGTGCGCGAGCTGGCCGACAGGGAGCACCTGGCCCAGTTCGGCATCCACGCCGGGCCGGTACGTTTTGAACGTCAGAAGATCGCTGACCACGCCAACCAGCTGGTCGCAACCATCCGCGCCAACCTCACCAAGACCCTCGAGCGGGCAGGCGCCACGATCCTGCGGGGCGAAGGACGCCTGGCGGGCCCCCAGCAGGTGGTGGTGCGCGAGTGCGGCAGCGGCCTCGAGCGCACTTACCGCGCCAAGGAGGTGATCATCGCCACGGGCTCCGAACCCTTTGTGCCCCCCGGCATCGAGACCGACGGGCGCACCGTGTTCACCAGCGATGAGGCGGTGAACCTGGAGTGGTTGCCGCGCTGGCTGGCGATCATCGGCAGCGGCTACATCGGCCTTGAGTTTGCTGATGTGTACACCGCCCTGGGCTGCGAAGTCACCGTGATCGAGGCCCTCGATCGGGTGCTGCCGACCTTTGACCCCGACATCGCCAAGATCGCCGCGCGCCACCTGCTCGACGGCCGCGACATCGACGCCCGCGCTGGCGTCTTGGCTCAGACGATCACCCCGGGCTGCCCGGTCACGATCGAGCTGGTCGACATGAAGACCCGCGAACCAATCGAGACCCTGGAAGTGGATGCCGTGCTGGTGGCCACCGGCCGGGTGCCCAGCAGCGCCAGCCTGAACCTGGCCGCGGTGGGGGTCGAAACCAACCGTGGCTTCATTCCCGTGAATGACCGCATGCAGGTCCTGGTGGGCGGTGAGCCCGTGCCCCACCTGTGGGCCGTGGGCGATGTCACCGGCAAGATGATGCTGGCCCACACCGCCGCTGCGCAGGGTGCCGTGGCGATCGACAACATCCTGGGCCACCCCCGCACGATCGATTACCGCTCGATCCCGGCGGCCACCTTCACCCACCCCGAGATCAGCTCGGTGGGCCTCAGCGAGGCCGACGCCAAGGAGCTGGCTGCCCGCGATGGTTTTGAGCTGGGCGTGGTGCGCAGCTACTTCAAGGCCAACTCCAAGGCCCTGGCCGAGCTCGAGAGCGACGGCCTCCTGAAACTGCTATTCAACCAGGGCACGGGCGAGGTGCTGGGCGCCCACATGTATGGCCTGCATGCGGCTGACCTGATTCAGGAGATCGGCAACGCCGTGGCCCGCCGCCAGAGCGTCAGGCATCTGGTCAACGAAGTGCACACCCATCCGACGCTGTCGGAAGTGGTCGAGGTGGCCTACAAGCAGGCCGCCCTGGCGCTGGCGTCGTGAATCAGATCACCAACGCAAACCGCACGATGCAATCGTCGTAGTCGCGGTCGCCCAGCCCCCGTTGGTCTTCAATACCCCAGGCATTGGGACCAAAACTGGTGAAGTGGGCGCCGCCATCACCATTGGCGGCAGCGAATGCGAAATAGGTTTCGCCACTGCCGTGCAGGGTCAGCATGGGGGCCAGAATCTGGCCCGCCGCCAGAGAAAAGTTGAACGGCAGAACCTCCAGATTGGCGATCTGCAACGATCCCCCAGCGGCAGAAAGGCGATTAACAGGATTCCGAGCCGCCACGGAATAACCGGGGTCTCCGGGCTGCAGCAACAGACCGCTGAGCGGATCACGGACGGCTCCGGATGTATCGGCGACGCTGTAGAACTCCAAGGTCGCGTCAAACGAAGCCGAACGACTCAACGATCCCTGCACGCTGGCTGTGGTGCCAGCAGCCAGGCGTGTGGTGTTGATCAGATCAATTGCTGGGTTCGCCGTCTGATCAACCGGCAGGGTGGAGGCTCGACTGGAGGTCGCTGCAAAAGAGGCGTAGAAGCGACGGCCCTGCGGATCCTGATACGCGTCGATGGTCTGACCACTCACGGTGTCGCTGACCGCCACCCCTAATCGTGAGCCGATGAGCTGATTGCTCCAGGGATTACGCAGCACCGGACCATCGACCTCCACCAGGGTGACCTGGGCCGCAGCGTTGAGGTCGTTTGTGATGGTGACGGTGTGGTCGGCGCTGGGGACGGTAAATGGCCCCGGCGCTGCACCTGGTGCGCTGGGATCGTTGCCGGGACCCCCTGGGTTGTAGACGGCCTGGTACTGACCGGATGAGGGCATACGGACGGCGGTAAGACGGCTGATTGCGGCCTGATCGCCTTCGAGAATCACGTCGTAGTAATTGTCATGGTCTTCGACATAGCCGGCATTGATCGCTGCACCCGCCTGAGACAGATCGGCCAGCCCCAGCACCGTGATCGTGCCAAAGGAGCCCAGTGTCACCGGCACTCCGGTCTGGGTGATCTCGATCAGGCCACCGAGCGCATCGCGGGCTTGAAGGATGAAGTAACGACTGAACTCCGTTGGGAGCAGACTGGCAATGCCATCTGGTGAGAATCCAGCACTGGTGTAGAGCCTCAAGCGGTACTGGGCGCGACTGCCATACAGATCGCTGCCACTGTTGTTCTGTGAGGTCAGACCGACACCCAGAGGACCACCCTCACCCAAAGTACTGATGTGGTTCAATTTGGCGGCCACTAGCTTCGGGCCATTTCCCGTGACATAGGGATTGGCGCTAGCAACGCTGAATCCGACCGCACTCACAGGTCCGCCAGGACCAAGCACTTCGAGAGGAGAGGCGTCGTTGACGACAGTCACCGATGTCGGATAAAGGGCCCCAGCTTCGCCAGGTCTGAGACGATTGCCGAAAGAACCTGCAAGCACGACCGTCTGACGCTCGTTGAATTCAAGATTGGGCAGAAAGGCCGCTACATCTGGGGTGACAACCTTTCCATCGCTGAGGGTGACGGCAAAATCAGAGCCACTGACCCTGGTGGGAAGAACCGGATAACTGAAGACGACAGGTATGGTATCTGCCTGCAGCAGATTAACACCATAAATTGCAGTCATATTGTCAGTTGAAACGGCCGATGTATAAGCCCGTTGCACTGCCCCAAGGGAGGGGTCAAGAGTTTCCCATGCAACGTTGTAAGCACTGGCGATGGCCTGACTCTGGGCGTCAGTACCATTCATCCCAGGGATACCCAGATAACCGTCGAAGCCGTAATTAGCAGTGATAATTTGAGGACGAGTCGCAAATAGATCTGCGTTGTAATTGATTGGTGTCAATAGACTGGCAGCTGTCCCCGACAGATCCAGTCGACTGCGACTGACAAAGGCCAACAGCGGATCAGCCAATGGGGTGTAGTTCAAGGACACCTGCAGTGGCTCCATCAATAAAATTCAATCTATTAACGATCAACAACGAACCCGATGCTCGTCATACAATGTAAAATTCAACCCAACAGGTGCTATGGCAGCCTTGCAACAACATTGACCATGGAGAGACCTCTGGAGATCCGTCGCCGGCCACCCAACCCCAAGGTGAAGGTTGCCCACCTCGAGTACGCCGTTCCGCACGCGGAGGCCGAACCCCGGAACATCCTGGAGGAGATCGTCTGGGCCAAAGACCGTGAAGTGGCCGTGGCCCGCGAGCGGGTGAGCCTCGAGGCGTTGCGCCAGCAGCTGGATGGGCTACCGGCCTGCCGTGATGTTGTGGGAGCCCTGCGCGCCAGCTGCCGCAAGCCGGCGGTGATCGCCGAGATCAAGAAGGCCAGCCCCAGCAAAGGGGTGATCCGCGCCGACTTCGACCCAATCGCGATCGCCCAGGGCTATGCGGCGGGCGGCGCCAGCTGTCTGTCGGTGCTGACCGACAAACAGTTTTTCCAGGGTGGCTTCGAGGTGCTGGTCGACGTGCGCCAGGCCGTCGAGCTGCCCCTGCTCTGCAAGGACTTCATCCTCAGCCCTTATCAGCTGTATCAGGCCCGGGTGGCCGGCGCCGATGCGGCCCTACTGATCGCCGCGATCCTGGAGGACCAGGATCTGACCTACCTGCACAAAGCCGCCCACAGGCTGGGGCTGTCGGTGCTGATTGAAGTGCACGACGCCAAGGAGCTGGCGCGCGTGCTGGCCCTGCCGCTGTGGCAGCAGGCCGGTGCCGGCGCCCACACCCTGATCGGCATCAACAACCGCGACCTGGGCAGCTTTGCGGTCGATCTGGCCACCACCGAAGCGCTGACCGAGCAGTTCGGCGAGCAACTGCGCACCACTGGCGCCCTTTTGGTGAGCGAGTCGGGTCTGTTCACGCGCGATGACCTCGATCGCGTGCAAAGCGCCGGCGCCGATGCGGTGCTGGTGGGCGAATCGCTGATGCGCCAGCACGATGTCACCGCAGCGCTCGAAACCCTGATCGGGGGGTGAACCCATGGCGAACCGAGCCGCTGACTGGTTGCATCAGGCCCGCATGGATCTTGAGCAGGCTCGGTTGAGTGCTGCCCACGGCCACCATGAATGGGGTTGCTTTGCGGCTCACCAGGCTGTCGAAAAAGCACTCAAGGGCCTGCATCTGCACCACAACCAACAGGTCTGGGGACATGGACTGGGGCGCCTGTTCCGTGATTTGCCCGAGGCTGTGCAGGAGGCCATGGAAGGCGCCGTTGACGACCTGGTGGAACGCATGCGCATCCTCGATGCGCTGTACATCCCCACGCGTTATCCAGATAGCCTTCCTGATGGTGCTCCCAGTGATCACTTCGGCCACCTTCAAAGCACGGACGCCCTGACCCATGCCGGTGCGCTTGTTGACGCAATCGCGACTCAGATGGCCTGAAGCGGCCGAGGTGCTGGCCTCGGTAGGCGCTTGGGCGGCAGAGCAGTTCGACCGCAACGACGGACTGCGCAAGGTCGGTGTGTTCGGCAGCTACGGCCGCGGCGATGCTGGCGTAGGCAGCGACCTGGATCTGTTGCTGATCGACGACAACGCCAGCGGGACACAAACGCAACGCTACCGCCAGTGGCCCTTTGAGCAGCTTCCCCTGAGTTGCGATGCCCTGGTGTTCACCCAGCAGGAGTGGGATGAGCTGCATGCCTCCCCCGCCACAGACCCCGCCGCCCACGCCATGGCCAACGCCCTGGAACGGGACTGCCGCTGGCTGTGGTGTCGACCCAAATCGGAGGGAAACTCCAACACCCGTGACACCTGAACCGCCTGCTGATTCAGCGTCTGAGCCTTCGCCGATCACTCCACTCACGGCGCTGCGCGTGGATGAGGACGGTCGCCTGACCTACATGGGCCAGGACGGCCAGCGCTACGTGATCGT
>Ga0169931_10015508_pt1 | contig 10187 bp, 6 predicted proteins | sample Kivu_15m_20L_FD_129675 | JGI IMG/M metagenome (GOLD analysis project Ga0169931, IMG submission 129675) | Freshwater microbial communities from Lake Kivu, Western Province, Rwanda to study Microbial Dark Matter (Phase II) - Kivu_15m_20L... | ecosystem: Environmental > Aquatic > Freshwater > Lake ... | reverse complement strand
TAAATAATTATTATAATAATATAATATAATAATTATTATGCCAAAAAAAAAAAAATATGTAGTAGAAAAAATTACAGGTTGGGATGTTAAAAAAAATATTGAAAATCCAACATTTTATGATACAGAATATGATGTAAAATGGAAAGGTTATAAAGAACAAACAAAAGAACCATTAGCAAATTTAATATTAGAAAATGGTTATTTAAATGATGATTTAAAAACATTTATTTTAAATAATAGAAAATTATTGAATTTATATCAAGATAGATGGGAATTACAAGAAATTTATAGACCTGATAAATCATTAGAGAATGATGATAAAGAATTATTAAAATTATTTAATAAAACATGGGAAATAGAAAAAATAGTTGATAGTAGACCAACAAAACAAAATCCAACAAAAATTACAGATTACATTTTTAAATATATATATTGGGGATATGGTGATAGAAAATATGAAGCACCTTTTTCAAAATTTTTAGATGAAGAAAATGGAGATATTGATACTATCATGAAAACATATTTAGATTTGAAAAAAAATGAAACTTTAAAGACTTATTATGAAAATTGGAAAAAAGAAAAAGAAGAAAAAGAAAAATCATTACAAGATAAATTAAAAGAATATATTAAAAATTTTAAAAAAGTAAACCCAAAAATACATATTGATGGTGTTTTTCAAATCGATTATATTCCCGAAGCATTATATTATTATAAAAAAGATGATTTTATAGCATTAAAATATGGAGAATTATTAGTATTACAAGAAATATTAAAAGTATTTAAAGATATAAGAAATGAGTTGGAAGATAAAAATATGTTAGATATAAATAATGATTTAATAAAAAAATTTATAATAATTTCAAAAATAAAATATATAGAAAATCAAGTAATACTTAAAAATCCAAGCATTGAAGATTGTAAAAATATATGTTATAATTTAATTGGTAATTTTATGAATTATAAATCAAAAGATAATAAAAAATATATTTGCAACATATTAGTTTTACGAAGTTTATATTTTATTTTATTTAAAGAACAGCCAATTTTTAGAAATTTTATTTTAGTAATTGATAATTTATTTAATTATTTAATAAGTAATAATATTTTAGAGCGAAATACTGTAAAAACAACTTTCATTGTAAATTATACAATAACAATTAATAATTCTAGTGATGTTACATTTTCTTATGATAATAAATTAGATTATCGAAAAATAATAGGTATAAATTATTCTTTATTTTTTGAAAATAGTATTGAAGATGATGATGATGTAAATAAATATAATGTAAATGTAGAAATTGAACCAATTTCAGGATTTAAAGTTCCATCAATAACTGATGAAGTAAAAAATGAAATTATAAAAAATATAGAAATATTATCTTCAGATTTTAAATGTTCTACTATTTCAGAATTATTCGATAATACAGAAAAAGGTTTGGCAATAGGAATTATAAATAGTGGAAGAATAAATTATTCAGATAATAAAGCATATACATTATTTGCCTCATGTAATACAGATTCAATTGCAGGAAAAAATATAAATAGTATAATTATAAAAAATTCAAATAAATTAAGTTTATCTTGTGAAACATCAAGATTTATTTATTATTATTTATTAATTCAATGTTTTGATCATATTCATGATTTAAAAAGATATATAGGTGATGATAAAAATCATTTTTTATTAACTCATCATAAAGAAACAATTAAAAATCTAATAATTAAAATACTTAATACAAATCCAGAAGCGGATAGTTTTTTGAATGAATTAATTTATCAATTATATGAAGTAGATATTCCAATTACAAATCCAAATTCAATTACAAATCCAAATTGGAGTGAAATTGTAAAAGAAAGTATAAAAGATAAGCCAATAAAGATAGGATTTATAAGTAATATAGAAAATACAATATTACAATTAGTATTTAATTATTTCAATAATGAAGAAGTAAATAAAAATAAAAATATAATAATTCCTACAGAAGAAGGGTTACATAATGTAATTAAAAATATATTTATTGATAATGCATCAAAAGAAAATTTTAGAAATCTTTCAACTCTAATGATGTTATTAGATGGTGGAGCATGGAAGCGTTCAAGTTATTTTGTGGGAAATAATATTGAATATGTATTTAATTCAGGTTTTGTAGAATATTATGTAAATTTAAAAACAGAAATAAAAGAAGATAATCCTTGGTGTTGTATAACATATATTTTGAAAGAAAATAATAAATATAATTTTACAAGACATTATTGTTGTTTAAGTGACCCGATTCATAATAGACAAGTATGGGATGGATTAGTATCATTTAATAAAAATAATAATAAACAATATAAAGAATTATTAGAAAATCCTTGTTTTTATATAATAAATACAGGTTTAAAAGAATTAACAGATAATTTACAATTTCCATGTGTAAGTGCTAGTACAACACAGCAGTTATATGCATTTTCCAATCCAAATATGTTAGTAGAAATGACAGAACAAGAGAAGTCAAGTTATAATCCAGCATTTCCATTTCCGACAGAGAGTAATCCATCATTTCAATTTCTAAGAGATGAAAGAAAAGAGGGAACAAATATAATATTTACAACTCCTGATAAAATGAATGGGGCAAATATATTATTTTTAATAAAGAATTTTTCAAAGATTGCACTAGAAAATATACATGTAAATATTCAAATTAATGTAGATGTAATAAAATCAAATACAACAATTTTTAATAATAAAATAAAACATTGGAAGATAATAAAGTTAGAAAAAAGGATAAGATATATAGCAAATAGTATATTATTTAATACAATATTAGATTTTTTTGGAGTTGAAGTAAATGAAGAAATAAAGAAACAATTTATGCCAGACCCAAATATAGATATTGAAAAAGATGAAGAAATGTTAGATAAAGAGGATGAATTTAATATAAAAATAAATGAAGAGGAATTAATTGATAATCTAAGTACAATATTTCCAACAAATGAAAAAATAAGAGAAGTAGTAGATAATTTATATTCAATTACAAATAAAAAATACAATAATAATAAAATAAAAGAAGTATCACAATATGTTGAAGAAGGAACAAAGGAAAAACCAATTATAATAGATGATGCTGATGATGAATCGAGTGAAGAAATAAATAGAAAAAGACAAAGAGATGATGAGTCAAAAGAATTAGAAAAAATACCAAAAATAAATCCAATACCGACAGAAGTATTTGATATAAGTAAATTACCGGAATCAATAATAAAAAAACATTTAGAGTTATATGATACATACGAATATTTAATGAAATTAACAGTTGCATTAATGGTAGGAATGAATAATCCGGATAAAGTAGTATCAAGAGGAGGAGCTTTATTTCAAACACCCTTTAAAACAAAAATAAGTAGTATGTTAAAAGAAGCACCAGGTGCACCGAAAGGAAAGCGAATATTACCTGAAATGAAAAAAGAGGATTTAATATCATTACAAGAAAAGTTAATAATAAAAGAAGCACCAAAAATAAATAATAGGACATATATTGCATTAAATAGAATAAACAAGAGTGGATATCAATTAACAGAAGGAATTATGGCATTAGAAGAAATAGTAAGAGCAATACATAATAATAAATTAAAAAAGCGAACATTTAAATTTTTGTATTACTTATATAATACAGTAAGTTCAAATAATTTACAAAATAGATTAGCAGTGCAAAATGAAAGAGAATTTAAAAATAGATTAATAAATATGATAAATATAATAAGAAATAGATTAGAAATAGTAAATGATAATGAAATAGTAATGATAGATGGAATAGATATAAAAGATAAAGATGTATTAGAAATAATAAATGATGAAGAATTGGAGGATAAAGGAATGGAAGTGGATGAAGAAATGACACCGAAAATGACTGAGGAAATGAATATAGATGAACCTAAACCAGAGGCTGAACCAAAGGAAGTAGTAGAGGCAATGAGTGAAGGAGGAAAGAGAAGAAAAAGGAATAATACAATAAAGAAAAGTAGAATATTAAATATAAAAATAACACGAAAGGCGAAGTTGAAATAAGTAAAAACTAGATACTAACATAAATATATTATATTATCTTTAAGTTGTTTTAAAAATAATATTATAATCCAATTATAACAAATAAAAAATTGAGTTTACCAACCTAGTATTTTTATTACATTATTATTCATCATGGAAATAAATCATCTTAGAAAAAATCAAATCAATGCTATTCAAACTTCTTTAGATAATAATTTTCATTCTGGTATTCATTTTCATGCTACTGGAACTGGTAAATCTTGGATTGCTATGAATATTATTCATCAATATCATCTTCAATATCCTACTCATAATATTTTATGGATTTGTGAAAAAAAATCTATCCTTATCGAACAATTTCACTCTAAAAATATTAAAGATAGAAATTTCCTTTCCATTATTCAACATTTCCATGTTCTTAATTTCTCTCAACTTAAATTACATAATTGGTATCATAGTGTTAATGTTTCTAAATTTTGGAATAAACCTATCCTTCTTATTATTAATCGCGCTTTTCTTGTCTCTAATGATAAATATAAAAAAATTAATCTTCCCATTCACCTTATTATTCATGATGAATGTCATACAATTGTTAATGATACCACACAAGAATTCTATCAACACTTTATTCAATCTTCTCAACCTCCAAAATGTATTGGATTTTCTGCTACTCCTAATTTATCCATTGAACCTTTTAATCAAATATTAACTTCTTACTCTATTTATGATGCATTTATCGATGATGTAATTGTTCCACCTAAAATTAAATGGTTTTCATCTGACCAAATTATTACACAAAATGAAATTGTTTATCTTATTTATAATTTATTATCTAAACCTTCCATTATTTATAAAAAAATTATTGTTTGGTGTGGTATGATTGAACTCTGTAAATCTATGGCATCTCTTTGGAAAACATATTTTCATGATTATCTTATTTGCATTGATACTAGTAAACAAATTGATGGCTATTCTAATTATGATGAATTTAAAGATGCGGAAAATAAAGCCATCTTATTTTGTGCATGTAAACATCGTGAAGGGTCAGATATTAAAAATTTATCCTGCTGTGTATTTCTTGATAAAGTCGAAAATCGTTCACCAAAAGTATTTGTTCAATCCATCGGTCGTGTATTACGATTAGATAATAATAGAAATAAAAAATATGGTCTTATTATAGATGTTCGTGCGAAGAATTCTTATTCAATTTGTAATAATTTAAATGATTATTTACATTTACCAAATGGTATTTTTCCTTGGAAATATAATTATAAAATATTACATTGTTTTGATAAATTAATTACTATAAATACTCTTACAATGACCAAAAATAATATGAATAAACAAATTACCTCTATTCAAAATCCATTAAAAATAAATTATCAAATTAGTGATATAACTAAATTATTTATTCGTACTATTCCTTCTTCTCCTGAATATATCAATCGTATTCAATTTGAATTACAATTATTATATAAGAAAAATCTTTTATCTTATTTAATACAAGCTATTGAAATATTACATATTACAAAAAATATGCCACATGTTACTAGAGGTTCATGTGGTTCATCATTAGTATGTTATTTATTAGGAATAAGTCATGTAGACCCAATAATAAATAATATAAAATTTGCAAGATTTTTGAATGAATATAGAAATAATTTACCGGATATTGATTTAGATTTTCCACATAATTTAAGAGATGAAGTATTTTTAAAAATCGAATTACAATGGCCTGGTAAAATTGCTAGAATAAGTAATCATGTTTATTATCATGATAAATCTGCATTGCGGCAAGCATTTCGAAATGCGGGTATTCATAAATTTATAGGAAAAGAGGAAATCAATTATGAATTAAGGCAATTGCCGAGAAATACACAACGATTTATACATTCAGAAAAAAATAGATTAGAAAATACTTTTAAGTGTTATTCATTGCATTGTGGAGGAATTGTTTATTATCCTGAAGGGGTACCAGATGATTTATTATTAAATAAAAATACATCATCGATTAAACAAATAAAAATGAATAAATATGAAATAGCAAAAGATAAGAATTTTAAAATTGATATTTTATCTAGTAGAGGTTTATCACAATTATATGAAATAAATAAATATAAATGTATTAATTTTGAAGAATTTGTATATGATAAGGATACATTTGATATGTTAGAAAGAGGAAATAATATTGGAATTACACTTGCGGAATCTCCATTAATGCGTATTGCTTTTATGAAAATAAAACCAAAAAATTTGCATGACTTAGCGGTATGTTTATCAATAATAAGACCTGCAGCAAAGGAAGCGAGAGGATTAGATGGAGAGGAAGAGTTAAGTAATTATATAATATTTGATGATGATGCGATAGATATAATATCAAAAGATTTTAATATAGATGAGGAAAAGGCGGATTATTACAGAAGGGCATTTGCGAAGGGTGATAAGGAGGGAATATTGGAATTTAAAAAGAATATAGAAGGGTTGAATAAGAAGAGGCAACGGGAGATAATGAAAAGATTGTGTAATTTATCAAAGTATGGATTTTGTAAAGCACATGCATTTTCATATGCACAATTAATATGGAAATTAGCATATATGAAGAAACATTATCCGTATGAATTTTGGAGAGCGACAATAAATAATTGTGAGTCATCATATAAAAAGTGGGTACATTATTATGAGGCAAAATTGGCAGGAGTAGACATATTAAAAAGGCAATTAAAAAAGGATGATATATCGATATATGCATGTAATCGAAGAAAAAAGATGAATGAGTATTCGCAAATAGAACAATTAAGAATATATGGATATTGGGAGATGAAAGATGAATTATTCTTTCCAAATTGTTATATGTATGAAAAAGATAATATAATATATTTTAATGGAATTATAGCATCAAGTAGGATAAAGCAATATAAGGATTTAAAAATAATGATGTTATTTCTAGGAGTAGAAAAACAGGAATATATACAAGTAAATATAAGTAATTTAGAATATTATCAAACAAAAAATGTAGGGGTAAGAGGGAATGGAGTGTATGTATGTAATAGTGATAAGGAATATAAAATAGTAACATGTAAATCTTATGAATTTTATTAAAAAGATTTAGAAATATTTATGCGTTTATTAATTTTTTTTGAATAAAAATATATTTATTAAATATATAAATAAATGTTAAAAAATCTCTGCACACCAGCTCATATTTATTTTGTAGTATCAGTAATTCTTTTATTATTAGGTTATTTTGGAATGAATGAGATAACAAGAATAATAAAAATAAAAAAGGATGATAATAAATTATTACAGACATTAAATTTTACTTATCAGAAAGATGCTAGAGTAACCTATACATTTCAAATAGTATTTATTTTGGTATGGACATGGATATTAAATTTGTTATGTACAAAAGGATATAAGAATTTATCATGGTTTTTGGTTTTATTTCCGTGGTTATTGTCATTTATTGCAGTATTTGTGTATTTATTAAATTTGGTAAAAAGTTTTTTATCAACAACGACGATGTTAATAATGAAGCCAAAACAAGTGGGAGGTTCAATGTAATTAAATAATAAAAAAAAATTGATTAAAGATAATAATACAATTTATAAGTAAATACAAATTGTACTATGGCAACGAAAATGAGGGTAATAGAGAATCCAGAATTATTTCGTGAAAATATTCATAAAAAATTAACATTATTGATAGGAGATGAAAAGATATCAAGTAATTTAGAAAAAGGGATATTTAATAATTCATTAAAAAAGGCGACAACATTGAATATAGTAAAAAAGTGGGATAATATTTATTTTGTGCAGATATATTTAGATTTATTAAGAACAATTTATATAAATTTAAAGAATACAAGAATAATGAATAAATTAAAGAATAAAGAGATAAAGGCGCATGAATTAGCATTTATGACGCATCAAGATATGAGTCCAGAAAAATGGGAAAAATTGATAGAGGATAAAAAAATTCGAGATCAAAATAAGTATGAGCCAAAATTGGAGGCATCAACAGATAATTTTCAGTGTCGTAAATGTAAATCGAAGAAGTGTACTTATTATCAATTACAGACGCGTTCAGCAGATGAGCCGATGACGACATTTGTGACATGTTTAGATTGTGGAACGAGATGGAAATGTTAAACCATAAGAACGAGCCAATAGACGGGTAAAGGAACGCCATAAAAAGCTAAAACGGCAATAATATAAGCGACAAGTGCATCGATGCTTTTATTTTTAATAAAATGAATAAGTTCATTATTATTGGGTAAAAGAGAAATATAAATAATAATAAGGAATGTGGAGAACCAGGCGGTGGTAAGCCATTTATGAGAGAAAGTTCTACTATTAATATTATCAAATTTAATTTTTCTGACTTTCATATAAAATTGTACAAAAAGTAGAACGAGTATTAATCCGAGAATTTTAAGAAAACCTTTTGAAATAATAATATCGGTAAGATAATTAATAAATTTATTATTAAAATTTTTATTATTTTCAACATTTTTTTCATCAATATCATATTTTTTATAATTAAATTTTAAATTTTTCATTAAAATAATAAAAATAATAATGAACCAACCATAAATAACAATTTTATTATTTAATAAAAAATTATATTTACCCAAATATTTAAATTCAATATTAGATAATAAAATAAATGATAAAAAAGTAATAATAACAGCTTGTAAAAAATAATTTTTATTTTCAGATTTAGTTAATTCGTGATAAGTTAAAAGTAATTTATTATTATTATTCATATTATATAATAATAATATTTTTTACAAGGATAATAAAAACCATTTAAAAACATAATTATATATTTTATTTTGTAAATGATAATAAAATAAAATTATATAATATTTTCGTTAAAATAAAAATTTTTTAAAAATAATATAATATTATAATGGATTTATTTAATTATACTGGTGCATTAGAAATTACACCAACCGTAAAGAATTGAACATTTAGATTCACTAAATTTAGATTTTAATTATAAAAAAGTATTTGAAACTGGTTGTGGAGGTAGAGGTGATATAACAAGATATTTATTAAGTAAAAATGCAATTGTAACTTTAAACGATTATAGAGAAGAAAATATAAAAGCTTTATTAAATGGATTAAATGTAAATTTAGATTATAATACATGGGATTTAAATAAGGAAGTTTCAATAGATAAAAAATTTGATATAATTATTTGTTATGGTACATTATACCATTTAAATAAACCGGAAGAAGCAATAATAAATTTTTCAAAATTATGTAAAGAATTTTTAGTTTTATCAACAATTACAAATGGTCAAAATGACGAATCAATTAATATAGTAAGTGAAAGTTTGGAAATGAATAATCAAGCGGGAGATGGTTATGGTTGTAGACCTGGTCGTTTATTTATATATAATACATTAAAAAAAAACTTTACATATGTATATTTAATTAAGACGCAACCAAAATATAAAGATTTTCCATTAAAATTTCCAAGTAATATAAATCAAGAATTAAGAAATGTTTTTATTGGTTCTCATATTAAATTAGAAAATAATTTATTTGTTGAAGAGTTAATTAATGAATTTACACATTAATTTTATAGCTATAGCTATCTTAATAATATATATTTGTTAAAACTACTTAAAAATATCTTGATATCTTTTATTTGGGAACACAAGTTACTTTCATTTTATAGCTATCCTAATAATATATATTTGTTAAAACTACTTAAAAATATCTTGATATCTTTTATTTGGGAACACAAGTTACTTTCATTTTATCTTCAAATTATATGTTGGGAAAAACATTTCTAACCAAAATACCGGCAACGGTAAACCATAATATGCTAATAAAGCTATTAAATATGCTGTTATTGCATGATTATTTCTTTTTTTAAAAAAGTTTATTTGGGGGTCTGTATTCGGTAATAATGAAAAATATATCACAAAAAATAATGTTACAAACCATGCAACCGTTAAAATATTATGCGAAAATATCACATTTATTATCGTATTCGGATGGATATCTCTTATTGACATATACTTTTGCACAAATACTGTTAAACCTAATAAGGCTATTAATTTATATGTTTTATCTGACCATATTATACTATTCAAAAAATTTACTATTTTTATTTCAAACTTATTATGATATTTTAAATTATTTTC
>Ga0169931_10015507_pt1 | contig 10187 bp, 7 predicted proteins | sample Kivu_15m_20L_FD_129675 | JGI IMG/M metagenome (GOLD analysis project Ga0169931, IMG submission 129675) | Freshwater microbial communities from Lake Kivu, Western Province, Rwanda to study Microbial Dark Matter (Phase II) - Kivu_15m_20L... | ecosystem: Environmental > Aquatic > Freshwater > Lake ... | reverse complement strand
TGATCATCTTCTGTGCATTCATCCGTTTGAGCAGCCCTTCTACAAGCCATGGGGGCTTACCACGACCGTCATTGGCAATCCGGCGCTCCACCGGCTGTCTCAGGGAGACTCCCGGCGCTTCCGGCAGGCTCATGGTCTGCCAGCCGACAGTACCATTATCGGGCTCCTGCCGGGCAGCCGGTCCTCGGAAATGCGTCGCGTGGCGCCCACGCTGTTCGAGGCCGTCCGTCGTGTTCATGCGCGCGATCCGAACAGGCAGGTTGTCTGCATGGCCTCGCCCAGCGTAGCTGGCGAGGTCGCCTCGCTGATCGCGCGCCAGAGTTTCCCGATCATAACTGTTACGGACGAAGCCGAAAAGGCGGATGCCTACGCCGCCATGACCGTGGCGATCGCCTGTTCTGGAACTGTCACAACAGAGCTTGCCGCCCAGGGCGCGGCAGTCGTCACCGGTTACAGACTGGGGTGGGTGACCTGGGCGCTCCTGCGGGGACTGCTCTTCAGGTCGAAGTTCTCCGCGCTCGTCAACGTTGCGGTCAACCGCGAGGTCATTCCAGAGTTCATCCAGACGCGCTTCAGCGCCAGCAACCTCGCGAGGGCCGCAGAAGCACGTCTTTCCGATCCCGGCCTGCTCGAGCATCAATTAGCCGCCCAGCGGGAGGCTATTGGCATAATGTCAGGGGGCGGCCGCTCAGCCGCCGATATCTCTGCAGAGACAATCCTCAGTCTTATTGAAGCTCCGACGCAGTCATCATGAGCTGATGCCCCAGAGCCGACTGACCGCTGCGATGAGGACCCTCAGCGTTGCGAGATAGGCGTGTAATCCCGACGTGCAGCGCCCGTATAGATCTGCCGCGGACGCCCGATACGCTGTGTCTTGTCAGTGGTCATTTCTTCCCACTGGGCGATCCATCCCACCGTTCTCGCAAGGGCGAAGAGGACAGTGAACATCGATACCGGGAAACCCATCGCCTTCAGCGTAATGCCCGAATAAAAGTCCACGTTGGGATAGAGTTTTTTCTCGATGAAGTACTCATCTGACAGAGCGATCTTCTCCAGCTCCATCGCAACTTCCAGAAGCGGATCGTTGATACCAACCTCTTTAAGGACTTCCCGACAGGTCTGCTGCATGACCTTAGCTCGCGGATCGTAGTTCTTATACACCCGGTGTCCAAAACCCATCAGCCGGACGCCGTCGACCTTGTTTTTGACCTTGTCGACATGCTTCCGCACATTCTCAACCGTCCCGATTTCCTCAAGCATTTTGAGAGCAGCTTCATTGGCTCCTCCATGGGCTGGCCCCCACAGACAGGCAATGCCGGCTGCGATGCATGCGAAGGGGTTTGCGCCAGAAGAACCGGCGAGGCGTACAGTTGAAGTTGACGCGTTCTGTTCGTGATCGGCGTGCAGGATGAATATTCTGTCCATGGCTCGCGCCAGGACCGGGTTCACCTGATAGTCCTCCGCAGGAACGGCAAATGACATCCTGAGGAAGTTGGATGCATAGTCCAGTTCATTACGCGGGCTCACAAACGGCTGCCCTGCATGATACTTCAAAGCGCGCGCCGCAATCGTCGGCATCTTTGCGATCATGCGATGCTGGGCGACCTTCCGCTGCTGGGGGTCGTCCACATTGGTAGAGTCGTGGTAGAAGGCAGAAAGAGCCCCGACAGCGCCGCACATAATCGCCATAGGATGCGCATCTCGGCGGAAGCCTTCGAAAAACCGGTCGAACTGCGCATGGAGCATCGTATGACGGGTGATCGTGCGGTTGAATTCTGCCGATTCCTGCTGACTGGGCAGCTCGCCATGCAGAAGCAGATAGCACACTTCAAGGAAGTTGGACTTTTCGGCGAGCTGGTCAATCGGATAGCCGCGGTGCAGGAGGATCCCTTCATCGCCGTCAATGTAGGTGATCTGGCTTTCGCAGCTGGCCGTCGATGTGAAGCCCGGGTCCAGGGTGAACATACCCGTCTGGGCGTAAAGCTTTCCGATATCGATAACATCGGGTCCGACTGTCCCCGAATAGATAGGCAGCTCGACCGTCTTGCCGCCCGCCGTCAGGCTCGCCTTTCCGTTTGACTTTACCTTGTTATCCATAGCGGCAGTCTCCTAATCCTCCGGCCTTGCGCCGATCAGCCCCCGGAGCGCGCATGGTCGCCCAGGCGCGCAACAGCTTCATTACGTCCTAGCAAAGCCAACACAAGAGCAATGTCAGGCGCTGGCGCTCCTCCCGTCAGAACAGCGCGCAAAACCGGACCGATTTTTCCCATGCTGACCCCTGACTGATCGCAGAATTGGGTTAAAACCAGCTTGATCGCGGCCTCGGTCCAGTCCTCCAGCCCGGCCAGCGGCCCGAGCAGTTCGCTGAGCCGGCTGCGGGCGTCCTCATTAACGAGGCTCGCCGCTTTATCCGACAGGACAACCGGGCGGATGTCCATCAGGAATTTCGCCTGCTGGGTGAGCTGCGCCAGGTTCGCCGCCCGAACTTTGAGGGTGGTCATGGCTTGCCGGATCCGCTCCAGCTCTGCGGGAGACAGAGCCGCCGCCTCGGGTCGGTGCGCCCAAAGATCAAACAGACGCTGGTCGTCAGCCTGCGCCATGTAGTGCTTGTTGACGAAGTCCAGCTTGGCGAAGTCCAGCCGGGCAGGTGCTTTATTGAGACCATCAAGATCAAACCACCGGATGGCATTCTCGTCCGAAATGATCTCGTCATCGCCATGGCTCCAGCCCAGGCGCAAAAGGTAGCTTCTCATGGCCTCAGGCAGATAGCCAAGGACGTCCCGATACTCGTCAACGGCCGTGGCGCCGTGCCTCTTAGAAAGTTTTTTTCCGTCCGGTCCATGTATCAGCGGCAGATGCGCATACGCAGGTACGGGCCATCCCATGGCATGATAGATGGGTAGCTGGCGGAATGTATTAAGAAAATGATCATCCCCGCGAATGATATGCGTAACGCCCATGTCATGATCATCTACGACAACAGCCAGCATGTAAGTTGGCGTTCCGTCGGAGCGCTGCAGGATAAGATCGTCAATCTCGCGGTATGCGCGTACGACCCGGCCCTGGACATGATCCTCCACCGTGAGGTCTCCCGCATCGGGCATGCGCAGGCGGATCACGGTCGGCGCGCCTGGCGGCAGAGGTCTTCCCGGGTCTCTCCACGGGGAGCGGAAGGGTCTGAGAAGCTCCTCCATCTTCTGCTGCTCCTCGGCAGGCAGAGAGCCGGCTGCGACTTTTTTCCTCTGAAGCGCATCGGCCTCATCGCGGCGCGCCTGCAACTCCTCGGCGCTGACAGGACAATGGTAGGCTGCTCCTTTCCGGACGAGCTCCAGGGCGACCTCGGCGTGCCGCGCCGCACGCTCTGACTGGATGACAGGCGCCTCATCACCCCCCAGTCCGAGCCAGGTCAGGCCGTCAAGAATGGCGGCGATGGCGGCCTCCGTCGACCGCTCCCTGTCTGTATCTTCTATCCTCAAGAGGAACTTGCCGCCCTTTGCCCGGGCATAAAGCCAGCAAAAAAGGGCTGTCCTGGCCCCGCCAATATGGAGGTAACCTGTCGGAGAAGGTGCAAAACGGGTTACGACCGTCATCAGGGTCCAGACCGGTTCATCTAAAGTCACATTTGGATGCGAGGCACTCAAGACCACATCCAGACCCTGACAAGCAAGGCCGGAGTGTGCTGTCTGGCTGAGTTTTACGTCATCCCGACCGATCCGGGGACGACTTCTCACGTCGCATATGGGACGGCCGCCTCAGATAGTCGTCGCTCGTGTTGGTACAACCGGCCAACGATCCTGGCAGGCCTAATGATAGCGTCGGACGAGAGCAACAAGCTTTCCCTGAATACGAACGCGATCAGGTCCGAAAATCTGTGTTCCGAAGTCGGGATTCGCTGCTTCCAGAGCAATGGATCCGCCCTTGCGGCGAAAACGCTTGAGAGTTGCCGTTTCTTCGTTGATCAGCGCAACGACAATGTCCCCCGAGCTGGCCTGGCTGGTCCGCCTGATGATCACCGTATCACCGTCGAGAATCCCCGCGTTGATCATACTGTCACCCTGAACCTCAAGAGCGAAATGGCTGTCCGGGTCGAGTTCATCGTCGGGAGCAGCGACCCTGCGTGTCTCGTGTTCAATGGCTTCGATGGATGTACCTGCTGCAATGCGCCCCATGACCGGGATCATTGAATGACGGGCGGCTGGAGCTCCTTTACGGCCCGCGCCGGCGCCGTCGACCACACTCGGCCGGAAGGGGCCGCGCCCTCCCGGCAGTGGGGCGGCGCTTTCAGGCAGCTTGAGCACTTCCAATGCGCGGGCCCTGTGGGCGAGCCTGCGGAGAAATCCGCGCTCTTCAAGCGCTGTAATCAGCCGGTGAATGCCCGACTTTGACGCGAGGTCCAGCGCCTCCTTCATTTCATCGAACGAGGGCGACACCCCCGTCTTCGCGATGCGGTCATGAATAAAGAGGAGAAGCTCGCGCTGTTTTTTGGTGAGCATAACGGTCTGAGGCTCCTGAACCCTCTGAGTCGCAAAGAGTTCTACTCCCGTTCACGTTATGGGTCAATTATGGCCGTGTGGCTATCGCGCCAGCGCCAGGTCCCTGACAGCGCCTTCGGGATCGCCGGACCGCATGAGGGTTTCTCCCACAAGAAAACCGCGCGCACCACAGGCCCTCAGTCGAACGATGTCTGCGGCTGTCCGGACGCCACTCTCCGAAATCAGGAGCCGGCCCCCCGGAACGTCCGCGGCCAGCTGCTCTGTAATGGCCAGATCTGTAACCATACGCTTCAGATCCCGGTTGTTAACGCCGATAAGCGGCGAGGGCAGCTCCAGAGCGCGGCTTAGCTCGTGTGCGTCATGGACTTCCAGAAGCACTGACATACCAAGATCCTCAGCGCAGGCATGAAGGTCCCTGGCCAGGGCGTCGTCGACCGCCGACATGATGATCAGAATGGCGTCGGCCCCATGCGCCCGCGCCTCAATGAGCTGAATGCGATCGATCATAAAATCTTTTCGCAGGACCGGAAGATCAACAGCATCACAGACCGCTCCCATATCGGCGAGCGACCCTCCGAAACTGGGGCCATCGGTGAGAACCGATATACAGGCTGCGCCTCCTGCGGCGTATGCGTGTGCAACAGACACAGGGTTACGTCCTGGACTTATATCCCCGGCGGACGGACTTTTGCGCTTTACCTCGCAAATCAGTGCGTTGCCGTCCTCCGCCGCGATCCTCAGCAGCGCCTGAGCGAAACCACGTGGGGCAGACGCTGCCGCCGCATCGGCAAGCAGGTCGGCTTCCGAGCGCTCGGACCTTAGCCGTGCGACCTCAGCTGCCTTGTAATCGAGGATAAGCCTGAGACGATCGGGCATGTTATCCATGAGACGTCGCCTTAAGGGTCTCAAGCGCCCTGAGGGCCGCCCCGGACGACACCGACTGGCGGGCCAGCTCTATTCCCGCGGGAATATCCGCCGCGAGCCCGGCAATCATGATGGCTGCGCCGGCGTTAACTGCAACCAGATCGGAAAAAGGTCCGGCGGCGCCGTTAAGGACAGCGCGCAGTGCGGCCGCATTGTCGTTCACAGAACCGCCCTGAAGGTCCTCAAGACGCGCGCGGGCGACACCGAGGGTTTCGGGCGTCACTTCCATCGTCCGAACAGAGCCGTCCTTTAGTTCACTGATAAGGGTGGAGCCGGTTATGGAAATCTCGTCGATGCCATCGACGCCATGCACGACGAGGGCGCGCTCTGAGCCCAGCTCGCCCAGCGCCTGCGCCAGCGGCTCAGTCCACTCCGGAGAGAAAACACCCAGCACCTGCCGCCTGACACCCGCCGGGTTCACGAGCGGGCCAAGAAGATTGAAGATTGTTCGGATACCCAGCGCCGCGCGCACCGGAGCGACATGACGCATCGCTGCATGATGCGCCGGAGCGAACATGAAAGCGAGGCCTGCTTCTGAAAAGGAGGCTGCCAGCTGAGCGTCGGTCATCTGCAGATTGACGCCCAGAGCCTCCAGAACATCCGCAGAGCCGGCCTTACTTTTTGAGCGGTTTCCGTGTTTAGCGACTTTGACGCCTGCTCCAGCCGCCACAAACGCTGCGGCGGTGGATGTATTCAGTGAGGTCCACGCCAGACCTCCCGTGCCGCAGGTGTCCACAGCGCCTTCCGGAGCGCTGACGCGTCGCGCATTCCGCCGCAGAACGCGCGCCCCGGCGACGATGTCCTCGACACTTTCCTTACGAAGACGCAGGCCCATCAGGAATGCAGATATGAGTATCGGATCAGCCGATCCCCCCAGGATTTCCTCAAACGCCGCGGTTATCTCGCCCGTTTCGGGGCTGTTCCCTTCTGCAATACGGATGATGACACGACGAACCGCTTCGCTCATTTGAGACCCGCCTGGCGAAGGAAGTTACTCAGTATCGTCATGCCATGCTCCGATCCGATCGATTCGGGGTGGAACTGCACGCCATAAACCGGGCGGCTGACATGGCTGACCGCCATGATCTCGCCCTCTGGTGTCTCTGCATCAATGGTCAGAGTGGAGGGGATATCGCGCCGTCGGATCGCCAGAGAGTGATATCTGACCGCCTTAAAGCGCATGGGTACGCCAGAAAAGAGAGCCCCACCGAGGACATTCACATCCCAGGTCTTGCCATGAATGATGGTCTGCGCCCCCTCAACGATCCCGCCCATGGCCTCACCGATGGCCTGGTGACCGAGACAAACGCCCAGCACAGGAAGGGTATCAGGCGCACGTTTGATAAGCTCTATGCATATACCGGCTTCTGACGGCGTGCAGGGACCAGGCGACAGAACAATCGCCCGTGCGTCCTGCCTAAGCGCCTCATCGACGGTGACCGCATCGTTGCGGAGCACGGTTACATCAACGTCGGGGCTGACGTCCTGCAGGTAGTGAACCAGATTGTATGTGAAGCTGTCATAGTTATCGATCAGAAGGACTTTCATGCGACCCCCGGGTGAGTACGGAGCTTCAGCATCATAAAGCGCAATTGAACATTGCCGACGGATAGCCGACAGCCGGTTGTCACCTGATACGGTCTTAACATCGCCGACCCCCGGCCGGTTGAGCGCGTGGGTGCGGGGACAGACGGGCAATCGCCTCCCGCAAAATCAAAGAGGGTCCAGCGCATGGTCACCCGATCCTGTCGTAGCGCGCTGCTTCTTCGGCGGCGCGGAACAGCGCGCCTGCCTTGTGTACCGTCTCCATGAACTCGTTGTCGGGGTCAGAGTCATAAACAACGCCTCCGCCCGCCTGGACATGGATGCGACCATTCCTGAATACGGCCGTCCGCAGGGCGATGCAGGTGTCCATGTCTCCCCCGGCGCCAAAATACCCAACCGCACCTGCATAAACACCGCGGGCGTGAGGCTCGAGCTCCGTGATGATCTCCATGGCCCGGATTTTCGGGGCGCCTGAAGTCGTACCCGCCGGAAATCCTGCCGCCAGAGCAGAGACCATGTCCTCGCCGGACCTGAGCCTTCCCTGGACGTTCGAGACAATGTGCATGACATGACTGTAGCGCTCGATCGTGAAGCTTTCCGTGACGCGCACAGTTCCCCGGGCTGAGACGCGGCCGACATCATTGCGACCTAGATCCAACAGCATGAGGTGCTCAGCTCTTTCCTTTGGATCAGCCAGAAGCTTTTGTTCATTCGCCTTATCCGTTTCCGGATCTGCGCCGCGCGGCAGGGTTCCGGCTATGGGCCGAACCGTCACAACGCCGTCCCGGAGGCGTACAAGGATTTCAGGACTTGATCCTGAGATCTGAAACGAGCCGAAATTGACGTAGAACATGAAGGGAGACGGATTGAGCCTGCGAAGAGCGCGATAAAAGGAAAAAGCGGAGCCGGCAAACGGGGCCGAGAACCGCTGGCTCGGTACCACCTGAAATATATCCCCGGCGCGAATGTAAGCCTTGGCCCGCTCGACCATATCCAGATAGCGTTGTTTGGGTATGTTGGAGGAAAATTCGAGTGCAGCGACAGCGCCCTGAGATGGTCGCGAAGGTGGCATAGGCTGATCGAGGATAGTCTCAATTGCATCAATACGAGCCTGCGCGGGAGCTCCGCCCGGGCGCTCAGGAGCGGCGATGATAATCTCCTGCCGGACCCCGTCGAATATCAGCACGACGCCGGGCCGCATCAGCATCCCCTCGGGCAGATCATTGGGATCTGGCGCGGGTTCCGGAAGGGTCTCGAGATATCGCACCATATCGTAGCCGATATAACCGAACGCCCCGGCGGCCATGGGTGGCAGGCCTTCAAGGCCGCTGACCCTGCAGTCCCTGATAAACGCCCGAAGCGATCCAAGAACATCTGTCGATGACGACTGAACCTCAGTAAAGTCAGCCGACCGGGAGACTTCCGCCCGACCGCCCTTCACCCGCCACCACAGGTCCGGGGCGAGACCTATGAAGGAATAGCGTCCCCGCGTTTCTCCGCCGACGACGCTCTCAAACAGAATGAGCCCCTCGGAGGAGGGATCAAGCTTCAGCATCGCCGAGACCGGCGTTTCGGTGTCATCGACCCGGCGCTTGACGACAAGCCGGGGCAGAGCAGCGGTCATTGCGCCGTTTCCCGCGGAGCGAGGCCGTCAAAGAAACGTTTTATGGCCTCCTCGTTTCGCTCGAACTGGACCTCCTTCTGCAGCCCGCGCTGGAAGACCTCCGCGAGGTCCTGCTGGAGGGAATCGTTGATCTGCCCGCCAAGCTGCATGCGCAGGAGTGCTGTCATTTCGGGAGTCGCCGGCGTTACCGTATCTACCCGCGCAACCCACGCTTCCCCGCTGGACCCGCGCACGAGCCCGACTTCAGCGTTCTTGAGGGCGAAGCCGCCCGCAACGAGCGCCGGATCGATTTGCTGACTGCCCCCGCGCGGAACAGTGATGGGGGGCAGCGCTTCCAGCCGGCTTGCGGTTGCCGCCTGGGAAAAACTTGTCCCTGCTTTGATCGCTGCGATCATCTCGTTGGCAGCCTGGTCCATAGCCTCCCGCTGACGTTCAGCCATAACCGCCTGACGGACTTCCTGGGAGACCTCCTGATAGGGCAGCGTGTAAGGCGCGATCACCTCGTCCAGTCTGTAAATCGACCGGCTCGTTTCGTCCTCATAGACCGTTGTCATCTGCCCAGGCGATAGGGTGAACAGATCACGCATGGCTTCCCGATTACCAGCCAGCTGCTTAGGCTGATCTCCTGACGCCGTTCGGCCCTGGCCGTCAACCGCCTCAAGATTGTAGACGGGAATGCCAAACTGCTTGCCAATGTCCTCAAGCGGCTGCCCGCCAGCGGCGTCGCGGAAGGGCTCGCTGGTCTCCTCATATAGCCGTTCAGCCTCAGGCTTCGCCATATCAGCGCGTACCTGCGCAGCAACCTGTTCAAGGGGAGTCGGAATGCCCGGTGTTACCGCTTTCACCATTACGGTGAAGAACGGCTGGCCCTCCGCGAGCTGTATCGGCTGGTTATGCACGCGCCCCGGCTCTGCTTCGAACAGAAACTTCCGGTAGTCTTCGTTTTCAATATCTTCGGGCTTTACGCTGCGCTCCGCCACGCGGACACCCGGACTGCGGGCAAGCGCTTCCTGGTTTGGTATTCCCTGCATAACGAGATCGATAAAGGCCTGGACCGTATTGCGATCAGCAGCCGTAAACTCCTCGATCTGGCGGGTTTCAGGAGTTGAGTACGCACGAATGCGCGCCTGATACTCGGCCCGGACCTGTTCATCCGTGAAGCTGACCTGCCCAAGAAAATCCTCGGCTGAGTAGGACAAAGCCGAGATACGGCGTCGCTCAGGCTGCTGGAAACGTTCCTTGTTGCGCTCATACCAGGCCTGTAGGTCGGCATCAGTCGGGGGCGTTGCGTCAGCAATGACGGCATCCGTCGGCCGGGCGAATGAGAAGGTGCGCGTTTCACCATAGTACCTGATGAAGGGGTCGGACAGAACGCTGGGCAGATTGATGGCGCTGAAAGCAGCGACCTCAACGTAGCGCTGGGTCAGAAAGTCCTGGAGGAAGGCTTCAAACTCAAGACGCGAAAGCCCGCGATCCTGCGCCTCCGCCTGTATGGAGGCGAGGTCAACTTTGCCAAAAGCGTTGGTGAGGACCTGATTGCGTTCCAGATAAGGTTTCAGCGCCTCCGGACTGGCGCGAATGCCCATCTTGTCGGCGAATGC
>Ga0169931_10015506_pt1 | contig 10188 bp, 7 predicted proteins | sample Kivu_15m_20L_FD_129675 | JGI IMG/M metagenome (GOLD analysis project Ga0169931, IMG submission 129675) | Freshwater microbial communities from Lake Kivu, Western Province, Rwanda to study Microbial Dark Matter (Phase II) - Kivu_15m_20L... | ecosystem: Environmental > Aquatic > Freshwater > Lake ... | reverse complement strand
GTTTCATTATTACTCGTTAAATTTAATCCAACATTTTCTCTTTCATTTTTTAAATTACTAACTGTTTTTATAATATTAACATCATCAAGTTCCAATGCCCTAGAAGAATTATTTGATTGCAAACTGTTCATCATAAATATTGCTAATGATTGATTAGGTATAAACTTAGCTTTAATTCCTTTAGCCTTATGTTCCTCGATCTTGTTCATAATATCAGACATCTGAACATTTTCCATTATTGATTTCATTATAGAGAAATAAGTGTAACTTGAATTGGGTGAAAGCTTATCTTTTCTAAATCTTAAAAATTGCCAAGAACCGAATTCGTATTTTTTAAGAAGGAATTTTTTATTAACAGCAGCGGCAGCTGCGACTTCTTGCTGTAATAATTTAAAATTATAGCTGTGCAAGTTTTGTAACCCTACATAATTCGAATCACTTCTTCTAATTATCTCTCTATCACATAAAAGATGATAATTTGTAGTCTCTTCGTTATTAAAATTAAAATTATAAAAACATTCAGCAATAGGGCCTTTTCCAGATAAAGCTATTTCTTGAAATTCTTTATGGAATTTCTCGAATTCCTGGTCATCAGGGAAGAATAAACACACAATAGGCAGAAGCTTATCCCTTGATTCAGTGACATTCAAAACATAAAGAATTTTTTTTTCGTTCGGATGTGAATGACTTTGCACATTCACTGTTGTTATCTCAAAATCAATCGTATTCAAGTGAGAAGGTTTCCATTTATATATTTCACAAGCTTGCCCAGTATAATAAGGATAGTCGTCAAAGTTTATTATCACCCCATCATTGTCATGTGGTAAGGATTTAACTAACTTATTATAAAGAAATTCAAGTTTGTCAAATGTGTAATAATCCTTCATGAACAAATCAATTTTAAATTTTGTATTAGGATTGACATGGGTTTTTATTGAATTATGAAAGTTGATATTTTTATTCCCTGCTATTTCTGAAGTCTTAAGATGCATACTTTCTAATATGGAGGTTTCTATTTTATCTTTGTATCTATTCATAAACTTTCTTTCGATTTCTTTCAAAAAGAAAAATTCATTTACTTTTCTCAATCTTTGGCGAAATTTTAGATGCCCTATATTAGCACCGCAAATGACGACTCCATCAAAAACTAAAAATTTTATCTCATGAAGTTTGTCATTGATGTAGACTAAATTCTTGGGAACTAGGTTAGAATTCGAATCCTGCCTAAGAAGATTTTCTTCCTGTTCTCTATCTACCCTGTCGAGTACCAACTCACCATCCAAAAAATTTTCGATATCCCATTCAGATCTATTCCTATTCTGGGCTGATGTTTGTGAATTGTCGTATTTGCTTCTAGGTAATTTAAAATTTAATTCGACGAAATAAAATTCCATGTTTCTTCCTAGGAATAAAATTATGTCATTCACAAAATGTATAAGTAAGTATCTCACACCATCAGATTTTTCACACATAAGAACCCTATCACAGATTTTAGAAAAAATTTCAATGTGATCTTTAGTTAAGTTAATTACTTGAAGACCAGGAAATTTCAAATTTGAATTAGAAAATCTTTCGAGTTTGTGAATGATTGGATTATAATAAGAATGATCCTTCTCTAACTCTGATTTTAAATTCTCTCCTATTTTTTTGAAGATTAATTGAATATTCGTTTTGATTTCCTCGACTTTTTTCTTGTTTAGAGTATTGTTTTTCCCATATTTTATTTCGTTTTCTTCAGTTGCTTGAAAAAAGAATTGCCCAGGGGTGTTCAGAACGCTATCTGCTTTAGTGAATAAAGGAATATTAGGAATAGAATTCGAAGTTGAATCATTTCTCATTTTAGTTTGAATATAAAATAATAATTATAATAATTTTAATATTTTTACTAGTTGGATAATTTACTTAAAAATTTAGGATTAAAATATCAATACTTAGGCAAAATTGTTTCCTATGAAATTACTCCTCTAACATTAAAATATAGTCTCTTGAGGAATTTCCAAAATTTATCACATCGTACACCTTCATTTGATAAAATTTTCCAGGTTCTAGCTTCTCTTTGTTCAAAAATGTTCCGTTTGTGCTTTTCAAATCTAATATATTTATGGTGATGTTTGAAAAATCAGAAGATTTAAGAAATTGAATCACCGAGTGCTGTCTGGAACAGGATGGATGGTTAATTACTATGTCGCATGCCTTAGATAAATTCAAATATAAAAGTTCTTACTTTTTCATCTTTTCCGATTAGATAGAAAGCTTTTGAATCGATTTTGTAGATGTCCTTTTTTTGTTTATCTTTGAATGTATACAGTCGCCAACTTTTTATAGGTAAGACCGAATCATTAGGAGATCTGTATTTGATTACTAAGAATTTTAGAGTTGTTATTTTAATAAATTTTATTTTTACTTATTTTCTCTTTTTCTTCATTTGTTTTATCCAGTACTTCATAATTATTTAGGAATATTTCATCTTTACCATCCATTATTTTAAAAGCTTCCGCTTTATCTTTTTTGATATTATCATTTGAAGGATTAACTTGAATTATGCGGGGTTCTCTCAATTTATTGATCGATTCGTCTTCTTCCACATTACTCCATTTGGATTTCTTTTCTTGGAAAAAATTTGGTTTCGAAGAATTTTCAATGGTATTTTCATTTTGTGTTTTGGGTAATGCATCCTCTGAAGTTTTCGTTTTTTTCTTTTGATACGATGAAGGAATATATCCTCGCTTTTCAAGAGAGCTGCTTCGACTCGAACAATAGTCTGAAGATTGTTCAGAAGAAGAATTGTCTTTCTTTTTTATAATTTTACTGCGTTTGTGTATTTGCCTACTTGAGTTGTCACTACTGCTTCTGCTCTTACTTCTATCACGTTTTCTTTTATATTTGTTATTTTTACTGTGTTTATGTCTATCTTTTTTAATAAATGATTTTGTTTTTTCCTCCTCCTCGTTACTGCGACTTCGACCTCTCTTTGTAATTTCTTGATTTGTATGAGTTTTTCCTTTAACATCTAATTCGTCTTCTGAAATTTCTAAATAATCTACGGAAGTGAATATATTTTTGGCATTTGTTATTATTTCTGATTTTTTGATTTCCATAAAATTTTCAATTAAAAATTTAAAATAACAAAAATTTAATTTAAATAATTCTTTCAAATAAAAAGAAAATATTTCCATAATTGTGAGGGATTTTTAAATTAAATACAAAATAACACAACAAAAATTAACATTCAAAATAACATAACCTGCGAATTTTATTTTGTTCTTGAATGAATCCTTATTCATATAGAAAAATTCAATAATAAAATCGTTGGAAATAAGCTTTTAACAAAGTTTATATCTTATATAGCTGTCTCTATATGTAAGTATATATGTATGTTTATATAAATTCTAATCTATAAATAATAATTGTATAGGAATGAAACTGATTTACAAAGTGAATATCAGAACATTTTGATAATGCTTATTAAGATTAATAAAAATTAAAAATTTTAAATAATTTGTTTTAGCCTTATCAGACAAATGCCTCGTTAAAATCATAAATAATTTCATTCGCGCATATGATTTTTGTCATCATTGCTAAATTTCTAACCTTGAAGAAGCTTTACGTTATAGGTAAAGAATTTCTTGGTATCTATACATTTTAAATTAAAATTAAATTAATTTTTTGTTTAAATATTAAAAAAATAATTAAGTAAATTTAAAAATTAAGGTTGATAAAATTATTTAGAAAATAATAAAAATAAAGAATAACATTAAGCAAGAAAAAATTAAAATATAAGATGCAATTAAAACATTCTTTTAATTTCTTTGGAAAAATCTTATCATCTTAATAAATCTTTTATTGATATTCCAACTAAGTTGATTGCAAAGTATAGATATCATTATTATTCTAAATATTTATTGCCATAAAAATATTAACTATCACCCTTAAAATTATAAATAATTTAATTATTCAAATAAATGATGATTACTTAGCTCTATATGATAAACATATATGCTTAAAATTTTATTTCTGATAATAAAGTCACCCAAACAAAAACAGCTTAAATATTTAAATTTTAATATTTCTTTAAAATTCAGAAAATTTATTCAACTTTCCACTTATAATTTTCAAAAATAAATAATTTTATCACCTATGTTAAATTTCTTACAATAAATAAAAATGCAAAGAATCGAAGACGAAACAAACAGATCAAAATTTTCTTCATTTGACAAAACCAATCTTCTTTCGGAATACATCAACCAGAATCTACTATCCTTCAAGTATCTTAGAAATAGAAATTACAAGACAGCAATGACCTCCTTCGAAAAATCAATAGAAATAGCAAAAGATTTAGATGAGATAAAACATGTCGAGAGTTTGACAAATTTCGGAGTGTGCCAGTATTTTTGTGGAAAGTTTTCAGAGTCTTATTTATCTTTAGATAAAGCGAGAGAAATTTCCAATCGATTGGTAGAAAATTTCGTAAGTGACAAATCAATCTTAATGTAAGGAAAAGTTTATATAACACAATTCTAAAATCTTCATAGGTTGCATCTACGCGTTATGAGCAATCTTTCGTTAACAGCCTTGACTTTAAATAAACTCAATGAGTGTCGCAATTTCTTTAATAGCTGTTTAGAACTTATAAAAGAGCAGCCGGATATATACGAAAAAATAAAAATGCTGAAGGAGTGTGTTTACATTTTCTTCAGGATTGATTCGCTTGGCCAATATTTAGAACAAAACAACAATCAAAACTACAACACAAACACAAACAACGCTGCCAATGAGAATAATCAAACCATTAAAAGAAGCAGAACAAAGCAGCTGCAAGAATTCAATTCAAACGATCCAGCTGAGCCTTCAATATTAAGTCCTAAGACAATATCTAAGTCTCTCCTTGCTCTTCATAAGACCTTAAGAGAAGGGAATATTGAACATTGGCTTAAAGCAATCAACGAGGAGGCTAAAAATCCAAATAATTTAAAAGATAAAAACGGATATGTCTTCGTACTTTTAAATGCCCTCGCTGCTAATGTTTATCAAGGTGCAAAAATTGACGACGTTAAATTAACATTTGCGAAAGTTATGAAGTCCTATTCCGAACAGTATCAAAAGGATTACAAACTGAAAGAAAACAATCTTGCGAATATTTTGAATGAAATGAAGTGCAGAATGGATATGTCAATAGAAATGTATAGGAAATTTTTAGAACTAGAAGACGAGCTCAACAAAATAGTAAATCAGATTGAGGTAGACTCGATGCTCAATAGAGAGAGTAATTTCAATTTTCGAAACAAAGTCGACAGGATAGACGAAACTAACCAGAATAAAGTCTTTGTGAAGCTTTTTTTCAAACATGCATTGAATTATTTGAACAGAGATATTCCGAAACAATCAGCCAAGAATGAAATAGATCAAAACGATCAGATTATAGAAAACAAAGAAAATGTAGGTATGGCAAATTCCAATCTCGATGCCAAAGCGAGGATTGAATTGGGATTGAAGCTTCTTGAAAATAATGAATTTGATTTTTCTCAAATCGATTTATTTCATATAAATTCTGATGTTATAAAAGCTTTGAAAATTCTGATTGAGAATTTGATTACTATCAGAAATAAAAGCATCTTGTACTTTTTCTACAAAAGGTTTATGAAGAACACGTTGAAATATGAAAGCTATAGACAATTTATGAAGGAGAGATTTAAAATCAGCAAGAAGTTTATAGAAGAGAAGGAAAATGTTATTATAGAAGGTAAATTTTTATTCTAAATTTTATTTCATCAATATTACAGGAAGCGAAATTATGAAGGTCAATTACAAAACCACTGGAGTTAGAACACATTTTTATAAAATCGATCTAAATAGGATGTGCCTTCAAGTTTTCAAAAACACAAAAGTTTATGAAACAGTAAAACTTCCTATGAAAGAAATAAATCTGAGTAATGTCTTTCAAATTTCTTATGGAATGCTTACAAAAAATTTAAATAAGAAATCTAAGTACTTGGCAGATACTCACTTCTTCAAAAATAGAAAACAATTTCTTTCTTTCATGCTTGAAAAAAGGACGATTGATTTGTATTTCGAATCTGAAGAATTGTTGAACGATTGGGTATATGGATTGATTACCTTAATTAAGAAGAATAATTTAAAGACCGGAGTATTTTCTGTTTCTGGATTCATTCTGACTAGACTAAAGTACAATCTGATTCTTAGATTGGAAGAAATGCGAAATGACAAGCGATTTGGAAATAAATCAATTTTGATCTTACAAGAGCTGTATAACTATTTCAGTTCGAATTCTTTCGGACTGTATAGTTTCTCTTTTGCAAAAATTTTATTGTTATATAAAAAGATTATGGACAAAAGTCCTATTTTAATTAATTAGAAAATAAAACATCATAAATTCAATAAGGTTTATTTGATTTTGTTATATCATATCATTAGTTTAATTATTTTTCAACTTTTTGCGGTTTATTTAATAATTTTTATCATTTATCTTATATGACAAGAAAAGAGGCAGTGCCAATAAAGGATTTCATTTCTGGTAGTTTTGCTGGAATTGTTTCTGTGGTACTGGGTCAACCCCTTGAAACAGTAAAAGTCAGAATGCAATCGCAGCAAGAATTATATAAATCTTCAATAGATTGCATTAAGAAAATGTATTCTAAAGAAGGTTTTACGTCATTCTATAAAGGAACATTAAGTCCTCTTATCGGAATTTCTTTTTGCTTTGGTGCTTGTTTTTCTGCAAATTCTTTTTCCAAAAGTTTTCTTAAAAAGAAGAACATTAAAGAAGGAAAGTCCGCCGGATTAACAAAAAGGCAATTTTTTTACTGTGGTCTATTCACAGGCTTCATTACTTCTTTTTTGAATTGCCCGATTGAAAACATCAGGATAATTATGCAAGTTCAGGGAGCCAAAATTGGAAAAAAGATTAGAAGCGCTAAGAAGTATTATACAGGATCAGTCGATTGCTTTGCTAAAATATACAGATCACAAGGTATTAGAGGGCTGTTTACTGGATTAATGCCAACTATTTTGCGAGATGTACCTGGAGGAGGAATTTATTTTGGAACCTTAGAAAATTTAATGATGAAAGGCGAAATAAAGTATGGAAGTAGGAATAAAATTCCAACTAGTCTGATTATGCTTTGTGGATCCATTGCTGGGGTGTTTTCAGCAGTCACGATATTTCCAATGGATGTTGTAAAATCGATAATTCAAGCTAATACCGATAAAAATCCAAAATATGATAATGTGATTTTTACTATTCAAGCTATAAAAAGGGAAACAGGTTATGTAGGCTTTTTTAAAGGAATTACTCCTTGCATAGTGAGATCATTTCCAATAAATGCCATAGCCTACATAACTTTTGAGAAGTCTAGTAATTATTTAAGAAAATGTATGTAGAGGTTAATCTTGAACTAATTTTTAGTTATGTAAATATAAATTAATAAGCAATAAAATTGAGGATGCTTTTATATGTTTTTCTATCAAACAATTAACAAAGAAAGTATTATCTTTTTAAATAATAAAAAGCAAAATAAAATTAAATATTTCGTCCTAGATAAAGTATCAAATTTATTATTAAATATATTTCTTATTATTTTCAAAGTTAATTTAGTTTTCTTTTGGTAAATCCTTCAATAACTGAGCAATCTTATCTTCCACTTTTCTTATCAGTTTCTCGTTTTTATTCAAATACTCGTTCTCCTTCATTCCTATTAGAAGATTATTTAAGGAATTTGGCTTTCCTTGAGAAAGCTTTGACTCCACAAGCTTTTCAAAATTGTGCCAGAAACTTTCATTGAGTAAATTATCAATTTTAAGGTTTTTGATGTAACTAGGTTTCAAACATACAGAAATATGTCCTAAGTCATCGATTTCATATTGATTAATGTCTTTAATGATGATATTAGCAAATTTCGACATGAGATGAGTTGAGCCTCTTCCACTTCTTGAGAAGGAGTACAGGGTATTCATAAAGAAGTCTCGATCATTCTCAAAAGTTTTCAAGTTTCTAAATACAAGTTCCTCGAATTTCTGCCAAATTTTTACATTATGAATTCCAGAAATTGCGAAAGGAATTTGTAAATCAATAAAATATTCTAGGGTGAATTTATTTAAAATATCGGGATTGGCAAATCTTTCCTGTAGCAAGTTCCACAAGTCCTTACTCAATTCCTTATGTTTCAAGAAAGACATTACTATTTTTCTTAATTCGTCAAGAGAAAATTCATTGACATTAGTAATTGTGTAAGATTGTAAAACTTTCCAGACATTCGGGTCTTTATAATCTCTCTTAGAGTATCCCATGAGAATCTGAACGAAATTTCCGGTGTCCATCTTCTCTAATTTTCCTTTAAGAATTTCAGATAAATATGTCCAGGCTCTGTCTAACTCCAAATCAATTTGGGAAAGGTCGATGATCATATTAGCTATGTGGGGTACTTCCAAATTGCTTTCATCGAGGGAAACAATCAACTCTTCTATTTTATTCCAAAAATTTTTGAAATTTTTCAAGTAATAAAAATCTTTAAAGGTTGAAGGGTTGAAATTTTTATTTGTGTATTCTTCTCTATCACGAGCTAAAATCAAATGCATGTAATAATTTGAAAAAGCAAATATAATATCATTTAGTAAAAATGGATTAATTGATTTAACTTTGCTTAAAACGCTCATCACGTTCTTTGTTAAATCAGCCCAAATTTTTTCATTTGTGTTTCCGAACCTAGAAAAAGGCATCATGGCATTAAATGGGTCAACTTTATTATTTTCTATTAATTTTTCTATGATTATTTTCTCTTCAATTGAATTAAATAGACCCATCAGATTTTTCACAGACTCGTCGCTTGATGTTGATTCGTTTTTAAATTCACTCGGCAAGTAGTCGATTAGTCTATAGCTAACGAACAAAAGATTCTCTAGAGTAAGAAGAGACATATTGGACTTGTATTTAGAAAAATTCTTGATAGCGGAATTCCAGAAGTATTGTGAGCCTTGTCTAGACAGAGCGAAACCAAAGCAGATTTTCGACAAATCCTCCATAAACGCAGTGGGATCAATTTGTTCGGTTTTGACTAGTTTCTCAAAGTTTTCCAAATATTCCTTTGTGATTTCTGATTCAACAACTTTGAAAATTTCAAAGTTCAAATAGGGAGTTTCACAGAAAAGGAGAAGAATCAAAGACATTTGGTAAAGATCAAATGCCCCTATGTCTCTCATGAAGTTCGATTGAAGAGCTTTCCAGATGTTTTCTGGAATGTCAGTCACATTAACAGGTCTTTTAGTCATTGAAATACAAATTCTGAAAGTGTCCAAATAAGTCAAATTTTCGATTTTTTTCTGTATTTCAGAAAAAATTTCTTTATAAAGTTTTGAGAATTTTTCTTCTTCTAGTAAAAATTGATTTTTGCTGTTTACTAAGGATTGAATCATTGTAAAAGCCATTAAAAGCTGAGTGATATTTTCTAATTGAAGGTTGTGTATGTTCGATTCTATTTGTTTATAAAAATTATTCCAAATGTTGCTGTCTGTAATTTGATATTTGGAGTAAGCGTAAACCAACATAATAAGCTCTTGCAAACTAAATTTTCCTTTTTCTATCATTGTGTTGTATTCAGTTAAAATTTTTGAAAATTCTGCCTCGATGTTTTCAATTCCGAGTTTGTCTAAGAATTGTAAAAAATACACGAAGGAATTAGGTTTTGTCAGAGGAATCTTCTTGATGTCCTTCGTGATGAAATTTTTTACTTCTGTAAGATGGTTTAAAGGAATTCCTAATTTATTTAATTCTCCTATGATCTTGAACATTCCATCTTCGTTAATATTTTTAAGATGTGTCATCAATTCTGCTGAAAGTTTTTGTGACTCCTCAACGTTTTTTTCGAGATTTTTTATATATTCCTCATATGTAGGAACTGCGAAGTTTTTTCTTTGATAATTGTAGAAATTTGTGGATTTTGTTAGGGCTGGTCTGAAAAGTTTTGAGCTGAAGGGGAATTTTGATAATTTTAAGAACTTCAAATAGTCTTTGGTTATTAGAAATTTTGTCATAGGAGGAAATTTATTCGCAGCTACCTTATTTGAAGATCCGTGATTTATTGTGTTGAAAAATTTTTTGCCTAAGAATTTTAACATTTTATATATAATTATGAAATTAAAATTAATTTAACAGTGATATTATCTATTATTTATTAT
>Ga0169931_10015505_pt1 | contig 10189 bp, 7 predicted proteins | sample Kivu_15m_20L_FD_129675 | JGI IMG/M metagenome (GOLD analysis project Ga0169931, IMG submission 129675) | Freshwater microbial communities from Lake Kivu, Western Province, Rwanda to study Microbial Dark Matter (Phase II) - Kivu_15m_20L... | ecosystem: Environmental > Aquatic > Freshwater > Lake ... | reverse complement strand
CTTCTTCGCCCGGCTCGAAGTTCGGCAGCGGCCCGCCCGAGCCGTCGAAGGCTGCGCTCGGGTCGACCGCCTCGCCGGGGCCCGTGTTCACCTCCTCGCGCGAGCGCAAGACGGCGGGCGTCGGAGCGCCGCCGAGGCCCAGCTCGCTCCGCGACAGCGCCCGCGCGGCGCGCCCCCGCGCGAGGCTGTCGCTGTGCCGGCCCGCCCGCTGCAGCTCCTGCAGCGCGTCCCCGAGCGCGCGCACCTCCGCCGCGAAGTCGCGCACCGACAGCTTCGGCCCGGACTCGACGGCTCGGGGCGCCGCGGGGCCGAGGCCCCGCAACGCCAGCGCCCGCCCGAGCGCGGAGCCCCCTTCCGTCCCACCGATCCGCAACGTCAACCTCCCCGTCCAACACGGGTATTGCTCGCCCTATCTCGTCAGAAACGGACGACAGCGCTGAAGAATTCAGGAAGTCGGAAATTGGGTGCGTCCAGGATTGGGACCGGTGACGACCGGCGCTTTCGAGCGCCAGTCGGTGACGCGCGGCGGCCCGCGGGGTACCTTCTCGATCTGCCCGGACCTGGTGAAGCTGGCAGCGGTTCCCCCGCTGCCCATTTTCACCATGCAGAACCAACCTGACCTCGCCGCGGGCACCCCTGCGGCGCCCACTAGGATGACCCTGGGCCGACGGCCCCGAGTCGGCTTCGCCTGTGTCGCGGCGCTCGTCGCCGCGGCCCCCGCCTTCACACAGACCGCGCGCCGCGTTGCGCCGCCAGCCCACCGCGCGGCCGTCGCCCCGGCGTCGGCGCCCGCGCTCTTGGTGCGCGCGGCCGGCACGGCCCTACCGACCTCGTATGCGGAGCTCGGCGCCGGCGCGGTCCAGCGCGTGGCCTTCGAGCGCCACGCTGCGACCGGCGCCATCGGCCTCGAGGGCGGCGCGCTCCTGCCGCTGAACCTCTACAGCGACCCGTCGACCCGCGTGCGGTTCGTGCTGTGCTTCGACCGACCGCTCGCTGTGGACCCGGCGAACCTCGCCCCGGAGCGCGTTCAGATCCTATGGCGCGATGGGGGCGGCGGTGAGCACCGCCTGCTCTCGGACCTCGACCTGCGCTCGAACAGCGCGGCGTCCGGGGTCGAGCTCGTCGTCAGCCCGCGCGGCATCCTCCCGCGCGACGCCGACGTCGAGGTGCGCGTCGAGGTCGGCGCGCTGCGCAGCAACGCAGGCCTCGCCGGCACCCCGGGCACGTTCACCACGCTGCGCGCCCGCACGGTGCGGCCCACCGGACCGATCGCCGATCAACTGCTGGAGACGTTCGACGGGCTCGCGTGGCTCGACGGCACGGCGCTCCACGACGGCGAAGCCGCGGTCGTGCAGAACGGCAGCGTCTCCGGCAGCGGCTCGTTCCCCGGCGGCGGCGGCCCCGGCGGGGATTTCGACTGGATCGTGCGCACGGGCGAGACCATCGTCTTCGACACAGCCTTTCAGCAGGTCACGGGCGGACCGGGCGGTGTGCCTTCAGTCATGCAGGACGTCATCGGCGGGCGCTTGCACGTGCGCAACCTCACGCTCGAGCTCGGCGCGACGCTCGCGCTCGTCGGGCCGAACCCGCTGCGTGTCTTCGCGACCGGCGCCCTGCGCATCGACGGCCTCATCGATGCAGCGGGCAGTGACTCCCTGGGTGTGGCGACGCTCAACACCACGAACCTCCCCGAGCCAGGCGCCGCGGGGCGCGCTGGCGGCGGCGACGGAGGCACCGGCAGCCCGCGCACAAACGCGTCGAGCCCGCGCGGCGGCGCTGGTTTCGGGCCGTTCCAGACCGCCGGGCGCGGCGGCGAAGGCGGCGAGACCTCGTACGCGCCGCAGAGCACGGACCTGCGCCGCGGCGCCGGCGGCGGCGGTGGGCGCTTCGCGCGCGACGTGCGTTACCGCTGGAACGGACTGAGCACGCTGTGCCAGACGCTGATCGGCTTCGACGCCGAGCCGGGTTTCCCGGGCGGCTTCGGCGGGCTCGGCGCCGAGTCGCAGAGCGCGCGCGCGGCCGGCGGCGCGCTCGGGCCGCTCGCGTTCCACGACAGCGACCCGGCCAACGACTTCGTCGGCGGCATGAGCACCACCGCGGGGTTCGTGCTCGGCGAGCTCAACGGGCTCTGGGCGGGCTCCGGCGGCGGCGCCGGCGGCGATGCCTCCGCGACGGCGACGTTCCCCCTCTCGCCGTTCAACCCGGGCGGTGACGAAAAAGGCGCCGGCGGCGGCGGCGGCGGCGGGGCGGTCGCGATCGTCGCGCTCGGTCCGATCACGATCGGCGCGAGCGGCCGCATCGTCGCCGACGGCGGCCACGGCGGCGGCGGCGAGAACACGGTCTTCTTCGACCGCGTCGGCGGCGGCAGCGGCGGCGGCTCGGGCGGCATGATCCTGCTGGAGAGCGCCGTCGCGGTGCAGATCGACGCAATCGCCGCACAAGGCCCCGGCTTCAACCAAGCGCTCCCGTTCTACACCGACGACCCCGCGCAGCTCCGTCACCCACAGCGTCCGATCAGCGCGCTCGGCGGCCAAGGTGGCGCGGGCAAAGACGATCGCTGCGGCGCGAGCTCGCTGGGCCAGCGCGACTGGAAGGTCGACGCGATTCCGTGGGCGGCCTTCGAGGGGCGCACCGACGTGCCGCCGCTCGGTGAGACGCCGACCAACAACTCCTTCCTCAGTTGCTCGACGGGCTCACCGAACGATCCCATCGGCACGACACCAGGCGCCGGGGGCGATGGCGGACCGGGCCTCATCCAAGTGCACGTCCCGCACTCGCTCGCGAACCTCCAGTTGCCGCCGTCGGCGGGCGGGGACCCGACGTTCTCGTTCGCGCCGCCGCCCGTCGGCTGGGAGGACGGCGCGTTCGTCGGTCGCCTCGAGCCGCGCTTTGCGAGCCTCTCGGGCGTGACGAGCCAGTGGATCGCCCTCGGCGGCGCGGGGTACGACCCGAGCACCGGTGCCGTCGAGCCCATCCACCTCGGGTGGCCGGGCCTCGACCGCGCGGGTTACGTCACGGCAAACGGGGTCGTCGCGACGACCCCGGGGCTGCCGGGCGAGCGCCTGCGCGTCAGCTTCGACGTCGCGCGCGCGAACGCCGCAGGCGGCGTGGACGAAGCGACCTCGCTCACGGCGACCCGCGGGGCGATGACCAACGACCCCGACGTGCTGCGTAGCAGCCCGTTCGAGTTCGTGCGCTTCCGCCTCGACTTCGAGCGCCCCACCGGCGCACCCGTACCGGCGCTGACGGCGCACACGCTGCGCTTGCCGTTCCGGTTCTGATGGGCGCAAACGGCCCCGCGCACGAGAGTGCGCGGGGCCGCTCGCACCGGCGCCTCGCGCGCCTCTTGTCAAACGTCCGCAGCGTAGGGCGGCGCGGGGTCGTACTCCAGCATGTGGCGTGTCTCACGCGCCGCATCGATGCCCATCACCTGGCCGACGATCCAGAGCGACATGTCGATGCCCGCGGAGACACCCGCGGCCGTCACGACTTTGCCGTCGCGGACGTAGCGCACCCCAGCAAGCACCTCGCAGCTCCCGATCCCGCGCAGGGTCTCGAGCCAGCTCCAGTGGGTCGTGACCCGCTTGTGGGTCGCGATGCCGGCGCGCACCAGCAGGCCCGCGCCCGTGCAGACGCTCGTCACCCAAACGGCGTCTTCGGCGCGCCGCGCCAGCCAGCCCAGAAGCGCCTGGTTCTCGAGCTCGCGCCGCACGCCGCGCCCGCCGGGCACGACGAGGATGTCGAGCCGCGGCGCCGTGGACAGCGTGCAGTCCGGTAGGACCCGCAGGCCCTTGGCGCACGTCACCGGCGCAGCGTCCTCGGCGATCAGGTGCACCGATTTCGTGGGGGCGTCGCGTGTCGCCATCGCGAATACCTCCCACGGCCCGACGAAGTCGAGCTCCTCTGCGCCGTCGAAGACGACGATTCCGACGTTGGGGATCATCTTGTGGGGGACTGGCGACGGTGGGAAGGACCGTCGACCTCACCGGCTATCTTCGCCCCGACGGGGCGGATCTGTACAGGCATCCTCGGCAAGTCCCTGCGGCGCGCGCGCCCCTCGGCGCCGGAGCGCGTCGCGCAGCAGGAACTCGATCTGCCCGTTCAGCGAGCGCAGCTCCGCCGCCGCCCAGCGCTTCAGCTCGGCGTGCAGGTCCGGCGGGAGGCGCAGCAGGAACGGCTTGCGGCCGCCTTCGTCGCCCCCGTCGCTCGCTCGAGGCTCGTTCGGCTCGTCCACGTCAGTTCACGTCAGTTGTAGAGTGATCCGGCGTTGATCACGGGCTGGGGGTGCGCCTGGCCGCACAGCACGACCAGCAAGTTGCCGACGAGGGTCGCTTTGCGCTCGTCGTCGAGGTGGATCAAACCGTCCTTCTGGATCTGGCGCAGCGCGTCCTCGACCATGCCGACGGCGCCCGCGACGATCATGTGGCGCGCCGCGATGATCGCTCCGGCCTGCTGGCGCTGCAGCATCGCGCTCGCGATCTCGGGCGCGTAGGCGAGGTGGTTGATGCGGGCTTCGAGGACCTCGATGCCCGCCTCGGCGAGGCGCTGCTCGAGGCACTTACGAAGCTCTTCCGTGACCTCGTCGGTGCTGCCGCGCAGGGTCGTCTGGACCCCTTCGTGCTGGGCGTCGTCGTACGGGTGCGACGACGCGACCGCGCGCACGGCGGCTTCGCTCTGCACCTTGACGTACTGGGTGTAGTCCTCGACGTCGAAGGCCGCGCGCGCCGTGTCCTGGACGCGCCAGACGACGACCGCCGAGATCTCGATCGGGTTGCCGAGCAGGTCGTTCACCTTGAGCACCGTGCCGTCGAGGTTGTGGGCGCGCAGGCTGATCTTCGTCTTCGAGAAGAACGGGTTGACGAAGAAGAAGCCGTCCTCGCGTACGGTGCCCTTGTACTTGCCGAAGAGCACGAGCACCCGGGACATGTTCGGGTTGATGATGATGAACCCGGAGAGGCAGATGACGAGGGCCACGAGGCCCAGCACACCGAGGGCCTTGAAGACCGGCGGTGCGACGGCGAACCAGGCGCTGACGCCCAGCAGGCCCGCGAACCACAGGAGGAGTGGGAGCCAGCCAGAGCTGGGGGAGAGGCGGATCTCGCGCGAGTTGGTCATGGTGGTATCCTCGGGGGCCGGGCCGGCCCCGCTAGGTGTGATGTTACGATGATATCATAGGGATATTCAAGCGGTTCGGTGGGGCTGTAGGGGACGGACTGACCCATTCCGAGACGGCACCCCCGGACTGCGCCGGTTCGGGGCGGCGGATCCCCCGGCCCCGCCTGTCGGCCCAACGTGGGGGACCCGTCGCGCGATGCGCTAACCTGGTCGGACGCATGCCGCAGCAGGAGCACAGCGCAGGGGCCTCGGGGTGCCGCTCGCCCAGGGGGCTGCGCGGACGCCTCCGCGGCAGCGCCTCAGGGGTTTGCGGCGTGGTCCTGCTCACCCTGCTGCCCGCCTGCGGCGGGGGCCGCGGCCCGGAGCGCAGCGCCGCCGAAGCGCTCGCGCTGCGCAACCAAGGCCTCGCGCTCCTCGAGTCCGACCGCATCGTGGAAGCGGGGCGGGCGCTCGAGGCGGCCGCGCGCGGGGCACCGAACGACGGCGTGACGGCGGCGGCGCTCGGCCGGGTGCGCGCGGCGCTCGGTGACCTCGACGGGGCGCGGGCGGCGTTCCAGCTCGCGCGCGGGCTGGGCGCCTTGGACCCCGCCCTGCTCGCCGAGGCTGGCTTCGTCGAGGAGCAGCTCGGGGACCGCGAGGAGGCGCTCGCGCTCTACCGCGCGGCGCTCGCCGAGGACCCGGCCCACGCGCCCGCGCACTTGCGCCTCGCGCAGCTCCACGATCGGATGGGCGAGCCCGAGGCAGCGGCCGAAGCCCTCGCCCGGTTCGAACACTGGACCGCGCTCGCCGCGGCGCGCGCGGCGGCGGTGGCCGCGCTCGCCGCTGCGCCGGACGACCTCGTCCTCGGGCTCCGCGCTGCGGAGGCCGAGGCCGCGCTGGGAGAACACGCCGCCGCGCTCGCGCGCTGCGAGGGCCTCCTCGAGCGTGACCCTGGCAATGTGGACACGCTGCGCCTCGCGGGCCGCGCCGCGGCCGCCATCGGCGACTTCCACGCGGCCGAGCAGCGGCTCGGCGCCGCCGCGCTCCGCTCGCCGCGGGACGGGGAGCTGCGCATCGAACATGCCGAGGTGCTCGTCGCCCTGGGCGAGCGCGAGCGTGCGCTCGCGAGCGCCATCGAAGCCCGCGACCGCGGCGCGAGCGCGTACCAGGTCGGCTGCATCGCCCGCGCGGTCGGCGACGCGGACGGCGCGCTGCGTTGGTTCGACGAGCACCTCGCCGCCGAGCCGGAGGACCTCGACGTCCGCCTCGCAAAGGCCGAGCTCCTCATCGCCGCCGCACGCTACGACGAAGCCGCCGCGCTCTATCGCGAAGTCCTCGCGCGCGACCCCGAGCACGACGGCGCCCGCGGCTCCCTCGCGTATGTCGAGCGCTTGCAGCGGAGTACCCCGAGATGATTCGGCGGATAGGGCTGACCGCGCTGCTGGCGGCTGGGCCCGGGTGTCGTCCGGCGCCTGAGTGGCCGACGCCGCAGGGTGCCCCTGAGCAACACTCGGCCCCGACCGTGCGGTTCGTCGACCGCACAGAAGCGAGCGGCCTCGGCGCGTTCCGACAGGTCAATGGCGGCGCCGAGAAGCGCTTGATCGTCGAGACCTTCGGCGCAGGCGTGGCGCTCTTCGACGCCGACGGGGACGGCGACCTCGACGTCTACTTCACCAACGCCTGCCGCAGCGCGCTCGCCAACGAGAACGGCGGGCCCGCCGACGCGCTCTTCGAGAACGACGGCGCCGGTCGCTTCCGCGACGTGACCGCCGCCCGCGGGCTCGGCGACACGGGTTGGACCACCGGCGTCGAGGTCGCCGACGTCGACGGCGACGGGCGGCTCGACCTCTTCCTCACGGGCTTCCGGCGGCAGGTGCTCCTCGTCCAGCGCGCGGACGGCTCGTTCGAGGACCGCACGGAGGCCGCAAACCTCACCTCCGACCGCTGGAGCACGGGCGCGTGTTTCCTCGACGTGGACCGTGACGGTGACCTGGACCTCTTCGTCGTGCAGCACATCGACTTGGACGTCGCGGACGCTTCAGGGCGGCGCGCCGAATGGCGCGGCGAGGTCGTCTCCTACGGGCCCCACGGCCTCACGCCGGAGCCGGACCGCTTCTACCTCAACCGTGGGGACGGTACGTTTGCGGACATGTCCGCCGAATTCGGCGTGGCTGGCCGCCCTGCCTTCGGCTTCGAAGCCGTCGCTTTCGACGCAGACGGCGACGGTTGGACCGACGTCTACGTCGCCAACGACATCGGCCCGAACCACCTCTGGCGCAACGTCGGCGGGCGCCGCTTCGAGGAGGTCGGGCTGCGCTCCGGCGCGGCGCTCTCAGGCCTCGGCGCGGCGCAAGCGGGCATGGGCGTGGCGGTGGGCGACGCCGATGGCGACGGCCTCTGCGACCTCTTCGTGACCAACTTCAGCGAGGACTCGTACACCCTCTACGCTGGCCGCGCCGGCGGCCGCTTCGACGACGTCACGGCGCGTGCGCGCTTGATCGCGCCGACACGCGCGTTCCTCGGCTGGTCGACAGGCTTCGACGACCTCGACCTGGATGGTGATCTGGACCTCTGGTGCGTCAACGGCCACGTCTTTCCGGAGGCGGACGTCGTACACACCGGCAAGGGCTATCTCCAGCAGAATCAAGTCTTCATCAACGACGGGCGCGGGCGTTTTGCAGAGGCGTTCGATTCTGGCGGTGGCTTCACACTCCGCGCAGCCAGCCGCGGCGCAGCGGCGGGCGACCTCGACGGCGACGGCGACGTGGACCTCGTCATCGCGAACCTCGACGGACCGCCGACGGTCTTGATCAATGAGACCCAGCCGGCTGGCCGACCGGTGGTCGTACGGCTGCGTGGACGCGCGCCCAACACCTCCGCCCACGGCGCCGTTCTGACTGCCGAGGTCAGCGGTCGCGAGTTGACCCGCGTCATCGGGACCGGCGCGGGTTTCCTCTCGTCCCCGCCGCTCGAGCAGCACTTCGGGCTCGGCTCCTCCGAGCGCATCGAGCGGCTCGTGGTCCGCTGGCCGAGCGGCGCGCGCGAGGACTACCCGGGCGTCGACGCGGGCTTCCACGTCGTCCTCGACGAGACCCACGGCATCACCGAGCGGCGCCCGCTCGGCGTCGCGCGATGAGCGGCGCCAGCGGTCGCGCCGCGCGCAGCGGGGGTGACACCCAGGTTGGCCGCCGCGCGCGCCTCGGCTTGATTGCGCTGAGCGCCTTCGTCGCCGTGCAGCAGTCCGTGGTTCTGGTCAGCGCGTTGCGCGCCAACCCCTACACCGCGGCCCCCGTCCTCGATGCGCGCCATTACTGGGACTGGGCTGGCAGGATCGCGGGTGGGGAGCTCGTGGCGGAGACACCCTTCCACTCCGCGCCGCTCTACCCATACCTGCTCGGCCTCCTGCGCGCGCTCGGCGGGGGACTGCTTGCTGCGGGCGCGCTGAACGGGCTGCTCTTCGTCGGCGCGGTGTGCCTTGTCGCGATCGCTGGTCGACGACTGTTCGGTGCGACCGTGGGCCTGCTGGGCGGCGCGCTGCTCGCCCTTTCGTCGGAGCCGGCGCTCGAGACCCCTCAGACCCTCGCGGGGCCGCTCCAGGTCTTCCTCGCGGCTGCAATCCTGGAACGCTGCAGCGCGCTGAGCGCTGGCCCGACACAGGCGCGGGTGCTCGCGGTTGCAGCGCTCTCCGGGCTCGCGACCCTCGCATGGCCGGCGATGCTGCTCGCGGTTCCGGTCTTCATCGCTTTCACAGCGCGGTGCGCGGGGCGACGCGCCGCGCTCCTCCACGCCGTCGCTGCCGTCGCCGTGATCGCGCCCGCGACGCTGCACAACTGGCTCGCCGCCGAAGAGCTCATCCCAGTCAGCGCGCACGGCGGCATCACCTTCTGGCACGGCAACAACCCCGAAGCCCGCGGCACGCTCCATATCGTCGGAGTCGAGAACGACAAGGACACCTATCACCTCGACGCCTTGCGTCAGACCCGCGCCGCCCGCGGGCCGGAGGCTGGGTGGCGGGCGACGAGCGAGCACTTCTTCGCGCGTGGCCTCGCGTGGTGGCGGGCTGAGCCCCTACGCGCGCTCGAGGTCTTCGGGCTGAAGGTCTGGTACACAGTGAGCGGGCGCGTGTACTCCGACGTCCATCCGCTCGCGCTGGAGCGCGCGGACGGCCTCGTGCCCGCTGCCTGGCTCGCCCCGGTGCCCGTCGCATGGTTTGCCCCGCTCGGGCTCATCGCCGCGGCCCTGCTGGCCTTACGCCGCGGCCGCGCCTGTGTACCGCTCGCGCTGGTGGTCTGCGTGCCGGTCGCCGTCTGCGCCGTCTTCTGGTACACGCCGCGTTACCGCGTCCCCGCGGCGCCGGGGCTCACCCTCGCGGCGGTTGCTGTCCTGCACGGCGCGGTCGGTGCAGCAGCGCCGCTGCGCCGCCGCCTCGCGTTCGTGCTCCTCGGCGCGTTCGGGCCGCTCACGGGGCCGCTCAATCGCTGGGTCGGCTTCGACCCGCCGGGGGCCATCCAGCGTGTCCACCGCGAGCGCACCGCGGCGGCGTTCGGATCGCTCGGTCGGCACCGCGAGGCGCTGGCGCTCTTGCAGAAGGCGCTCGCCGCCGAGCCCGAAGACGCAGCGCTGCGCCGGCGGGTCTTCACGCTCATGCGCGCGCTCGGCGACGAGCGCGGCGCCGTCGCGCTGCTCGAAGCTGCACCGAGTGCAGTCGCTCGGGAGGCCGGCTACCGGCTCTTCCTCGCTTGGTCGCTGGCGACATCGCCGGAGCCCGCCGCGCGCGACGGTGAGCGCGCGCTCGCGCTGGCGCAGGCCGCCCTCAACGAGCCAGCCGCGCAGCGCGACCCCGTCGCCCACGACGTGCTCGCGGCCGCGCTCGCCGAGCTGCAGCGCTTTCCAGCGGCGCTCGAAGCGCTCGACCGAGCTGCTTCGTGGAGCCCAGCGGGCGACCCGCTGCGCAGCGCGCTCGCAGCGCGCCGCGAGCAATACCGCCGCGGCCTGCCTTGGCGCGACCCTGCGCCGACCCTGACGGAGCCCTCGGAGGCCGATCGATGATTGCCGCAGCCCGCCGCTGTTCACGCTCCGAACTGGCCTTCTCCTT
>Ga0169931_10015504_pt1 | contig 10189 bp, 10 predicted proteins | sample Kivu_15m_20L_FD_129675 | JGI IMG/M metagenome (GOLD analysis project Ga0169931, IMG submission 129675) | Freshwater microbial communities from Lake Kivu, Western Province, Rwanda to study Microbial Dark Matter (Phase II) - Kivu_15m_20L... | ecosystem: Environmental > Aquatic > Freshwater > Lake... | reverse complement strand
TGCAAAGCCCATCGTTGTGTTTAATGCAAAGAGGACAAACTGTGTCTGGTTTTGACTGCTTGCTATTTGAATTAAGACATTGGCTGTGAAAAAATTTGAAACATTTACTGCATGATAAAATTTCGTTGGGATTTTGTTTTTCTATTTCTTCCTTGCATATTACACAGCGTTCTTGTGAAAAAATCGAATAGAATTTGCGATAATTCTGACAATCATTAGAATAATACACTTGCAGTGATTGGAATTTCTCCTGTGGTTTGACTGACTGTTGCAACATTTGTCCCATGACATTTTGCATTTCAGCAAAATCTTGCATCTCGTTCCTTTTTCTCTTTCTTATCATTGTTGTATCTTGGCTTGTGTTTTTAATTGAATTTTTAAGTGCTATATTGTGATCATATTTGATGTCAATGTTGTTGTTTTTCATTTTTAGAATTTAAAATTTTCAAATTAATTGTTTAAATTCACAGTGGATTATAATTTTCTATTAATTAGAATAAAGTTTATAATATAAAACTAAATTATTTATAATTAATAAATTAGAACTTTAATATTTTAAATAAGAAGATTAGGATATATATGTATATATATTAAATTTGTTAATTAAATTAATATTAAATACTAATAGGTATCATCTTTTACAATTCACATTTCAGATCTCGTAGTGTTATTTACATTTACATTTATTGATGCATCTATATGTATGTCTATATATTAATCTATAACTTTATATTCCTCTTTTCATAAGCCTTAGGTTTGTCAATTGTTCAAAATGTTCTGTTTAATCTAGATTTTTCACAGGTAATATTTGTATTTTCTTTAATTATACCTGTATTTTCATCTATATTTGAAATAGAAGAGAACGTCATTTCGTCTTCTTCGTTTATCTTCTCAGGATTGTCCAGTTTTTCTTCTCCAGTTTTCCCATCACAATAATGGTGGTTCAAATAATCCAAATATTCCTTATCTTCCTCTGTGATGTTTGTGTTTAACACTCTGTTTATTGAATTAACAGCGTAGTATAATTTTATATAAAGAGGAAGAATCAATTTCTGAGGCAATTTGTTTTCTAAGCAAAAGTCTCTTGCGATTTGAAAGAAATCGTCGCATCTATTTAAGGAGATTATTTTAGTTTCCTTTTCTAGTTTGATGGAAATATCTAGGATGCCGAGATTATTCTGACTATTCTGATCTGTAAACTTAGCATCTTTATTCATTGATAAATCTGAGTCTATGTGTCCAGGATTTATAAAATTATATCCATAATATTTAGGCGTGTTGCTGTAGAAGTAACTGTAATCGCCAGGATTATTTATGAAATTCTTATTTTGAAAAGTAGTCTGAATGTTGTTTGTATAATAGTATTGATTAATCTCTTGAACGTCTGTTCTTTCTGATCGAAAAAGATTGTTGTAAGTATTGAAATTATTAAACCCTCTTTCTCTGTTATTATATGCCCTGTAATTATAATTATATATGTTTCCTTTTAATTCGAAATTCTCCTTTTGTCTGTAACTATTTGCATTGTTAAAGGCGTATCTTGTGTTTCTTCTGCGATTATTTTGATTTTGATAATTGTTGTAATATTTTTTCATGTTTTTGTTTGTATTATACGCAACGTAACTAGTATTTTTATAATTAAAATTATGAGCTTCGTCGTTTTCTGTTTGGGAGTCCTTGTTAGAATGATTGGGATAATTATGAAAATTCAAATTAGTTATATTAGCGTTGAAATAAAAATTGTTATGAGCTTGTCCTGAATTAAAAGGAAGTCCTCCTATATTTGGATTTAACTGCTGATAGCTCTGGTCCATGTATGCATTGGATAAATTCCTGTAGCTGTCATTGAAATTATTGGAGTTCGGATAATTAAATGAGCTCACATTAGGGTCGAGATAACTTGAAGAATTCATGGAATCGAAATTTGTCATTGTGGTGTTGAAATTTAAATTTGTATTTTTGTCCTGGATATTCTCAGGGCTTTTTATTTTTTCTTTATTGTTTAGCAGTAGATTATTTAGAATCGTCGGGTATTTTGCCTATTTTATTCAAATAATTCTATTTAAATATAAGATTACTTTCTCTGTGGAGACTAAATTTCTAATAACATCTTTCCTATCTAAGTGATCTCCGCTAACTATTCGGTATAAATATTATTTTATATAAAATTTTTTACTTTGTTTGTGATTTATTAATTTACTTATCGTAAGTAAATTTTGACTTTTTTGTTCTTGAAGTGATTCACATTCTGAACTAGAATTATATTCATGCTCAGGTACTGTATCAGTTTCAGCTGTTATCTTAGGTGTATCTAAATTTTCCCATGTCTGATTCTTTTTTGAGTTATTTTCAATGAATTTCCCATAATGTTTATCATAATTTGAATCATTATTAGTATTCTTGTCATTTGTCCTTATCAAGTTAGTGAATTTATTATAATTATTAATGCTGCCACAATTAGTGTGATTTTCTCTATCTCGACATGAAAAATTACAATTGCTCATCAAATTCTGAGAAGAAAAATTTTCTTTATTAGATAAATCAACATAAACATTTTGATTGAAATTCTGAGGATATTGATAGACAGGGTTTGTGTTTGTGTTATTATATTTATTATATCTTTCACTGAATTTCTGATTCCCTTTCCTAATTTCAGTGTTGTCTCCTTCGCTCCTTAAATTCATTCTGTTAAATTGATTATTAAAATTTTCTTCATTTCTCTTGAAATTCTGAGTGGCTCTGATCAACTGCTGATCACTCACATGTATCTTCCTATTTAAATGCGGACGTTTTTCTTTTCTTAATATGTGTTTGTCTTTTTGATAGTTTCTCTCAGTTCCTTCATTCCTTGAGGTGGAATAATCGTAATTGCTTGGATAATTGTAGTCAGACTTTTCACTTCTCATTCTGAGTGAATTAGTATTAAATTAACTACTAGAAAAAAATTTTTTATTAAATAAAATAATGTCAATTATAAATTCGCCAGTAGAAGGCATTGAGCATGTGAAGAGTTTAAAAAAAATCGAAAATCAAGAATGTCGTTATTTATATGAGAATATCCTCGGATACAGGACGAATTTGTCAAAGGAGGAAATGCTTGAAGTTATTCGAGAATTGCAGGTAAGAAAATCTTTTTATGTAATATGATAGGAAGAATTTCAGTCTGATTTGAACGTAAATAAAGACAGGAGAAGCGTTGACTATATTAAAAAATATTCTGACGAACTTAAATCCATCACAGTTGAAACAAGCCAATCTTACCAACAAAACAAAGAGAAACAATTCTACTCTTATTTAAAATTAGACAACAGGACAAAATATTTTAATACGGCCTTAAACGACGATATGACGCAGACTATGTATGCTTACTATTTCTGTGACAAATCAAGACAGATTCTTTCTGACAAAGAGGCTGCTGCAATTAAGGCAATTACAATTGATAATAACTATGACCCGATTGATGATAATTTGGGTGTTTCTGGAAAATATTTTAGAAATAACGACGATGATCAAGTATATCTATATCTAATCCTATTTAATTTTACATAGTTTTCAAATTTGTCTAATAGCAATTCTAATATGTTCGTGCCAAGTATCAATGATAAAGAAAGCGCCCATTTAAAGAGAAAGAGAAAATACTCAACCAAAGCAATGTCGGGCAGTAAGAGAGGTACCCGAAAAACTCAAAAATTCGGAAATAAACAAACTCCTTATGAAGATAACGACGAAGAAAATTTAAAAGTTGCTGATAACAAAGATGATTGCGAGGAAGACGATGACAAAGAGTATTGTATACAAGACTGCCTAATGGGCAGGAAATATCAGGAGGTAGATATGATTGCCTGTGATTCTTGTAATAATTGGTTCCATCCAAAGTGTATTAAGATGTCCAATGAAGAATTCAAGCGATTTCAGTTGTTGTCTTGGCACTGTGATGATTGTAAAGAATAACAATTGAATTTTCTTATATTTTGTGTAGAATTGCACTTGATACTTTTATAAATTTTCTATCTTATATCAAAAGATTATTATCAGTATTAAGAATATTATTACAATTATAATAATTATGATAATTATAATTTTCTCTTTTATCAGATTTATAAGGAATTAATTTTCTAGAATATAATATAACATGAGTGAAGGACCCAAGGCCAATTACTACGAAGTATTAGAAATAAACGAAAACGCTAATCCAGATGAGATCAGAAAATCCTATAGAAGACTAGCACTTAAATGGCATCCAGTAAGATTGTTTATTTTTAATTTACAGGATAAAAACGAAAATAAAAGAGAAGCCGAAGAAAAGTTTAAATTGATAAACAAAGCCTACGCTGTTTTATCAGATAAAACAAAGAAAAAAGAATACGACGATTTCAGAAAATATGGGGCAGCTGGAAGAGGCTTCGAATTCTCCCACTTTAGAAGAAACTTTGATCCATTTGAGGCATTTAGGACATTCTTCCAAGACGAGGCCTTCGGATTTGATGACGAGGATGATATATTCTCTCGCAATAATATTTTTAGAAGATTTGGGGGCTTCGGGGGTGGATTTGACAGGGGATTCAACAAGCATTTCGACAGAGATTTTGGCGATTTTGGTGGATTCGGAGAAAGCTCTAATTTCGCATTTTCAAGTTCTTCTTCATCCTCAACAGGCGGAATAGGAGCTGCAACAACTAAAAGTGTAAAGAAAACCACTCAGATTATGTAAGCATTTATATTTTTAACCTTTTAGTAATGGTCAACGAGTTACTAAGACAGAGACTACCACAATTGATAAAAACGGCAATAAAAAAGTTGAAATCACAGAAGAAATTGATAATGGGCGAGGCAGCAAATCTACAAATACGAAGCAACTTTATGAAGAGTCTAATGGTATAAATAATAAAAAGCAGATTAGATAAATTAGTATAAGAGAAATAAAGTTATATATGGCCTATTTATAAATATTAAGAACTATACGAGTCTATTAAAAATTATTTATTAAGTATTATTTTCTCTTGTGTTAGTTTATATTTATCTGTCTTCTTTACTAGGAATTTAATAATCAATTTTTAAATTAAAAATTTATTTTATAAAATTTTATATTAAAATTCTCAAATAATTTTTTATTATCTTAAATGGAAAGCCATAATAAAATAATAAAGAACATAACAGATGAATTAAAATTAAATGACAACAAATCAAATAAAAAGTCACAAAATGCACCTCAGAAATTTGTTTACTACAACAAAACAAACTTGGAAGAAACAGAGCTTAATATTCCTAAGCAATCTTCACAGGAGCAAACAGGAGATAAAATTTCCTTTTCTGAAGTCTTAAAGAATTTTGATTTGCCTTCAATGCTGAGTGAATCCTCACAGACTAAACTAAAGAAAACGATTAAAGACTATACAAAGAACAAAGAGAAATCAAAGGTTGAATTAAAATTCGATGACACAGAAACAAAAGCAGTCGAAAGGTCAGAAAATTACAAAAATCTTTCGAAGGACATCACAAAATACCAGCCAAAAGTAAAAATAAATAGAGAAGCGGACGTCCTGGATTTCACTACGAACAACCAGAGTTTGTCCTACTCAGCTAAGGCATTGGTCAATAACTCCTCTTCTGCAAAGGAGTTGAACGATTTGGAAAAGTCAATCAAGGACGTTTTAGTAAGAAACAAATACGACACAGATGCAAAAATAATCGAAGAAGAAAATAAAAAGCTTATGTATGTAAATCCAGAAGAGCTGAAGAAAAGATACGAAGACTTGAAGAAGGTCAGGCATTTACTACTTCAGAAAGAGCTCGAGAATAAAAGGAAGGCGAAGATAAAATCCAAACTCTACCATAAAATAAAGAAAAAACAAAAGGAAAGAGAAGAAAATCAGCTGCTAACCCAATTGGAGGAGGTAGATCCAGAAGGAGTCAAAAGATTTTTAGAGAATAAAAAATTAGCACGTATTAAAGAGAGAATTGAATTGAAGCATTCATTCAACTCTAAATTTAATAAAACAGTAAAGAGATACAATCTCCACAATGACGATAACGTTAAGGAAGCAATCAAAGAGAATTTCAAATTAAGAGACGAATTATTGAAGAAAATCAAAGGAAACGAAGATGGCAGTGACGAAGGAGAAGATGACGACATTAACGAAGATGATAATCAAGGCGAAAAAGATAACATAGATGAGGAAATGTCCGATTATAATCAGGATAATTCAGATGGAGATAGTGCAATAGATAATGATAATCAATCTGAAGAATTCGACAAGGAAAAGTTACTCATAGATTTTGACGATGAGAAAAATAACAAAACGGGTGATAAAAATAAAGATGACAAAAACAACGCAAAAGGTGTGTGGAATATGAAATTCATGAAAAATGCAGAAAACAATATGAATTCCAAATTGAAGGAAGTCCTAAACGAAATCGACAGCGAAGAAGATTTTAACTACAGCGAGGATGAAGAAGAAGAAGATATGAGAGTAAATAAATTCAAAAAGTCAAAGAAAATTGCCGAAGATTCTGAAGAAGAAGAGAACCTGCAGCAAAATAATCAGAAAAATAAGAATCTCATTCTCAATGCAAGAATTAAAAATAAAATTAACATATCTTCAAACAAGAATAACGACGTTGATAAACGCCCCACTTCTACAAATGCTGCTAATAATAAGATTACAAATGAGGTACTTGAAGAATTAAATGATGAAGCCAAGACCTATAACAAAGAATCTGATGAAAAGGTAAATCTTAACGAAGACGATTTGAAGAGAATAGTCCAGAACGAACAAATGATAGAAGATGAAGAAATCTTTAAAAAGTTTTTAATTCAGAACGATGAAAACAAAAAGGAATTTTTAAATGAACCAGAAAAGAAGGAGAAGGAACAAAATCAGAAGATTCTAAGTGGCTGGGGTTCATGGGCAGGAGACACAAAAGTAATCCAAGCCAAAGAATTTTTGAAGAAGAAAAGACACCAAGAAATCGAAAAGAAAAAGCAACAAATCTCATCTACAGAGAGCAAAGGAAATCCCTACATCAAAGTAAATAATTCATTTGATAAAAAATTCTCCAATTACATGGTAAAGGAGCTTCCATATGGTGTAAAATCACAAGAAGAGTATGAGAAATTAAACAACACAGCATTCGGAAGAGAATGGAATTCCTTGACTATGTATAAGAAATTGATACAGCCTCAAGTTGTTAAGAAAATAGGACAGATAATAGAGCCTATGAACATAAATGACACTACGACAGCGAAGAAGCTTTGTGAAATTATCGAGAAAGCAACAAGAAAAAAACAAAGAACTAAGCCTAAGATATAAATAATCGCATTGATAATACTAATTATAGTTTCATTCAAATAAATATATTTTAATAAATAAGCTGTTCTAGTTTTGAATATTATTCGTGAATGTTATAATCTCATATTTTTAGATAGATAATCTTGGAAAACTCTTCACTTGATTATTAATTATTATTTTTAGTATTTAAATGATAATGATTATTTTTAAAATATTTAATGCAGGATTAATTAAAATAATATGGGAAAAACTTCTTCGAGAGGTCCAAACACCAAGAAAAATGAAGAAAATGGAAGCTGCAAATATTTAAGATACGGACTATGTGAGATGCAAGGATGGAGAAGTAGAATGGTAAGAATAATAAATTATATATCATATTTAATAAAGGAAGATGCAAGCTTAGCAGTGGTGGAATTTAATTCCAATACTTCTCTATTTGGAGTAATGGACGGACACGGAGGTGATTTACACATTTTAATGCTTTATGCAGGTTCCCTTATATCCAATTTTGTGGCATCTAATTTTGTGAGATTACTCGAGCATATGAAATCCTATAAACAAAAGAAATTTGAACAGGCGTTGATCGAAACATTCCTAAAATTCGACGAGCTTCTGCGAATTGAAAAAGTCGACATTTTCCTCAAAGAGAATGCAAACACAAAAAAAAATGATGGTAAGTTAAATGTCAATTTCGAAAAAAGCGGAGAGAATCAGTTAGAGGAAAAAGATGGACGATCAGATTTTGAACATGATGATGTTATTCAAGAAAATTTTTCAGTTGATAAAAGACTTAAACAATGGAAAGGGGATGATTCATCCAAAGTAGATGATAGAGATGAGACAAATAAAGAAGGGATCCCTTCCAACTTGCTTTCGCATTCTCGTTCTTCCTCATCAAAAAGGTTGGAAGTTGTTAGAATAGACTCGAGTATTAGAGATAAATATATATCCAATTCAAACTTTAACTCAGGATTTAATTCTTTCAACAATTCTCGACCAGATACTAAAATTAACTCCCCTTCCACAGAGAAAACTCCTGAAGATTCCAGATCAAACGATTCAATTATTCTTAATAACAATAAAATCCTAATTTCCAGGAAGACACATTCAACTGATTCTATAATAACAAAGAATTATGATGCCTTAATTTCAAGTAATATGGGAACCACTGCTAATATCTTGCTAATAAAAAACAACCAAATATTCTTAGCTAATGTAGGTGACTCCTTAGCTGTCTTATTCAAAAACGGACAGGCAATCAGACTAAACGACGAACACAAAGTGACGCTACCATCTGAATCAACAAGAATAAACAAAAGCGGGGCCAAGGTTATAAACAACAGAATAGAAGGAAGGCTGAATCTAACACGAGCAATAGGAGATATGTCCTTCAAGAAAAACCATAATTTAAAATTTTTTGAGCAAGCAGTAACCGCGTATCCACAGATAACGAACCAGAAAATAAGCAACGATTGTGAGTTCATTATAATGGGCTGTGACGGAATTTGGGACTGTGTCGATGTACAAAAATTATGTGAATTTGTATCGACGAAGTTAAAAAATAAAGTAAAAATTTCGCAAATAATTTCAGAAATTTTTGATAAAATTATTTCAACGACCAATAACAGTAAAATAAATTCTTTTAATATTTTATAGCTCCTGTGGGTACTGATAACATGACATGTATTATTATTGAGTTTATTCATCAATGAATGCAATCATATTTTGAAAGATAAAATAAAATTTAATTCTATAAGAATATTTAATGTAAATTAATTTTGAATTGAGTTAAGATTTTATTTATGATTCAACGACTATGACATAAAAATATTTTATAATTTTCTAATATATAATCTTTGTAATTATATTTTATTATCTAAAATATGAGTTATGTCGTAGTAGGATATACAGGCTTAATCGGAAAACTTGATGGACCTTATTATGCAAGCAGTTTAGTAGAAGCAGTCAAGATAAATCAGAATTACAATTACCACAGCTCGTTGATTTACGACAAAGTAAATAAAAAATATTCTTTTAACCCGAATGGGCTGCATTCTATAACAGCAAGTATCTCCTTGCAATATAAAAGTGTTGTCAATATTAATTTTGATTTGCTTGGAGGAGTAGAGAAGGAACTTTTGAATTTTGCTTTAATGGCCTAAATTATTCAAATAAATAAATCAACAAATTAAATGAGCACTAATTATTAAATAAATCTACATTATTTTTAATGATTAGGGGTATATTATATATAGAGAAAATTATAAAAATTTTGATTCGGTGATTGGGAATTCCCCTCTTACAGCTTTATACTTCGATTAAATTTTACTCACCTTAATAAATTAAAGGTATAAGAATTTTTATATGCATGTAAAAGCATGTATATATTAATTATTAGAATGTATAATCTATATTATAATATTAATTTATAAATTCTCTTAAATATGAAAAATTCAAAAATTCACATCTCCCATTTCGTTTCTTTAAATAAGTTCAATTTAAAATCTCCTACAATAGACCAAGCTAATTATTCATTAATCAAAGAAAAAGTTCACGGAATATGTTTTGATGTCTTTAGATACGAGTCTGAAATAGTTTCTTTCAGTTATGATAAACGTAAATAAAATTTTCAAATGAATGTAGAATCTTTAAGACTCAAAAACAGAACTTTCAAACTTACAAATAACAAGGAATATTCTTTACTATACTACATATCGAAATATCCTGATGCCTTTCTCAAATTGAAGGCTAATAATTTTTTCTATTCTGATTTTCTTAGAAATCAATTATTCAATGTCAGGATCTCAAAAATGAAAAAAATTCTTTATGAATGTGTGAAGGAAGTTGAGTCGCTTTTTCCTGAAGTGGAGCTCAGTAAGGAAGTGAGAATTTTTTATTTA
>Ga0169931_10015503_pt1 | contig 10189 bp, 9 predicted proteins | sample Kivu_15m_20L_FD_129675 | JGI IMG/M metagenome (GOLD analysis project Ga0169931, IMG submission 129675) | Freshwater microbial communities from Lake Kivu, Western Province, Rwanda to study Microbial Dark Matter (Phase II) - Kivu_15m_20L... | ecosystem: Environmental > Aquatic > Freshwater > Lake ... | reverse complement strand
TCTTCCAGAGATTCTTGCGGCTATGGACCAGCCCTCGATTGACGGCGTCAACACCTGGTTCGTCGCCAAGGCTGCGCAGGAGGCGGGCCTGAAGGTAGCGCTGTCGGGACTTGGCGGGGATGAGATCCTTGCCGGATACCCGGGCTTTCGCGAAATCCCCCGCTGGGTTGCTTTGCTGGGGTTCCCGGCCCGCGTGCCAGGCCTCGGCAAGGCGTCAAGGATCGCCCTTACAGCCCTCGGGCAGGCCCGCCGAAATCCCAAGTTGCCAGCCTTCTTGGAGTATGGCGGGACCTATCCAGGCGCCTATATGCTGCTTCGTGGCCTTATGCTGCCACATGACCTGCGCGGCTTACTCGATCCCGAAATGCTGCGGATCGGACTGCGCCGGCTGAACCCGATCGAGCGGGTGCGGTCCTGCATGTTACCTTGTCCAAAGCACCCCGTATCAAGGGTTGCAGCACTCGAAAGTGCTCTCTACATGCGCAATCAGCTCCTACGCGACGCCGACTGGGCCGGAATGGCGCACAGTCTCGAGATCCGCACGCCGCTGGTCGACAGTGAGCTCCTTCGCGCATTGAGCCCCGTGACGGCGCAGTTGAGCCCCGGCGTGGGCAAGGCTGCCCTCGCCGGGGCCCCCTCAACCGCACTGCCAGCGGCTATCGTCAATCGTCCGAAGACGGGCTTCGGCGTGCCGATTGGCCGCTGGGCAGCCGCTGCAAGCCTTACGACCAGGTCAAGCAAGGGAGCGGCGTCCCGCCAATGGGCGCGAGAGGTTTTTGAGAGCGCGCGGGCGCAGGCAGCGGCCAACACCACCCCGACCCATTTCCCGGTCGCGATTTGACCCGTGTCCTTGCCCTTGTCACTGATGCCTTTGGTGGCCAGGGTGGTATCGCGCGGGCGACGCAGGACCTGATCGGCGCCATGGCCACACAGAATACGATCAGCGCGATAGAGGTTCTTCCGCGCCATGTGCCAGCGCCGGTCGCGGACCTCCCGGAAAAGGTGCGCCAGGCGATGCCGTCGCCCGGTCGGCTTTCCTATGCAGTTGGTGCCATTGCGGCGGCCATCCGCATGCGGCCGGACATTGTGTTCTGCAACCACCTCTTCATGGCCCCGCTCGCCGCACTGATGGCCCGCCTGTGCGGAGCAAAACTTATGATCCAGTTACATGGCATTGAAATCTGGAAGGCTCCGTCGATGGCTCAACGCAGTGCGCTTGAGCGAGCAGACTTGCTTCTTTGCGTGAGCAGGGACACGCGGGCCCGGGTCCTCAACTTTTGTGACTCAGTTCCCGAGCGAGCTGTTGTGATCAACAATACATTCGACGCGCGCTTTACGCAGGGTGATCGCACTGCCGCGCGTGCCAAACACGGTTTGGACGAAGAATTTGTGCTGCTGATCGTCGGACGGATGGATGGCCGTGAGCGCTACAAGGGACATGACCGCGTGATCGAGGCCCTTCCCAAACTGACCAGCCGTGACGGCAGGCGTGTTGTTTTTCTGGTGGCAGGTGACGGCAACGACCGTCGCCGCCTCGAGGATTTGGCTGCAGCTGCCGGCGTTTCTGACAGGGTGCGTTTTATCGGCGAGGTCCTGCCGGTGAGCCTGCCGGATCTTTATCGGTCTGCAGACCTGTTCGTGATGCCCTCGACTGGTGAAGGGTTCGGGATTGTATTCCTGGAGGCGATGGCGTGCGGGACGCGGGCCCTTGGGCTGGCCGCAGGCGGCGCCCCGGATGCTCTGGGCGACGGCGAACTGGGTATCCTCGTGGATATGCAGGCTGACTTTCCAGCCGCCCTTCAGGCTGCCATTCAATCGGGAGACGGAGACCGCGAAGAGCTTTCCTCGATTATTCAGGAACGGTTCGGACAAACTGCCTTTCGCCGAAGGGTAGCGCAGGCCATCGAGATGTTGCAGTAAGCCAAAATGAAATTACCCATTCCAGAACAAGACGCAGCGAGCGTACCCGCGGCGGTCTCTTCGCCCGCGCGCACTAAAGGCCATGGGGAACGCCTGTTGGTCCTCGAGGCTGGCCGGACGGAGCGCAACTACTGGTCAGACCTTTGGTCTTACCGTGAACTCTTCGCCATTCTCGCCTGGCGCGACGTTGCCGTGCAATATAAGCAGACCTTCATCGGTGCCGCCTGGGCGGTCATACGCCCGCTGCTAACCATGATCATTTTTACGGTGGTGTTCGGTACACTCGCTAAACTGCCGAGCGACGGGCAAACGCCTTATCCTGTCCTGGTAATGGCAGGCATGCTGCCCTGGTTTCTGTTCTCGACCATGCTCGGCAATGCTTCCAACAGCCTGGTCACCAACGCAAACCTCATTGGCAAGGTCTACTTCCCGAGGCTCATCGTTCCTGTGGCGAGTTCAATGGTTGCGCTCGTAGACTTTACCATCACCTTCTTGCTCCTGCTGGGGATGATGGTTTTGTTCGACGTGCTGCCGAGCTGGCAGATTGTTTTCATGCCGTTCTTCATTCTGCTCGCCGTCCTTGCGAGCCTTGGGCCGGCGCTCATCCTGACGGCACTGAACGTGAAGTATCGCGACTTCCGCTTCATCATCCCGTTCATTGTCCAGTTTGGCCTTTATGTCTCGCCCGTCGGGTTCTCAAGCAGCGTGGTGCCCGACCAGTGGCGCCTGCTCTACGCTATGAACCCGGTTGTGGGCGTGATTGATGGGTTTCGCTGGTGCCTGCTTGGCGGCGAGGCGCAGATCTACTGGCCCGGTTTTGCCCTGAGCCTTGCCGTTGTTGCAGGCTTGCTCTGGCTTGGAATAGCCACTTTCCGGGCAACTGAGAAAACCTTTGCGGACCTTGTATAATGAGTTCTGACGTCGTGATCCGCGCCGAGGGGCTCGGCAAAAAATACATGATCGGGCACCAGTCGCGTGAGCCCTATACGTCGCTGCGCGACGTCATGGCCCAGACGGCCAGGAATTTTGCGCGAACCGCTGGAGACATGTTCAGCGGCAAGGCGATCATAGCCGGCGATGAGGTGGAGGAATTCTGGGCGCTCAAGGATGTTAGTTTCGAGATTAACCGCGGTGACGTAGTTGGCATTATCGGACGCAACGGTGCAGGTAAATCGACGCTGCTGAAAGTGCTCTCCAGGATTACTGAACCGAGCGAGGGGCGCGTTGAGATAAAGGGCCGGGTGGCGAGTTTGCTGGAGGTTGGCACGGGTTTTCACCCAGAACTAACTGGACGCGAGAACATCTACCTCAATGGCGCGATCCTCGGCATGACCAGAGAGGAAATCAAAGGGAAGTTTGATGAGATCGTGGACTTTTCGGGCGTCGAGAAGTTTCTGGACACGCCGGTGAAGCGCTATTCAAGCGGTATGTACGTGCGCTTGGCGTTTGCCGTGGCGGCGCATCTTGAGCCTGAGATTCTGATCGTTGATGAGGTGCTGGCGGTAGGGGACGCCGAGTTTCAAAAAAGGTGCCTCGGCAAGATGAAGGAAGTGGTTGGACTTGGCAGAACTGTCCTGTTCGTTAGTCACAATCTCGCCGCCGTCGCATCTCTATGCAATTCGGGTATACTTCTTTCAGACGGCAGAATTACGCGTCGCGGTTCAATTCTCGAAGTCATAAAGCAGTATTCGGCAGTGCGTGCCGTCGACGCAACCGTCACCTTTACCGTTGACGAACGAAGCCCCAGGATCGCGGGCGTGCGTGTCGATCCCGCAGCCGCTGCAGAAGGCCGCGTCGTCGTGGACGTCACCGTCTTGTCACCGCATCCAATCTCGACCCCACACGTCGCTATAACGCTGCGTGCACCGAATGGCGTTGCTGTCTGGAGCAGTTCATCAACCGCGCACGGCATCGCCGGGAAAGTGGAAGCGTCGCAGCTTACCACAATCAGATGTTGTGGCTGTCTGCCTCTTTACGCGTCCGACTATTCACTGTCTGTGTGGTTCGGCGAGTGGCCTGTCGCGTATGACGCTAAGATTGACTGCCTGACGTTTGCGCTTGCAGGCCCGCCAGTGCCACTAGGGCTGGCCCCGGTTGAAGTTGTAGGCCACCTTTCCTCATCCGCAACATGGAATATCTGCTGAGCGAGTTAGGACGATGCTACCCCGCGATCTGATGCACACCCATCGGATACGATTGGCATTCTCAAAAAATCCAAGACAGAATCCAGAGTGCGGTGCAATTATACTCAATGATTGGGTCAACTTGGATTTCAAGCCAGAACGCGGTGGCTTGAAATGGGATCTCACGCGCAAACTGCCACTTGATAATTCGTCAGCAGAATTAATCTACACGGAACATTTCATTGAACACCTTAACAAGCCCGAGGGCACGAAGTTCATTTACGAATGCCATCGTCTGCTAAAGTCGGGCGGCGTGTTGCGAATCAGCACGCCTGACCTTGCGCACCTTGCAGAGAATTACTTGTCTAGAACAATTTCTGGTTGGGAGCCTCTGGGGTGGTCTCCTGCAACTCCGTGTGATTTTTTGAATGAAGGGATGCGCTTGTGGGGACATCAATACCTGTACGACGCAGACGAGCTTATCGCGCTGCTTAGTCGTATTGGCTTTGAAAACGTCAGACTGACATCATGGCGCCAAAGTTCAGTACCGCGACTAGCTGACTTAGAGAGTCGTCCCTTTAGAGGCGATCTCATCGTAGAAGGCGTTCGGCGGTAAGATGTGTTTCTCATACGCGACGAATTCCCGCCGCTGTATACTCCGTCGCATCAACTACAACCGGGCGCTAGAGCCTAGATCGGAATTCGCCCAATGATCTTCACTAATCCTTTGCACGTGGGTCGGCCCAACATAACCGACCGAGAGGCTTATCTGAAGCTGGTGAGCGACATGCTTGAGCGGCGCTGGCTGACCAACGACGGGCCACTCGTCAAGCGGTTCGAAGAAAACCTGGCCAAATATCTCGGCGTTCCGCATGTGGTTGCGATGTGCAACGCCACGATCGCTCTCGAGATCGCCGCGCGGGCGCTCAATTTCGAAGGCGAAGTTATCGTGCCGTCCTATACGTTCGTTGCTACCGCTCATGCAGTTCACTGGCAGGGCATCACACCCGTGTTCGCCGACATCGATCCCCGAACCCATTGCCTGGATCCGGACAGTGTTCGCCGATGCATTACACCGAAGACGAGCGGTGTCATTGGCGTCCATCTCTGGGGAACCCCGGCGCCCGTCGAGGAGCTGCAAGCCGTGTGCGACGAACATGGCTTGCGGTTGATGTTCGACGCGGCTCATGCCTTCGGCGTCACACACGGCGGGCGGCGCATCGGCGGCTTCGGTAGGTGCGAGGTGTTCAGCTTCCACGCGACGAAATTCCTAAACAGCATCGAAGGCGGCGCTGTGGCGACCCACGACGGCGAACTTGCTGAGAAAATTCGGTTGATGCGGAACTTCGGCTTCCAAGGTTTCGACAACGTCGTATACGCTGGGACCAACGGGAAAATGACCGAAGTCTGCGCTGCTATGGGCATCGTCAACCTCGAAAACGTCGACCAGATCCTTGATGCCAATCGGGTCAATTATCAGGCTTATGTCAATGGTCTGGCCAACATCCCAGGCATAAAGCTTTACACTTTCAATTCAAATGAACAGAACAACTTCCAGTACATTGTTGTGGAAGTTGATGATCGATTTGGCGTCTCTCGCGATGAACTCGTCGCCGCGCTTACTCGCGAGAACGTTTTGGCTCGCAAATATTTCTGGCCTGGAACACACAAGATGGAGCCGTATCGTCGGTTGTTTCCCTGGGTGGATCGCCTGCTGCCGGAGACGAACCGGATCGCGGGCCGTGTGGTGGTGCTACCCACCGGCATGCAAGTCAAGCCGGATGACGTAGAGCGTATCTGCGCTCTCATCGCAGATATCGGTAAGATGAGATGACTGAACAAGGCCTTCTGATCTTCGGAGCGGGCGCGCATGCTCGCGAGTGTGCTCTTATCGCGCTAGACTCAGGACATGAGCGCCGCCTGATGAAGTTTTGCGTCGACCAGGCCTACCTCGGGGCGCGTGAACTGGCCGGCATCGAGGTCCTCACGCTCTCTGAGGCGGCGAATTTGCTTGTGAACTATGAAGCGATCATCGCAATCGGCCATCCGGCCGCGAGGTCGCAAGCGCGCGACCGCCTGGCCGCAGCCGGCTTTCGGTTCACGCGGCTCGTCTCGCCCTTCACACGCATCGCGGAAGACACGCGTCTGGACGAGGGCGTTGTCGTGTTCCCGGGAGCAGTTGTCAGCACGGGCGTCCATCTCGGTGAACACGTCCACGTAAATGCCCATGCCGGGATTTCTCATGATTGCGTGGTCGGGTCGTTCACAACCATCTCGCCCGGCGCGACAATCTGCGGGCATGTGGAGATCGGCGATCACGTCTTCTTCGGCGCAGGTGCAACCGCTGTGAACGGGACGCAAGCCAAGCCGCTTCGGATCGGTCGACGAGCGATCGTCGCCGCGGGAGCCTGCGTGATCGCCGATGTGGACGATGGCGAGCGGGTTCGCGGCTTGCCTGCGCGCCCCTTCGGCCAACCGAGCGGCGCATGACGTCGCCCGCTCGTTCGGAGACGCCTGATGTCAGCATCCTAATGCTGGCCTACAACCATGAACCGTACATCGTACAAGCGCTCGAATCGATCTTGGAACAGCCTCTCGGTGTTTCGATCGAGCTGATTGTTGGGGAAGATAACTCGACAGACCGCACCTTGGAAATCTTGAGGTCAACACTTGATCGATATCAAGTTTCGATCCGGATTCTAACGAGTGAAGTTAATGTCGGAATGGGCGAGAATTTCAGGCGACTGGTGCGCGCCTCAAGAGGGCGTTACATCGCATTCCTTGAAGGCGACGACTATTGGTTGCGCCCCAGGCTTCTCCACAAGCAGATGAAGTTGCTAGACGAAGATCCCCGACTAGCCTTTGTGTACGCGGACTTCGACCGAGCCTCGTGCATCGACGGCGCCTGGAGGATCCTGCCTCAATCTATACAGCGAAGCGCGCCGCTGAGACGTGGTGACCTGTTCGAGGAGCTGCTTGACCGGATCGACATTCATCTTTCGACTGTCCTTTGCCGGGCAATGCTGGCACGCGCCTATGTCGACTCCGACCTCTTCGATCCGTCGTTGAAACTAGCCGATGTTCCGCTGTTTCTCTACCTGGCAGCCCATGGTGGCGTCGAAGCTTTGTCCGAGAGCGTAAGCGTTTACAGACACAACCCCTCCTCGATCACGCAGGTCAGCGGCATGAGCAGGCTTGCGGTGATCCGAGATCATCTGGTGGCGGTTGAGAGATTTGAAGACGCTTTCGGTTCGCCGCCGGAACGTCGGGTTCCCCGTCAAAGCCGGATGCGGACTGTGCTGACCGACGCCGCATACTTCGCAGGCGACAGATCGACGTTTCGCAAGCTCCAGGATCGCTTCAGCTTTAAAAGCCTCTGTCGCGACCTCTTGATGCGATTTCCGCTTCTTCACAATGCCTGGCTTAATCGAAGTCAAGCGGAACAGCGACGACTGTTCTTGCAAGCATCGGTACCGCCCATACTGACGGCGCGAACTTGATTCTCCACGTTCCCTACACTTTCGCTCCTGATCCAGTCGGCGGTACTGAGATCTACGTAGCAGCCCTTTGTCGCGGCTTGGTCCGGGAGGGGTGGTCAGTTCATGTCGCTGCGCCCGGCGATCCGGCACTGTCGGGCACGGTCGACGGGCTGCAGGTAACACGATTGCCCGTCTTGGACCGCCCGCAGAGCGCCGAAGGCGTTTCTGATCCGGTGACGCTGGAGGCCTTCGAGCTGTTGCTCGATCGGCTCGCCCCGCGCATCGTGCACCTGCACGCTCGCACGGCGGCGGTATCTCACCGCCTGCTAGAGGCAGCCCGTGCCCGAGACATCCGTACAGTCTTCACCTACCACACGCCAACTGCAAGCTGCCCGCGAGGAACCATGCTGCTTTATGGTGCAGAACCATGCGACGGCGTGCTTGACGACACCCGTTGCACGCGCTGCGTGCTGGAAAGCCATGGCGTCCCGCGGCGCCCTGCCGCCCTCATCGCCCGCGCGCCAGTCGCCTTGGGCCGCCTCGCGACATGCGCCGGGCTGCGACACGGCCCCGCCCGAGGCGTACGGATGAGGCAAATCGTGCATGACGGGCGCCGGCGGTTTGCCCGGCTGATCGCTGCGTCGGACCGGGTGGTGGCGGTCTGCGACTGGGTCGCAGATGTTCTGCGGCACAACGGGACGCCGGAGGATAAGCTCGTGCTCTCTCGGCAAGGTCTCGCCGAGGGCGCATCGCCCTATCACCGGTCGCCCGCTGAACCCTTCTTGGGGCCGCAGGCGGGCGCGCTGAGGGTCGGTTTTTTCGGACGGCTTGATCAGACCAAGGGCCTGGAGGTCCTGGTTGAGGCAATCCGTGGCTCGGCGGCGAACATCGCGCTCACGGTCCACGGCGTTGCACAAGCCGGCTCCGAGCGCTACGCAGCGGCGCTCATGGCGTTGGCGGGCGAGGATTCGCGCATCTCCTTTCGCCCGCCGGTGCCCTCGCATGCGGTCGTCTCGACGATGAGCGGGATAGACGTTGTCGCCGTTCCGTCCCTTTGGATGGAGACCGGACCGCTGGTTGTGCTCGAAGCTTTTGCGGCCGGTTGCCCAGTCCTCGGATCAAACCTGGGCGGAATCGCAGAACTCGTCCGTGATGGCTTCAACGGGCGCCTGCTGCCCCCCGGGGACGCGCTTGCTTGGCGCGCGGCTTTGGAGACGCTTGCGGGCGATCCGACCATCCTGGCGCGCTGGCGATCCGGCATCGTGCCCCCGCGCACGATCCGCGATGTTGTGCGGGACATGGTCGGGCTCTATGACGATCTGCAGAGAGACCCAGGGAAAGCCAAATGAGCCGAATACCGACCGTTCTCTTTATCCAAGCCTCAGAGGCCGGCGCATACCCGCCATTGATTAACGCGGCCACGCTGTTTTCGCGGGCAGGATGGAGGACGGTCTTTTTGTCGGCTCCAGTTATAGATCAAACAATGGCTTTGCCCAACATTCCCGGCATGGCGCTTGAGGAGATCCGTCCACGGCCCTCCCACATCATGGGCAAGACGGCATATGCCGAGTACTGTCGGCGCAGCGTCGCATTGTCGATCCGATTCAAGCCGGACGTCGTCTATTGCTCCGATGCGATCGGCGCGCTCCCAGGTTTGATGGCGGCGGCAGTGGGTGGTTCGAGGCTGATCTACCATGAGCACGACAGTCCGAACATGCACACTGATCTCCGTTTTCCGGTGCGTATGTCCCGCCGCGCTGCGGCGCGACGGGCCTATCTGGTCGTACTGCCCAACGCGGATCGTGCGGCAAAGCTTTGCTCGGAGCTGGTGATCGATCCGTCGCGGGTCCGTATTGTTTGGAATGCGCCCTTACGTGACGAGGTGGCCAGATCCATCCAGCCACGCCCGTCGTCACGGTTTTGGTTGCACTACCACGGGTCGATCAACCCGGACCGACTGCCCCAGGCGGTTGTGGAAGCGGCAGCGGAGATCGAGGGGGTCGGGGTCAGGATCGTCGGTTATGAGACATCCTCTGGCCGGGGTCACGTCCGGCGCTTGATCGAACGCTTCGGTTCAGCCGCCAATGGCGGAAAGATTGACTGGGTCGGAGAAAAGTTGCGGGGTGAACTCCTAGCTATCGCTATGAACGGTGACGTCGGCCTCGCGCTAGTGCCGCTTCGCAGCGACGACACCAACTTGCGTCACATGACAGGGGCGTCGAACAAAATCTTCGATTACATGGCTGCGGGTCTCCCTGCCATAGTCTCGGACCTGCCGGATTGGAACGAAATGTTTGTCCGGCCGGGGCATGCCGTCGCTGCCGATCCCGAGGACGTCGAAAGCCTGAAAGGGGCTATCCGTTCGCTAGTCGACGCGCCGGACCTGGCCGCTTCAATGGGCCGCCGCAACCGCGAAAAGATACTGACCGAGTGGAACTACGAGACCCAGTTCGCTCCAGTGCTTGACGCCCTGTTGGAATAATCCGGGATTTGTATTTGGAGTTTGTCGGCAGCGTGATGCAGACGCTTCCGCAATCGCTGCGGTGAAGTTGCCCCGGTTTCGTGGAGCCCGCAGGATTTGGGTTTCAGGAGACCGCAATGGGACGAAAGAGAGAGCCGTATTCGGCTGAGTTCCGGGCTCGGATGATCGAGCTGGTTCGCGCCGGC
>Ga0169931_10015501_pt1 | contig 10190 bp, 10 predicted proteins | sample Kivu_15m_20L_FD_129675 | JGI IMG/M metagenome (GOLD analysis project Ga0169931, IMG submission 129675) | Freshwater microbial communities from Lake Kivu, Western Province, Rwanda to study Microbial Dark Matter (Phase II) - Kivu_15m_20L... | ecosystem: Environmental > Aquatic > Freshwater > Lake... | reverse complement strand
GGATAATTCCTCAGGTACTGCTCCATCCACTGCTGGGTGTCGATGTCGAGGTGGTTGGTCGGCTCGTCCAACAACAACACCTCCGGCTCGCCGAGAAACAACCTCGCCATGGCGATGCGCATCTGCCAGCCGCCGGAGAACTCGGAGCAATCGCGCGTGAAATCCGCGGCACGAAAACCCAATCCCTTGAGCACCGATTCAATCCGCGGCTTCATCCGCGATGGATCGGCCGCCTCGAGACGAAGCTCCAACCCGCCGATCTCGTCGAGCGCTTCGGCATACGGCGATGACCTCGGGTCAAGACGCTCCAGCTCATGCGACAATCGCTCGATTCGCTCGCGCAGGCCAACCATCTCGCCAAACGCCGCCTCGGCCTCCTGCCAGACGGTGCGCCCCGTGACGTGAATCCCTTCCTGCGGCAGATAGCCCGCCCTCGCGCCCTTCGGCATCACCACGCGTCCGGAATCCGCCGGCAGCAAACCGGCGATGCACTTCATCAGCGTGGATTTGCCAGCACCGTTGTGACCGGCGAATGCAATCCGCTCGCGCGACCGCACCGTGAACGACAAGTCGTCGAACAACACGCGCGCACCGAACGTCACCCGCAATGACTGGACCGAAATCACAAGCGGCGGAGCTTGCACGAGGGAATCTCGGGGTCAAGCGAAGCCGTACAAGCGCACCACGCTTCAAATCGTCACCTCATTTGATGATGCGGAAACCGCGTGGTGGTTCTTCAAGGGCTGCAGAAGCAACCGTATGGTGTCGGATGTGGCGCGCCATCGGCGAATCCTCGACGATTTCGCGGATGAATTCGCCCATCTCCTCGTCATCCCCGCAAGCGACCAGTTCAACCGTGCCATCAGTCAGGTTCTTCACCCAACCGCTCACTTCGAACCCTTTCGCCGCCTCCAGCACCGTATGGCGGAATCCGACTCCCTGCACCCTGCCATCGAAGATCACGCGTTTCGCTGTCATCACCGGACGTGATCCTGCACGGGCGGCGCGACCAGGTCAAAGGGAAGTCCGTCCAGAAACATCTGAACGGCGATCAAGATCAGCAACAACCCCATCAGCCGTTCGAGTGCGCGCGTTCCCTTCGCGCCGAGCCTGCCCAAAAGCCACGGGGTAAGCAGCAGCACGATCGAGCTGGCAGCCCAGGCGATCAGCAGCGCGCTTGCCGGGGCAAAGGTCTGCCCCGGATGCTTGGAGGCGATCAATAGCAACAGCGCGATGGCTGAAGGCCCGGCGATCATCGGCACCGCCAACGGGACGATGAACGGTTCCTCATCCTCCACCTCATGGAGAATGGATTTTGACGGAAACACCATGCCCAGCGCGATCAGGAACAGGATGATGCCTCCGGCGATGCTCAGTGACTGCGGACGAATGCCCAGCGCGTCGAGAATCCACGATCCGGCGAGAAGAAAAAACAGCAGCACAAACAACGAGATCAGCAATTCTCGCAGCAACACCTTGCGCCGACGGTGCTCCGGCAGTCGCGACAGCACGGTGTGGAACATCGCCATGTTGCCGAACGGATCGAGCACCAGAAACAAGGTGAAGGCGGTCGCGGCGATGTCCATGGCGAAGGGTGGATCAGAGGCACTGACGCGCCAGCTCCGCGGTCGCGGTGTTGAGGAAGCGCACGCGGACAGCCGAGGGACGCGTCACGGCAAGATGACGCTTGGCGGGTGAAACCCGGATGTCGCCGGTGCCAACGGGCGCATCGGATTGCGTCATTGCGATCACGCGCGACTGCGCCAGCGATTCGAAGCGGACAGCATCCTCCGCGCTGGCAAATGCCACCTCCCAGACCACCGCCGACGATGCATCGCCATCCGGAATGAGCCGATAGCAATCGCCGGTCCAGGCCGCAGCCAGTGCGGGATCACCTCCAGCCAACTCGATCCACAACCGCAGACCAAGCTGACCTGCGGATTCGGTGAGATAGGGCTCTTCCTCCGTCGCGGGCGCGGCGAAATCGATGCGGACCAACGGCGCTGCCGCAGGCTGGATCACGGCCCGGGTCGTCTGCGGCGGATTGCGCAGCACGTCGAGCAATACCTCATTTCCCGCAAGGTGATGGGTGTCGGCAAACCCCTTACCCTCGATCGACGCAAAGGTGGTGATCCCGCGGACGAATGCAGGCAGCGATGCGAACAAATGCGTAGCTTCGGGATTCGGCTGCATCGCCAGGAATCCGTGCTGACGCGCGTGCGCCGTGAGGAACCGGGATTCAACTCCCGCCGCCGCACCGTGATGCAGGGCCTCTCTCGCGCGCGACGCGTCATCGCCCGGATGTGCGGGTGATGGTGGAAAATGCTGATGCAGCAGCGACCGCGACAGCAAACGCAGGAGAATCGCCTGATCGGGAATCTCGCTGATTTGGAAGCGGTCGGTGACCCACGCATCACCGCTCACATCGTCGAACCATCCGCGCGCACCAACGGCACGCACCGAAGTGAGTTGCCACAGCAGGTCGTCATCCTCGCCGATCCAGCCGAGCAAGCGCCAGGCCTCCTGACGATCGTCGATCCCCGCCGGACCCATCCGGCTTTCAATCGCGGCCGCGACCCGGTCGCGCAGCTCCTCTCCCGCGATGCGATGCACCACCGGGCCATGCAGAAACGCCAATCCGAATTCCTTTTCGACGTGATCGATCCACTCCCGCGGTACGGCAAATTCCCCGCCGCCCTGAGCCAACGATCGCAACGATTCATTCTCGCGCCGCAGCAGTTCGTTTTCCTCGATGACGATGCGCAGCCTGCTCTCCATCTCGGCTTGGGAATCCGCCGACGCTGCGGCTTTCCAATGCAATCCCTGCAAGAGTCCGCCAACCCCGACGGCACCACCGATCAGCCAAGGCAGGATCTTTCCGGGCGCGGGCATGATGGCGTGAACGGGAATCGGAAGGGACCAAAGGATCAGCGACCTGAAGACCGACCACCGGACTTGCCTGAAGACGTCTCGTTGAACGGGTTGGTTTCCAAGGCCGAGGACTTCGTTCCGAACACCTCTTCGAACGTCTTGCCGGGCAGCAGGTTGAACACCATCGGCGCGCTGCGGTTGCCCTGCGCGTCATACACGTAGCAAACCCGCTGCACCGGTGTTTCCTGACCGGTCGCGGGATCGATGCGCTTCGTTCGCGCATCAAACATCCGCTCTTCCACGAGCTGACCGTCGGATTTGCGATAGCCGTAGCTCACTTTGAAGAGCAGCGTGTTCGCGCCGTCGTGGATCCGGCAGCTCACCGGATTGCCATTCCGGTCCATCCGATAGATCGTCACCATGTTCAGCACACCATTGGAGGTGAACTTCTTCTTGGTGAGCGTCCGATTATCGGGTGAACGGGTGAACAAGGTGCGCGCTCCGTCCTCATGACGCATGACGCGGACGTTCGGCCCGTCCACCGCGTCGAATTCAGACGAACGCGCGTGCACGTGGGCGGTGACCATCACCACAGCCGCAATAGACATTTTCCAGATTGCCCGCAACCTCATCGACGGCGACACTACGTCTGCGCGGATCAACCCGCAAGCCGCCAATCACCCACATGATCTGGAGAAGCAGGCAACGCACACTCGACCTGTCCCGGCGCGCGGCAATCGTGGGCATCCTCAATGTCACCCCCGACTCGTTTTCCGACGGCGGCAGGCATGACACGGCTGATCTCGCCCTGACCCATGCCCGCAGGATGATCGCCGAGGGCGCGCGCGTCATCGACATCGGCGGCGAATCCACCCGCCCGGGAGCGCTGCCCGTGACGGCCGACGAGGAAATCCGACGAACCCTGACGGTGATCCGCGCCCTGCGGCGCGAATGGGACGGCTGGATCTCCATCGATACATCGAAAGCCGCTGTCGCCGAAGCCGCCATCCAAGCCGGTGCGGATGTGGTCAATGACGTCAGCGGACTGCGCGCGGACCCCTCCATGCCGGCCCTCTGCGCGGATGCCGGCGTCGCCGTGGTGGTGATGCACATGCAGGGCAGCCCGCAAACGATGCAGCAGGCACCGCAGTACGACGACGTCGTCGCGGAGCTGCGCGCGTTTTTTGCGGAACGGCTCGAATCACTCATCCGGGCGGGACTCGCCGCGGAATCGATTTGCGTGGACCCGGGAATCGGATTCGGCAAACAACCCGGGCACAACCTCGCGCTGTTGCACTCGCTGGACATCCTGGCTCCCGTAAATCAGCCATTGATGATCGGGCTTTCGCGCAAATCGTTGATCGGAGCCATCTTGGGCGACACCAACCTCGCCCTGCGCGACTGGCCGACCGTTGCGCTGACGGCCGCCGCCCGACGGAAGGGCGTGATGCTCCACCGCGTCCATGCCGTCAAACCCTGCCTCGATGCCGTGAGGATGATCGAAGCCATCGATGGTTGATGGCTTTCACCGCCATGGAAAAGCCGTTGCAACCTGCGGGTTTCGAATTCTGTCAAGATTTGCAGCCTGACCCCATTTCGGTCGCGACCGGGGTCAGCCGGGCTTCGTCATGCGGCGGAGTTGATCATGGAGCATGGCGATCCTGGTCTTGACGCAGGGGGCGGACAGCAACTCATGGCGGACGTCGGGTTGATGAATCAATTGTTGTGCGATCAGGTCACAGAGCAGTTCGGGATCCTGCGCCCGATCGAATATCGTCCATACCGCCGTGCGGATCTCCGCGGGCATGGCTTCCAGGGCGTTTGCAACGGTCCTGCGCAAACGCAACATCGCCGCAGCGGCCTCATGATCCGGCAGCGGATTGGATTCGACCGGGCGGATCTCGGCGAAAGGATAGTCGCGACCACCCGGCCAGTCGGAAAACCAGACCCTGAGCACTCCGTGCAACAGGAGTTGGGAGGTCCCGTCATCCAGTTCGTGAGAAGCCCGAACCAAGCCGATCGTCCCCACCGGATGGACGCTGTCGGCCGGACAAGCAGTCTCCTCGCCTCGCAGATTGGCCACCGCGAACAGGCAGTCCCCCTCCAATGCGTCGGCAAGCATCCGACGATAACGGGGCTCAAAAATCCTCAGGGGCAGGACCCCGTGCGGAAACAAGGTGCAATCGGGCAGAAGCATCACGCCGCACCGCTCCGGAAGGTGAATCGCAGCCATTGCTAGGGAACGAACCACCGGACCCCCGGCATGGCAAGCGGGATGACGAACGGAGCCGGATTTGTCCTTGTCGCAAATTCATGAACAACCGATACAGGTCGCGTCGCTCGAATGAGCGCAGATTCCCGGAACCCGGAAACCACGACATGATCGAAGTCGAAAACCTCACCAAGCAGTTCGGCTCAAAGCGGGCCGTCGACCACCTGACGTTCACTGTCCGCAAAGGCGAAGTCCTCGGATTTCTCGGCCCCAACGGTGCCGGCAAGTCCACGACCATGCGGATGATCACCGGATTCATCCCACCCAGCTCGGGCGACGCACGGGTCTGCGGTATCTCGGTGATCGACGATCCCACCGCCGCAAAGACCCGCATCGGCTATCTGCCGGAATCCGCGCCGCTCTACAACGACATGACCGTGACCGGTTTCCTGCGTTTCTGCGCCGAGGTGCGTGGCATCCGGGGCAAGGAGCGCAATGAAGCGGTCGAGCGCGCGATTGAAACCTGCTTCCTCGGCCAGGTTGCGCTGCAATCGATCGACACGCTCTCCAAGGGCTACCGCCACCGGACCTGTCTCGCCCAAGCGCTGCTGCACGATCCGGAAGTGCTGGTGCTCGACGAGCCCACCGATGGACTCGATCCCAATCAAAAACACGAGGTACGCCAGCTGATCAAGCGGCTTGGAGCGACCAAGGCGATCCTGTTCTCCACGCACATCCTCGAAGAAGTCGAGGCGGCCTGCAGCCGCGCGGTGATCGTCGACCGCGGACGCATTGTGGCCGACGGCACGCCGTCGGAGCTGCTCGAGCAGTCCGGCACCGGCTCGCTCAATGATTTGTTCCGCCGCGTCACCACCCGTGATACCGAGGCGGCCGCCTGATCTGCCGGACGCGCCCCGAACGGACACGCTACACTCCCCTCACCCCCTTCCTCCGTCCACCATGACCTCGCTCACCATCTACAAGCGCGAACTCGGCAGTTATTTCTCCCAGCCGACGGCCTACGCGATCATCGTGATCTTTCTCGCCCTCTCCATGGGGCTGGCATTCAGTTTCGGCAATTTTATGCGCATCGGCGACGCCTCGCTCGAGTGGTCGTTCTTCTTCTGGCATCCCTGGATTTACATGCTGCTCGCACCCGCCGTGGGCATGAAACTCTGGGCCGACGAACAACGCACCGGCACCATCGAGCTGCTCGGCACATTCCCGCTCTCCACTTGGAGCGCGATCGTCGGCAAATTCCTCGCCGCCGCGACCGTCTGGCTCGCCGCCCTGGTGCTCACCTTTCCGATCGTGCTCACCGTGAACTACCTCGGTGATCCGGACAACGGCGCGATCCTCTCCGGCTACCTCGGCAGCTTCCTCGTCTGCTGCACGTTTCTCGCCATCACGATGCTCGTCTCCGCTTGCACCCGCGACCAAGTCGTCTGCCTGATCGTCTCGGTCGCGCTGTGCGTCACCATGGTGCTCTGCGGCTACGACGACTTCACCCGCGAACTCGGCAAGGCGGTATCGCCCGCGGTCGTGAACGCCGTCACCTCAATCGGCGTCTGGGAGCACTTCCGCTCGCTCAACCGCGGATTGTTCCGCCTGCAGGACATGGTTTGGTTCGCTTCGGCCATCGTCGTCTGCCTGCTCGGAACCAGCGCCATCCTCTCGGCCAAGCGCGCCTGAGCGAATCGAGCAGAAGCCCGATCCATCTTTCTGCCGTCGGATTCCCCGTTCAATCCAACATTCCTGCCCTCTCCCCATGAAAATCACCCATCCCGTCACCCGTGCCTCGTTCGCGATCGCCGCGCTGGCACTGGTCGCCATTCTCGCCAATTGGCTCATCTCGCTGACCAATCTCGGCAACCGCGGCACCGACTTCACCGAGAAGCAGATCCACACTCTGTCCGACGGCACCAAGGCGATCCTCGCCGAGCTGCAGACTCCGGTCGCGGTGCGCTACTACGCATCGCGCAACACCGACTACATGCCGGAGGAGCTCAAGGTCCACATGCGTCGCGTGGACGATCTTCTCAAGGAATACGCATCGCTCTCGAATGACAAATTGAAGATCGAAAACCTGGATCCCCAGCCCGACACCGATGCCGAGGACTCCGCCAACCTCGATGGCATCAATGGCCAGCGCTTCGACGATCAGAACCTCTATTTCGGCATCGCCGTTTCCTGTCTCGACCAGACCAGCGTAATTCCGTTCCTCGATCCGCGTGAGGAAACCATGCTCGAATACCAGCTGTCCAAGGCGATCGCCGAGGTGAGCACGCCGGAAAAACCCAAGGTCGGAGTCATGAGTGCCCTCAACCTCAAGGGTGGTGGACCCGCCATGCCGGGCCAGCAGGCCGAGCGGCCATGGGTGATTTACCAACAACTCAAACAACAGTACCAGGTGATCGACGTGCCGATGGATTCGCCGCAGCTTAATCCGCAGGATCTCAAGGTGCTCGTGCTCTTCCACCCCGCCGGCATCACCTCGGAAGCGGAGTACGCCGTCGACCAATACCTCCTGGGCGGCGGCACCGTGGTCGCCTGTCTCGACGCCATGTCGGTCGCCGCGCAAATGACCGGCGCGGGCAATCCGATGATGGGCATGCCCGGCAGTCCGACAAGCTCCACCCTGCCGAAGCTGCTGCCTGCGTGGGGCTTGTCATTCGAATCGCAAAAAGTGGTGGCCGATCCGAAATACACGACCCGCATGGCCGGTGATCGCGTGGGACTGGCGGTGCTGACCTTGCCCCAGGAAGCCATGCCGCAGCAGGACAACGTGATCACCCGGGATCTGGAGTCGGTCACCCTGTTCCTTGCGGGCGCCTTCTCGCGCACCGGCGACGGCGGCGTGGTATCGACTTCACTCATGCGCACCACTGCCGGCGCGGGATTCGTCGACTCGATGCGGGCGTCGCAGCTCGATCCGTCGCTAAGCACCAGCTTTCGCCCGAGCGGCACGGCTTACGACCTGATCACCCACCTCCACGGCACCTTCAAAACCGCGTTTCCCGATGGCAAGCCGAAGACAGAGGGCGCCGACAGCGACGATGCGCCATCCGCGGATGGCGGGCATCTCAAGGAAGGCAGCGCCCCGGGTAACGTCTTCCTCATCGCCGACGTCGATGCGTTCTACGACCGCTTCGCCTACAACGTGCAGAATTTCGGCGGCATGCAGCTCGCCTCACCGATCAACGGCAACTCGTCGCTGTTCTTCAACCTGCTCGACCAGACCGTCGGCTCGAAGCACCTGATCGGTTCCCGCTCGCGCTCGGCGATTCGCCGACCGTTCACCGTGATCCAGCAAATGGAGGCCGATTTCAATGAAAAGGTCGGCACGAAGATCGAGGAGTTCGAGGAAAAACAGCGCGAGGCCCAGCAGAAGCTCAGTGACCTTCAAGCGCAGAAATCCAAGGGCAGCGAACTCTATCTGTCGCCGGAGCAGGAAGCCGAAATCCGCAAGCTGCGCGAGCAGCAGGTCGAGTACTCACGAATGATCCGCGAGCAACAGAAAGAATTGCGTAGGCAGAAAGACGAACTCGCCGGCCGCATCACGCTGCTCAACGTCGCGGCCATGCCGTTGCTCGTCGTCCTCACCGGGCTCGGCCTGTTCTTCCAGCGCCGCCGCTCCACCCGCGCCCGCTGATCCGTCAACCCTCCCGACTCCCAGCTCCAACCCCGCTTCTCCCATCCGCCATGAACAAACGCCAGATTCTCATCCTCTGGGCCTTGGTCGCTATTCTCGCCGGCACCGGTGCCATCCTCAGGTTCTCCGGCAAGGAAACCCCTCCGGCCGCGACCAGCCGCGCCGCCGGTCAAACACTGTTCGAACGCTTCCCCGCGACCGACATTTCCGCCATCGAACTCGCCGGTGCGGGAGTGAATCTCGCCATCACCAAAAAAGACGGCGCGTGGATCGTCGATTCGCGCGACGCCTACCCTGCGGATGCCGGGAAGGTCAATGAGTTCATCCGCACGATGGCGGAGCTCAAGATCACGCGAGCCCTGGAGGCCGGCCCGGCATTCGCGCCACGTTTCGGCATGGATGAGTCGTCGGCGGATCCGCAGAAGCGCGGACTCACCGCCATCTTCAAGGACGCCTCCGGCAACGAGCTCGCAATAGTCTCGCTCGGCAAGAACATCGAAACCGAGCGCGAGGGCGGGTTCATGGGCGGACCGATGGCGGTGGGCCGCTACGTGCGCAATCACGCCGACACCACCGCGTTCTACGCCACTGGTGAAACCTTCGCCTCGGTGTCCACCGATGCCTCCGGCTGGCTGGATGATTCGTTCTTCAGCATCGAAAAGATCCGCTCGATCGAGCTCAGCGCGAAAGGCGGGACGGCATCGGCTTGGAAGCTGGTTCGCGACAACGAGTCCGCCGACTTTCGCATCGACTCCGGCACCCCGGGCGAGGCCGCCGACACCACCGCGACCTCGCCGCTCAAGTCGCTCTTTTCCTACGCCCGGTTCGACGATGTGGTGCCTGCCTCGGTGTTTGGGTCGCGTGCCGATCCGGATGCCAAGCGCACGGCAACGATCACTACCTTCAATGACTTCACCTACACGCTCGGCATCACACCTGCCAAAGACGCCGACGACAAGATGCTGCTGACTGTCGATGTGACCGCCACCATCCCGTCCGCGCGGGAAAAAACCGCGGATGAAACCCCCGAGGATGCGAAGGCCAGGGATGATGAGTTCAACGAACGGGTGAAGTCACTGAACGACAAGCTGGCCAAAGAGCAAACACTGGCGGGTCGCACCTTCGAGGTTTCAAAATTCTCGGTCGAGTCCCTGTTGAAAGAGCGCGAGCAGATCGTCAAGAAAAACGAGTCCGCTGCCACCAGCGCCAATCCGGTTGAAGCCGTCACGCCGCCGATCGCCGTGCCGCCCGCCGCTCCGCCGGGCAAGCCTGCCGCCAAGAAGGGCGGCAAGTCGAAGAAGAATTGATGGGATTTTGCGGATTTGTTGCTAGAGCATTTTAAATAAAAGTGTAGCCATTCACGGAAGATCCGCTACGGTTTGCCCATGGCAACGATTTCCATGGATCTGCGAACGCGCATTCTCAAAGCCTATGATCGAGGGGATGTGTCCCGTG
>Ga0169931_10015500_pt1 | contig 10190 bp, 11 predicted proteins | sample Kivu_15m_20L_FD_129675 | JGI IMG/M metagenome (GOLD analysis project Ga0169931, IMG submission 129675) | Freshwater microbial communities from Lake Kivu, Western Province, Rwanda to study Microbial Dark Matter (Phase II) - Kivu_15m_20L... | ecosystem: Environmental > Aquatic > Freshwater > Lake... | reverse complement strand
TTAATGAAATCATATTCGACAGATTTTGATATGGCTCATTCTTACTGTTCCTTGATTGACAAGTGTAAGGTTATTAATATCTTTTTATGAATCCTGTTCGCACTCATCTTTGAGTTTTTATAGCATTTCTAGCATGTTCTTGATGACTAGGTTAGAAGGCAACAACATTGCAGTTCTCTCCATCATGTTGACTGTCTACCTGCATATCTATCAGACTACCTGTTAGCTAAAGAAAAGTGGAATTTAGGTAGAGCTGTTCGAGTTCCAAAGCTCATTACAGCCCTTCCGAGCATGCCACCCAGTCTCACTCCGAACATAATTAAAAATAATCGATATTTATCTGGCATTATAGATATGCAAGCATTAAACCTAATTTATTCAATAAAGATTCATTATTTCAAAAACTAAGTATAAATTTTGATATATATTTAGGTTGTATTCTAAGTTGTTCTTAGTTTTTTATTTAACTTTAAAACTAATCATTAAAAAATATCAATCTTCTAGTTTATTGTGACCTATTTGCTTGCAAGTGATTAGTTTCAAAAGGGCACCCTCAGTGAGGGTATCGAGCATGTGAAAAGTAGAACTTTTCTTGTTTTGAGGCAGTTTGCAGAATTTTTTGTTGTAGATATCAAAAAGTTTGTTGCCATTATTTTTTGGATTATAAAGTCTAAATATTTTGATGTAGTCCATATTGTTGATAATGGCTTTTTTGTCCTTCATCTCAACCTGTTTTTATATAAGCGTGTTCTTCTTGATTCTGCGGGTGTTATAGTGGCGATTCGTAATCATGCACTTAGGTTGACTATTGTACTTTGCTTCTCTCTCCATCGCTGATAGCACTGTATTACTCTTATCTGTATTAAGCTCAATCTTTTGTTTCTTTTGTTTTTATTTCTTTGAATTGTGCTTGATAATTAAGCTTTCTTCTTGCTACTAGCTCGAGGAACTGGAACTTTTTTCTTCTTATCTCTCTGTATCTTACAATATTTTTCGAGTTTCAATATATGCTTTCATTCTTTTTTATGAGCGAATGTGAGCCCTTCTCGAGTTTGTTTTTGAATCTTTCAGCTTTGCCTTCTTGAGAATGTAAAAGTTGTTCGGAAGATAGTGCTATCGAGTATTGTTAATACTTGGAGCCTACCATAGCTCTTTTATGAAGCTTTGCTAAATTTTCCGCTTTATTTAATGAAAATATTCGAAGTCTTGGTCATCTTCTACCATAGTTTCTAAAATGTCTTCTTTAGAGATAAGATAGCAGATAGAATGATCTCTTACTACTGCCTTAAGATTGATGTTGAGTCCACTTATGAGTGCGCTGTACCCAAATACGTTAAACTGGACTTCTTTTTCAGGTAGAAATTCGATTGTCTTTAGAGGCTTGCGCATACGGAAATCTGAGTTTTAGCTCAAACATGCTTAAATATCTACTTTTCCTCTCGCCACGATGTATATTTTTTACTTACCTTTGATTTGATGGAGGGTTTCCTGAGGCGAGTAGATGGCCCTGACTAGTTTATTTGCGATGTTTTGCTGAAATTTTTTGCTCCAATGGCATATAAAAAACACACTGCTTTTAATGATTCGCAGCTTATTAAGAGTCTGCACATCTTAGTAAAAAAATATTGTACTTTCACGGATCTAGTCATTGAGTTTGCGCATAAAGTTATCTTATTCTTAGATATTCAACTTAGAATTGGCGATTTGGTTATTTATAATATAAGTTCGCATTTGTTGCACAAGAGATTCTGGAAGCTTGTAGTTGTCCCCCATTTTTTCAGCCTCAGATATATTTTTGTATAAAACTTCCTGGCTTTAACTGATTTTAGCCATTATTCTGCCTATTTAGGTTATGATAAAACCGAAATTGATGACTCCTGAATCATTAAATAGGTACCTAACATTTGAACAATCATAATCGTAAAAATTTCTATAATGTTTTTGGGAGTTATGTCTCCGTAGCCTATAGTGAAAGTGGTCGTGCACGAAAAATACAGTGAGTAACCGTAACGATGAAGCCAGTCTCGGTTAAATTATATCACTGATTTAGTCCAGTTAATTTCGTTGTTTAAAAGTGACACTAAAAACAGCAAAATGCCCTGAGTTACTCTTAAATTACGAAGATGTGCACTAGGCTTAGACAGCGACCTACTAACTCGATTATCTGCATTTCATAGCGATACTTTGAAGCCAAAATTTTGATTTTAAGCATCGAATAGATATCTTTATAGCGATTGTAACTTAGCCAAACGAAAATCAGGTCTATTGGTATCATTAATATATTTCTATAAGCAGACGAATTCTCTCGAGTCGCTAGGTTTTCCTAGAGAATCAAGAGAGTAAGGTAGGGTAGAAAAAGAAGTCCTATCCAATGCATTTTTATTTGATTTTTTAAATCCATCGCTAACTGACTAGGGTCTATTGTTTCGTTACCGATTTTCGATTTGAACAGCGCATCTGCGATCTGTGTGATCAGAATGAGACCTAAAAAAGGATAAAAAATGCTGTTAGCTTTAAAGATTCTATAAATGCTGAGAAACCAGATGGTGATGATGTATAGAACTAGCACTGAAATGTAGAAGACTGTGAAGATAGTGTTTTCTGTTTTTAGTAAAAAGGCCCTACCTTACAAGTAATTAGGATCAGTCATCTGCTGCCAACGTTACTGAAAGTTGTAATCTTTTTTGTAGGGAATAGCGCTGTGACGACCATACAAATTGTGCAAAGAATTTTTTATTATCGCCATCTTCTAACGTTCGTGCAACAGATCAAATCTTTACTTTAGTATCTTCCCAATGGCTTAATCATTAGACTCTACTTTGGGAGACATAAGACTTTCGGCCTGGTTGATCTGGATAAGCCCTTTGCTCTTATCTACCGTATTTCCAAAGTACATTAGTTTGAATTAAAAACACAAAAATTAATATTTCGAAAACTGCCTAAAAGCATGATTAAAGAATATTCATAAAAAAAAATATCACAAATAAGAATCATGATATTTTCAACCTACGATTATTATTTTTATGTAGAAGAGCTCAATAAATAAACTTGCTAACAGCACTTTTACTTCGGGATTTAATCACGTTTCAAACGATACCCAAAGATATCTAATTGCCATCAAAAGCAGTATATTTTATATAAGTAGACCGTCCATAGGCTCTTAATGCTCTTTCGCCGAACCTCGGATCATCATCAGAACACGATAAACCACTTCTTCACTACTGCGCTTTTCATAACAGTCCAACTTGTGGACTTTACCTTCTTCATAAGGGCGCAGATCTACATACACTAGATTCTTAATAGCAGACAGTTTTCCATGTATGTGCATACACTGGACATATAAATGTATTGAGAATCATCCGTAATTAAATGAAAGTGAAGGCCTTGAAGGCTCTAAACGAAAAGTTTATCGATGTTTTGTCCAAAAGTGGTTTTAAACGCACTGACTTCAAAGCAGGAAAACTGAAATTCTCAGTTTCAGATAATAAACTAAAATCTTTTTAAAAGGCACAGAATATCATCACTGAACTCTATTAAAAGTATATTTTCGGTATGATCGATACGACTTTTAAATTATTTTCTGCACCCGCTAAAAATACAAAAAGAAACTGTATACATCTTGCCTGTCTTAATCGTTATCAAAAGTGCTACAATACTGTTTAGTATATGTTAGATTAAGTCGCAAACGTTGATCTATAGTTTGATGAGCACACTTTTCAAAACTACCTTTAAGCAGACAAATGTTTTCCTTAGAAAGATAGAACTGACCCAAGACTCTATTAAGATACTCTTTAGCTTATGAAAGAGATCATTCTCTAGCCCAAATTGATTTAGATTCGTAAAGAAATATCAAAAAGAAGCGATTAATACATCGGGAAGCTGTTATAAAGTAAGGACTCTAAGGGTCACACTCCGATGCACACAGCCTCTTAGAACGGATATACTGGCATATTAAACTTGCTTAAAAAATGGTAAGGGCCCTTACAAGCAAAATCTCAAAATAGAAATTAACTTATACAGCTAGCAGTGCATAACTTAGCTCGTAGTCACATAATGGATTTATGCGATGCTTCGAAAGAATCTGACCCTTCGAAAATGAACTTTCTACTTTCTTGTGGTGAGTAACTTAATAAGAAAAAAACTATTTTTGGAACTTTTGCTCTTCTTGAGACTGTCAAAGCCTTCACAAAATAGAGGAATCTCGAACCTATGCAGCTACTAGTGCTCAGCGGTGCAGATATAAATGAACAAGATACGAATGGCTGGACAGCCATGCATCACGCTTGCGACAAAGGACTCAAAGAAGTGCTAGCAGCTCTTTTTGCTATCTGGGAGGAGGGCAAATGCATGCGGCCAGCCCTCAATAAAATGACCAATAAAAATTATCATATGCTTCACTTGGCAGCTATGGGAAATCACAGTGAAACCATCTAATTTTTAGTCAACAGTCCCTCAGCTAAAAAGCTAGGGCTAAATGTTAAAGCTTTAGATGGAGAAAAATGCACGATTTTGCATCAATCAGCTCGTCACGGATCTTTAGAAGCTTTGAAGAAGATTCTGCAGTTCTATCCTGAGCTTATGTACGATCAAGATGTGTTTTTGAATACTGCTCTGCACTATGCTGCTACAAACGGTAGTATTTTTGCTATTTAGATCATACATAATGCATACAATTTTTGCTTTACTGCGATAGCGATATAGATAAACTTCAATCTATTCGCAACTCCAGGGGAAAACTAGCGAGAGACATGACAGTGAAGAAAAATCAGTTCGACAACCCTTTCACGGCAACTCGAAGTGGAGACGTTAACTTGGTTAGAAAAATGGTTCAAGATAATCCAAAGTTTAAAGCAATCACTACATCCACCAAGGATAGAACATTACTAATTCTGGCAGTCATGAACAAACACTTACTCGTTGTAAAATATTTGACCCAGGCAGGAGTAGATATCAGTCATAAGGATAAAACAGGTAAGACGGCCAGAGACTATGTAGTGGAATTACTAAACACTACTAGCTCTAAGTAGTAGCAAGTAGTTGCCAAAAATATGTTAGCCCTGTTAAATTGATTAAAGATTATTATTTAAATTAACATTTCTAAGCAAAGAACACTTAAAAGAATAAAATTATCCATCAATTTCAGTTTGTTTTTATGTAAGAAATGTCATTTCTATATGATATGTCATTTTTAATATCAAAAGTACATTAGATATATCTAATACCTTACTTTATAATAATCTCCACAGAACAAAAAAAATATAGGATGCAGTAAGACCTTGGACCTTATGAAATATCTATAGAAGCGATTATCAGCGAAGTAGAAAAGTTAGATTGGACAGATGTTGCCTCGTTGCCAGAATAAATCCCGTCTAACGCTTATTTCACAATAGTTCCTATCTAAAAATGTAGTTCTTGCTCAAATTAGATAGAACACACTATCACTATTTCCGAGTTCTCATGCAAACACAAGAGGTATCCAACAGAGGTTTTTCGCTGAGCAGTCTACTACTTATGATCAGGTCTAGCAACTACTACGCTCTTGCCATGCGCAAAAGTGTCTTTTTAACTCAATAATTTAACCTTTAGGAGCTGCAAAGGTAACTATTTTTCTGCAACTGCCTGCTAAATGGCAATCCAAAGTAATACCAGATCTGGTCGTATAAAAAAGACCTTCTAAATATTTTCAAAAATCAAGTTTCTCTTAATTAATACAACTCTGAATTGTCGTTTATCGATTATCTACTCGAGCACGATTCTAAAAACTACCATGCTTGGGATTATAGACTTTGGTTAGTCTGCCATTTCGGTCAAGAAAAATTTCAGCTGCAGTGGACTTACGCTGTCTTATTTCAACCAAAACAAACAGCATATTTACAGTAGCAGTTAGACAGTAACTTTCAAGTGACAGCTATCGATTGGAGCAATTGTTATTCGCTTTGGTCGTACAGATATAACTTACGAAAATCAATCAATTAAAAAATTTAAATAAAAATACAAAAGTAGTAGCAAACTGTATAACTTGAATTGATATCGAAATGGATATCAGAGACAGAAAATCAAAGTAACTAATGTGCATGGAACTATATTGTAGGACTTGCTTTGTCTTAGTCCTTGAAAACTAAGTAATTTTTAGAAAAACTTGCAGAATTAAGTCTGAATCTATATAAGGGAACGAATCGATTCGCAGCAGGAGCTTGTTTGCAGATTTGGCAAGTCTTAGCTGATTAATATGAAGTGATATTAGATGGAAGAAAACAAATTTTGACTGAAATGATAGATAAGGATCCAGTACGGAAGCAATATTATGTTTACTTGCTAGAAGATGATCGAGGTTGATTGTGATTAAATCTATTTGATATATTTGATAATTTTTTAACAAATAAACTGAAAATATTATAAAATTTTATTATTAGATTAAACTTATAATGCAACTGACATCTAACTTATCAATAGTTGAGTAGTAAGCGATGACTGTTGATATTTGCTTGCAGTTCTTTGAAATCTTTTTGACTGATTTCTGGATTTCTAAATATTTAAGTCTTTATTTTATTACGCTTATCCTCGATAGGCTGCTCTTTCTTTACTTATTCCTCCCAAAACATAAGAGTAAGATCTTTTTCTAGTCTGCAGCTAACCACATCTTATGTACGCATTACTCGCCATTAGTTCTTTTTCAAATCGTAAACTACTAACCTATATAATGCCATATTTACCAAGACTAAACCACTGAAGCTATGCTATCACTATTCAAACGGTAAACTTTCTATATCTGTCTCCATATTTTGTTGTTTAAAAAGTTATCTAGGGCCATTTTTATTTTAGCAGTGTGTTCACAATAGATTTAAAGATAGCCTTGAGCACTGTAACGCTGAATTCTGCTGATTTTTTTGACTAATTTAGAAGGTAGCAAGGGTAGATGATACTTCCATTAGCATAGTTGGAAGTCAAGAATTTTGCCGACTATGTCTTTGTTGTCTTTGTGGCGCTACAGAAAGGCCTCCCGTGAAGTTCTCTTCTGACTTTTTAGGTTTTAGTTAAGATTTAAGGCATACTTGAACATTTAGGTAAACGACCTTCCTATTTTGCTAATCGTATTTAGTCTTTGCTCCACTGATCGCTCCTAACCAAGAAATAAACTAGCGTACTCCTTCAGTTAAGTAAGAGGATAATCCATGAGCAAAGCACGAACTTCTCTGACTTTACGACGAATATGCATTTTCATTGCCATTTTCCATAAATTTATCTGCTCGTAAGCCAGCTATACTCTGTTTAAATCTAGAGGTTTTATTTAACCCAGAGAATCAATAAAGCGGATCAACCATTTTTCTGAATTTTTGTTGACGAAAGTCTCCATTATTGAAAGGTTTCTGGTTTTAAAGGTTGCAGTGGTCTGATGTAAAAGAAGGGATTAAATGATAAATATTCTTTAAGCCAGACTACTTTTCTTGGACGGGGAATAGCTGGTGAAGTAGTAGGTACCCACTGCCAGACACTCGAATACACTTCGATAGTAACTTTTAACGTAGGCTAAAATCAGGTCAGCTGAAAGATAAATCACTGTTTAACTGAGTTTTCCCTCACATTTTTATAAAACTATAGCATTTTTATGACTGTTAACTACTGCGCTTGCTCTTAGAAAATACTGAATTGCCTCTTTTTATCTTTGCATTAAACTTATTTTGTTTTTATCGTTATCTTTTTTAGTGAAAATATAGTCAGGCTGCGTACCTGTGTAGTCATACCCTTCCATGCTCTAAACTTCAAGCCAGTAGTAGTGTTTATAGTTTTTATGTTAGTAACTTAGCCTAGCTCCGTGTAACACTGTTGCATTTATTTCACTGTTAGAATCATTCAGGACTGCCACAGTCACTTATCCCAAATCTAGACACAATTTTTAGATAACATCCAAGTGCAAATCAGTCCGCTAGAGATTCTTAGCTCCATCGACCAAACTGGTTCTCAGACTTTGACCTTAGGTCTGCCGAATGTTGACAATCGTCTTATCCTTGTACTCCTCAATAGACACAGTGATTCCTTTTTACAAAGGCAAAACTTTTTTCTGTTAGACATCAAAAGCTGCTAGCAAGGAATACTGATAGTTTTCAGCAAGTGAAAGTTGAAAACGAGGCTCATGATAAGGGTCTAAAGGTGTATATTAGGCCATGTTGCCTTTGCTTAAAAGTTCCTCCATGAAATGCTGATGAGGCTACTATATTTTAATTCGATGTGGCGTATTGTTAATAAAAGATACGGGTGGATACTGGCTCTACTCAATAAGTATTTTCTGACCTCTTTCAAATTTGCATAGAAGAATTTTATAGAATATTTTGGGAGTTTTACGCATACGTTTTTTTCTGAAAGTGTATTCTTTTGATTAATAGCCGCTACCGTTAGTGTGTTGGATCATGTCAACTGAGTGATAAATTGTACCAGGTATATCTAGTCGCACTCTGACCCACTCGTTGAGACTTATCTACTCATCTTAGAAGCATGCCTGTAAGTCCATCCAAGGTTAATTTCTGAGTATGAAGCTGTGACTTTCTTTGGCGATTCTGACAAGACTTTGACAACCGCTTTTGCTATAGAAAGTGATTGGAGTTTTGTTGATAATGTGAACTGTAGGTATGAATAAAACTAGATTAAAGTAATCTTTGATTTTTACTACTCTTTTGAATAAATGAAGCTATTAAGGTGAGTAAACTACAATTTTTTATTCATCTAAAGGATGCTGCGAGCGCATAATGTGGTCATTTTTGTACTCCTGATCGCTTCCATAATCACTAAGGAAGCCTTTAGCAGACTTCAGCAATCCAGGTTTTGTGTTTGGAGCAAGGTGAGTTTAGAAAAGAATAGTCTTTTTTACTGTTTATTAGAGAGAGCCGGAGTAGACCTGGGTATTTTGTGGAAAGTTTTAAAAAATCTGCTGGAGAACTTCTTTTTATTGAAGCTTGTTATCGGTCAGATTAATATATTAGTTTATGTGAGGGTTCGTCTTTACTTACCGCGGCTTCATTTTGTGTTATCTTTTACCTTCTTTCTACTTGACCAGTTACTCAAGTATACCCTTGAGTTTGATCTAAGGATACGTAACTTTGCCTTCTTTGACTTTAAAGCTGATAGCATGGTTGGTCAGGTTCACAAAAACGTACTGCGGGTAGACCTTTATCTTCAGAATATTTTCAGAACACTCCAGTCTCAGCATCATTTGGATCTATCTGCGCTTGTCCTGCAGAGTAATTAACTGTGTGTCGCCCCAGAACTCATCTTTACCGTTTCTGCCTTTTTCTTTTACACGCAACAAAAGCTCTGCTAAGCTGCCTATCTCTCGCTCGCATTTATTAACCATCAGCTTTAGTAATTGAATATTATTGTAGAGTAAATTTTGAATTTTTTGGGCCGAAAGAGAAGCTAATGTTTTGAGTGGAACTACCTAGAATGACCTACGTCTTGGCATTCTACGATTAATAGATTCTTCCACGACTATTTCTTAGGAAAAACGATATTAAATAGGCCAAGGCGTTTTATTTACAAAGTAGATAGGGCTGTAAATATGTAAGGTGTAGATAGAGCAGCTAACTCCTTCTTTTTGGGTAATTTATGATCGCAGAATCAAGTACTAGTTATTTTATGAATCTTAGTTAAGCAAAACGATTTATTTTTCTTAAAAAAGTTATTTGAGATCTATTGGAGTGAAGGTATTGCCTTGATCATACAGCTACATGTATTTGAAATCGTTTTCTCCAATAAAAATATGAGCTTTTTCTTTTGATTTAATAGCAATATTAATGCTTTTACCTAGTTTTCTCTATCGACTTTGCAGAATGCTTTTTTAATTAGAGTTTATTGATATTCTTTGAGTCAGATCTATCCGACGCGACAGAGAACTGTTCTGAGTCTAGTTAGGCATTATGTCTGAATAAACGTTTTAAGTTATCTTAATCCATAATGTTTTATCCTGATGATTCATTATACGTATATTAGACTGCAAAAGATAGTGATTGGGCTTCACTTATTTGTTGATAAGAAAATTATTATTACTGATTGCTACACATTGTATCTTGCTTTTTGGAACTTCCTGACTGTGATCATTAAATTACAATCTCATTTTGTTACCCATGAGATCGACTTATGCTGCGTAGTCCTAAATAATCCGCTTTTAATTGTGCCTGCATTCGCTATAGTAGTTTTTC
>Ga0169931_10015499_pt1 | contig 10190 bp, 11 predicted proteins | sample Kivu_15m_20L_FD_129675 | JGI IMG/M metagenome (GOLD analysis project Ga0169931, IMG submission 129675) | Freshwater microbial communities from Lake Kivu, Western Province, Rwanda to study Microbial Dark Matter (Phase II) - Kivu_15m_20L... | ecosystem: Environmental > Aquatic > Freshwater > Lake... | reverse complement strand
GGCTGCGCGGTCACAGCGCGTTCAGCGGGATCTTCAGGTAGCTGACCCCGTTGTCCTCGGCCGGCGGCAGACGCCCGGCGCGGGCGTTCACCTGCACCGCGGGCAGCATCAGCACGGGCATGTCGAGCGTGCGATCGCGCGCGGTGCGCATCTTCACGAACTCGTCCTCGCTCACGCCCTCGCGCACGTGGATGTTGGCCTGCCGCTCCTCGCCGGCGGTGGTCTCCCAGCGCACCTCGCGCCCGCCGGGCATGTAGTCGTGGCACAGGTGCAGCCGCAGGTCGTCGCCCAGGGCCAGCAGCTTGCGGATGGACTGGTAGAGCACGCGCGCGTCGCCGCCGGGGAAGTCGCAGCGCGCGGTGCCGTAGTCGGGCATGAACAGCGTGTCGCCGACGAAGGCGTCGCGCCCGACCACGTAGCTCACGCAGGCGGGCGTGTGGCCGGGCGTGTGCAGCACGCGCGCCTGCAACTGCCCGATGGCGAAGGTCTCGCCGTCCCGGAACAGGTGGTCGAACTCGCCGCCGTCGGTGCGCAGGTCGGCGGCATTGAACAGACCCTTGAAGACGCGCTGCACGTCGCGGATGTGCTCGCCGATGGCGATGCGCCCGCCGAGCTGCGCCTTCAGGTAGGGCGCCGCCGAGAGGTGGTCTGCGTGCGCGTGCGTCTCGAGGTGCCAGTCCACCGTCAGGCCGGCTTCGCGCACGTGGGCGATCACGGCGTCGGCGCTGCGCGTGGCCGTGCGGCCCGACTTCGGGTCGTAGTCGAGCACGCTGTCGATGATGGCCGCGCGCTGCGTCGCCGGGTCGCTGACGACGTGGGTGACGGTGTAGGTGGTGGGGTCGAAGAAGGATCGGATCGTGGCGTCGGTCATCGGGGTCTCCTGGCGGGGGCTCCTGGGTGGGGTCGGGCCGGGAGGGCCGGCTCGAACATGAGTGTTTGACAATATACCAGAACATGATATATTTACGGATAGATTGATCAAGATGTTCCAGACCTCGGCATGAACACCATCGCCCCGCCAACGCCCCCCCTGGCGCCGGCCTTCGACACCGCCCTGGCGGCGACCGCGCCGGGCCCGGCCGATGGCGCGGCCTGTGCGCCAGTGGCCGGGCTGCAGGCGGCGGCCGGGCAGGCGGCGGGCCTGCTGCGCACCCTGGCCAACCCCGAGCGGCTGATGCTGATGTGCGTGCTGGCCGAGGGCGAGCGCTGCGTCATGGATCTGGCGCGCGCCACCGGCATCCAGCAACCCACGCTGTCGCAGCAGCTCGGCGTGCTGCGCGAAGAGGGCCTCGTGGCCACGCGGCGCGAGGGCAAGTTCATCTTCTACCGCGTCTGCTCGCCGGCGGCGCTGGAGCTGATGGCCGTGCTGTACCGGGTGTACTGCGGTCCGGCGTCACCCTCTTGAGCTTGCGCGCCTTGGCGCGCTCGAGCGCGCGCACGATGCCCGGGCCCGCACCTTCCCATCCCCATCCCGACCCTCGCTTCCCCATCCCAAGGAGACTCTCGTGACCCTCGACTGGAACGCCTTCACCCCCTGGGCGTCGCTCGCCGGCGGCCTGCTGATCGGCCTGGCCTCGGCGCTGTACGTGTTGGGCAACGGCCGCATCGCCGGCATAGCAGGCGTCGTGGGCAGCCCGCTGCGCGCGCTCACCACCGGCGGCCGGCTGGCGCCGGAGCGCTCGCGCCTGCTCTTCATCGCGGGCCTGCTGGCGGCGCCCTGGGCCTGGCAGCTCTTCGCGCCGCTGCCCGCGGCCACGGTGTCGGCCGGCTGGCCGCTGCTCGCGCTGGCCGGCCTGCTGGTGGGCGTGGGTGTGCGCATGGGCAACGGCTGCACCAGCGGCCACGGCGTGTGCGGCCTGAGCAGCCTGTCGCTGCGCTCGCTGGCCAACGTGCTGGCCTTCATGGGCGCCGGTTTCGCCACGGTGTTCGTGCTGCGCCACCTGGGCTGATTGCCACCTCAACCGACTTTTCAAAGAGCTCCAACCATGACCAAAGACCTCTTCTCCGTCGTCAGCGGCCTCGTCTTCGGCCTCGGCCTGATCGCCGGTGGCATGACCGACCCGGCCAAGGTGCAGGCCTTCCTGGACCTCTTCGGCGCCTGGGACCCGAGCCTGGCCTTCGTGATGGGCGGCGCCATCGCGGTGGGCGTGTTCGCCTTCGCGGCGGCCAAGCGGCGCACCGTCTCCTGGACCGGCGAGCACATGGAACTGCCGCGCAGCACCGTGATCGACACCCGCCTCCTCGTCGGCGGCGTGCTCTTCGGCGCCGGCTGGGGCCTGGGCGGCTTCTGCCCGGGGCCGGCCATCGTGGCGCTGGGCGGCGGCCTGCCCGCGGCCGGCATCTTCATCGTCGCCATGCTCGTGGGCATGGTGGGGCACGACCGCTGGATGCAGGGCCTGTTCGCGTCGCGCCCGGCGTCAGCGCCGGCGCGCTGAGGGGGGTGCGGCGGCCGCGCCGGCTGCGGCGCGGGCCGCTGGCAGGCGTGATGCATCAGGTTGCCCAGCATCTCGTGCAGGTCCTGCGACTCGCCGGCGAAGGTGAGGCCCGCACCTGCAACCGCCCCGGCGTGGCCCGCGGCCTTGCTGATGCTGGCCGTGCTGGTCTTCGGCGCTTGGCAGTGGTAGTCCTACCCCCAAGGGCCGCTGCAGGCCGACGGCGGGAGCGCCAGCACACACGGGGATCGTCAGGGCACGGTCGCGACCACGATGACGACTGACGGGGATCTGCATCCCGCCACCTTACCCCGGGCGCGCCCGGTCTTCAGCCCCTACCCAGGAACCACACCCGAAACGCGCGGATTTCAGCCCCTCTCCCCTCGCGGGAGAGGGGTTGGGGAGAGGGGGAACGCCGAGGCCTTGGCACTCACCCCCCTCTCCCCCTGCCCCTCCCCCGCCAGGGGGGAGGGGAGCAATGCCCGGGCTTCGTGCTGCCTGGTTCCGGGGCTCGAGTCGGTGCCGCCAGCGGCGCTGCATGGGTCTCTGCGGGCCCTTCAGCCCCGGCCGCCCCACAATAAGCGCTCATGACCCTCACCGAGCTGCGCTACATCGTCGCCGTCGCGCGCGAGCGGCACTTCGGCCGCGCGGCCGAGGCCTGCTTCGTCTCGCAGCCCACGCTCAGCGTGGCGGTGAAGAAGCTCGAGGAGGAGCTGGACGTCAAGCTCTTCGAGCGCGGCGGCAACGAGGTCAGCGTCACGCCCCTGGGCGAGGCCATCGTGCGCCAGGCGCAGGTCGTCGTCGAGCAGGCTGCGGCGATCAAGGAGATCGCCAAGAGCGGCAAGGACCCGCTGTCCGGCCCGCTGAAGCTGGGCATCATCTACACCATCGGGCCCTACCTGCTGCCCGAGCTGGTGCGGCACGCGATCGAGACCACGCCGCAGATGCCGCTGATGCTGCAGGAGAACTTCACCGTCAAGCTGCTCGACATGCTGCGCACCGGGGAGCTCGACTGCGCGATCCTGGCCGAGCCCTTCCCCGACACGGGCCTTGCGGTGGCCCCGCTGTACGACGAGCCCTTCATGGTGGCGGTGCCGAAGTCCCACCCGCTGGCGCGGCGCAAGCGCGTCTCTTCCGAGGAGCTCAAGCGCGAGACCATGCTGCTGCTGGGCACCGGGCACTGCTTCCGCGACCAGGTACTCGAGGTCTGCCCCGAGTTCGCGCGCTTCGCCAGCGACGCCGACGGCATCCGCAAGAGCTTCGAGGGCTCGTCGCTCGAGACCATCAAGCACATGGTGGCCTCGGGCATGGGGGTGACGGTGGTGCCCCAGCTCAGCGTGCCGGCCGGGCCGCAGCCGCACGTGGCCTACATCCGCTTCGAGCCGCCGGTGCCCACGCGCCGCGTGGTGCTGGCCTGGCGGCGCAGCTTCACGCGCTACGAGGCCATCGCGGCGCTGCGCAACGCGGTCTACGCCTGCACGCTGCCGGGGGTGCAGCGGCTGACCTGATCCTGGCGGGGCGATTCGCGGCGCCACCCGTTCGTCCCGCAAGAGTTTGCGGCTGCGCTGGCGCACGGAGCCGCGCGCCAACCAGGCGTCGAGGTACTGCGCCACGGTCTGGAGGGTGATGCCGGCGGTGCGGCCGGGCTGGTTCATGTGCGGGCCGAAGTCGCGCAGGTCGCCCGTCAGCAGGTACGTGGCGCCGGCAGCTTGCGCAGCCGACCAGATGGGCTGGTCCTTGTCCGGCAGACCGAGCGCGAACCGGGCCGACGCGGGCTGGGCCACGATGGACAGCCGATCCGCCAAGGCAGCCCAGGTGGCCAGAGCCGCCGGAAACTTCACGGCCAGGTTGCGCCGTGCTTCCTCCATGGCGTAGGCGCTCGAGAGCAGAGCCCACGGCGCCGCGGCAGCGGTGCCGGCCTTGAACAGGTAGGCGGCCTTGCCTTGCGGCCGATGCGCGGCGGTGAAGTGGACGTTGGCGTCGAGGAACAGCCTATCGCTCAAGGCCCGGACCCTGCCCCAGCGCGCGCTCGAGCTGCGCGCGTTCGCCCGGCGCAAAGGCGTCGTCGGCATCCCAGGCGGCCACATCGGTATCGGACCAAAGCTCGGTCTCCACCACCATGGCCGGCGACAGGATGATCCGGCCGTCCCTCGCCTCGGCCGTCACCACGGCATGACCCTGCAAGCCCAGGGCCCTGCGCATGGCCGCGGGCAGGGTGATCTGGCCCTTGCTCGAGATCACGAGATGTTCTTTCATTTGGAAGTCAAAAAGTCAAAAGTCAGAAAGTCGGAATATTCGTTTCTCTGCCTGAGGCGGGTTTATGGGAATGGCGGTGCAGGGGGTCAAGCTGGGCTGGCCGGCGGCTTGATCCGCCGCGAAGCGCGAGGGTGTCATCGCGATCCAGCTCCAGTCGCGCGTGCCCCTGGGCGGGCTGTCACGACACCGTCATCGGCGCCCCCTACCGTGGCGGGATGTCTTCTCCAACGACGCCTGCCGTGCAGGTGCGGCAGGCCCGCAAGACCTTCCATGCCGGCGGCGGCGCGCGGCGCGCGCTGGCCGATGTCAGCTTCTCGGTCCAGCCCGGTGAGCGCGTGGCCTTGCTCGGGGCCTCGGGCTCGGGCAAGTCCACGCTGCTGCGCTGCCTCTGCGGCCTGGAGACGCTGGACGCCGACGGGGGCGAGATCCTCACCTTCGGCCACACGCTCCAGGGCGGCGGCGCGCTCAGCCCCGAGGTGCGCGCGCTGCGCCGGCGCATCGGCATCGTCTTCCAGCAGTTCAACCTCGTCGGCCGCCTGCCGCTGCTGACCAATGTGCTCACCGGCCTGGTGGCCGAGCTGCCGCTGTGGCGCGCGCTGACGGCGCGCTTCACGCTGGAGGAGCGCGCCCGCGCGCTCGACGCGCTGCAGGCCGTGGGCCTGGCGCCGCAGGCCTTCCAGCGTGCGTCCACGCTCTCGGGCGGGCAGCAGCAGCGCGCCGCGGTGGCGCGGGCGCTGGTGCAGGGCGCGCAGCTCCTGCTGGCCGACGAGCCCGTGGCCTCGCTCGACCCCGAATCCACGCGCCGCGTGATGGAGCTGCTGCTGGCGCTGAACCGCGAGCACGGGCTGACGCTGATGATCAGCCTGCACCACGTGGCGCTGGCGCGGCGCTACTGCGAGCGCGTGATCGCGCTGCGCGACGGCGCGCTCGTCTTCGACGGGCCGACCTCGGCGCTCACGCCGGCCTTTCTGCGCGACCTCTACGGCACCGCGGCCGACGAGCTGATCGACGCCGGTGGCGAGGACGATGCCGAGGCCGCCGCGCCGCCACAGGCGGGGCAGATCGGGCTCCAGGCGGAGTTGCCGCTGGTGGCCTGATCACTGAGCCCCCGAACCCTTTCCCACCCTCCACCCGGCCCCGCGCCGACCCCCTCACCCAGGAGCACACTTTGAAGACCTTCTTCCGCTACACCCTCGCCGCGGCCACCTTCGGCCTGGCCTCGCTCGCCGCCAGCGTGCAGGCACAGGAGATCAACTTCGGCATCATCGCCACCGACGCCGCCAGCGTGCAGCGCGAGCGCTGGGAGCCCTTCTTCCGCGACATGGAGAAGAAGACCGGGCTGACGGTCAAGTCCTTCTACGCGCCCGACTACGCAGGCGTGATCGAGGCCATGCGTTTCAACAAGATCCAGGTGGCGTGGTACGGCAACAAGGCCGCGATGGAGGCGGTGGACCGCGCCAACGGCGAGATCTTCGCCCAGGTCCGCTACAAGGACGGCAGCTATGGCTACCACGCCCTGCTGATCACGCACAAGGACTCGCCCTACCGGACGCTGGACGACGTGCTGAAGAACTCGAAGAGCATCAACTTCGGCATCGGCGATCCGAACTCGACGTCGGGCTTCCTCGTTCCCACCTTCTACATCTTCGCGCAGAACAAGGTCGACCACCGCACCGCGTTCAAGACCATCCGCAGCGCGAGCCACGGCGCCAACATCCAGGCCACGCTGGCCAAGCAGGTCGACGTGGCCACCAACAACACCGAGGACATGGGCAAGCTCGAAGCCAACCGGCCGGAGCTCTTCAACCAGCTGCGCATCGTCTGGAAGAGCCCGCTGATCCCGAGCGACCCCTTCGTCTGGCGCAAGGACCTGGACCCCGCCGTCAAGGAGCGCATCCGTACCTTCGTGCTGAACTACGCCTCGAAGGACCCGGCAGAGAAGGCCATCCTGAACAAGATCTACGACTACGACGGCTTCCGCCCCTCCAACAACGACCAGCTGATCCCGATCCGCGAGCTCGAGTTCTTCCGTGACCGCCGCCGCGCCGAGACCGACGAGAAGCTCAGCCCCGCCGAGCGCGCGCGTGTGATCGCCGAGATCGACGCCAAGCTCGCGGCCCTGAAGAAGTGAGCGCAGCGCTGCAGAGTGCGCCGGGGGCAGCGGCCGTGCCGCTGCCCAGCGGGGCCTCGCTCGAGCTGCTGCGCCACCGCGCCGCGGTCGAGCGCCCGGGCTGGCTGTACTACGCGGCCTGGGCCCTGGCGCTGGGCTTGCTGGCCTGGGCCTGGCGCGGCGCCGAGATCCGCCCGCTGGATCTGCTGCGCGACAGCGGCAACATCGGCACCTACGCGAGCGAGTTCTTCCCGCCCGACTTCGGCGACTGGCGCATCTACGTGCGCGAGATGATCGTCACCGTGCACATCGCGGTGTGGGGCACCTTGCTGGCCATCGTGGCGGCGGTGCCGCTCGGGCTTGCCGCTTCGGCCAACATCGCGCCGGCCTGGCTGCACCAGCCCGTGCGGCGCCTGATGGACGCCTGCCGCGCCATCAACGAGATGGTGTTCGCGATGCTGTTCATCGTCGCGGTGGGCCTGGGCCCCTTTGCCGGCGTCCTGGCGCTGGCGGTGCACACCACGGGCACGCTGGCCAAGCTCTTCTCCGAGGCGGTCGAGGCCATCGACCCGCGCCCGGTGGAGGGCATCCGCGCCACCGGCGCGCGCAAGCTGGTGGAGATCGCCTACGGCGTGATCCCGCAGGTGCTGCCGCTGTGGCTGTCCTTCGCGCTCTACCGCTTCGAGTCCAACGTGCGCTCGGCCTCGGTGGTGGGCATGGTGGGGGCCGGCGGCATCGGCGTGGTGCTGTTCGAGGTCATCCGCGGCTTCCAGTACGCGCAGACCTGCGCGGTGCTGATCATCCTGGTGGTGAGTGTCAGCCTGATCGACCTGCTGTCGGCGCGGCTGCGCGCGCGCTTCGTGTGATGGGCGTGGCGGCGCAGGGCTCGGGCGTGGCACCCGGCTTCGGCCACGGGCCCGGTTTCGCCTGGCACCTGCCCGTGACCGTGCGCTTCGGTGCCGGCTGCACCGAGGCCCTGCCCGCCGAGCTGGGCGAACGCCGCGCCATCGTGCTGGGCTTCACGCCGGCCACGGCCTTGGGCTGGCGCGCTCGCTGGCAGGAGCGGCTGGGCGAGCGACTGCTGGAGTGGGTCGAGGTCGACGACGGCCTGTCGAGCCTGGCGCGCTGCCGCGAGCTCTCGGCGCGCGTGTGGCCGCTGCTCGCGCGCGAGCCCGGCGCGGTGCTGGTGGCGCTGGGCGGCGGGACGACGCTGGACGTGGCCAAAGTGCTGCGCTGCCGGCCGCTGGACAGCCGCTTCGACGGCATCGAGCGCGCCCTGCGCGGCCAGGCCGCCTGGCCGGCACTCGAACGGGCCCCGCTGTGGATGGTGCCCACCACCGCCGGCACCGGCAGCGAAGTCACGCGCTGGGCCACGGTGTGGGACACCGGGGCCGAGCCGCCGGTCAAGCGTTCCTTCGACGAGCCCTTCGGCTGGGCCGAGCGGGCCTACGTCGACCCGCTGCTGACCCTGAGCTGCCCGCTGGCCGTGACCCGCGACACGGGGCTGGACGCTCTGTCGCACGCGCTGGAATCGGTGTGGAACCGCCGTGCCAACCCGGTGAGCGACGCGCTGGCGCTCACGGCCGCGCGGCGCGTGCTGCGTGCGCTGCCGGCGGCCCTGCAGTCGCCCGACGACCTTGCGCTGCGCACCGAACTCGCGCTCGCGGCGCTCGAAGCCGGGCTGGCCTTCTCGCAGACGCGCACCGCGCTTGCGCACGCGCTGTCCTATGCGGTGACGCTGGAGCAGGGTCTGCCGCACGGCCTGGCCGTGGCGCTGTGGCTGCCCACCGCCTGGGAGCTGGCCGTGGGCCACGACGCGCGCGTGGACGCGCTGCTGGCGCGGGTGTTCGCGCCCGTGACCGCGACGCTGGACGACGCGGCCGTGGCGTCGGCGCAGGCCGCGCGCGGCGGTCAGATGCTGCGCGCCTGGCTGCAGCGCCTGGGCGTGGAACTCGACCCCGCCCGCCTGGGCATCACGGATGCCGCGCAGCGCGTGCAGGCGGCGCTGGGCAGCGTGCGGGGGAAGAACTTCGTCGGGGCGGTGGGCCAAGGCGGGGCGTAGGGCCTGTCCTGCGCCAGACACTCGCCGCCGCCCGACCCACCGACGGCCTGCTCGGCCGCTTCAGGCTTCAATACCTCTCCGGCACGAACATCTCCGCCGGCACCGGGTGGCGGATGTAGTCGGGGTTGCGCACCCGTGCGGGCAGCTCGACCGTGGGCTTGGCGATTTCCTGGTAGGGCAGCAGCGAGAGCAGGTGCGCGATGCAGTTCAGGCGCGCGCGCTTCTTGTCCACCGCCTGCACCACCCACCACGGGGCTTCAGCGATGTGGGTGCGTTCGAGCATCGCCTCCTTGGCGCGGGTGTAGTCCTCCCAGCGGCGGCGGCTCTCCAGGTCCATGGGGCTGAGCTTCCACTGCTTCAGCGGGTCGTGGATGCGGCCGAGGAAGCGCAGATGCTGCTCCTCGTCGGTGATGGAGAACCAGTACTTGATCAGCCGGATGCCGCTGCGCACCAGCATGCGCTCGAACTCGGGCACCGAGCGGAAGAACTCCTCGACATCGGCCTCGCTGCAGAAACCCATGACGCGCTCGACCCCGGCGCGGTTGTACCAACTGCGGTCGAACAGCACCATCTCGCCGGCCGCGGGCAGGTGCGCCGTGTAGCGCTGGAAGTACCACTGCGTGCGCTCGCGGTCGTTGGGCGCGGGCAGGGCGACGACGCGCGCGATGCGTGGGTTCAGGCGCTGCGTGATGCGCTTGATCACCCCGCCCTTGCCGGCGGCGTCGCGGCCCTCGAAAACGATCACCACTTTCTCGCCGGTGTGTGCCACCCAGTCCTGCAACTTGACGAGCTCGCCCTGCAGGCGGAAGAGCTCGCGGAAGTAGGTGCGGCGGGCCTGGCCGCGCAGTTCGGCAGCCGGTGTGGGCTCGAGGCCGTCGGTGCCCGGCATCCTGTCGCCCAGATCGTCGATCAACCGGTCTTCGAGTTCGAGCTCGAGCTCCTCGTCGTAGCCGTCGACGATGTCGTCCTCGATGCGCTGCATCAGGTCCGGCGGCGGGGGAAGGCGATCGTCACGCATGGGCAGGGTCCGGCGATATGGAGCCGGCCGAGCATGCGCCGGTCCCGTGACACTTTCGTGAAGGCGGTGCCCGCGGCATGGAGGTCGGCATTCACGATTCAGACATCAAGGTGTCATGCGCCACCGCGAGCATGGCGTTTTTTGGGAGTCATCGAGATGCGCAAACGTTCTTTCGCTCTGGCCTTGATCGCCGCCACGCTGCCGTTGTCGTCCTTGGCCATGGACCCGCGTTTCAAGGACGCCGACGGTGACCTCGTGGCCGACGCGCCCACCAACCCGGCCGATTTCGTGGATCCGCCAGTGCTGGTCTTC
>Ga0169931_10015498_pt1 | contig 10191 bp, 8 predicted proteins | sample Kivu_15m_20L_FD_129675 | JGI IMG/M metagenome (GOLD analysis project Ga0169931, IMG submission 129675) | Freshwater microbial communities from Lake Kivu, Western Province, Rwanda to study Microbial Dark Matter (Phase II) - Kivu_15m_20L... | ecosystem: Environmental > Aquatic > Freshwater > Lake ... | reverse complement strand
CGCCTCAATGCCCGCCAGAGCGCGTTCGCGCAGGCTTCCGCCGCCTTCGGCAGGCGCAATGTCCATGCCTGCAAACCACTGGCTGGTCGCCCGATAAATAATGGGGGTCTTGTGCCGCCAGCAGTGCATATAGCTGTGGTCGTATCGGGTCACCCGCAGCAGGCTTCCCACCGAGGCCAGGGCCTGCACCACCTGCGGGTTGGCCTTCCAGATATGTTGGCCACCAAAGAGGGCGAGGCTGCCCGCATAGACACCGTCGCCCATCACCGGGTTGAGTACCTCCGACTCCGGCCGGCCATCCGACTTCCAGGCATTAAAGTCATCCACGCCATAGGCGGGCGAGCAGTGCACGATGCCAGTGCCGGAGTCGAGCGTCACATAGTCGCCGGGAATGACCCAGGCCTGCCGACGATAGCCTTCGTGGGCCGCGGAGAGGGGGTGGTCAAAGCCCAGGCCCGTGAAGGCCGCCCCCGGTGCCTCGGCCACGATCTCCCCGGTGAGGCCCCAGTCATTGAGGCAGGCCTCGACACGGGCCGTTGCCAGCAAGAGCCAGCGGGCTTCTGAGGCCTGTGGGGCAGTCCAGGGGGCTGCGGATTCTGCGGCTGTGCTGGGTGCACTGCTGCCTGGGGGTGCCGCCTTGTTGTCGCCGCCCGAGGTCTTCTTCGGGGTGAGGGCCGCGAGGCTCGGAACCGCCACGGGGCTGGTGATTCTCACCAGGGCCAGAGGCGCCTCAGGGTGCACATTGAGAGACTGGTTGGCGGGCAGGGTCCAGGGGGTGGTTGTCCAGATCACGGCTGCACCTGGCCCCGCGAGGACCTCGGCGATGGCTGCCGAACGACCTGCGGCGCTGGATGTAGGGCCTGTTCCAGCCACCGTATGGCCTGCTTTTTCTTGCTCCAGGAAGACGTGAACGAGCGCCTGCCGTGTGGCCTCCGAGGCGGCGAAGGCCACTTCGACCGCGAGGTCGGATTTGTCGGCGTATTCCACCTCGGCCTCGGCCAGGGCAGACCCACAGTCGAAGCACCAATTGACCGGCTTGAGACCGCGAAAGACGAAGCCCTTCTCGACAATGGTCTTGAGGGCCCGAATCTCATCGGCCTCGTTGCGAAAGTCCATGGTCTTATAAGGCGTCTCCCAGGCACCAAGCACGCCTAAGCGCACAAAGTCTTTCTTCTGACGCAGGATCTGCTCTTCTGCATAGGCCCGCGACTTTGACTGCACCTCGGCGGTGGGCAGGCTCTTGCCAAACTGCTTTTCAATCTGAATCTCAATGGGCATACCGTGGCAGTCCCAGCCCGGCACGTAGCGGGCATCAAAGCCCGCCGTGACCTTGGACTTCACAATCATGTCTTTGAGAATTTTGTTGACCGCATGGCCAATATGAATGTCGCCGTTGGCATAGGGGGGGCCGTCGTGCAGCACAAATAAGGGCTTGCCGGAGGTGGCGACGCGGATGCGCTGATAGACCCCTTGCTCGGGCGTGTCACCCTGCCACTGGGAGACCCACTGGGGTTCGCGCTTGGCCAGGTCACCGCGCATCGGAAAGGCTGTCTCGGGCAGATGCAGCGTCTTTCGATAATCAACGCTGGCGTCTGAGGAGACGGAAGGAAGGTCTTGGTCGGCCGACATGGTCTTTAGGGTTACTTTCTGCAAAAAAATGCGCGGGCCTGGGCGAGGTCGTTATGCATCTGTAGGGTCATGGCTTCAATGGAATCAAACCGCACCTCAGGACGAATGAATTCTCGCAGGGTCACCCGCACTCGGCGACCGTAGGCGTCGCCCTGCCAGTCAAAAACGAAGACTTCCAGCAGCATTTTGCCCTGGTCTTCCACCGTGGGTCGCCTGCCGAGGCTGGCAACGCCCGCCCGGGGTGGCCCCGCATCGAGTCCTTCGACTTCCACGGCAAAGATGCCGCGCGCGGCCAGGTCGTGGGGCATCGCGATATTCAGTGTGGGAAAGCCCAGGGTGCGACCGAGCTTCTGCCCATGCCGTACACGGCCCGAGAGGCGATAGCGACGGCCAAGCAGCGCCTCCGTCTTGGCGAGATCGCCAGCCTTCAGGGCCTCTCGTAACAGGGAACTCGAGACGCGCTGGCCATCGGCGCAGACCGCCCCGATGGCGGTAACCCCAAACCCGAGGTCAGCGCCACGCGCCCGCAGAAGCGCGACATCGCCCTGGCGCCGGGCGCCGAATCGAAAGTCTTCTCCGACCACCACATGCCGGCAGCGCAGCTGCTTAACCAGAATCTGTGCGACGAAATCCTCTGCCGAGGTCGCAGCCAGTGCCCGGTTAAACCGAAGCACCACAGCCTCCTCTATGCCAAGGACGGCGAGTTCGAGGGCCTTATCGCGCAGGGGCAGGAGCCGGGCGGGTGCCTGGCCTGGCTGAAAGAAGCCCCGTGGGTGCGGATGAAAACTCAGTACGCAGGTCGCAAGATCCTGTTCGCCTGCAACGGTGCGGCAGGCCGCGAGCAGTGCCTGATGGCCAAGGTGCAGGCCATCAAAGCTGCCAATGGCAATCGATCGACCGCGCTCGGCATCACATGCGCGCTGTTGTCGGGAAGGTACAGACGTGCTGTGCGCGGCGACTGAGGAAGGGATGGCGGGCTCGCCTGCGGAAAAGGCGAGTGGCGGGGGGAGAAGGAGTCGATGACCGAGTGTCATGGCCGATGGGAGGTCCGAAGAGCGCGTCGTCCGCGCGCAAACACGCAAGTATAAGGACTTGCGTCGATGGGTCGGTGTCCGATGCGCATTCGCCTTCGCTCTCCGGTTCTGCCTTTAGAATGCAAGGCTATGTCGCAGACTTCTTTTCCGCCTAGGCAGCCCATGGGCGGCTACTTCCAGGGCAATACCACTCTGGGAAGTCCGCGGGTGGCGGTACTGATTTCTGGGCGGGGCAGTAACCTGCGCGCGCTCGTGCAGGCTTTTCGTGCCTCCGCGCTGCCGATGCCTTCGATTCGTGTAATTTCCAACGAGCCCGAGGCCCTGGGTCTTGCCTGGGCCGAATCCGAGGGGTTTGCCACGCAGGTGCTCTGCCATCGCGATTTTTCCGATCGGCAGGCATTCGATCAGGCGCTGCTTGCAGAGTTGCTGGCCTTTGAGCCCAATCTGGTGGTCTTGGCGGGATTCATGCGAATTCTTTCTCCGGGATTCTGTGAGGCGCTTGCGGGTCGGTTGATCAATATTCATCCGTCGCTGCTACCGGCTTTTACCGGCCTCGATACCCACCGTCGGGCCCTGGAGGCGGGGGTTCGGCTGCATGGCGCCACAGTGCATGCAGTGACCGCCGAACTGGATCATGGTCCCATTCTGGCTCAGGCCGTTGTCCCCGTGCTCTTTGACGACAACGCAGAGACGCTTTCTGCCCGCGTCCTGGAGATGGAGCACCGACTCTATCCTCTGGCGGTGCATGCGATTCTCTCTGGGATCGTGCGCTGGGAGGGGCAGGGGTGGCATATCGCGATGCCGCATCTCTTTACGCCTCTGTTGCTTCACCCGCTGCTTGGAATCACCCGCAGCGGCACTTTTTCGGACACCTAGCCATGGCCAGTTCGTCTCCGGGACGTCGTCGTCCCCCTTCCCGCGCCGGCGGTAAACCGTTTGTGGTTGACCGGTTTGCGCGGCTTGCGACCTTGCTCTCGGCGCTCGAGGGCTTTCAAGAGCCCGCCGATGGGGTGGTCCACCGTTTTTTTCGGGCCAATCCCGCCCTCGGTGTTAAAGACCGGGCCTTCTTGGCGGAATCGGCCTTTGCCGCGATTCGTCGGTGGCAGTGGATCACTGAGCAGCTCACTGCGTCGGGTTTTCAGTCCGATGGCCCCTCCACCTCTCGCCGCCGGGCCATGATGGCGGCCGCCTTGGGCGTGGGCTTCGATCGAATTGTCTCGGAGTTGTCCGAGGGGGAACGTCTGTGGCTCAGGGCCGCATTAGACGCCGAGGGTGTGCCTGCGGAGGTGGCCTACGCCATTCCTGCCTGGATCTGGCATGACTGGACTGCACAGCTCCCGCAAGAAGAGGCGCAGGCGCTTGCGCAGGCTCTGGATGCCCCGGCGCCGCTCGATTTGCGGGTCAACACCCTGAAGGCTACGCCTGAGCAGGTGGTGCAGTCTTTGTCTTCGGTCGGTATTCGGGCCCAGAGCGTCGAGGGGCTCCCAGACGTCTTACGGGTCTGGGGGCGGCCGGCGTTACAGAAGACGGAGGCCTTTGAAAAAGGCTGGTGTGAGGTACAGGATCTTGGAAGCCAGCTGCTCGTGCGGCTCTGCGCGCCGGGCCGGGGGCGGACAGTCGTCGACTTCTGTGCGGGGGCGGGGGGCAAGACGCTCGCCCTCGGTAGCCTGATGCACAACACCGGCAGGCTTTACGCGTTAGATCGTTCGGCCCCCCGGCTCTCGCGCCTAAAGCCGCGTCTCGCGCGCAGTGGGCTGTCGAATGTCTGGCCTATTGCCCTTTCGAGTCTGCGTGACGATCGCCTCAAGCGCCTGCGGGCTAAGGCAGACTTGGTGCTTGTCGATGCGCCCTGCTCCGGGCTGGGCACGCTGCGTCGTAATCCCGACCTCAAATGGCGTCAACGGCCAGAAGACCAGGCCAGTCTCCTGACACTGCAGAGGGAAATACTCGATGCGGCTGCGGCGCTGGTGGCGCCGGGGGGGCGCCTGGTCTATGCCACTTGCAGTACCCAGCGGTCAGAGAACGAAGACCAGCTCGCGGCCTTTTTGGCCCGGGTGCCAGGCTTTCAGGTGGTACCCGCGGATCAAGTCTTGTCTCGTCAAGGCATCGCCCTTCCGGCGTCTTGGGCAGCCTTTAGCCCAGAGGGTATTTTTCGGCTCTGGCCACACCGGTCTGCAACCGATGGATTTTTTGCGGTGGTCCTGCAAAAAACTGTTGAAGACGCATGAAAAATGAGACAATTTTGGGGAATATATCTTTCTATAACCTGTCTCTTACAGGGAGTGTTTTTTGGATAGTCTTTTCGCGTTTGTTCAGTATGGCCTGACCGGCTGGTCCTGGTCCGCCATAGTTCTCTACACCCTCGCGGTGACCCACATCACCATTGCGGGCGTCACAATCTTTCTGCACCGTAGTCAGGCGCACCGGGCTGTGGAACTCCACCCCGTCGTGTCGCATTTCTTTCGGTTCTGGCTCTGGCTGACCACTGGCATGGTCACCAAAGAGTGGGCGGCCATTCACCGTAAACACCATGCCAAATGTGAGACTGAGGACGATCCGCACAGTCCCATGACCAAGGGGCTGTCAGTGGTTCTGTGGCAGGGGGCCGACCTCTATCGCGAAGCCGCGAAGGACAAAGAACTGGTGGAGCGGTACGGCCATGGCTGTCCAGACGACTGGCTCGAGCGCGCGCTTTACACCGGCCGTAGTGCCCACGGTGTTGGCCTCATGCTCATCATCAACGTGGCCCTCTTTGGGGTAATCGGTGCCGCCGTCTGGGCGGTGCAGATGATGTGGATCCCCTTCTTCGCTGCGGGCGTCATTAACGGCATCGCACACTTCTGGGGGTATCGGAACTTCAAGAGTCCCGACACCAGCGCCAACATTTTCCCTTGGGGCATTCTCATTGGGGGAGAAGAGCTGCATAACAATCACCACGCCCACGCCACATCGCCCAAGCTTTCGTCGAAGTGGTATGAGTTTGACATTGGCTGGTTCTACATCCGCACGCTTGAGGTCTTCGGCATGGCAAAGCCCCGCAGGCTGCCGATGGCCGATGTCGCCCTAAACCCCAATAAGTTTGAGATTGATGCGGACACCATTCAGGCCGTGATCTCCAGCAAGTACGAACTGATGGCACGTCTCTCCAAGCTTGCCAAGAAGGTATCCGCGGCCAAGGCCTCGGCGAGTGCGACGTCGTTGTTGTCACAAGACCTCGTACGCAAAGCCGCGGATTTGCGTCATGAATTCGAGGCAATCTGGAGTCGTCGCAGCCTTTCCGTAGACCAGGCCGTGGCGGCACTGCAGCAGTGGTGTCAACAGGCGGAGGCCAGCGGTATTGCGGCCTACGAAGAATTTTCCCGTCGTCTCCGGATGTACACCCTGAAGTCGAGCCTCACCGCAGCCTAGTTGCGGGCGGCCGTTACGGCGTTAGGCTAGTTCTTGTTGGATTACCGAGCGACGGTCTTACGGCCGGCCGCATCGGTAATCACTGTCTGGTTTCGCGCAGGTACGAGAGTGAGCCGCATGCCTGCCTTCAATTCCTGCACCGTCTTATTTAGGCTCTTAAGGCGCGATTCCGGTACGCGAACCCGCTTCGCGATGGAGGCCCAAGAGTCGTTCTTTCGCACTCGGTAGGTCTTGGCAGGAACCGTCACCACTTCCACCGTGCGCGCGCCAGGAAATCGGGCCAGCGCCGTCTCGATGGCGGGGCCCTCGTGGGCCTGCACGGAGGCGGGCGCCAAGAGCGTGGTTCCAGGCATCAGGCGGGCTGTTGTGCTCGAGAGGCTGTTGGCCTTGGCAAGTGTCTCGGCCGATACGCCTGTGCTCTTCGCGAGGCTGGCGAGCGTCTCCCCCTTCTTGAGCGTGTAGGGCTTCCAGGTTACCAGCGGGCGCCGCTTGGCGAGATGGGTTTCTAGGTTTCTGTGGAAGGCCTCAATGTTCTCAACCGGCAGTACCACGCGGTTCGTACGGCTCACAGTAATCACAGGCCTGCGAAGATGCGGGTTGAGCGCCTGGAACTCATCCAGCGACAACTCCGCGAGTTCGGCCGCTAGCTTCAGATCAATCGACTGATTCTTATCGATGACCGCGAAGTAGGGCTTGTTCTCAACGAAGGGCAGCGACAGGTTATAGGCCTGTGGGTCACGCAGAATGTTTCTCAGGGCAATGAGTTGCGGCACATAGTGGGCCGTCTCCTTGGGCATCTTGAGACTCAGGTAATCGGTGGGCTTGCCTGCGGCCTTATTACGGCGCACCGCACGACCTACGGCGCCTTCTCCCCAGTTGTAGGAGGCCAGGGCCAAGAACCAGTCATTGCCCTGTAGTTCGTAAATCTTTTCTAGGTACTCCAGCGCGGCGCGTGTGGACTCGATGACGTCACGTCGCTCGTCCATCCACCAGTTCTGCGACAGATTAAAAACCCGCCCGGTAGAGGGAATGAACTGCCAGAGCCCGGCAGCCTTCGCATGTGAGGTGGCCTGCGGATTGAAGGCGCTCTCCACGATGGGTAGCAGGGCAAGCTCGGTCGGTAGACCGCGGGCCTCTATTTCTTCCACGATGTGATGGAGGTAGCGGCCGCCGCGGTCAAAGACCCGCTCGAGATACTCGGGGTTTGAGATGAATCGTTTTGTATGCCGATCGACCAGAGTGCTCGGGAGTTCTGGCATGGCAAAGCCCGCCCGGATGCGCTCAAGCAGGTTATCAAAGGCGGGCGTGCTTAAAACGGCTGTAGCGGCCGAGGGCTCGGCTGCGCCAGAGACGGCGCCCGGCGGCAGTTGGAGTAGTGGAGTGGCATTCCCGTAGACCGGCCCGGAGGCATCCGCCAGGGCAACCGGCAAACCCTGTCCAGGCCGGCCGCTCGCCTGCGGGTTGGCAGGGGGCGCCTCTGAGGACGCAACCGAGACTACGGGGGCAGGGGTGTTGAGCGTCTGGGTGGCACATCCAGAAAGGGTGGCCGTCACGAGCACCGCCAAGCCCGCAAGGGCAGGTGCGCCGGGTCGGCGACGGTAAATTGATTTCATCCCAATATTTTACGGTCAAGTGGGCCGAAAACTGTCCTTCGCGTGCCGACGGGCGGCAAATTCCTCCAGTGAACCTGCCAGAAGAAAGGGGTTAGTTGTCTTTTCGATCGCGATCGATGACGGAAGCGTGCAGATGCCGTTCGCGCGAAGATTCTTGACATCCGCCAGTCGCTGGCTGATCTGCGGGTTCGCCGGCAGGGTTGCTGCGGCAAAGAGCAGATTGCTGAGCGTGTATTCGTGGGCGCAGTAGACGGCTGTTTCGGGGGGGAGCGCGGCGAGTCGCTGCAGAGAGCCGTAGAGCTGGGCGGCTGTTCCACCGAGCAGCCGGCCGCAGCCCCCTGCAAAGAGGGTATCGCCGCAGAAGAGGATCGGCGCTTTGCCTGCTGGGGCCCCGAAATAGGCGATATGGTCGGTGGTGTGCCCAGGGCAGAAGAGCACCGACAGGCGCAGTGCATTGCGAAACAAGGAGACGGTGGCGCCCTCTTCGACGGTTTCGGTAACGCCCTGGTCTTGGCAGCGTTCTGGTCCAAAGACCGGCAGGGGGTCAGGCTGCCTCGCCTGGCAGTAGTCCCGCAGTTGGGCAATGCCGCCGGTGTGGTCTCCATGATGATGGGTGATGAGAATGCCTGAAAGGCGAAGGTTTTGCGTCGAGAGGAAGTGAATCACCGGCCCGGCATCGCCCGGGTCCACGACGACGAGTTCGCCTTCAGACTCTAATGCCCAGATGATATTGTCCTCAAATGCTGGAATTGCATGTATGTCCATAACGGGAGAGCCTTCGATTTGCAGCAGAACCCCTATTTTGCCTGGAGCCGTTGGCTTGAGAGCCCTCCAGGGCGGGCGCTACTCTCTCTAGAACAGGCCTGGCTCAATGAACGATTGCAGGACAGCTTCGGCTACCGGGCGCTCCAGATTGGCCCCTCCGCGCTGGATGCCCTGGCGATGAACCGAATGCCATGCCGCGCTCGGGTGAGTCTTTATCAGCCCCAGCCCATGGCCGGGGAGGGTAATCAGCTGGTCTGTCTGCCAGAGGCCCTTCCCATTGAGAGTGAGTCGACCGACCTGATCGTGATGGCCCACTGCCTTGAACTCATCAGCCAGCCCCACGATCTGCTTCGTGAGGCCGAGCGTGTATTGATTCCCGATGGCCGGATTGTGATTCTCGGATTTAACCCTCTGAGTCTCTGGGCCCTGCATCGGCCGACGGCCACCACGCGTTTCCCGCCCGTTGAAGGCCATTGGCTGAGCTTCAGTCGCATCAAGGACTGGTGTCGCCTGCTGGGCCTGGCGCCTGAGGCGGGTGCCTGTGGGCTCTATCGGCCGTTTGTGTCGAGCGATGCCTGGTGGGAGCGATGGGGATGGCTGGAGTCTGCCGGCGGTCGGTGGTGGCCTGGGCTGGGGGCGGTCTATCTGCTCGTGGCGGTGAAGCGTCGCGAGGGCTTAAGGATGATGCGGGCCGGCTGGAAGCGTCGCCGTTCGGCGCGGGCGGGGGTTGTGGCCACTACCCGTGTGGCAGGACAAGAGCGGCGAATCGGCGGATGATGGGGACGCGCGACGATGTGCGGGCGTCGGTCGAGGAGACGATGGCGGCGGTCGACCTCTATACCGACGGGGCCTGCAAGGGCAATCCAGGGCCTGGCGGCTGGGGTGTTTTGATGCGCGCAGGCCAACACGAGAAGGGGCTCTGCGGCGGCGAGTCACAGACGACCAACAACCGCATGGAGTTGATGGCGGTCATTGAGGGGCTCAATGCTCTGAATCGCCCCTGTCGCGTTCGACTCTTCACCGATTCGCAGTATGTGAAAAATGGCATTGAGACCTGGCTGGCGGGATGGAAGCAGAAAGGCTGGAAGACCGCCGCAGGTAAGCCCGTAGCCAATCAAGACCTCTGGCAGCGCCTTGATGAGGCGCGCACCCGTCATCGGGTGGCCTGGCATTGGGTCAAGGGTCATGCGGGACATCCGGATAATGAGCGGGCAGATGCTCTGGCGAATCAGGGCGTAGAGGCCGTGTTGCAGTCACGGGGCTGAATAGAGAGTAGAGAGGGAATCTGTGAAGACGCGAATACTGGCGTTATTGATCACTGCCTTGGTAATCCTTGGTCTGGTGGGACATCGCCTCGACTGGTGGACCGGGCTGTTCTCCTCTGCGCCAGACCCGGCTGCGCAGGCAACCCCCAATAAGGGCGCCCCGGCGGGCGGCGCGCCTGTTGCCGGTGGAGCTCCGGGTGGTCCCGCGGCTGCCCCCCCGGCTGGCCCCGGCGGTGCGGCGGGGGGTGCTCCGGGCGGCGGGGGCCCTGCTGGAGGCCCTCCGGGCGGTGGCAAGCCAGGCGCCAAAGGACCTGGCGGTGGGGCGGGCGGCCCGCCTACTGTGGTGGAGGTACCGCCTGTGGTGCAGCGGGATATTTCTGAGACGCTCTCGGTCACCGGAGAGTTTCGGTCGGTGGAATCGGTAGAGGTAAGGCCAGAAGTCTCGGGCCGCATCATGCGTATCGACTATCGTGATGG